>Ga0081455_10000255_pt1 | contig 69927 bp, 73 predicted proteins | sample TabmetS3T2R1_FD_70207 | JGI IMG/M metagenome (GOLD analysis project Ga0081455, IMG submission 70207) | Tabebuia heterophylla rhizosphere microbial communities from the University of Puerto Rico - S3T2R1 | ecosystem: Host-associated > Plants > Roots > Rhizosphere ...
AACGCCGCGCTCGACGGCAGCCTCAATTCGGCCGAATTCCGTACTGATCCCAATTTCGGCTTCAAGGTGCCGGTCGCGGTTCCGGGCGTCGACAGTCAGATTCTCGATCCCCGCGCGACCTGGGCGGACAAGGACGCCTATGACGCGACTGCCAGGAAGCTGGTGGGCCTGTTCATCGAGAATTTCTCGGAATTCGTGAACCACGTCGATCCGTCGGTGCTGGAATCGGCGCCGAAGGCCGCGTGATCTTTTAAACAATAACCGTCACGCCGGACTTGTTCCGGCATGACGCTAATGAATTGTTGCTGCATCAACCCTGAGCCGACTGCCTTCGGCGCCGGTGATCGTGACACGATCGCCGATGCCTGCATCCGGTCCGGTCGCGAGCCATACCGTGTCGCCTACCTTCACCTTGCCCTCGCCTCCGCTGATAGCCTCCACGACGGTCACCTGACGGCCGATGAGTCGTGCGGCGCGGTCGTTGAGCAGCGGATCGGCGGACTGGATCGGATTGTCCCGAAGATAGCGGCGTCCGAGCCAAACCGATCCGATCGCGGCTATGGCGAAGATCACGAATTCCGCGGCGACCGGCAGCGGTAGCAACAACGCTAGCACGCCGGTGACGACTGCCGCCGCGCCAATCCAGATCAGAAAGACGCCGGGAACGAGGATCTCGGCGATGCCGAGGATCAGTCCAAGAATGAGCCACCACCAATGGGGTTCGAGGGCGATGCCGAACAACTCCATGGCTCAGCCCTGCTCGAACGGGCCGGGACGGCGGGATGCGGATGGAGCGGGTGGTGGCGTGCGACCATCCCCCAGCGCCTCTTTCGCCAGCTCGCCGATCCCGCCAAGCGTGCCGATGAGCTGTGTCGCCTCGACGGGAAACAGGATCGTCTTGCTGTTGGGAGAAGTCGCGAACTGGGTAATGGCCTCGACATATTTCTGTGCGACGAAATAGTTGATCGCCTGCGCGTTACCGGTGGCGATTGCTTCGGAGACCATGCTCGTTGCCTTGGCTTCCGCCTCCGCCGCGCGCTCGCGGGCCTCCGCATCCCGGAAAGCGGCTTCACGACGGCCCTCGGCTTCGAGAATCTGCGATTGTTTCTGGCCTTCGGCACGCAGGATTTCCGAGGCCCTCGCACCTTCGGATTCGAGGATCAGCGCGCGCTTCTCACGCTCGGCTTTCATCTGGCGGGTCATCGCATTGACGATGTCGGCCGGTGGGCGGATGTCCTTCAGCTCCACGCGGGTGATCTTGACGCCCCACGCCTCGGTCGCTTCGTCCACCACCGCAAGCAGTCGAGCATTGATCTCGTCGCGCTTGCTCAGCGTTTCGTCGAGATCCATCGAACCCATCACGGTGCGCAGATTGGTGGTCGCGAGCTGGAGGAGCGCCACATAAAGATCGGACACCTCGTAGGCCGCCTTGGGCGCGGCCAGCACTTGGAAGAAGACGACGCCGTCCACCGAGACCATCGCGTTATCACGGGTGATGATCTCCTGTCCTGGGATATCGAGTACCTGCTCCATCATGTTGATCTTGCGGCCGACCCGATCGAAAAAGGGGATAATGAAATTGAAGCCGGGCTGAGCGACATGGGTGAAGCGTCCGAAGCGCTCGATCGTGTATTGATAGCCCTGCCGGACCACTGTTACCCCCGCGAACACGATGATGATCGCGAGAATCGCCAGGATGATGACGAAACTGCTCATGCCTCTCCCCCGAAAACGCCTCCTTCGGGATAATGCCCGCAAGCGCGCCGCGCACCAAATGGAATCGGCATGAACGCCGCCGTTACCGAAAAGCTGGAGCTGGTCCGCTCGGCGCTCTATCTACCGGCGTCCAATGCGCGGGTCGTGGCGAAAGCGCAGGGCCTGGCATGCGATCTCGCCATTCTGGACCTTGAGGACGCGGTCCGCGATGAGGACAAGGGGCCGGCCCGTGAAGCCGCGGTCGCCGCGCTCAGGGATTCGTGGCAGGCCGATCTTCTTGCGATCCGCGTCAACGGGGTCGGTTCGCCCCATTACGATAGCGATGCGACGGCGATAACGACCGCCAAGCCGGATCTGGTCGTTGCTCCGAAAGTCGAATCCGGGGATGAAGCGACTGCGATAGTACAGCGGCTGGGTGTGCCGCTGCTCGCAATGATCGAAACGCCGGCCGGCGTGTACGCGGCGCGCCAGATCGCGGGAGCTGAAGGCGTCCTTGGGATCATCGTCGGCACAAACGACCTCGCCGCCGAACTCCGCTTGCCACCGGGCGCGGGTCGCGAGGGCATGATGTTCGCGCTCCAATCGATCCTGCTCGCGGTGCGCGCGGCCGGCGGAATCGCTTTTGACGGCGTCTACAACCGGCTCGACGATCACGAGGGTTTCGACGCACAGTGTCGTGAGGGCAGGGCGATCGGATTCGACGGCAAGACGCTAATTCATCCGAGCCAGATCGAGCCGTGCAACCGGCTGTTCAGCCCTGACGAAACCGAGATCGAGGACGCGATCGCATTGATCGAAGCGGCTACCGGCGGCGCGGAACGTTTTCGGGGACGCATGATAGAGGGCATGCACGTGAACGCCGCTCGTCGGCTATTGGCCCGCGCGCGCCAGTGAAGCATGTTTTTAGCCTCGCACTCTTTCTGCTTCCGGCGGCCCCTGCGTTGCCAGCGGCTGAGCCGCCGCTCGACCAGGCGGCACTTCGTGCTCACATCGCCTATCTCGCGGATGACGCGCTGGAAGGCAGAAAGCCCGGTACCGAGGGTGGAAACAAGGCGGCGCTTTACGTCGCCCGCCAGTTTCAGGCGATGGGCCTGCAACCGGGAGCGGCGGGTCAAAGCTGGTATCAGCCAGTCCCGCTGATCGAACGCACGCCGATCTCCTCCTCGCAAATCTGGCATGGCCAGGCTGGCGATTTCCGACTCGATCGGAACGATGTGCTGCTCCTCGCACGTGACGAGGCGTTCGATCTGAATGCCGCACAGGTCGTTTTCGCGGGCTATGGGCTCGACCGATCCGCCCAGGGCTTTGTTGATCTCAAGGACGTCGATGTCGCCGGCAAGGTCGTACTTATCCTTTCGGGCAGACCCGATGCAGCGCGCGATGCTCCCGGTCTTGAAGCGCGTCGCGCAGCGATCGCGCGGGCCGGAGCCGCCGCCGTTATCGCGATCGTCGGACCATCAGACCCCTGGGAGCTGATCCGCGATCAGCTTGGTCGCGGTCGGGCGGCGCTCGCCACCGATCTTCATGCGCCGCTTGAGGGTGGGATCGCGTTCGACGCCTGGACAGCGCTTGCCAGGAGGGCAGGTCGCGATGGCGCCGATCTAGCGGCACAGGCGGAAAAGGCCGGCTTCCGTGCCGTCACCCTGAATCTGACGGCCGATATCGTCGCGCGCTCCGGTCTCCGCCGCTTCGAATCAGTCAACGTCATCGGCGAACTGCCCGGCAAGGACCATGCCAGGGAAGCCGTGCTGTTCCTCGCGCATTGGGATCATCTTGGTCTCTGCCGTCCGCCGGGCGTGCCCGATCGCATCTGCAATGGCGCGGTTGACAATGCCAGCGGCGTTGCACTGCTGATCGAGGCCGCGCGCAGGCTGGCACGGGGCCCGAGTTCCCGACGCAGCTTCTATTTCGTCGCCACGACGGCCGAGGAAATCGGGCTGATTGGCGCGCGCGTGCTCGCGGCGGACCCGCCGGTCCCGCGCAAACGCATCGTTGGCGCGCTGAATTTCGACACCGTCGCGATCGCTCCCGCCGGGGAACCGATCGCCGTCATTGGTCGAGGGCGGACAGCGCTCGATCCGTTCATCGATGCCGCCGCGCATGTTCAGAACCGTCGGATCGACGATAGCGAGGCCGCCAACGCATTCATAACCCGGCAGGACGGGTGGGAGCTGCTCAAGGCCGGTATTCCGGCGGTGATGCCGGGTGGTGCCTTCAGCGATGCCACGCGCCTGGCGACGTTCCTGGCTGGAGACTATCACAAGCCGACCGACGACCTCGCAAGGCCTATCCCACTTGACGGCGTGGCCGAGGACGGCGCCTTCGATGTCGTGCTTGGCCGGATGCTGGCTGATCCGGCGACCGTGCCGCTGCCTTCCGCGGGACCGCGACGATTGCCATGAGTACGAAAAGCGCGCCCGATGATATTCCCGCGCATTTCCAGCAGGCATGGAACGCACACGACATGGAGGCTTTTGGGAGGCTGTTTCATGCCGATGCGACCTTCGTGAATCGCTTTGGAACCTATTGGCGGGGCGTTGAACAGATCGTCGCCGGCCATGCCCGAATTCACGGCTCGATCTATCGCGATTCAACGATGTACAACGCTCTGCCCGATGTCGATTATATCGATGATACCGCCGCGATTCTGCATTTCTGGTCTCGATTGAGCGCGGGGCCCGCTCATCCGGCAGGGGTGCATCACGTCGACACACTGATCCTTGCTGTCGTGACGGAGCGGGGCGGCGAATGGCGTATTAGAGCGCTGGAAAATGTGACTCTCGTAGATCCGATGACCGGCATCCCGAAGCTACGCAATGCGTGACGGAGGCGAACGCTGCGGAGCGCCAATCAGACGGTAGCGCTTGCGCGCGCCTCTGCCTATACAGCCGCGAATCCCACACGCATGAGGATTCGCAAGATAATGGATATTCCCCTAGGCCTGACCTTCGACGACGTCCTTCTACAGCCGGGCGCGTCCGAGGTTCTGCCGAGCCAGGCGGATACCCGTACCCAGCTCACGCGTGCGATCGGTCTCAACATTCCGATCCTTTCCTCCGCCATGGATACGGTCACCGAGGCCGATATGGCGATCGTGATGGCGCAACTCGGCGGCATCGGCGTGCTTCATCGCAATCTTTCAGTCGAGGAACAGACTGCTGCCGTGCGCGCGGTGAAGCGCTTCGAATCGGGTATGGTAGTCAACCCGATCACCATGACGCCAAGCCAGACTCTCGCCGATGCGCTCGAGCTGATGGCGCGGCACAAGATCTCCGGCATTCCGGTGGTCGAGGATTCGGGCAAGCTGGTCGGCATTCTCACCCATCGCGACGTACGCTTCGCCGAGAAGATGCAGCAGCCGGTCTCTGAACTGATGACCAGCCAGAACCTCGCCACTGTGCCCGCCGGTGTGAGCCAGGAGGACGCCCGCCGCCTGCTTCACCAGCGGCGGATCGAGAAGCTGATCGTCGTTGATGATGCCTATCGCTGTGTCGGGCTGATCACTGTCAAGGATATCGAGAAGGCGGTTACCTATCCCTCGGCCACCAAGGATGAAGCGGGACGGCTGCGGGTGGCGGCGGCGACCACCGTCGGTGACCTCGGCTTCGCGCGCACGGAAGCGCTGATTGATGCCGAATGCGATCTGATCGTGATCGATACCGCTCACGGCCACAACAAGGATGTCGCCCGCGCTGTCGAGCGCGTGAAGAAGTTGTCCAATTCGGTGCAGGTGGTCGCCGGCAATGTCGCGACCGCTGAAGCAACCGAAGCGCTTATCGGCGCTGGCGCTGACGGAATTAAGGTCGGCATCGGGCCGGGATCGATTTGCACCACGCGCGTGGTCGCGGGCGTCGGCGTACCGCAGCTTACCGCCGTCATGGAATCGGCCGAGGCTGCTGCCAGGTCGGGAACGCCCGTAATCGCCGATGGCGGCCTGCGCACCTCCGGCGATATCGCCAAGGCGCTGGCAGCGGGCGCCTCGACCGTGATGGTAGGGTCGCTGCTCGCTGGAACCGATGAGGCACCGGGCGAAACCTTCCTGTATCAGGGTCGTGCCTATAAGAGCTATCGGGGGATGGGTTCGGTCGGCGCGATGGCCCGGGGGTCGGCGGATCGCTATTTTCAGCAGGACATCAAGGACCAGCTCAAGCTGGTGCCCGAAGGCATCGAGGGACAGGTGCCCTACAAGGGGCCGGCGCGCGAGGTCATTCACCAGCTCGCCGGTGGCGTGAAGGCGGCGATGGGCTATACTGGCGCCCGAACGATCGCCGAATTGCAGCAAAAGGCGCGTTTTGTGCGGATCACCAATGCGGGCCTGCGTGAAAGCCATGTCCATGACGTCACCATCACGCGCGAGGCGCCGAACTATCCGACGCGATGACCCCTCAGGCGCGCGTCCAGGCCGCCATCGAGCTGCTTGACGAGGTCATCGCGGCCGCCGCCGGGCAGGGGGCGGCAGCCGACACGCTGATCGCTCGCTACTTCAAGGCCCGGCGCTACGCGGGATCGAAGGATCGTCGCGCGATCCGCGAGCTTGTCTATGCGGCGATCCGGCGGGCGGGAGAACGCCCGACCAATGGTCGCGCCGCGATGGTCGGTCTTGCCGGAGAACGGGACGACCTTATCCTGTTGTTCGACGGCTCTCCACATGCGCCAACACCGATATCCCCTGGCGAAATGGGTGCCGATCGCGGCATTGCGCCTTCATGGCTCGCCGAACGGCTCGGCGCTACTCTTTCGCCGGAGGAAATGCCGGCTTTACTCGATCGTGCGCCACTGGATTTGCGGGTGAACCGGCTCAAGGTGGATCGCGGAGCGCTTATCGCGGCGTTAGCGGATGCGATCCCTACTCCGCATGCGCCGGATGGCCTTCGCCTGCCCGAGGGCACGCAGATCGAGCGAACCGATGCCTGGAACGAGGGTATGGTCGAGGTTCAGGACGAGGGAAGCCAACTCGCAGCGCTGGCAACCGAGGTTCGGGGCGACATGACGGTGGTCGATCTGTGCGCGGGCGCTGGAGGTAAAAGTCTCGCCTTGGCCGCGATGATGGAAAATCACGGTCGTATCGTCGCCTGCGATGTGGACCGCGCCCGCCTGTCCAGGTTGCGGCCTCGCGTCGCGCGGGCCGGCGCCAACATCATCGAGACGAGACTGCTTGATCCTGGCGCGGAACTGGCTGCTCTCGCCGATCTCGAAGCGAAGGCGGATGTCCTGTTGGTCGATGCACCCTGTTCCGGAACCGGCACATGGCGCCGCAATCCGGAGGCGCGCTGGCGGTTGACGCCTGAACGGCTCGATCGTCTCGTCAGTCTTCAGGCGCGCCTACTTAACGTAGCCGGGGCGTTGGTGCGCCCGGGTGGTGTGCTTATCTATGTGGTATGCTCGCTGTTGGCAGAGGAAGGCTTGAACCAGATCGAAAGCTTTCTTGTCGATAATCCAGGATGGTCGGCGTTGATGCCAGACCTCCCGGCTGGCCGGGACGTGCGTCATGGGATTATGCTGACACCGGCTCGGGATGGGACGGATGGCTTTTTCGTCGCGAGATTGCTGGCGCCGTGCTAAAGTATGATCGCGTTAAGTCGACGGAGTATTTGATGCGTTTCTCGCCTATCGTGCTTGGCCTATCCCTGACGCTTGCCGCCGTTTCAAGTAGCGGCTTAAGTCAAAAGCCCGACAGCCAAATCGATCCGCGCTCCGCGGCGCTGGTTCAGCAGGCCGATGCGGCACGCAAGGCGGGCAAGCTTTCGACCGCGCGAGACCTTTACGAGACCGCCCTGGCGGTCGATCCGCGCAACCGTCTGGCGTTCATCGGCCTCGGCGAGGTGGCGCGCAAACAGGCGTTACCCGGCAAGGCGATCCGCTTCTATGCCGAGGCGCTCGCGATCGAGCCCAACGATCCCGCTGCGCTTGGCGGTCAAGGTGAGGCCATGGTCGAAAAGGGTGCCGTTGAGCGCGCCAAGCTCAACCTCGTTCGTGTGAAGGCGCTGTGCAAGACCGCCTGTCAGCCGGCGACCGAACTCGCCGCCGCGATTGCGAAGGGGCCACCGCCCGCCGTCGTGACCGCGCAAGCGACCACGGTCGTTCCGCCGAAGGGCAAGGAAGAAGCGACGACCAAGCCCTAAGTCGCGTCGAGCGTCCGCGCGAGGGCGACAAAGTCCTCGACGGTGAGCGTCTCGGCCCGTCGCGCCGGATCGATGCCGAGCGCTTCGAGTGCTTCGACCGCCCCACCCATCGATTTCAGGCTCTGACGCAGCATCTTGCGCCGCTGACCGAACGCGGCGGCGGTGATTGCTTCCAGTGTTCGCAGCGACGCGCCGGGTGGTGCCGTGATGGGGCGGATATGTACGACCGCCGACATTATCTTGGGCGGGGGGACGAAGGCCGACCGGTGCACGCCGAATGCGATCCGCGCCTCCGATCGCCACTGGGAGAGCACGGCAAGTCGGCCGTAAGCGGTTGTATCGGGCCTGGCCACGATGCGGTCGGCTACCTCGCGCTGGAACATCAGCGTCAGCGATCGCCACCAGGGCGGCCATTTCTCCGCCGATAGCCAACGAACAAGAAGCGCGGTCCCGACATTATATGGAAGGTTGGAGACGACGCGTGCATCAGGCCCCGCTTCGGCGATTTCATCGATGCTCATCGCGTCGGCTTCCAACACGCGGAGCATGCCGGGATATGCCTGTTCGATCTCGGCAAGCGCTGGCAGACAGCGTCGATCGCGTTCCACCGCCACGACTTTCGCTCCGGCGCCGAGCAGAGCGCGCGTTAGCCCACCCGGTCCGGGCCCCACTTCATAGACTGTCTGGTCGTCGAGCGGCCCTGGCACGCGGGCGATCCGGTCAAGCAACTGCGCGTCAAGCAGGAAATTCTGTCCCAGCGCCTTGGAGGCGATCAGGCCATGCCGGTTAATCACCTCGCGCAGCGGTGGCAGCAGTGCGCGGGTACCCCCCGGCGAATGGGCCATCACACGTTGGCGGCGCGCATCTCGGCGCATTCCGCCGCGACGCGGATCGCCGCGATCATCGCACCCGGCTCCGCCCGGTTCTTCCCGGCAATCTCGAAGGCGGTGCCGTGATCGGGCGCGGTGCGCACAATGGGCAGCCCTAGCGTCATGTTCACGCCCTCGTCGAAATAGAGGGTCTTGATCGGGATGAGCGCCTGATCATGATAAAGGCAGATCGCGGCGTCGTAGGTAGCGCGCGCGCGGGCATGGAACAGCGTATCGGACGAATGTGGGCCGCTGACGTTGATACCTTCGGCCCGAAGCTGCTCGATAGCGGGGGCGATGATCTCGATTTCTTCGCTGCCGATCGCGCCGCCTTCTCCGGCATGAGGATTGAAGCCGGCGATGGCGATACGAGGCGCCTCGATGCCGAAATTGCGCGCAAGGCCACGCTCGGTAACGCGGACGCGTGAGATGATCAGTTCGGTGCTCAATCGGTCTGGGACCTGGCGCAGCGGCACATGGATGGTGACAGGTACAGTCCGCAGGTCCGGACCCACCAGCATCATGGCCGTGTTGATGGCGGCGATCCCGCACCGTTCGGCGATGAACTCGGTCTGGCCTGGGTGCGTGAAGCCGATATTGTACAGCAGCGCCTTCGCAACCGGCCCGGTGACGATTGCACCCGCCGCGCCCGATCGCGTGAGCCCGACGGCCAGCTCCAGCGAATGCAACGCACAGCGAGCACCCTGAACGTTGGGCTGGCCGGGCACGATGTCGTCGGCATCCTCGACATGCATGATCGGCAGCGCGAGATCATAATGCTCGGCCGCTTCCTGCGGTGTCATGACGGGCGTCACCGGTCCGTCCCAGACGGCGCTGATCGATCGCCGGTCGCCGACCGCGAAAAAGGGACGCAACTTCCGCGCGGCGCGCTGTTCCCACGCCTTCGCGATCACTTCCGGGCCAATGCCGGAGGGGTCGCCGATTGAAACCGCGATGGGGCTTATCGGCGCCACGGGCTCAGCGATATTCGACCACGGCGTCGCGTCTCAGGTCGCGCAGATAACGCTGAGCGCGACGATTGACGCGATCTTCCTCGAGCTGAGCATAGATTTGGTCGAAGGACGGGCCCCCCGCGCTCTTGGGATCATCGCGGCCGCACAGAACGAGCGAGCGCACGCCGTCACTTAGCGATCCGAAGGGTTGTGTGGCCTGACCGACCTGGAGATCGAGCATCATCTGCTGGAGCGCCGGAGGCAGATCACGGATGCGGACCTGATCGCTGTCGACCACCTCCGCCCCTAAATGTGCCGCAACGTTGGCAACGCTTCCACACCCGGTAACCGCTTGCATTTCCTTGGCGAATGCTTCCACTTTGGGCGCGGCCTTCGCTTCCGTCTCGCCCGGCGCGAACTTGATCGATACCTGCTTGAGCGCGAGCACGGCGTCACGCGGGTCAGCCGTCGCCACCTGTCGGCGATCAACGAGCGCTATGATCGAGTAGCCACCGGCCACCGCGATCGGCGGGCTGATCTGGCCTGGCTGCATCTGCCCGGCTGCTGCGGCCAGAGGTTCCGGAAGTTGCTCACCGCGAACCCAACCGAGATCGCCACCCACGGCGGCGGTCGATGCTTCGGAGAATTGGCGGGCATAGGCCGCGAATGAGCCGCCCTTGCGAAGCTGTTCCGAAATCCGCGCGGCGTTGGCCTGGGTTTCGTTGATGGTGGCGGGCGTGCCTGACAGAAAGATCTCGCCGATACGGTATTCGGTAGCGCCCTTGGAAGCGTTCAGGCGCGAGACGATCGCATTGACCTCCTCGTCGCTGACGCTGACGAACGGCTCGATGCGCCGGCCGAGCACCCGGCGCCATGCCAGTTCGCCTTCGATTTGCCGCTTCATCGAGGCGGCTGACGATCCGACTTCGCTAAGATAGGCAGTGAAATCCTTTGGATTTTTGCGGAAATTAGCAGCTACGCGCGCAAAAGTCTGCTCGATTTCCTCGGAGGAAATGGTGATATCGTTCGACTTGGCTTCTTGAATCTGAAGGGTTTCGTCGATCAGGTTGCGAAGCACCTGGAGCCGCAAGCGTGCGCGCTCATCCTCGGCGATCTTTCCGCCGTTCGCCACGAGCACGAGCGCGAAGCGCTGATCGATGTCGGTATCGGTGATGATGGTGCCGTTGACGATCGCCGTGGCCTTGTGAACGGACGGGTCGGATTTGCCGAACACTGTGAGGTCGGTCGGCAGCTTCAAGGCGTCGACGGGTGAGGGGACTTCGTCGTCATCCGGAACGGTCTGGCTCCATGCCGCCACCGATAGCCCGCACAGCAGCGCCGCGCCCGCAACCCATCCCAAGTGCGCCTTGGTCAAACCTCGTCCGTTCAATATCGCCCGCCTGGTCACTCTCACCCGTGCCTCTCTGCCCGCTTCTGGAATGCCGATATGCCCCTTCGGCTGAATGCACGCTTAGCGGCCAAGGTTCTTCAACGCGAGTCGGAAGAGATAGCGATTGCCGCGCCGAGCATCGCCGGCCGCCACATAGTCGCGCCGCCATGATACACCGATCTCGACGCAGTCGTCCTCGTAAAGGAGTTCGACGCGGTGCCGCACCGGCTCATAACCGTCGGCGAGCGAAGTCGGATCTTCCCGGCGATCGGTGAGGTCGACCACAGCCGATCCGAACAACGACCAGTAGCGCGCGAACTGCAAGCGCGCCGCGATCTGCACTTCCTCCCGATCCCGCAAGTCCTCGATCGTCTGATCGATATCGCGATTGAGACGAAGATAGCTGACGAAGGCATAAGTCTTGCGCGATCCGAGCGTAGCGGTGATCTCGTTGCGCCGAACCGCGCCATTGTCCTTGTCCAGCCGGAAGCGGTTGGTAATCGAGACGAAATCGCGATAGCGGATCGTGGCTCTGCCGACGATGTCCGAGAAACGCTCCGAAAGACCGGTGCCGTCCGGGAGAATGGTCGGCCGGCGGGTCAGCCGATAGCTCTGACCAATAACGCTCTCGAACGAGAAGGCCGGGCGTTGAAACGCCCATTCGAGACCATAGGTGACCCGGCTGCTGTCCTCCCAACGATCGTAGCCGGGGAAACGGTTCAGCGCGAACAGGTTGGAATCCTCCAGATCGACCGATCGCGCGTCCTCGTTGGGAATTTTGAGATTGGAGATGCGCGGGCTGGCCACGATCTGCACGCGAGGCGTAATCCGCTGGCTCCCTCCAAACAGCTCGCCAACGAACGGCCAGCGCATGTCGACCGAGGCAGAGGCGATGCCGCGCGTGCTCCAACCCTCGTCACCGCGATAGATGGCTGTCAACGTCTTCGCGGTTTGGTCCGTATGATAGACGTCGCCCCGGCCATAGAGCGTAAAGGTAACTTCCTGACCGAGCGGCGTGTAGCGTCGAAGGTCCCAGCGAAGGCCCGCAAACGCACGCTGGGTATCCTGCCCCGCTGAGCGGATCAGCGCGAGGCTGTTCGCCTGAAGCTCGACCCGCCCACCCAGCAGCGGATCGTCCAGGCGCCGGCGATAATCGATAGCTGGAAGGGCGGCGGGCTGCATCCTCTGGCTATCGCCGATACGGAGCGTCTGCGCGACCCACCCGGCGATCGACAGATAAGCGTCGGACGAGATCCGTTCGGCATTCACGGTGGAGCGCAGCCGGTCGGCGTCCGAAATATCGTAACGCCGCAAGAAGGTCTTGTCGGTGGTAGCGAGAATCGACCCTGTCAGCGTCCAATAGGGATCGGGCTGGAAGCGGCCGCTTGCATCGATATAACCCCGGATCGAGCGATCTGATCGCATGCCCGTTGGCGACGGCGCGGATATCAACGAGCGCGAGCCGTTAGTAATCATGCCGCCGACGCGGTAGGCGCCATCCGCCGTGAGGGCGCGATATTCCATTTGGAGCGCTGGCAGCACGTCGGAATAGAGGTGCGGGGTCAACGTCAGGTCGCGATTGGGCGCGAGCGCGAAATAAATCGGTGCGGTGATCTCGAACCCGTTGGTACGGCTATATTTTATGTCGGGTACCAGTAGTCCCGATCCGGCGGCACCGCTGCCATCCGGATGAGACAGACCCGGTAAGGGTATCAGCGGTGCTCCCAGCAGGCTCAACCGCGCGCCCGTATAGTAGATGCGGTGCTTACCGGGATTGTGCACCACCTTGACCGCTGAAATCTTCCAAATCGGTTCTTTTGGGCAGCCATGGGAATCGACCACCGCGCACGGCGAGTAAGCGGCGCCCATCAGCGTGGTGATCTCATTCTGTCGGACGCCTCGACGCGCTGCCAGCCGTCCACCGTCAGCGAGCACGAGTAGAAGGTTTTCGACCACGCCGTCCTTCAGCGTGTCCTTCAGCGTGACGATGTCCCCAAATGCGGTGTCGCCTTGCGCATTGGTCACCGCTATGTTGCCGGACGCTGTTACGTCACCCGTTTTACGGTTCCAGACAACCTTGTCCGCGCGCAGCCTGTTGCCATCGCGGATCATATGAACCTTGCCCGTGGCCGTGACGACATCTGCCTCGCTGTCATAGTCGAGCTGGTCTGCGCTGAACGCGATTTCCTTGGAATCGCTGGGTGGCGCGACGTCGGTGATCAGGGGCGGGGAAGGCGTGCGGCGCAGATCCTGCGCGTTGAGCGATGTCGGGATCAGCATCGCGAACGAGACCATGCCGAGGCGGATCAGTTGGATGGTTGGCACGGGCGGCGTTCGTTCCTGGATAATGCGTCGCTGGCCGCCTATCGCATCAGCGAACGTCCGCTGCAATCGCGGATGCGACGTGCGCTTTGCCTCGGCGCGTTTCCTGCCCTACAGAGCGCCGGTCCCAATGAAGTCAAAAGCCAGCAAAGGGTGCTTTGAGTTGATACAGGTTCGCTTCGAAAAAGTCCGTCCCGCCAATGCGACGCTGATCGCGCTCCCGGTTTCCGCGACCGAAGCGGCCGAACGTGCCGCGACGACGGTCTCGGCGCCACGAGCGCTTGTGGATCGCGCCATCGCCGCCGCGCGCTTCGAGGGTGAAGCGGGGACGATCGCCAATTTTTTCGTCACGGCGGACGAAGGCGCGAGTCAGGTCTTGCTGGTCGGCGTGGGCAATGATGCGTCGGCGGAAGCCGCCGAAAAGGCTGGCGCCGCATTGATCGCCCGGCTGCTCACTTCCGGCGAAACGCGGCTGGTGGTCGATTTTACCACGCTGGCGGGCCAGATCAGGCCGGATGCCGTCGGCCGGTTTGTCTCCGGCGCACAGTTGCGGAGCTGGCGTCACGATGCATATCGCACCAAGCTTCCGCCCAAATCGAAGGTGAGCCTGACCGAGATCGTTCTGGTCGGAACGCCGGAAGGTTCGGAGGCGGCCTGGCAGCGGCTCGGGTCGGTTGCCGAGGGGGTGGCCCTTGCGCGTGAGCTGGTTACCGAACCGGCCAACATCGTATATCCTGAAAGCTTTGTCGAACGTTGCAAGTCCCTAGAATCACTTGGGATCGAGATTGAAGTGCTCGATGAGAATGTGATGCGCGCGGTAGGCATGGGCGCGTTGCTGGGCGTGGCGCAAGGCTCGGCTCGCCCCCCGCGCCTGCTCGCGATGCGCTGGAACGGAGGTGGGGACAGTTCACCGGTCGCCTTCGTCGGCAAGGGCGTGACTTTCGACACGGGCGGGATCTCGATCAAGCCCGCCGCCGGTATGGAGGACATGAAGTGGGACATGGGCGGCGCGGCTGCGGTCGCGGGCGCGATGAAGGCGCTTGCCATCCGCAAGGCGAAGGCCAATGTGATTGGTGTTTGCGGACTGGTCGAAAACATGCCGTCCGGTACCGCCCAGCGGCCCGGTGACGTTGTGACGACAATGTCCGGCCAGACAGTCGAAGTGATCAATACCGACGCGGAAGGTCGGCTTGTGCTGTGCGACGCGCTGACCTGGGTGCAGCGCAAATATCGGCCACGGACGATCATCGATCTTGCTACGCTGACCGGCGCGATGATTATCAGCCTGGGGCATGAATATGGCGGGCTGTTCGCCAACGACGACGGTCTTGCGGACCAGCTTCTCAAGGCGGCCGCGTCATCGGGCGACCCGCTTTGGCGGATGCCGCTTGGCGCCGCTTTCGACAAGCTGATCGATTCGCCTATCGCCGACATCAAGAATGTCGGTTCGCGCGAAGGCGGTTCGATCACGGCTGCGCAGTTCCTCAAGCGCTTCATCGAGGATGGCGTGCGCTGGGCCCATCTTGATATCGCGGGGATGGTCTGGGCGTCCAAGCCGGGCACCTTGTGGGACAAGGGCGCGACGGGCTTTGGCGTGCGCCTGCTCGACCGTTTTGTGGCTGACAATTTCGAAGGTTGAACCCAACCCGGACTGGCGAGGTGAAAGCGGGCGTGCAGGTCGATTTCTATCATCTGACCTTCGCCCCAGTGGAGCGCGTTGTGCCGCGCATCGCGGAGCGCGTCCTCGACGACGGCGGTCGCCTGTTGATCGTGTCGACAGAAGAGGCGCTGGCCCAGCGGCTTGATGAGCATCTTTGGAATTACCGCCCCGACAGCTTCCTGCCCCATGGCCGTGCCGGGAAGGCTGGGGAAGACGGCCAGCCGGTCCTGATCGCCGCCGAACCGGCCGCTGCAAACAATGCGCGCAACATCGCCTTGACCGACGGCGTGTGGCGTGATGAGGCGCTGAGCTTCGACCGTGCCTTCCTGCTGTTCGGCGACGACCGCATCGCCGAGGCGCGCGCGGCGTGGCGCGAACTGAGCAAGCTGGAAGGGATCGAGTGCCGATTCTGGAAGCAGGACGAAAACGGCAAATGGTCGCGCGAGCGTTGACGTTTGTCCGCGCTCAGGCTGAGCCTGCCGAAGCCTTATTTGTTCACCCTTCGACAAGCTCAAGGTGAGCGCCTTGCTGGCTCAGCGCACGAGCCGTTCGCCGTCCAATCGTCTATAGAAGCAGCTTGTCGCGCCGGTATGGCAGGCTGGCCCGGTAGGATTGGCGATGATCCACAGCGCGTCCTGATCGCAATCCACCCGGATTTCGGCCACCTCGAGGACATGACCCGAAGTTTCGCCCTTGCGCCATAACTTGCCCCGCGAGCGCGACCAGAAATGGGCCTGCCCGGTGGCGACGGTAGCGTCGATGGCCTCCCGGCTCATGTGCGCGACCATCAGCACGCCACCCGAGGCCGCATCCGTCACTACGGCCGTCACTAGTCCGGTCGCGTCGAATTTGGGCTGGAATGCAGCGCCCTGCTCCCGATCTCGATCTGTTTTGCTCGCCATGGACGGACAGCTACGTCGCCCTTTGGCGGTACGCAACCATCCCTAGGTGATTTTATGTTACAAAGGGGCGACAAAGCGCACGTGCCGCCCTATATGCGCGGCATCAGCCAGCCCCACATGGGACCGACGATGCTCACGACCAATCCGTTTGAAATCCACGATGAGTTTGGGGACAAGCTGCGCGAGGAGTGCGGCATTTTCGGGATATGGGGCGCGCAGACCGCGTCGGCGATGGTGGCGCTCGGGCTGCACGCGCTCCAGCATCGCGGCCAGGAAGCCGCCGGCATCACCAGCTTCGATGGCAAGCAGTTCCACACCCATCGCGCCATGGGCCATGTCGCCGGAAATTTCGACCGCGACGAGATAATTCGCGCGCTGCCCGGGACGATTGCCTGCGGTCATGTCCGCTATTCCACGACTGGAGAAACGGCTCTGCGCAATGTTCAGCCGCTATTCGCCGAACTTGCTTCGGGCGGCTTCGCGGTGGCGCATAATGGCAATCTTTCAAATGCGACGAAGTTGCGGCGGGAATTGGTCCGACGAGGCTCCATCTTCCAATCGACTTCGGACACCGAGACCATCATCCACCTCGTCGCCACCTCAACCTACCGAACCCTGCTCGACAAGTTCATCGACGCGCTGAAGCAGGTTGAGGGAGCCTATTCGCTGATCGTCATGACGCCCGAAGGCATGATTGCCTGCCGCGATCCCCTCGGTATCCGGCCGCTGGTGATGGGCAGGGTCGGCGACGCCTATATCTTCGCTTCTGAAACCGTGGCGCTTGATGTGGTCGGCGCCACGTTCATCCGTCAGGTCGAACCCGGCGAGCTGGTGATCGTATCCGAGCAGGGCCTGCGTTCGATCCGCCCGTTCGCGCCGGTGCGCCCGCGCCCCTGCATCTTCGAACATGTCTATTTCTCACGGCCCGATTCGATCGTCGACGGTTCATCCGTCTATTCGGTTCGCAAGAAGATTGGCGCGCAGCTTGCGATCGAGGCGCCGGTCGAGGCGGATTATGTCATTCCCGTCCCCGATTCAGGCACGCCTGCCGCGATCGGCTATGCCCAGCAATCGGGCATTCCGTTCGAGTTGGGGATTATCCGCTCGCATTATGTCGGGCGTACCTTCATCCAGCCGAGCGACAACGTCCGCCATCTGGGCGTCAAGCTGAAGCATAACGCCAACAAGGCACTGATTGACGGACAGCGTATCGTCCTCATCGACGATTCGATCGTGCGCGGCACCACGAGCGTGAAGATCATCCAGATGATGCGCGACGCCGGCGCGCGGGAGGTGCACCTTCGCATCGCCAGCCCGCCCACGCGGCACAGTTGCTTCTATGGAGTGGATACCCCCGAGCGCGCCAAGCTGCTCGCCGCGCAGATGACCGTTGCCCAGATGAGCGATTTCATCGGCGCCGATAGCCTCGCCTTCGTGTCGGTTGACGGCCTCTACAGGGCGCTGGGCGAAGATCTGCGTGAGGAAGGCCAGCCTCAATATTGCGACGCCTGTTTCACCGGCGACTATCCCACCCATCTCACCGACCGGGAGGAGGTCGATCCCGTCGACCAGCTCTCGCTGCTGGCCGAGCGGATGGCGAGCTGACAAACTCGTCTTTTCCGCGAAAGCTGGAAACGAAGTTCAGCGCAGCTAATCTCTTTGGAATTCAGAACAGTGAGATCCCAGCTTTCGCCGGGATGACGTGAGGATAACCATGACAAAGCCCCTCTCCAATCGCACCGCCCTCATCACCGGCGCCTCGCGCGGAATCGGCGCCGCAACGGCGGAGGCTCTGGCCGCGCAGGGCGCGCATGTCATCCTCGTCGCCCGCACCCCGGGCGGTCTGGAGGAAGTGGAGGAGCGTATTCACAAGAGCGGCGGTACGGCTACGATCGCGCCGCTCGACCTCATCGACGGCGAGAGCATCGATCGCCTCGCCCACGCGATTGCCGACCGCTGGAAGATGCTCGATATCCTCATCCTCAACGCGGCGATGCTGGGCACGCTGGCGCCGGTTTCAGCGCTCGACGCCAGGGAGTTCTCAAAGGTTCTTACTCTCAACGTCGGCGCGCAGGCGGCGCTGATCGCAGCCTTCGATCCGCTGCTGAAGGCCAGCCCGCGCGGTCGGCTGATCGGCATCACCAGCACCGTGGCGGAAAACCCGCGCGCTTATTGGGGCGCTTATGGGGCGAGCAAGGCCGCGCTCGAAAATCTGGTGCTCGCTTACGGGCAGGAGGTTGCGAACGTCAGTCCTATCCGCGTGGCGATCTTGAACCCCGGTGCCACCGCTACAAAGATGCGCGCCAAGGCCTATCCCGGCGAGGATCCTGCGACGCTTAAATCGCCGGGATCGGTTGGCGCCGCTATTGCCGACCTGCTTGCCGGCGATTTTGAGACTGGCACACGGACCAGCCTTTAACGACGACCTCGATCAACCCGCCGTTCGCTGAGCCCGAAAAGATTTCTTCATAGCGAAGAGTGGCGTTTCCGGTCGGTAGCGTCTATGGCGCAGGCAGCGCAGATGCCGGAGGCCGTTTCATGACGGATGCCGATACCGCATTGCTGCTTGCGCGATTCCAGTTCGCCTTCACGGTGAGCTTTCATTTCATCTTTCCGGCCTTCTCGATCGGGCTTGCCAGCTATCTGATGGTGCTCGAAGGGCTGTGGTTGAAAACCGGCCGCGAGGTCTACATCGCGCTCTACCGCTACTGGCTGAAGATCTTCGCGATCGCCTTCGCGATGGGCGTCGTCTCAGGGATAGTCATGTCCTATCAGTTCGGCACGAACTGGTCGGTTTTCTCGGACAAGGCCGGGCCGGTGATCGGCCCGCTGATGGCCTATGAGGTGCTCACCGCCTTCTTTCTCGAAGCCGGCTTCCTTGGTGTCATGCTGTTCGGAATGGCGAAGGTGGGAAAGGGGCTCCATTTCACCGCCACCTGCGCGGTAGCGGTCGGCACCTTCATCTCGGCCTTCTGGATCCTGAGCGTGAATAGCTGGATGCAGACGCCGACAGGCTATCTCATCAACGATGTTGGCCAGTTCGAGGTGGCGGGAAGCTGGCTGACGGTGATCTTCAACCCGAGCTTCCCCTATCGCCTCGTCCACACCGTCATCGCCGCCTATCTGACGACGGCGTTGGCGGTCGGTGGCGTCGGCGCCTGGCATTTGCTGCGCGATCGCGACAATCCCGGCGTCCGGACGATGTTCTCCATGGCGATGTGGATGGCCGTGCTGGTGACGCCGGTGCAGGTCTTCGTGGGAGATCAGCATGGCCTCAACACGCTCGAACATCAGCCAGCCAAGGTCATGGCGATGGAAGGCCATTTCGATAGCCATCCGGACGGCGCGCCGCTGATCCTGTTCGGCCTGCCTGATCAGCAGGAGGCGCGGATCAAGGTCGCGATCAGCATCCCCAAGGCATCCTCGCTGATCCTCAGGCATGATCTGGACGCCCCGCTCGCCGGACTGGACACGGTGCCGCGTCAGGACTGGCCCAATGTGGCGATCGTCTTCTGGTCGTTCCGCATCATGGTGGGCCTCGGCGTGCTGATGCTGTGTCTCGGCCTGTGGAGCCTGCTCGCCCGGATGCGCGGACGGCTCTACGACTGGAGGCTGCTGCATCGTTTCGCCATGCTGATGGGACCGGCGGGCTTCGTGGCGGTGATCGCGGGTTGGGTGACGACCGAAGCCGGCCGCCAGCCCTGGGTTGTCTACGGTCTGCTCCGCACGGCCGATGCGGTCTCGCCGTTGGCCTCGCCTGCGGTCGGCGGGTCGCTGATCGCCTTCGTGATCGTCTATTTCACGGTCTTCGCTGCCGGGGGGCTCTACATCCTCCGGCTGATGGGCAAGCCGCCCCAGCCGCATGAATCGGAACCTGAGCCTGCACCGATCCGTACAGCCGGCATCACGCCGGCCGCGGCGATCGAGGGGAGGAAAGAATGATGTTCGCGCAGAGGCGCAGAGAACGCAGAGATTTTTGCGCAACCCCTCTGCGCCTCTGCGCGAACCAGAAATGCTTGCGTTCAGATAGCACGATGAGGATCAGCTAATGGACCTCACGATCATCTGGGCCGGGATCATCGCTTTTGCGGTGATGGCCTATGTCGTCATGGACGGGTTCGATCTCGGCATCGGCATCCTCTTTCCACGCTTCAAGGCAGGCGAGGAGCGCGATACCGCGATGAACAGCGTCGCCCCCGTCTGGGACGGCAACGAGACCTGGCTGGTGCTGGGCGGTGGCGGACTGCTCGCCGCCTTTCCCCTGGCCTATGCGATCGTGCTCCCCGCGTTTTACGCGCCACTTACCGCGATGCTGCTCGGGCTGGTGCTGCGCGGCGTCGCTTTCGAGTTCCGGTGGCGCGAGCCGGGCCATCGTGCCGCATGGGACGCGGCTTTCACGGCGGGATCGGTGATCGCAACCTTCGCCCAGGGCATCACGCTTGGTGCGCTGCTACAGGGTATCACCATCGAAGGGCGCGCTTATGCCGCGAGCTGGTGGGATTGGCTGACCCCGTTCAGCCTGTTGACGGGCCTGTCGCTTTGCATCGGCTACGCGCTGCTCGGCGCCTGCTGGCTCGTCATGAAGACAGAGGGGCCACTGCAGGATCAGTCGTTCCGCCAGAGCCGCATTCTCACGGTCGCACTGGTGATCGCGATCGGCCTCGTCAGCATGGCGACGCCATTTCTCGAGGGCCAATATTATCAGCGCTGGTTTTCATGGCCGGGCCTGTTGGTTGCCGTGCCGATGCCGCTGCTGGTGCTGGGAGCTGGTCTGATGCTGTGGCGTGCGATCGGGCGCCGTTACGAGCGGGCGCCGTTCCTGTGGGCGCTATCGCTGTTCGGGCTCTGCTTCGTCGGCCTCGCCATCTCGATCTGGCCGGACATCATCCCCGGCCGCGTCTCGATCTGGCAGGCGGCCGCGCCGGAAAAGAGCCAGATCTTCATGCTCGTCGGCGCGGCCGTGCTGGTGCCGGTGATCCTCGCCTACACCGCCTGGGCCTATTGGGTGTTCCGCGGCAAGGTCGGCAGTCACGGCTATCATTGATGTGGAGGAGACGGCTCGGTTGGTTCGTGCTCATCTGGGCGGCGAGCGTTGCGGCTCTCGGCATGGTGGCCTGGATTCTGCGGCTGGCGATCAAATGAAAAGGGCGGCCCGAAGACCGCCCTCATGAAGTCGAGAAAATATGTTCTGTTGTGCGGTTAGCGCTTCGAGAACTGGAAGCTGCGGCGTGCCTTGGCGCGGCCATATTTCTTGCGCTCGACGGTGCGGCTGTCGCGCGTCAGGAAGCCGGCCCGCTTCACCGGAGTGCGCAGCACCGGCTCGTAGCGGGTCAGCGCCTGGGCGATGCCATGCTTGACCGCGCCTGCCTGGCCCGAAAGGCCGCCGCCCTGCACGCTGGCGACGACGTCATACTGGCCCTCGCGGCCGGCGATGACGAACGGCTGGTTGATCACCAGACGCAGTGTCGGCCGCGCGAAATAGATTTCCTGGTCACGGCCGTTGACGGTTACCTTGCCAGTGCCGGGCTTGAGCCAGACGCGAGCCACGGCGTCCTTGCGGCGGCCGGTCGCATAAGCGCGGCCCTGCGCGTCGAGCTGCTGCTCGCGCAGCGGTGCCTCGGGCTGGGCCGGGGCAGGGGCGGGCGCGCCGGGCTCGGCCGTGACGGCACCCTGCGCGATATCGCCGAGGTCGGAAAGCGATTGACGGGTATCGGAGTCGGACATCAGGCACCCACCTTGTTCTTGCGGTTCAGCGCCGCGACGTCGAGGAATTCGGGGTTCTGGGCGGCGTGCGGATGCTCGCTGCCCTTGTAGACGCGCAGCGCGCGCATTTGATCGCGACCAAGCGGGCCGCGCGGGATCATGCGCTCGACGGCCTTTTCAAGCACGCGCTCGGGGAAGCGGCCCTCGAGAATCTTCGCGGGGCGGGCTTCCTTGATGCCACCGGCATAGCCGGTGTGGCGATAATAGACCTTGTCGGTCATCTTCCGGCCCGTGAAGCGGATCTTCTCGGCATTGATGACGATGACGTTGTCACCGCAATCGACATGCGGGGTGAAGCTCGGCTTGTGCTTGCCGCGCAGGATGTTGGCGATGATCGTCGCGACGCGGCCGACCACCAGACCATCGGCATCGATCAGATGCCATTTCTTTTCCACCTCGGCCGGCTTGACCGCCTTGGTGGTCTTGAGAAGCGCCTTCATGGAGCCCTGACCTCTTTTCAAAACAAAGGCGCGCCCCGGTGAAGGGGCGCGCTGATGAGGTGGGCTATTGGGCCATCGCTACGCTCAAGTCAAGCTGCGAAGCCGGTTTCCAAGAAGGTATTATAATACCTCGAAATCGGATCAGCCCTTCATATTGGAGCTGACATTGTTGAAGGTCGAATTCACCTTGTCGCCGAGTTGCGACATGGCGGCGATCGCGGCCACCGCGATAAGCGCTGCGATCAGGCCATATTCGATGGCCGTAGCGCCCTTGCTGTCCTTCAGAATACGCACGAACTTACGCATGATGTTCCCCTGTCAATCAGTAATGACACGGGTACTATAGTTATAGGAAAGAAATGACCCGTAAGCGAATGTCGTAAGCGACCGGGTAACCTTTGCTACAAAGCCATGTCAGAAACCATCCGGCATCTCGATCGGCCCGATGATTTCGCGATAGCGAGCGAGCGCGTAGCGATCCGTCATTCCCGCGATGAAATCTCCGATGTGGCGGGTGTGCTCCGGCTCCTCTGCGGGAAGGGTCGCACGCCAATGCTCCGGCAGCAGGTCGGGATCGGCGAAATAGGCTTCGGCCAATCCGGAGATGATGAGTCCTGCGCGCTCGGAAATGCCGATCTGGCGGGGATTATGATAGAGGCGGGCATACATGAAGCGTTTCAATGCCCGCTCTTCGTGGGACATGCCTCGCGAGAAATCGACGAGAGGCTGCTCCATCTGCCGCACCTCATCGACAGTCTCCGGTCGCGCGATCGCGATCCGGCGGCGCGATTCCGTGATCACATCGTTGACCATCCGGCCAATCTGCTCGCGGATCAATTCACCCGTCAGGCGTTCCGACGGGGTGTCCGGCCACCGTTCGCTGACCTTCGTCCAGCCCTCGGCGACGAGCGGCACTTCCAGCACCTCGTCCAACGAAAGAAGGCCGGCGCGGATACCATCATCGATATCGTGATTGTCATAGGCGATGTCGTCGGCAACCGCCGCGACCTGGGCCTCCAGCGACGGCCAGGTCGCAAGATCGAGCGGAAACGCGGCATCGACATCCGATAAGGCCCAGCCTGGCGTCACGACCGGCCCGTTGTGCTTGGCGAGCCCCTCAAGCGTCTCCCAGCATAGGTTCAATCCGTCGAAATCCGGATAAGGGGACTCGATCCGTGTCAGGATGCGCAAGGTGTGAGCGTTGTGATCAAAGCCGCCTACGCCCGCCATGGCCGAACGCAGCGCGTCCTCCCCGGCATGGCCGAACGGCGGATGGCCGATGTCGTGGGCGAGGCACAGCGCTTCGGTCAGATCCTCGTTAAGCTCAAGCGCGCGAGCGATCGTCCGGCCGATCTGCGCGACTTCAAGGCTGTGAGTCAGCCGCACGCGGAAATGATCCCCGTCGGGCGCCACGAACACTTGCGTCTTGTGGCGCAGGCGGCGGAAAGCGATCGAATGGATGATACGATCCCGATCGCGATGGAAATCGTCACGCGGCCCCCGGGTCTCGTCAGTGCGTGCCGGATGCAGGCGGCCACGGCTATGCGCCGGATCGGAGGCATAGGGCGGAAGCGATTTCATCGGGGGCTCTCATGCCGGTTGCGCGCACCGAAGTCGAGAGCGACAGACCTCTCTGGCGTGAGTTATTGCCCTAGCTAATCGGCTCGACGGTCTGGCCCGCCGAACTGGTGAAGCGCGAGGTAACGAAGCCGCTCCCGGCTGCCTTGTTGACAAAGGTTTGGGCCTCGTCGCCGGTCCTGAATGGGCCGATCAGTAGCCGGTTTGTGCGGTTTAGCGGCGTCGTCCATGCGCTTCGCCGCGCGAGCAGGGCGGGGTATTTCTTCTTGAGATTGTCCCAGGCCTTACCGAGATCGGGCTTATAGGCGCCTGTCGCGACTTGCACCCATTGGCGTTCCGACTGTTTCGATTTAGCGTCGGACAGGGGCTTTTTCGAGACTTTTTCTTTCTTCGCTGTTTCGTCCTTCGCGTTGATCTTTCCTGTTGACGGTTTCGTATCGGCATTCCTTTCTGCCGCAACCTGCTTGGCGGGCGGCGCGATCGGTTTTGTTTTCGGAAGGATCATTTCGGCGGGCCGGGGTTTGGCGGTAGCCACGTCTGATCCGACGGAGCCTGGCGTCGCGTGAGCTCTGCTGCCGGTCGGATCCGATCTCGTCCCGTGGGCGGATTCTAAGGAGAAGGAGGTCGTTTGGGTCGCCGCCCAAACGTCCGGCCTTTTCGCCGTGAGCACGGGTTCTGCCGCAGCCGCCCCCGGCTTGACCGGAGTCGGAACAACTTCCACGGACGAGGCGTGGCTGTGCTGACTCCGCCTGTCGTCATTATCCTCGACGCGATCACCCTGATCGTCGGCCATTGAATCGCCGCTGGAGGTGGCGGGACGGCGCTGTTCCGGTCGAGCGATCGCCAACGGCGGCGCGGCTCCAGCCGCGGCGAATAGCTCGGCTTCGCTATATTTGTGGCCATCGGCGGGAAATTGGCCGAAATGAACGGCGGCTGCCTGCTGGCTTGGTCGCAGCTTCCCGATCCGTTCGAGAAAAGGAGCAAGTGCATCGGCCTGAAGCTTGGGCAGCATGGCAGCAGCCGTCTTTTGCGCGCTCGCCGTGTCGCCCGTGATTGCGAGAGCGAAAACGCGCGCGCGCCACGCCGCCTTGTCCTGGCGCCGCAGCAGCGGGTCGAGGGTCGCCATTGCACCCGCCGCATCCCCGTCGATCGCTTGTGTGAGTGCCAAGCGCCGGGTCGTTTCCGGATCGGGGCGGGCCGCCAGGGCCAGCTCGAAATCGGCGCGCGCCCGCTTGCTGTCGCCGCGCAGTGCGTAAGCCAGACCACGGTCGGACGCGATATCGGCGACCGGTATGCCATATTGAACGGCCTCTTCGAACAGGCGGAGCGCCGGTCGGGGCTGAGCGAGCTGGACCATCGCGGTGCCGAGCCCGGCCTTGATCCGGCCGTCATGCGGCGCGATCTCCTCAGCCCTGGCGTAGAAGCTGACCGCGGCATCGGGATCGGCCACGTCGAGCGCGGCTCGCCCGGCGCCGATCAAGGCTGTCAGATCGCGGGGGTGTTCAGCAAGAATGCGAAGGTAGCGTGCCAGCAACTCGGCGGGATCGTCCGCCGGATCGGGGGCGAGAACCATGTCGTCGGTATGAAGTGTCTGTGGCTTTAGCAGTGGCTTGCTAGGTACCGCAGCAGAGACTCCCGAAGTCGCGATCAAACCGACGAGCACCAACAAGCTTGATCGGCGAAGTTTTAAAACGATGGTCATGGTCGATCGCATTGGCTCAAGGCCGATTGCCCGGCCATGAATGCAGCGGCGTAACCCTAAACGTCAGCGCTACTCTTACGGGTTGTTCTGCCGGTTCAGAAAGCGTGGGATATCGAGCGGATCGCGTGCACGCAGATTGTCGCTGCCTTCTTCCACCTGCGCTTTGGAGGCGCCACGCGCCAGGCTCGACATGCGTTCGAACAACGTACCACCTTCGCTTTTCTGCTTGCCGGCCTTGGGTTCCTCGGCTTGGGTTTCCCGCCCACGCGAGAGCCAGGAACGCGTGCCGGCTGCATCCGACGGCGGTACGGGATTGGGCTCGGGCGGGGAGGTGAGAATTGCATCGTCGCCGAGCAGCAACTCATCGGCGGGCGGTGTGGGCGCGCTGGCGGTCTCCGCCTCGGGCTCGATCAGGCTCTCGTCCAGCTCGAACGTTTCGCCCGCTTCGGCCGGAACAGCCTCTTCTTCCGCAACCGGAGCAGTCGTTTCCTCGATAACGAGATCCGGCACGGGTTCAGGCGCCGCCGCCGCGACAGGCGCTTCGGCCTTTGTCTTGGCGGGGAAGGTGAAAAGCTTGGCGGGCTCGGCCATCTTGCCGGCCTCGGCTTCGATTCCGGTCGCAACCACCGAAACGCGGATTTTGCCGTCGAGATCGTTGTTGAACGCAGAGCCCCAGATGATGTTGGCGTCGGGATCGACCAGTTCCTTGATGTGATTGGCCGCCTCATCGACCTCCATCAGGCGCATGTCCTCGCCGCCAGTGATCGAGATGATAACGCCCTTGGCGCCCTGCATCGAAACGCCGTCGAGCAGCGGGTTGGAGATCGCCTTCTCGGCGGCCTCGATCGCGCGGTTGTCGCCGGACGATTCGCCGGTGCCCATCATCGCTTTGCCCATCTCGCTCATCACCGAGCGGACGTCGGCGAAGTCGAGATTGATCAGGCCGGGCATGACCATCAGGTCGGTAATACCACGCACGCCCTGCTGCAACACCTCGTCGGCCATCTTGAACGCTTCCTTGAAGGTCGTGTTCGGGTTGGCGATCAGGAAGAGGTTCTGGTTGGGGATGACGATCAGCGTGTCGACATGCTTTTGCAGCTCCTCGATGCCCGCATCGGCGGAGCGCATGCGGCGGTTGCCCTCGAAGCTGAACGGCTTGGTGACGACGCCGACGGTCAGAATGCCCCGGTCGCGCGCAGCCTTGGCGATGACAGGCGCGGCGCCCGTGCCGGTGCCGCCCCCCATGCCGGCCGCGATGAAGCACATGTGCGCGCCGTCCAGGGCCTTCTCGATCTGATCGAAGGTTTCCTCGGCCGCCGCGCGCCCGATCTCGGGCCGCGATCCGGCGCCCAGGCCTTGCGTGATCTTGAGGCCAAGCTGGATGCGCCGATCGGCGGCGCTGGCGTTGAGCGCCTGCGCGTCGGTGTTGGCGACGATGAACTCGACGCCCTGGACGTCGGAGGCGATCATGTTGGCGATCGCGTTGCCACCGGCCCCGCCGACGCCGATGACGCTGATCCGCGGCTTCAGTTCGTCGACTTCCGGCCGGATAAACTCGATCGTCATACACACTCTCCCCAGTGGGTGCCCCGCGCCCGGCATACCGAGTCTGGTAGGTCGAGCTTCACGCGATCGAATCCTGCCTTAAGCGCAAACATGACGCACGCGAAAAGTTAATGGCCACGTCATTTTCCTGGGGAAAAAACTGGTTAAAGCTTGACGAAGCGATTTTGGCCGCTTCGACGTGGACTTTCGCGAGGGCATGGACGGCCGGGCAAAGCATCCGCTAAAGCGCCACCTTCCTAGTTACTTCGGATATGATCGATTGACCTTTTACACTCACTTTTCCGACCTCATCAACGCCGCGCTCGATCGGCTCGTCGCCGCTGGAAACCTGCCTGCCGGGCTTAACCATGATGCCGTCAACGTGGAGCCGCCGCGCGATCCCTCGCATGGCGATCTCGCAACCAATGCCGCCATGGTGCTCGCGAAGCCCGCCGGCACGAATCCGCGTATGCTTGCCGAAAAAATCGCGGCTGCATTGACGAGCGCGCCGGAAGTGGTCTCGGCCGAGGTGGCGGGCCCCGGCTTCATCAATCTGCGCCTGACCCCCGCGACTTGGCTCGCCGAGCTTGGCACGATCCGCTCGGACGGCGCGGACTATGGTCGCTCGACGATGGGGCGAGGGCAGCGGGTCAATATCGAATATGTCTCGGCTAACCCCACCGGTCCGATGCACATGGGCCATTGCCGGGGCGCGGTGGTAGGCGATGCTCTGGCCGGGCTGCTCGAATATGCGGGCTACATGGTCACGCGCGAATATTACATCAACGATGCCGGTGCGCAGGTCGATATCCTCGCCCGCTCGGCGCATCTGCGCTATCGCGAGGCGCTGGGCGAGACGATCGATATTCCCGAAGGCCTTTACCCCGGCGACTATCTCGTGCCGATCGGCCAAGCACTCGCTGCGGATTTCGGCGACCGCTATGTTGATGTCCCGGAGAGCGAGTGGCTGATCCTTTTCCGTACCCGCACGGTCGTAGCGATGATGGAGCTGATCAAGGCCGATCTCGCGCTGCTCGGCATTCATCACGACATCTTTTCGTCGGAAGCCGCGCTCCAGGCCGCGAAGAAACCGGACGCGGCCGAGGCGACGCTGCGCGCGCGCGATCTTGTCTATGACGGCACGCTCGAAGCCCCCAAGGGCGAGACGCCCGAGGATTGGGAGCCGGTTGAGCTGCCGCTATTCCGTTCCACCCGCTATGGCGACGACCAGGACCGCCCGATCCGCAAGTCCGACGGGAGCTGGACCTATTTCGGCGCGGATATGGCCTACCACTACCAGAAGGCGGAAGCCGCCGATCAACTGATCGATATCTGGGGCGCGGACCATGCCGGCACGGTCAGGCGTATTCAGGCTGCGGTGCGGGCGCTTACTGACGGCAAGGTTCCGCTCGACGTCAAGCTAGTGCAGATGGTGCGTTTGTTGCGCGGTGGCGAGCCGGTCAAAATGTCCAAGCGGGCCGGTAACTTCGTGACGCTTGCTGATGTTGTGCGTGAAGTCGGCAAGGATGTCGTCCGCTTTACCATGCTGACCCGCCGTTCCGACGCGCAGATGGATTTCGACTTCGCCAAGGTGGTCGAGGCCTCCAAGGACAATCCCGTCTTCTACGTCCAATACGCCCATGCCCGGATCCGCTCGCTTCAGCGGAAGGCGGAGGTCGAAGGGCTGGTCCTCTCCTCGTCATCCCCGCGCAGGCGGGGATCCATAACCTCCGAACCGCAAGAGGCTCGAGACCTGGAGAATAGGGATTCCCGCCTTCGCGGGAATGACAGTGGCGAGCCTGATCTGTCGCTGCTCGATGCCGAGGAACTCGGACTGGTCAAGCTGGCCGCCCAGTTCCCGCGCGTGGTCGAGCAGGCGGCGGCGGCGCATGAGCCGCACCGGATCGCCTTCTATCTGTTCGATCTTGCGGCGGCCTTCCACGCGCTATGGAATCGAGGCAACGATGATCCGTCGCGGCGTTTCCTGATCGCCGACCAGCCAGAAATCAGCCGCGCACGGCTTGCCTTGGCGGATGCGATTGGTCAGGTTATTCGGAACGGGCTCGGCGTGATGGGCGTCACTGCGGCGGAGGAGATGCATTGATGTCGGATTTTCAGCGCGGCACCATAGCAGAGGATGAGGATCGCCTTCCCTGGCTCGAACCCGTCGACGACTATGAAGACGATGAGGGCATCTCGATAGGCCGACTTATCGGTGCGGTCGTGGTCGGGCTGGTTGCGTTGGGACTCGTGATTGGCGGTATCTTTTGGCTGCGCAACCGCGGTGCGAGCGAGGGGGACGGAACGCTGATCGCGGCGCCCGAGGGTCCGATCAAGGAAAAGCCCGGCGCGCCCGGTGGTATGGAGGTCGAAGGCACCGGCGACGTGGCTTACGATGCGAGCGTTGGACAAGCGGTCAATTCGACGATCGATCTGACTGCCGTCCCCGAAGCGCCCGTAACGGATAACGCGGCCGTCCAGGCGGCGCGGCTCCCGGCATCCACCGCCAGGCCGACACCACCGGCCGCCAAGCCGCCAGCCGCAGCAGCGCCCGTCCCCGTACAGCCGAAGCCTGCTCCGCCGGCCGCTAAACCCGCGCCGGAGCCGAAGCCTTTGCTGCCGCCGACCGCCTCGACGCCGGCGCCCTCCGGAGGAGGCGGAGCCATTCAACTCGGCGCCTTCTCGAGTGACGCGCTGGCCAACAAGGCGTGGAAATCACTCTCGGGTCGTTTCGGTTTCCTGTCGGGACTAAGTCACAGCGTCAACGCGGTCACCGTGAACGGCAAGACGCTCTACCGTTTGCGCGCGAACGGAACGGATGCGGCGTCGACCTGCGCGAAACTCAAGGTCGCGGGCGAGGCCTGCTCGGTCGTCAACTGACGGGAGCCTCGCGATGACGCCGCTGTTCCTCGGCTTGGCGGGCATCGTCCTGTCCGAAGATGAGCGCGCGCTGTTTCGCGACGCCGAGCCGGCCGGCTATATCCTGTTCCGGCGCAACATCGTTGATCGCGGGCAATTGCGCGGTCTCACCGATGATCTCCGCGCCTTGTCCGGCAGGGCCGACCTCCCGATCCTGATCGATCAGGAAGGCGGCCGCGTCGCTCGTATGCAGCCGCCCGAATGGCCGGCATTTCCAAGGGCGGAACAATTCGATGCCCTTTACGAGATAGCCCCGGTCAGCGCGATCGAAGCGGTGCGCGCGAATACCCGCGCCCTGGCGCGGATGCTGGTCGAGGTCGGCATCACGGTCGATTGCCTGCCGCTGCTCGACGTCCGCCAGCCGGGCGCGCACGATATCATCGGCGACCGCGCCTTCGGTTCCGAACCGCTGCGCGTCGCCGCCCTCGGCCGTGCCGCGATCGAAGGCCTCCGCGACGGCGGCGTTGTCGGCGTCGTCAAGCATATGCCGGGCCATGGCCGCGCGCTTGCCGACAGCCATGTCGAGCTGCCGGTGGTCGACGCCGGTCTCGAGGAACTGGAAACCGATCTCGCGCCTTTCAAGGCGCTCAGGGAGGCGCCGATGGCGATGACGGCGCATGTGGTCTATCCCGCCTGGGATACCGAGCATTGTGCGACATTGTCGCACAAGATCATCACCGAGGTGATCCGCAACGGCATCGGTTTCGACGGGTTGTTGATGTCCGATGATCTCGGCATGCACGCGCTCAAGGGCGATTTCGGCGCGCGCGCGAGGGGCGCGCTAGATGCGGGCTGCGACATTGCGCTCCACTGCTCGGGCGACTTTACCGAGATGCAGGCCTGCGTGGACGCGATGGACGAAATCAGTCCCGCCTCCCGCATCCGCCTCGATCGCGCGATGGCGACGGCAGATCGGGCGAGGGGATTGGCCCCATTTGAAGAGCTGCTGGCAACGCGCGACACCTTTCTCGCGGCGGTTCAAGCCTGATCCAGAATACCTCGTCATGCTGAAACATCAGCATGACGATAGGGGCTTCGGCTTTCCTACATGTCCCCGATATGCCAGAGTACCGCCATGCGCTTCGGCCTCTACCATCCACCCATGACATCGACCCTGTCGCCGATCCGGCAAGCCAATTTTGCGACGGTGATTTTCGTCTCGACGTGTCGTGAACTTCCTAAACTTCCGCCAGGCAATCCGCTGTGATGGCCGCCGATCCGCACTTCGAGGAAGACGTCCCCGTTCGCGACTCGGATACGCTCACGCTGAACCTCGACGGCTGGGAAGGCCCGCTCGATCTGCTGCTGATGCTGGCGCGGGCGCAGAAAGTCGATCTGCGTGAGATTTCGATCCTCGCTCTGGTCGAGCAGTATCTCGTCTTCATCGAGGATGCGAAGGCGCTGCGGCTTGAGATCGCCGCCGATTATCTCGTGATGGCGGCGTGGCTCGCCTATCTCAAATCCTGTCTGCTGCTGCCCAGGGAAGTGGAGGCCGATCCCAGCCCCGAGGAGCTGGCCCTCCGCCTCCAGCTTCGCCTCCAACGGCTCGATGCGATGCGCGAGGCGGGCGCCCGGTTGATGGCGCGCGACCGGATTGGCCGCGAGGTCTTCCTGCGCGGCAACCCCGAAGGGTTGCAGATGATCCGGAAGGCCGCGTGGCAGGACGACATCTACGATCTGATGGCGGCCTATGGCACGGTGCAGGCGCGCGGCCAGCCGGTCATGCACATGGTGCAGCGTCGCCCGGTGCTGACGCTCGACCAGGCGATCGAACGGATGGAAAGGATGCTGGGGGTACGGATGGACTGGACTCGGCTTGAAGACTTTCTCCCCGATACACCCGATCCGGCCTATCGCCGTTCTGCGCTTGCTTCCTCTTTCGTCGCCTCGCTTGAGCTTGCTCGTCTTGGCAAGGTCGAGATCGCCCAGGAGGAGATCTTCGGCCCCTTGATGGTGCGTGCCGCCCAATGAGCAACGATCTTGTTCGTGCGGTAGAGGCCGCCCTGTTTGCCGCCGAAGCGCCGTTGAACGAAACCGAGCTTGCGAACACGATCGGCAGCGACGCCGAGCTGAAGCCGGTCCTCGCGCAGGTGGCAGCGGAGTATGCGGGTAGGGGGATCAACCTCGTCGAGCGCGGCGGGCGCTGGCATTTCCAGACCGCGCCCGATCTTGCCTATATCCTTCGCCGCACGCGCGAGGAGCCGCGCAAGCTGAGCCGGGCCGCGATCGAAACGTTGGCGATCATCGCCTATCACGAACCGGTCAGCCGCGCCGAAATCGAGGCGATCCGGGGGGTGCAGATATCGAAGGGAACGCTCGACGTGCTAATGGAGGCGGGCTGGATTCGTCCCGCCGGCCGCCGCGAGGCGCCGGGACGCCCGCTCACATTCGCCACTACCAAGGGCTTTCTCGATCATTTCGGCCTTCAAAGCCGTCGCGACCTACCCGGCATTGACGATCTGAGGGCGGCGGGCCTGCTCGATCCGGTCGACATCGCGCTGGAGCAAATGGAAGTCGAGGTGGAATCTGCCGACGCGGACGCCTAGATAGGGCGAAGATCGAGGAGATTCGAAATGGGTGGTCTTAGCCTCTGGCATTGGCTGGTGGTCGGTGTCGTCGTCATGTTGCTGTTTGGCAAGGGGCGCTTTTCCGACATGATGGGCGATGTCGCGAAGGGCATCAAAAGCTTCAAGAAAGGCATGGCGGAGGAGGATGCGCCGCCGGCACCCGCGAAGCCCGCGCCCCGTCTCCAGAACCAGCCGCCGATGAACCCGAACCCCGACGCGCATCTGCAGCCGATGCAGGACGATCGGCCGCATAGCTGACCGGCCGAGGGCTCACCATGTTTGACATCGCGTCGAGCGAGTTGCTGCTGGTCGCGCTGGTTGCGCTCGTCGTTATCGGCCCGAAGGATCTGCCCAAGGCGATGCGCTTCGTCGGCCATTGGGTCGGCAAGGCACGAGGAGTCGCGCGCCATTTCAGAGCAGGTTTCGACGAAATGGTGCGTCAGGCCGAACTCGAGGAAATGGAAAAGAAATGGGCCGCCGAGAATGCCCGCATCATGGCTGAGCATCCGTCCGAACCGCAGGCTGACGAGATGACTGCCTTGCCTGCGCCATCGGATGCGAAGCCCTCCGCGACGCCATGATCGACGACATCGACGAAAGCCGCGCTCCGCTCATGGATCATTTGCTGGAGCTGCGCAGGCGGCTGCTCTGGTCGTTCGGGGCCCTTGCTGTAGCTTTTGCCGGCTGCCTCTATTTCGCCCGGCCAATCTTCGCCTTTCTCGTCCAGCCATTGGTGAAGGCTGGGCAGGGGAAGATAATCTACACCCAGATCTTCGAAGCCTTCTTCGTGGAGATCAAGGTCGCGTTCTTCGCTGCGTTGATGCTGGCATTTCCGGTGATCGCCAACCAGCTTTGGCAGTTCGTCGCGCCCGGACTCTACCGCAATGAGAAGCAGGCGGTGCTGCCATTCCTGTGGGCAACGCCGGTGTTGTTCCTGGCCGGGGCGGCGCTTGCTTATTATGTGGCGATTCCCGTCGCGTTGCATTTCCTGCTGAGCTTTCAAGGCAATCTCGGCGGCATCCAGCAGGAGGCGTTGCCCGCTGTCGGCAATTATCTGAGTTTCATCATGCAATTCCTGTTCGGCTTCGGGCTGGCCTTCCTCCTCCCGGTGCTACTGATGTTGCTCGAACGTGCGGGTATCCTGACAAGGCGGCAGCTCATTTCGGGACGGCGCTACGCGATCGTTGGCGCCTTTGCGGTCGCAGCGGTGCTAACTCCGCCCGATGTCGGCTCGCAGCTCTTGCTCGCTATCCCGCTAATGGTTCTTTACGAGCTTTCAATCATCGGCATCTGGTTCACCGAACGACGACGCAGACCGAAAGAAGCGGGGGCGCTACCTTAGACAGGCAGCGCCCCAATCATTCAATTCTTTGCGTCTTGTGCCGTTTCTGAAACGGCCTTGCCCGCCGACGACATATCCTTGCCAGCGCCTTCGACCGTGTTGCACGCTGCGGCGAGCAGTCCGGTGGAAATCATCGCGAGAGTGAGAATTTTGCGGATCATCCTATCCATCCTTTGTTGTCGCCCAGTCTGCCCGCTGCAAGATCAATGCCGCTGCCGGAACAAGGTTCCAGGCGGAAAATGAGTTGAGAAGGCCGGTCGTCCGCCAAAAAGTTGAGGGCCCGGCCGAGCATCCTGGGGGAGGATGCCTGGCCGAGCCCATGATTTGGATAGCGAGAGCGGGGGGGCAAGAAGATCACTATCCGACGCAGAGAACGATCATGATCGTGGCCGGTTCCGTCCCGTTCAAAAAATTCCAAAAAAATTTCAGGCGTGCAGGATCGGAATTTCAATTGAATAGCGACCCGCTTCAACCTGATGATCGAGCGGCGATCGAAGCTGTCGGGCGAGACCGCCGACGATGCGATCGAAACGTTCGGCGGTCGGGTTGTCGCGACACTCCGGCCCGGCGAGACTCTCGGCCATGAGGCTCAGCAGGCCGCGGTCAGGCCGGCCTTCCACGGGCGCCAGCGTAATGGAGATATTGGTCTGAGGACCGCACAACATCACCAGTTCCACGATTTCGGTGATCAGGAACGCGATCGGCACCGCCACGTCCTGAATCGCCGAGCCGGACATGATATTGAGCGTAATCGTAGGATTTATCGGGCCGCGAGCAGATGCTCGGAGATTTGAAGCGATTTCGCCGATCAGGGCGCGCAACGAAACACCCTGATACTCCTCCAGCTCGGCATAATGGTTACGATGAACCACCGCCAGGGCGTCGACCCGGCGTTGGATTGAAGCGTAAGCCTCTGCCACTGCCTCATCGCTGGCTCCGCGCGCGTGAAGGCTGATCAGACTCGATACCACTTGAAGGTTGTTTTTCACGCGATGATGGACTTCCCGAGTCAACCGTTTCTGGTTGGCAAGCCCTTCCGCGAGTTCTTCCTCGTGAGCTTTGAGCTTTTCAGTCGCATCCTGGAAGGATTCGCCCAGCGCGCGGATTTCCCGAGCTGGGGTCTTGAGACGGGGCAGGGCAAGCGGGCCTTCCGCGCGGCTGAACACCGCGATCGCGCGCTGCATTTGCCCCAACGGGCGAAGCAGCAGCCTGTCCACCACGATCCAGCCGATAATTCCGCCTGCTGCCCACATCAGGATCGGCAACAGAATTAGCAGGACGTCGACCGTGCCGACTGGGGCCGCCGGCATGCGCATCTCCAGGCCATACTGTCCGCCCGCCACCGGAACGGTCACGCTGACGATCTGGTCAAGCGGATTTCGGGTTTGCTCTTGTTGCAGAATGATGGATTGGCTTCCTTGGCGAAGCACCACGCCGGAATGATGGTCGTCGGGGGACGGAAGCAGTTTGGAGATTGCTGAAGTTGGGAACTGGGCAATCCCGAAATAGTCTCCGTTTCCAGCCGGCACGGTAGTCAACAAAAGGCCGGAAGCCGCTGCAAGGCGAACGTCAAAACCGGTTTCATCAGTGGGTGAATAGACAGGCACGCTTACATAGGCGCGGGTAGCGCAGACTGGGCGCCCATCGCCATGGAACATCGCCAGGCCGCTCACCAAGCCGTCGCGTTCAGCGACCGCCTCCAATCGCAGGCGGCATTGCGCGCGATCGACGGGATATTGGGTGACGCTCCCGCCAAGATCATTCATACCTTGCCTAAAGCTGTTGGTTCCCGGCGTGATTGCGTCCGTGATGACGGCTGCGGCCGCAGTGGCCGAGGCACGGGCTTCAGCCTCATGTCGCAGGCGGTTCACATGGGCGGATTCCTGCGATGCAAAAACGGCAATCAATCCAAGCGGTAGTAGGGCCAAGCTGAGGATCAGCAGCATTTTCACGCCGGTGGAAAGCCGGGCGAGGATCCGCGCCTCGCCGCCGTCTCGCGGTGCCGCCTTTGTGGATTGGTCAGTCATTGACCCGCCGGTCAGGCGAGCTTGCCCAGAATGTCAAGGAATTCGTCGGGAATCTTTTCGTTGACCGTTTCCTGATAGATCGATCGCAACGCCTCGCCGACATGACTCTGCTGCATCTTGTCGCGGGTTTTCTTGCTGTTGGTCCGCCGAATGCGATCCTTGTTTCTAACCTCTTTACTCGCAGCCAAGACGTCCGACCCCTCGTCCACGTATGTGACGTGTCGAACGGAATCACCCGAGATACCGCCCGGCCCACTGCAATCCGGCTGGATCGCCTTCGTCCACGTCATGACGCGCATAAATTGCCAATGCCGCGAGTGAAACAAAAATCTCGATCGTTGGTTCCCCCCTTTACGCATGGAAGCATCGCATGCACACTTTGGCGGGGAAAGGGGCAGGGATGATTGCCGATATGGTCAATCGAAAACCTGCCATCATGCTCCCGGCGTTTACAGGAGTCACAACAAGTCATGTCGCTCGGTCAGGAACTTGCCCCGCATCTGCCATTTTTGCGCCGTTACGCTCGTGCCCTTACAGGTACCCAGGCGCATGGGGATGCCTATGTCCGGGCCGCGCTTGAGGCGATCGTGGCCGCGCCGGACGATTTTCCTCGCGACGTAGACGCCCGGCTGGGCCTCTACCGCACGTTCCAGCGGATCTGGAGTTCGGCCAATTCGGACGAGCGCGACGAGATGATCAATGCCGACGAAGGCGAGTCCGTGGCACAGGCCCGTCTCTCCCGGATCACTCCGTTTTCGCGACAGGCCCTGCTGCTGACCGCCATGGAAGGCTTTACGCCTGAGGACACAGCCTATCTTATCGATACCAGTTCCGGAGACGTCGATCAGCTCGTCGCCGACGCGCTCGCCGAGATCGAACGGCAGACGCGCGCGCGGGTGCTCATTATAGAAGATGAGCCGATCATTGCCATGGACCTCGAAACTATCGTTCGCGACCTTGGTCATGACGTCACCGCGGTGGCGGTGACCAAAGATGAGGCGGTCGCCGAGGCCAGGGCCCAACGTCCTGGCCTGGTGCTGGCAGACATCCAGCTCGCCGACGACAGTTCGGGTATCGATGCCGTGAAGGAAATCCTGAGTGAGTTCAGCGTCCCGGTGATCTTCATTACTGCCTTTCCGGAACGCCTGCTTACTGGCGAACGCCCAGAGCCAACCTTTTTGATCACCAAGCCGTTTCAACGATCGACCGTCAAAGCGGCAATTTCGCAAGCGCTGTTCTTTGACGTTGCGACCGTTCCCGCCTGACGCTCGCGACGCCGGGAACTCGCCATACCTCTCCGCGTTGCTAGAGAATGACGGCAGCAGGAAGGTTCACCACGTGCCCGAAACGAAGCAGAAAATCAGTACTGAAAAGGCACGGGCTGGATCTTCCGAACATGTCGTTCGCTATGTTTTGTCCATTTCTCTGGGATTGGCGGTCATGGCGATGATTCTAATCTTGCTCTTGTGGTGAGATTCCGCGAGTTGACGCCAGAGCTCAATACCGGATTTTCGCCGAGGACCATTTCTTGATGACCGCTGGATCGGCCGACAAGGCCCAAGGAGCTGAAGAGCATCGGGCGCTTTCCGATGTCGAGTTCAAGGAGGAGCTATCGCGCGTCATCCCGCATCTTCGCGCGTTTGGGCGGTCGCTTTCGGGCAATCGCGACATGGCCGACGATCTTGTTCAAGAGACTCTGCTGAAAGCATGGGCGGCACGGGCGCGATTCCAGGCGGGTACAAACATGCGCGCCTGGACATTCATCATCCTGCGCAATCTCTTCCTTTCGCAGATGCGACGCGCGCGATTCAAGGGCGAATGGGACGACATTACCGCCAGCAGGGTGCTAGCCGCCCCCGCGGGCCAGGAGCATCACGTCGAGCTGGGCGACATGCAACGCGCCCTGATGCATTTGCCCCAGCCGCAGCGCGAGGCCCTGATTCTCGTCGGGGCCGGCGGTTTTGCCTATGAGGAGGCGGCCGAAATTTGTGGATGCGCGGTGGGGACGATCAAGAGTCGCGTGGCCCGCGGGCGGGTTGCGCTCGAAGCATTGCTCAGCGAGGGCAAGCTCCCCTCTCGCCGTGGGCAATCGAGCGACGATCAGTCAGCCCTTCAAAGCATATTGCGGGATGTGGATGATCTGGTGCGTGACAACTAGACGTTGGGCTAGCGTATCTGTTCGATGAGCTGGCGCATGTCCTCGGGAAGATGGTGGTTTACGGGTGTAAAAACCGAGCGCAAGGCATCCGCCACGCCCTGATGCGCCGGAGGGGTCTTGACCAAGATTCCCTCCGGCGGCTTTTCGAACCGGCAATTGTGATCATTCAACTCCATGCCATTTCAACGTACGATCCCCGAGCAGGTTGCATGCCTTTTATAGGAGCGCCTCGCAAATGAGGTACGCACATGCCCGCCACATCCGTTCCGTTTCAAATCAAGGACGCGCTGGAGCGGCTTGACCGACACGCACCGTTCCTGCGGATGCTCCGCCCCCGGCACGAAGAGGTCGTTGGTTTCGTGGCTGACGGGCGGTTTGCGGACTTGCTTCCCGTGGCTACTCTGCAGGAAATTGGGTGCGAGGACGTGGGCGCCCATCTGCGTCGAGCCCGACAGCGTTTGGCATTCGGCGTGGCGCTCGCCGACCTGTCGGCGATGCTCGACCTGAATGGTGTCGTGACGCTGCTTTCCGATTTCGCGGACTATGCGCTCGATCTCGCCATCCGCGCGGCAATGACCGAGCTGTTCCCTGATGCGGAGCCAATTGGCTTTGCCGCTCTTGCGCTTGGCAAACATGGTAGCCGGGAACTGAACTATTCGTCCGACATCGATCCCATTCTGCTGTTCGACCCCAAAAGTTTTCCATCTCACCCCCGGCTCGAGCCGGTCGAAGCAGCGGCGCGGATAGCGCGCCGGGTCGTGCAGCTTCTCGAGATGCGCGACGGAAACGGTTATGTTTTTCGCGTGGATTTGAGACTGCGTCCCTCGCCCGAGGCTACGCCGCCGGCGCTGCCTCTCGAGGCGGCGATCAGCTATTATGAATCGAGCGCCCTTCCGTGGGAACGCGCAGCATTTATTCGCGCTCGTCCCTGCGCAGGCGATCGCGCGATGGGCGAGAGCTTTCTCGCCGCGATCCGTCCGTTCATCTGGCGGCGGGCGCTTGATTATGGCGCTCTCCGTGAAATCCGCTCGATCTCGCGCCGGATCCGGGATCATCACGCACAGGGGCAGGCCTTTGGCCCCGGCTTCGATCTCAAACGCGGTCGAGGCGGGATCCGGGAAGTGGAATTCTTCGCGCAGATCCACCAGCTTATTCACGGCGGGCGTGAGCCTGCGCTGCGCGCACCAGCAACGCTGGACGCGCTGGCAGCGCTCGTGGTGGCGGGGCAGGTCGACGCGGAGGACGGCGCTGCCCTTAGCGAAGCCTACTGCATTTACCGCACAGTCGAGCACAGGCTGCAGATGGTTGACGACCAGCAGACCCACAGCTTGCCGCGCGCGCTCTCGGCGCTGGACAACGTTGCTCAACTTCATGGTCTGAACAACGGCTCCGCCTTGCTCGATCTGCTGCGACCCCATGTCGAAAGGGTTGGAAGCTGTTACGATTCGCTTGAGCCCGAGGACGAGGATCGTTTGCCATTCGACACCCCCGCTCTGGAAAAGCTCCTCGTCATGGCGGGATTCAAGGACACCCATGCGGTCGGGCGCCGCATGCAGGGTTGGCGCGAAGGTAAGGCGCGTACCCTCCGCACGTTGGCGGCGCGCGAGGCGCTGGAAGGAATGCTACCCTCGCTCATCCGTTCTTTCGGCAAGGCGCCCGAGCCCGATCACGCGCTGGCGCGCTTCGACGATCTCGTCACGCAGCTTCCCACCGCCATCAACCTTTTCCGTCTTATCGAGGCGCGGCCCGCGCTTGGCCAGATGCTCGCCGATATATTGAGCCATGCGCCCGCGCTGGCGTCCGCGCTGGCGCGCCGTGCCGATTTGCTCGACGGTCTACTCGATGCCACCGCGCTGGAACCGGCTCCTACGGTCGAGGCACTTTGCACCGCTTTTGGTGCAACGGAAGCTGGCGACGATTATCAGATCCTGCTCGAGCGAGTGCGTCAGCGGGTGAGCGAGCGGCGCTTCGCTCTCGGAGTGCAAATCATCGAGGGGGTAAGCGATCCGGTCGATGTAGCCGGAGGGTACGCCCGGGTAGCCGAGGCCGCGCTTCAGGTGCTGGCAAACGCGACCGTCACGGAGTTCGAGGCAAGCCATGGCACCGTGCCCGGCAGCGAGCTGGTGATTCTCGCGCTCGGTCGATTGGGCGGCCATGCGTTGACCCACGCTTCCGACCTCGATTTGATCTATCTGTTTACAGGCGATTTCGGCGCGTCGTCGGAGGGCACCCGACCGCTGGGAGCAACGGCTTATTTCAACCGGCTCGCACAGCGGGTTACCGCTGCGATGAGTGTGCAAACGCCGTCGGGGCCGCTCTATGAGATTGATACGCGGCTGCGGCCTTCCGGCAATCAGGGGCCTCTCGTGGTGTCGCTCGACAGTTTCGCGCAGTATCAGCGGGAAGGCGCCTGGACCTGGGAGCATATGGCGCTTGCCCGAGCGCGACCGGTCTTCGGTTCGGGCGCAGCCCGTGCGGAGCTATCCGGGATAATAAAGGAAACGCTCAATCGGCCCCGCGACCTCGGCAAACTTGTCGCCGACGCTGTGAAAATGCGGGCTACCATCGCCCGGCATAAGCCGCCCGCTGGCCCTTACGACGTAAAGCTGGTCGATGGCGGTCTGATCGATTGCGAATTCGCCGTTCATGTCCTTCAATTAGCGCATTGCATCGGGTTTGACACGAGGCTCGATCGCGCGGCGGTGATACTTGCGGACGCAAACCTGCTTAGTCTCAAGGTCGCGCCCGCCCATGCATTGCTGACCCGCATGCTGGTGACCCAACGGCTGGTTTCTCCGGATTCGGCGGAGCCGCCGGATCCTAGCAAGCCGCTCGTCGCCCGTGCCTGCGGTCTCGCCGATTGGCCGACGCTGGTGCGCGAACTGGATTCAGCGCGTGACGTAATCCGATCCGAGTGGCATCGGATCGCCGAACTCGCTCAAGAGGAGGCAAAGGATGCTCCAGGAAGGTGATAAGGCGCCCAACGCGATGGTGCAGGATGCGAATGGAGAAGGCCGCAAACTCTTCGACCAGGTTAAGCCGCCGCTCGTGCTCTATTTCTATCCAAAGGACGATACCAGCGGCTGCACGCGTGAAGCCTTGGATTTTACGGCGCTGGCCGATGATTTTGCCAAGGCCGGGGTTTCGGTCGTCGGCATATCGAAGGATACGCCCAAAAAGCATGCGTCCTTCATTCAGAAGCACGGCCTCCGGATAGGTCTGCTGACCGATGCCGACGGCTCGGTCTGCGAGGCTTATGGTACCTGGATCGAAAAATCGCTTTATGGGCGCAAATATATGGGTATCGACCGCGCGACCTTCCTGATTGGACCTGCCGGTCGCATCACGCGCATCTGGCGTAAAGTGAAGGTGCCGGGCCATGCCGATGCGGTGCTTGAGGCGGCACGCGCGCTCGCATGACGACAATCGCCGCGGCCGTTGGAGGCGTATTGCTGACGGCTGATCCCACCGCCAAGATCTTTGCGGCACGCGCCGTCGCACGGGCTTGGCGGCAAGGCAAACTCGACTGGGCGTTCGATGTTGCTATGCCCGTCGAGCCGGCCCGGCCCGAGCGGCCCGAGCGCCTTCCCGCGAGCCGCATGCCGAAGCGCGGTCGGGCGGGATCGCCGAGGGCGCGTGTGGCGATGCTGCACGCGCTCGCGCATATCGAATATGGCGCGATCGATCTTGCCTTTGACATGGTCGGCCGCTTCGGGGCAGACGCGCCGCGTACGTTCGTTGACGACTGGATCAACGTGGGAGCGGAGGAGGCTTTGCACTTCGCCGTGCTCAGACGGCGGCTGCAAACGCTCGGCTCCTTCTACGGCGCCATGCCAGCACATGACAGCCTATGGGAAGCGGCGGAGGCGACCTCCGAGGATCGTCTTGCGCGACTGGCCATCGTGCCGATGATCCTCGAGGCCCGGGGACTTGACGTCACGCCAGCCACTATCGGCCGCTTTCAAGCGGCAGGCGACGCTGCTTCCGCGCAACTTCTCGACCGTATCTATCGCGACGAGATCCGGCATGTGGCGGTTGGCGTGCGCTGGTTCCGCTACTTCTGTGCACAGCAGCGATTCGATTGTTCGCTCCACTGGCAGAATCTGGTTCAGCGACATTTTAAAGGCAGCCTTAAGCCGCCGTTCAACGACTCAGCGCGCAATGCTGCCGGTCTGACGACGGATTTTTATTCTGCGCTTGCTGCGGCGGGATGAGTTTTACAGAACACTGAGGTCGCGGGGGTTGGGCAGTTTTCCGAGGCGACAGAAATCCAACCACTCAGGGTCGCAAGACTCCGGGAACGGGCGTCGCCGGGAATATTATGAAGTTCAAAAGCCTCGCCACCGCCAAATTGCTTTCGCTGGCATCGTTAACCTTGTTTTTACCAGCCAATGGCCAAGCGTCCTCCAACGATCTGCCGATGGACAGCGTCGAATCCGCACAGGTGGTAAATCCTGAACCATCGTCCAGCGTCGAGCTTCCCAAACAGGACAGCAAGAGCGACCAGAAGTTCCGTGCCCTGTTCACGAGCTGGAAGCGGCTCGATCAGATCGAGCAGGGCGTCCTGTCGATTCCGTCCGCGCGTCCGGTGGAAGGCGTTTCGCTCACCAGTGGTTTCGGCGTCCGCGCCGACCCGTTTCGTCGCGGCGCGGCGATGCATGCCGGCATCGATCTCGCCGGGCCGATTGGCACGCCGATCTACGCTACGGCCGATGGCATTGTTTCCTATTCCGGCTGGATGCGCGGTTACGGCAATCTGATCGAGATCGCGCACGGCAAGGCGGTCGAGACCCGCTACGGTCATCTTTCGAAGACTTTTGTCAAACCGAACATGCGCGTGAAGCGCGGCCAGCTCATCGGTCTGATGGGTTCGACCGGTCGCTCGACCGGCAGCCATCTTCATTATGAGGTTCGGCTCGACGGCCATGCGGTCAATCCAGTTCCCTATCTGCAGGCCACCGATTATCTCCTGGCAATGCAGCGGCGCGGGACCGATGGCCAGGTCGCCTTGGGCGGTCCCGACGACTGACCCTTTGGATCGCGCCCTTTGGATCGCGCCGGTTGCGGCGCGGCCTGATCCACCCTATTTCGATCGCATGAGCGACGATCCCATCGATCTTTCTCCTTCGGCCGCCCAGCGTGTGGCGGCGATTGCTGCACGACAGGGCAAGCCGGCGATCCTGCGCCTTTCGGTTGACGGCGGCGGTTGTGCCGGTTTCCAATATGTATTCGGCTTGGCCGATGAGGTGAATGGTGAGGATATCTCCGCGACGCGAGACGGTGTGACGCTGGTGGTCGATCCGGTCAGCCTCGATCTGGTGCGTGGCGCGACTGTCGATTTCGTGGAGTCGCTGGGCGGCGCTGCCTTCCGCGTCACCAATCCCAATGCCGCGTCGGGCTGCGGCTGCGGTACAAGTTTCTCCGTCTGATCATCCAGGTGAAGATCGCCAGCTTCAACGTGAACGGCATCAAGGCGCGTCTGCCGCGCCTGATCGAATGGCTTGGAGAGGCAAATCCGGACGTGGTGTGCCTGCAGGAACTCAAATGCTCCGACGACAGCTTTCCTGAGGCTGATATCAGAGCGGCCGGTTATAGCGCGATCTGGCATGGACAGAAGGGCTTCAACGGAGTCGCCATTCTCGCGCGGGGCACCGATCCGATCGAACGGCAGCGCGGCCTTCCCGGCGATCCCGACGACAGCCACAGTCGCTATATCGAGGCCGAGGTGAACGGCGTGATCATCGGCTCGATCTATCTTCCCAACGGAAATCCGCAGCCTGGGCCGAAGTTCGATTACAAGCTCGCGTGGATGGAGCGGCTCATCGAGCGCGCCGCGGGCCTCAAGGAATGCGAGGCCCCTGTGGTGCTCGCCGGCGACTATAACGTCATCCCGACCGACCTGCACGACGACGTCTTCTCGCCGGCAGCGATGGCGAACGACGCGCTGTCCCAGCCCGAAAGCCGCGCTGCCTTGCGTCGTATCCTATACGCCGGATGGACCGACGCGATCCGCTCCCGCCAACCGACCGGCGCTGCATACACTTTCTGGGATTATCAGGCCGGCGCCTGGCAGCGTGACGCGGGATTCCGCATCGACCACCTGCTGCTGTCCCCCGCCGCAGCCGATCGCCTCGCCGACGCAGGTATTGACCGTGAAATTCGCGGTCGCGAGAAGGCGAGCGACCATGTGCCCGTATGGGTCCGACTCAACGCCTGATCTTCAAATGATGAACGTCAAAACAGCCGCATCTGCGCCCCCTCGGGCGGACGGAACAGGTCGGTTCGCAGCAAGATCCGTTCCTTGTTCAGTCCCAACCGTTTGCAGGCAATCGCGAAGCGTTTGGACAGGAGTTCGGCCCAAGGGCCCGATCCGCGCATCCGAGTGAAGAAGTTGGGGTCGTTCTCGCGCCCCTGCCGGATCGATCGGATGATGTTCATCACCTTGCCGGCACGATCGGGATGATGTGCCTCCAGCCATGCCTCGAATAGGGGCGCCACTTCAAAGGGTAACCGCACCGGCAGGAAAAAGGCGGCTTTGGCGCCTGCGCCAGCAACTGCCTCCAGAATGTGTTCGATCTCATGATCCGTTATCGCGGGCACCACGGGAGAAACAGAGGCATAGACAGGTATGCCGGCCGCCGCCAAAGTACCGATCGCGGCGATGCGCTTCGCCGGGGCTGGCGCGCGGGGTTCGAGCGTGCGTGCTGTCTTTGGTTCGAGCGACGTCACCGAGATCGCAACCGTCACGAGGCTGTCCTTGGCCATGTCGGCCAGGATATCGATGTCGCGTAGCACGCGATGCGACTTCGTGACGATCGTTACCGGATGGCGCGTCTCGCGCAGCACTTCCACGCACTGCCGCGTGATCGCCCATTCGCGCTCGATCGGCTGATAGGGGTCGGTATTGGTGCCCATGGCGATCGGAGAGGGGACATAGCCCGGCTTGGCCAGTTCCTCGCGCAGCAGCTCAGCCGCCGCCGGCTTGGCGAACAGCTTCGTTTCGAAATCGATTCCGGGCGATAGATCATGGTAGGCGTGGGTAGGTCGCGCGAAGCAGTAGATGCAGCCATGCTCGCACCCCCGATAGGCGTTGATCGAGCGGTCGAAATGGATGTCCGGGGAATTGTTGCGCGTAATGATCGTGCGAGGTCGCTCGATCGTCACCGTCGTCTTCGGGGGTGGCGGGGCGCCGTCTAGCGCCTCTTGTGTATCCAGCCAGTCGCCGTCGGCCTCCCGCGCCGGAAGGTTGAATCGGCTGCTGGCGTCGTTGCGCGTCGCGCCGCGAGGGGGAGGGGCTGCAGCCATGATCGGATGCTAGCCCAGCTATGAGAACAAATAAAGAACATTGGATCGGTCAGACCGGATTTTTGTCGTTGCCGTAATGGTGCCAAAGGAAAATCGCAGCGGCTCCACGGTGGGGCCGCCAGTCTTCAGCAAGCGTTCGGGTCAGCTTTTCGGTAGGGCGCTCGTCCAGCCCCTTGAGGCGGCCGAGCGCGATTTGGACGGCGAGATCACCGGCGGGCCAGACGTCGGGCCGGCCCTCCGCGAACAGAAGGTAGATCTCCGCCGACCAGCGCCCGATCCCCTTGATCGCGACCAGCGCGTCGATCGCCTCCTCATCGTCCTCGGGCAGCGCTTCAAGATCGAGGCGTCCCGACGTGATCTCCTCGGCGAGACTGCGCGCATAGCTCGCTTTCTGTCGCGACAGGCCCGCGCCTCGCAGTGCATCATCCGAAGCCGCGAGCAAGGCGAATGGCGCGATGCCGGTACCGACGGCAGTCTCCAGCTTGCGCCAGATCGACGCGGCTGCCGCCACGCTCACCTGCTGACCCACGATCGTCCGCAGCAGCGTCTCATAGCCGCGCTCGCGGATACGAGGCTCGGGATAACCGATCCGCGCGAGGCTTGCCGCGATCGAAGGTTCCAGAATCGACAGGGCGTCGATCGAGGCGCGAAGATGATCGGCGGAAAGTCCCACATGCCCTCCTGAGCTTAAGTCGGTTGCGCGAAGGGCACCATCTGTGCATTAGCGCGCAGAGATTGTCTTGCGGAGAGAATAGTGGCCAAGGTGAATGTCGTCACGCGGGAAGGGCAGGAAGTCGTTCTGGAGGGAGAGGACGGCCTGTCCGTCATGGAAATCATTCGCGACGGCGGCCTCGACGAACTGCTTGCCTTATGCGGAGGCTGTTGCTCCTGCGCCACGTGCCATGTCCATGTAGATCCGGCTTTCGCTGACAAGCTGCCGCCCATGGGCGAGGACGAGAACGACTTGCTCGACAGTTCGGATCATCGCGACGAAAGGTCGCGCCTGTCCTGTCAAATCCCGTTCAGCGATGCGCTTGATGGGCTTAGGGTGACAATCGCTCAGGAAGACTGAGTCCGTCAGTCCTTCATTCTCAGCACCGCCGTCGGCGCATCTTTCTTGATCTTGCCGACGGTCCAGGCGACCATCTTCCTGGACCCCGTTGTCTTTGTGCCTTCTTCCTGATTCTGCGCGACGATTTCCGCGTCGGTATTCAACGTGAACACGCCCTCGGCCTTGTCGCTGGGATCGCTCATCATCGGCATGGCCGACGCGGGGCCGCCTTGCCCCGATGCCTTCCCAAATCCCGGCGCGCGCACCCGTACGGTGCCGTCCTTGCGAACCTCGATCGCTACAAAAGGTATCATCACTTCCGCGTCGCTGTTGAACGGGAATGTGAAGTTGGTCGTGAGCACACCCTTGACAGCATAATCCACGTCGAAAACGCCATTGCCGCGGTAAACGACTGAGCGATAGCCATATTCCCTGGAGAGTGCCGTGGCGACCGCGCGGTTCTTTTCCTCGCGCTCGCGGGCTTTGGCTGCCTTCTCCTTGGCTTTCGCCGCAGCCTCGGCTTTCTCTTCGGGCGTGGCGTCGGGCTTTAACGGCTCGTCGGCCGACATGCCTTCCGATGGATCCGTGGCGATCACCTGGCCCTTGTAGCTGAAAGCGAAGGTCCGGTCGGCGTTGATGGTAAGATTGGACATGAACTTGCCCGGCACCAGCAGGCAGCCGGTCAGCAGCAAGGGCAGCGCACAGGCAAAAGCGAGCCGCTGGACCATCTGCATCATCAACCATTTCCTCCCTTGTCGCGCGTCGTCTCGGCATAGAGCGCTATGGCGGCGGCGTTGGATATGTTGAGGCTCTCGACCCGCGGGCTGATCGGCAGCTTCGCCAGGTCGTCACAATGGGCCTCGGTGTTCTGGCGCATGCCTTCACCTTCGGAACCAAGCACCAGCGCCACTCGTGCCGAGCCCATTGCATTGGCGAGCGTCTGCCCGGCATGCCCGGAGAGCCCGATTCGCCAGAAGCCGGCCTCGGCGATCTCATCGAGCGCGCGGGCGAGATTGACGACGCGCACCCACGGTACCAGCTCGAGCGCGCCCGATGCGGCACGCGCCAAAGCCCCTGATTCCGGCGGTGCGTGCCGGTCCTGCGTCACCAGCCCCAACGCGTCGAACGCCGCGGCGGAGCGCAGCACAGCGCCGACATTATGCGGGTCCGTCACCTGATCGAGTATGATTAGCGGGCGGTTGTTCCCGACGCCGCGTTCGAGCAGGTCACCGAGCCAGATGTCGTGGAGCGGTTCGACCTCAGCAACCAACCCCTGATGCGGCGCGTCCGCTGGAACCAGCCGGCCGAGATCGGCGACATCGGCGAAGGTAACGGGCAGCACCGGCGGCAGATCGAGCGCCATCAGAGCCTCGCGCGTGCCCCACAGCCGCCGCACGGTTCGCTCCGGATTGGCGAGCGCCGCGAGCACGGCGTGGCGGCCCCAGAAACGAGGTCGGTTGGCTGGTGCGATTGATGGTCTATGTCCCCTCCGCATGCCTCGCATGTTCCATGGCCGTGCGTCCGTGGCAAGCGTTGACAGGTGCTTGCCCATTCGCCATTGAGCCGCCTCGCCTCCGGACAGGTGGCCGAGTGGTTAAAGGCAGCAGACTGTAAATCTGCCCGCGTGAGCGTACGCTGGTTCGAATCCAGCCCTGTCCACCATCATCTCATTTTGATGGGTCAGTGGTCTGATCAGAGATACTGGTCCCAGTGCCGGTAGACCGGCTCGGCGGTTTCGACCGGTCGATCTGCTTTATCGAGTTCCATATAGGGAGCCGATTCGATGTCCTCGCGCGCCACGGCGACATAATAGCCGTGAAGGGTTCGGTCATAGGTCAGCATTGACCACGGTATGGGATAGACCCGGGATCCGAATCCTAAAAAACCACCGAACGAAAGCACGGCATAGGCAGCTTCGCCGCTCACCTTGTCGAGCATGATGGAATGGATCGTCCCGACCTTTTCACCACGCCTGTCGAATACCGGCGTGCCTTCTACCCGCAATGAGGAAATGAGGTCGTGGCGTCGGTCCCTGATATCGGGATTCCGGATTGCAGACTGCTCAGTCATGGTCGCCTCCATGACCCCCGCGCTCACGCCCTCGGACGCATCGCGACTCTACTATAAAAGCAATGAGTTGGCCAGTCCGGTAGCGACGTTCATGCTCCGAGTGAATTGTACATCATCAGTGCGATGACGAACGACATGATCGCTAATCCGAGGAACGCTCGATTGGAGGCTGGCAGGGATCTCGGCTGCATCTCAATAGTCCCGTGGATGGATGCCACGCTAATGCGAGGTACCTTCCCCTGAGGGGAGATGCATCAGCGCGCATCCACCGATGCAACGGGTTGCACGATGATTGCAAGGGTCAGTTAATGCCCTCGAAACCTGGTCGAATTGCCGTGCCGCGCCGATGGGCCTTACCCATCCCATGCGGACGACCGCGCTGGTCGCCATTGAAAGAACCATTTCCGCGCGTGAACCCAGCGTATCGAGTCTCGAACCCCTGACCGTTTGACTTGCACGGCTGGCGGCGGGCTTTTCCTACCCTATATTTCAGGCTAGGGCCGGCGCATGAACAGTAAACCACGCACACTTTACGAGAAAATCTGGGACGCGCATGTCGTCGATAAGCGCGATGACGGCACCTGTCTCATCTATATCGATCGACATCTCGTCCATGAAGTGACGAGCCCGCAGGCGTTCGAGGGTCTTCGGGTGGCCGGCCGCAAGGTGCGCCGCCCCGATCTGACGCTCGCGGTGCCGGATCATAATCTCCCCACTACCCCGCGCGTCGACGCGCAGGGCAGACGCCTACCGATAGCGGATCCCGAATCCGCGCAACAGCTTGCGGCGCTTGAGGCCAATGCCCCCGCTTTTGGTATCCGCTACATTGACGCCACCGCACCCGAGCAGGGGATTGTTCATGTTGTGGGGCCGGAGCAGGGCTTTTCATTGCCGGGCACAACGATCGTCTGCGGCGACAGCCATACCGCCGCCCATGGCGGATTGGGTGCGCTGGCGTTCGGTATTGGTACGTCCGAGGTCGAGCATGTGCTCGCGACCCAGACGCTGCTGCTCAAGCAGTCGAAGACAATGGAGATCCGCGTCGACGGCACGCTCGGTTTCGGCGTATCCCCTAAGGACGTCGTGCTCGCGATCATCGGCAAGATCGGAGCCGCGGGCGGCACCGGCTATGTCATCGAATATACGGGAGACGTGATCCAGGCCATGTCGGTCGAAGGCCGGCTGACGGTATCGAACATGTCGATCGAGGGTGGCGCCCGCGCCGGATTGATCGCGCCTGACGAGACGATCTACGCCTATCTCAAGGGAAAGCCGATGGCCCCCGCCGGCGAGGACTGGGAGCAAGCAACGGCATGGTGGCGGACGTTGCCGACCGACATCGGCGCAACATATGATGCGGTCGTGAAGCTCGACGCTTCGAACATCGCTCCGAACCTAACCTGGGGAACGAGCCCTGAAGATGTGGTGCCGATCACCGGTAGCGTGCCCGATCCCGCGAGCTTTGACGACCCCGCGAAGCAGGCGGCCGCGCGCAAATCTCTGGATTATATGGGGCTTGAACCGGGAACACGCATGCAGGACGTGCCTGTTGAGCACATCTTCATTGGCTCATGCACCAACAGTCGGATCGAGGATCTTCGCGCCGCTGCAGAAGTGGTGAAAGGCCGCAAGGTCGCTGATCGCATCCGGCAGGCACTGGTCGTACCGGGATCGGGTCTCGTCAAGCGCCAGGCAGAGGAAGAAGGGCTTGACCGCATCTTCATCGATGCAGGCTTCCAGTGGCGCGAGCCAGGTTGCTCGATGTGCCTCGCGATGAACCCGGACAAGGTGCCTCCCGGTGAACGGTGTGCTTCGACCTCCAACCGAAATTTCGTCGGCCGCCAGGGGCCGGGTGCGCGTACCCATCTGGTGTCGCCGGCTATGGCCGCTGCGGCGGCCATAGCCGGGCGTTTTGCCGACGTTCGCGAACTTATGGGGAATCACTGATGCAGCCGATCAAGATGGTCGAGGGCCGCGCCTATCCGCTGGGTCGCAAGAATGTCGACACCGACGTCATCATACCCGCGCCTTATCTCAAGACGATCACGCGCAACGGCTTGGGCAAAGGCGCATTCGAAACCATCCGGGCCGAGCCGGGCAACGTGTTCGACGATCCTGAGTACCAGGGTGCCCCAGTGATCATCGCTGGCGACAATTTCGGTTGCGGGTCCAGCCGTGAGCATGCGGCCTGGGCGCTTTATGACATGGGTGTCAGAGCGGTAATCGCGCCGAGTTTTTCCGACATTTTCTCCGGCAATGCGTTCAAGAATGGAATTCTCACCGTTGTCCTGCCGCAGGAGGCCGTGGACCGTCTGCTCGAGGTCGCCAAGACCGATCCGATCACAATCGATCTCGATCATTGCACGGTGACCACGCCCTTCCAGGACCGCTTCACCTTCGCGATCGATCCGTTTCGCCGCGACTGCTTGCTGAATGGAACGGACGAGATCGGTCTGACTCTCACGGCCGATGCCAGGATTTCCGCGTTTGAGACCCGGATGGCGGCGGATCGTCCATGGCTGGCGGCATGAAGACATCGTCCTGCCGCGTTGCAACCGAGGCTTGACGTTCTTATCTAATTCGAACTGTGCGGGGAAAGGAACGATATGACGACGTTCGATGATCGGGAGCGAGGCTTCGAGACAAAGTTCGCCCGCGATCAGGAGATGGCCTTCCGTATCACGGCACGTCGCAATCGTCTTATCGGTCAATGGGCAGCGGCGCTAATGGGCCTCAATCCCGCCGAGACCGACGCCTATGCCAAGGCTGTGGTCCAGGCCGATTTCGAGGAATCCGGCGACGACGACATCGTTCGCAAGTTGCTGGGCGATTTGGTTTCGGCCAATGTCGACATCGACGAGGTCCGTATCCGCCACGCGCTCGAGGACAAGACGATCGAGGCGCGTCGTCAATTGCTCGAAGCGAAATAGATCGCGCCATGCCAATGCAAGCCGAAGAGATTGAAGCGATGATCCGGCAGGCGATCCCCGACGCCGTTGTCGAGATCACCGATCTGGCGGGTGATGGGGATCATTATGCGGCACGGGTGGTGTCCGAAAGTTTTCGCGGTCAGTCCCGTGTGATCCAGCAGCGCCGCGTTTATGATGCGCTCGGTGGCCGGATGGGCGGGGTGCTTCACGCGCTCCAGCTCTCCACGGCCATTCCGAATTGAGGAGTGAAAGAGATGTCCGATGACGTGCATGCCCGCATCGACCAGGCGGTGAAGGCGGCCGATGTGCTCCTATTCATGAAGGGCACGCCGCTGTTTCCGCAATGCGGGTTTTCAAATCGCGCGATTTCAATCCTCGATCATCTCGGCGTCGAATACGCGACGGTCGACGTGCTCCAGGATCAGGGCATCCGTCAGGGCATCAAGTCCTATTCGGATTGGCCCACCATTCCACAACTCTATGTGAAGGGCGAGTTCATCGGCGGATCGGATATCATGATGGAGATGTACGAAACTGGTGAACTCGTGGATCTGCTTGCTGAAAAGGGCATTGCAACCATCGCCTGAGCAAGGCTCCAATACCGACTGGATTTTCCGGGTGGCGGCGGCTTGAACAGGGGATCAAGCCGCCGCCTGGGACGGAACAAGGGAACACTGAACGATTTGCACGGCCCGTGCCAATTTGTACGCCTCATGGATTTCCGCCAAAGCCGATGGTTTTCGCCCTGTTAAGTCTCCCCGCCGCTGTAAAGCCATCCGACAGCCTTCACAGGGCGGCCTGCCGATGCCACATCCTTGTCGATGACTGAGAACCGTCCTGATCGGATTCAGGCACTTCATCCGCTGGTGCGACGGGTGCTGGCCGACAATCCTTCGCCTTTTACCTATTGGGGTACGCAGACTTATATCGTGGGCAACGGTGCTGGTGTCGCCATAATCGATCCTGGCCCCGATCTGGAAAACCATGTCGACTCGATTGTCGAGGCAATCGGCTTGGCGCCCGTGCTCGCTCTTGTGTGTACCCACACGCATCGTGATCATAGCCCCGCGACGCGGGCACTGAAGGCGCGTACCGGCGCGCCAATCATCGGCTGCGCGCCGCTGGCGCTGCAAGACAGCGGCCCGCGCGCCGACGCAGCATTCGACATGGATTATGTCCCGGATGTAATCCTTGCGGACAAGGGAAAAATCGAGGGAGACGGATGGACGCTGGAGGCCGTGGCTACGCCCGGACACACCAGCAACCACTTGTGCTTCGCGTTGGCCGAGGCCGATGCGCTGTTTACCGGTGATCATGTCATGGGCTGGTCGACAACGGTAATTGCCCCGCCCGATGGCGATATGGCCGCCTATATGGCGAGCCTCGACAAGCTTATGCGGCGCCGCGATGCGATTTACTATCCCGCCCATGGCGATCCGGTGGAGCAGCCGCAGCGTTTCGTGCGTGGGCTTGCCGGCCACCGCAAGCAGCGCGAAGGCCAGATCCTGCGCTTGCTCGATGCCGGTGAGACGGCAATTTCCGACATGGTTCGGCAAATGTATGTCGGTGTCGATCCGCGTCTTCACCCCGCCGCCGGCCGATCGGTTCTTGCGCACCTTATCGATCTTGAGGCGCGCGGGCTGGTCATCCGATCGGGCGACGACTGGCGCCGCGCGGCATGAGCGCCTAGATAGAGCATATGAACATCGCTACCCACAGCCTCGTCGGGCTCGACCTTCGCGCCGAAATCGATCGCCTCCGCAAGGAACGGAACGCCGTCATCCTGGCGCATTATTACCAGGCGCCTGAAATTCAGGATCTGGCCGATTTCGTCGGCGACAGCCTGGATCTCTCGCGCAAGGCAGCGGCAACCGATGCCGACGTGATCGCCTTCTGCGGCGTCCGCTTCATGGCCGAGGTCGCCAAGATCCTTTCGCCGGAGAAGACCGTCGTGCTTCCGGATATGGATGCAGGCTGCTCGCTTGAGGATAGCTGCCCGCCCGAGCAGTTCAGGGCATTCCGTGAGGCGCACCCCGATCATATCGCGATCACCTACATCAACTGCTCGGCGGCGGTGAAGTCGCTCAGCGACATCATCGTCACCAGTTCCTCTGCCGAGGCGATTCTCGGCCAGATCCCCTTGGATCAGAAGATTATCTTCGGACCTGACCGCAACCTCGGCGCCTATTTCAACCGAAAGACCGGCCGCGACATGCTTTTGTGGCCGGGTGCCTGCATAGTACATGAAGCCTTCAGCGAGATCGAACTCCTTAAGCTCAAGGCACAATATCCGGACGCGCCGATCGCCGCTCATCCTGAATGTCCGCCCTTTATTCTCGATCACGCCGATCATGTCGGGTCGACCCGCGCCATCCTCGAATATTCGCTGGCGAGCCCGGCAAAAACGATCATCGTCGCTACCGAGCCGCACATCATCCACCAGATGGAAAAAGCCGCGCCGGACAAGCAATTCATCGGCGCGCCAGGCGCCGACGGCAACTGCAACTGCAACATGTGCCCCTATATGGCGCTCAACACGATGGAGAAGCTCTACATTTCGTTGCGCGATCTCGAACCGCGGATCGAGATGGAAGAGCAACTCCGTCTCGCGGCCAAGAAGCCTCTCGATCGCATGCTCCAGATGGCTTCGAGCACGATCGGCAAGGGCGATGTCGGCAAGCCCAAATTTTCAAGCGATTGACCTGAACATCATTTCAGGTCGAACACGTTGCCAGCCCCGGCCTATCGGGATTTGGTCGATGGCGTGATGATCTCGCCCTCGATTGTCGCGGTGGCGGGATGGTGACGATCGAGGTGGCGCTTGATGATCTTTAGATTCCTGGTGTTGGAGCGGAAAAAGAAGTCGGGAATAGCCCCGACGAACGGAAGCGCGCCGAGCAATGCATCGATGCCGATATTGCCACCCATCCGCGCGAACTGCCATTTTGAAAGCCCAAGATTGCGCGCTTCCCACAAGATCCATGCGCCCAATACCGCCGCGCTGGCGCTGCCAACGACCGGGATCATATCGAGCAGCACATCCACGCCGAAGCGTTGCCTGGTACCAGGTATCACGAATGCCCCTTCGAGCAGCTTTTCCATGGCTTCGATACGCAGGCGCACGGAGGCTGGATCGCGCCCGATTCCCGGTATGGGCTCAGCGAGCCGCGCAAACCGTTCGGCTGATGTGGGCATATGTTCTCTTGCGTCCTATCTGACGTTTTCGACCAGGTGATTCAACGGATGAACGCCGCGATTGTTCGTCGCGAAACTTGTCACACGCTGCGCGACGAGCGACCATCGCACCGGTTGGGCCAACGGAATATAAGGAACCAACTCCGCCATACGCAGGTCGGCATCAGCGATACGAGCCGCCCGTTCGACCGGGTGGGATGCCTCGCGCGCGATATCGAGCGCCGTGTCCGCGGCTTCGCTGCAGACGGGACTTCGATCGCAGGTGAAATGACGGAGATACCAGGTGGCCGTCTGCGCGGGCGCCACCTCATCGATCAGCCGCAAATCCGCATCCGCATTGATATCCACGCGCTGGGCCCGCACACCGATCGCAGCCCAATCCGATCGCACCAGCGCGAAAAGTAACCGGGAACCGGGATGGTCGGGAAGGGCGATCCGGACGCTGGCTGGATCGTCGGGATGAGCCTGCTTCCAGAGCCTGATTATGGTCGAGGCAGCGGTGCGGCGGGCGGCGAGACCATTGGCGCTCCAGCCGGGCTGGGCCGGCTGCGGTAGTTCGCTCGTTCCTGGCGCGACCAGAGTTGTCGAGGGCTGCAAGCTCGCAACGCCAAAGGCCGTCCCGATCCGATCGCGGTCAATCGCCATGGCCAGCGCCCGGCGGTTCTCACCGTTGCCGATGAATCCCCCGCGTTCAATCGCTTCGAGGCCAAATAGCCCGGATACCGGATCAAAACGTATGTCGCGCGCTCTGAACCCACCCGCCTGCGCTATCGCAAAATCAGTGAGGCGTCCGCTCAGAACCAGATCAGCCTCGCCCGCCACAAAGCGTGCCACCGCGACGCTCGTTCGTTCGCCGCGAAGCCGAATGGATTGCCTTTCCAGCTCCGAAGGCCGCAGCGCGTCATCCGGATCCGGAGGTGTCATTGGTTGCAGGAGCACGAAGGATTTGTCATTCCGCGCTATCGTCAATGGCCCGGTGGCGACCTTCTTGGTGATGACCGCAAGCTCGGGCTGCGCGAGCAGATCGAGCAGGTTGGGACGAGCCGCCTTGAGCCGGATCTCGACCACTGCCGGAGTCACCGCCACAATCTCGTCGATCGCGCCGAGAATGGGTTTGATCGCGTTGTTGCTGCGGCGCGCGATGACGGCGCGAAGATGCCGCGCCACCAGATCCGCGTTCAGACCCGTGATATCGGCGAGGCGAAACGTATAGTAGAGGCCGTCTTCCGAAATCGCCCATCGTATCGCCAGGCCCGGTTCGATCTGCCCCTGCGCGTCGTAGCGGACCAGGCCTTGTGCCGTCGCGGTGATCAGGGATGCCTCGGCCGGATCGAGTGGTCCCGCGTTGGGATCGGCGATGACCGCGGCACCTCCGATCACGCTCACCTGCAATTGGCTGTCGTCCGTCTTTCCGCCGCAACTTGCCGCCATCAGGCCGAATACGGTCGCAGGAAGGAAGAAGCTGGAGTGAAGCCGTGTCATGGAATCTTCAGAAGAAGGGTGCGGCTTGGGTGTATGTTCCCGACATTGTCCCGCCAACCCCCAATTCGCGGGCTGACGACATTACGGCTGACGTAGAAGTAGAGCGGCAATATCGGAGCATCATCGATCAATATGGACTCTGCTTTGCCCATGGCGCGCCGCCGCTGGTTGGGCTCAGCTATATCGGACGCCATATCAAGCGCCTTGTCATAAGCTGAGTTGGCGTAGCCGGAATAGTTGATGGGACCGGCATCCGAACGATGAACGGCCAGGAAATTCTCAGGCGCTGCAAGGTCCGCGATCCAGCCGGATCGTGCGACCGCGAAATCTCCTCGTCGCAAGTTTGCGAAGTGCAGCGCCGCTTCACTGTTGTGCGGTTGAGCTTCGACATTGAGCGGGCGCCACATTGAAGCCAGCGCCACCGCCACCCGGCGATGGTCGGCGTCGCTATTGAAGGACAGCTCGAATGCGAGTTTCCGTCCTCGGGGGCCGTAACCCGCCTCAGTGAGCAGTTGGCGGGCGGCGGCAAGCCGTCGTGCGCGACTCCAGCTTGCCCAGCGAGGCTTGCGCCCATCATCAGGCAGCAGGGTCCAGGCCGGGCGGTTGTCGAGCGCAAGCAGCGGGCCCGCGATCCACTCGCGATCGATCGCCATATTCAGCGCGCGTCTGATTCGTACGTCGTTGAACGGCGGCTTTCGGGTATTGAAGCTGTAATAATATGTGCCGCGATAAGGAGCGATACGGACGCCGCCAGGCACCCGGGCGCGCAGCCACGCGAGCCGACTCGCAGGAAAATCGCTCGCGATGTCGGCGCTGCCGGAAACCACCATCCGGATCGCGGTCAGGCGATCGGTGACGGGGCGCCACACAATCCGGGAAACGGCAGGCTTGCCGCCGTGCCAGCGCGGGTTGGCGGAGAGCAAGAGCCGCTCGTTCAGAGTCCATGCCTCGAGCCGGTAGGAACCCGATGTGACCAGGGGCCGTTCGGAGGTCCAATTGAGATTGCCGTGTTGAATGCGGTGAAGCGGCAGCGCGGCCATTGCGGGATGGGCCAGTAGTTCGGGCAATTCCGGGAAGGGATGCCGGAGACGCACCACGACCTCCTGACTTTCGGCTGTCACGGTCGCGATGGGTTCGAACAGGGACGCGGTAGGGGAGGCGGTCGATCGTGCGCGCAGGCGATCGAAAATGGCGGGAAAAAGGGCGGCAGTTATCGGAACGCCATCCGAGAAACGAAGCTGCTTGCGAAGCCTGAACCGCCACGTCTTGCCATCGGACGATGCCGTCCAGCTTTCAGCAAGCCCAGGCTCGACAATTCCGGCCCCGTCAAACCGTGTAAGTCCTTCGAACTGTTCGGCGGCTATCCGAAGCGAGGCAAGATCCGATACCGTTTGCGGATCAAGCGATTTGATTTCGTCATCCGAGACGCGGATGACCGTATCATCCCGATGTTGGTCGTGAGATCCGTCTTCGGTCTGACAGCCGATCAAACTGAAAAAGGCAAGGAGCAGAAAGCATCGAGTCACGATGAAGGATCTAATGCACTCCTTCCCGCAACCGTGACAACCTCGGGATTTTTGATCGCCGGAACGCGGGCGCGATGGCGACCGCCGGCGAAGTATCGAATGAATCGAAGAAGATGGATGGTGCGGACGGCGGGACTCGAACCCGCACTCCCCGAAGGAAAGCAGATTTTAAGTCTGCTGCGTCTACCGATTTCGCCACATCCGCACGAGGATGCTGAAACGCAGCTAACCACCCCATGGTCAAGCGTCTTGTGGGATTGCTGCTCGGGAAACTCGCACCGGCGTCCGCGTCAAACGTTAAGGCGTTCGCGCATTTCCTTGCCGGGTTTGAAATAAGGCACACGCTTGCCGTTCACTTTGACTGCCGTACCGGTTCGCGGGTTGCGCCCAGTTCGGGCCTCCCTGGCCCGCGTCGAGAAGGCACCAAACCCTCGAAGCTCTACACGCCCCCCGGCGGCAAGCTGCGAAGAAATACTGTCGAAAAAGCTATCGACAATCTTCTCCACCTCTTTCGGCATGAGCGCCGGATTGTCCCTGCAAAGACACTGCACAAGTTCGGAACGAATCATCGTAACCCTCCCCGTTACTAACCCGTTATAATGCTGCAAAGTACAGAAAGCCCAGTCAAAAATAGGAGAAATGTGGGAAATACGTAGGGTGTAGTATAGAGGTGGGCACAAGCTTGGTGTTTTCAATCGATCAAGAGAGACAGCCGCAAGGAGCCATCTTCTCCAAAGGTTCGCGGCGCGTGATTTTAGCGCATGAGGGAGACGCCTGTGAGTAACGGGAGGCACGAGCACTTTCTGTCACGAAAAAATGACTTATAGTGCGTTATTTCAGTAAGTTAGCTTAACATTGATGTAGGCAAACATTTGGTCGTCCGGGCTGCTCCGATCGTCGAGAGTTCAATTCTGCAGACCCATGCAGCATGAAACCGCCGCACCGCCCACTTGAGCGACACGGCGGTTTCATGGAAGACGCATTGGTCGAGGCGTATCTGCGGCGGCCGCTCTCGAGCGGCCGCCGCAGATTGCGCTTAGTTCTTCTCGGTGCGAGCCTTGAGGGCTTCGCCGAGGATATCCCCGAGCGATGCGCCCGAGTCGGATGAGCCATATTGGGCAACCGCCTGCTTCTCTTCCGCGATTTGCATTGCCTTGATCGAGAAGGTCGGCTTCTTGGACCGATCGAAGCCCGTCACCATGGCATCGAACTTCTGACCGACCTGGAAACGCTCGGTGCGCTGCTCGTCACGGTCGCGGCCGAGATCGGATCGCTTGATGAAGCCTTCGACGCCTTCGCCGGTCTGGACTTCCAGGCCGCCGTCGGTCGACGCCATCACGGTCACGGTGACGATGGCGTTCTTGTTGAGCTTGCCGCCGGGAGCACCTGCGCCTTCGCCGCCTGGCGTCGGGGCACCACGCTCGAGCTGCTTGATGCCGAGCGAGATGCGCTCCTTCTCGGAATCGATGTCGAGCACGACAGCCTTCACCACCTCACCCTTGCGATGCAGGTTGAGCGCATCCTCGCCGGACATGCCCCAGGCAATGTCGGACATGTGGACCATGCCGTCGACGTCGTTCTCGAGGCCGATGAACAGGCCGAACTCGGTAGCGTTCTTGACTTCGCCCTCGACGGTCGAGCCGACTGGGTGTGCCTCGGCAAATGCCTCCCACGGATTGTTCTGCGCCTGCTTGAGGCCGAGCGAGATGCGGCGCTTCTCGTTGTCGACTTCGAGGACGATGACGTCGACTTCCTGGCTGGTCGAGACGATCTTGCCGGGGTGGACGTTCTTTTTGGTCCAGCTCATTTCGGAGACGTGGACCAGGCCTTCGATGCCCGGTTCCAGCTCGACGAACGCACCATATTCGGTGATGTTGGTCACGCGGCCGCTGAGGCGCGCGCCGATCGGGTAACGCGCGGCGGCGTCATCCCACGGATCGCTCTCGAGCTGCTTCATGCCGAGCGAGATACGCTGCGTGTCGCGGTTGATGCGGATGATCTGCACCTTCACAACGTCGCCGATGTTGATCACTTCGTTCGGATGGCCGATCCGCTTGTAGCTGAGGTCGGTGACGTGGAGCAGGCCGTCGATGCCGCCCAGATCGACGAACGCGCCATAATCGGTGATGTTCTTGACGACGCCCTCGATCACCTGACCCTCGGTCAGGGTCTGGATCAGGCCAGAGCGCTGCTCGGCGCGGGTCTCTTCGAGAACGGCACGGCGCGACACGACGATATTGCCGCGGCGGCGGTCCATCTTGAGGATCTGGAAGGGCTGGGGGATGTCCATCAGCGGCGTGACGTCGCGCACGGGGCGGATATCGACCTGGCTGCCGGGCAGGAAGGCGACGGCACCATTGAGGTCGACGGTAAAGCCGCCCTTGACGCGGCCGAAGATCACGCCTTCGACGCGAGCGGATTGAGTGAACTCGGTTTCGAGCTTGTCCCAGGCTGCTTCACGACGCGCGCGGTCGCGCGACAGCATCGCTTCGCCATGGACGTTCTCGACGCGATCGACATAAACCTCGACCTCGTCGCCGACATTGAGTTCGGCCTTCTGGCCGGGCGCGGCGAACTCGCGCAGCGCCACGCGGCCTTCGGATTTGAGGCCGACATCGATGACGGCCATGTCGTTTTCGATTGCGGTGACGGTGCCTTTTACGACGCGGCCTTCGAAGCCTTCGTCTTCACCGCCAAGGGATTCGTTGAGCATTGCCGCGAAATCGTCGCGGGTGGGAAATGCCGTAGAGGCCATAAGCTAGAGACTTTCCAAATCATGTTTCCGGCCATCCGGTTGTCTCCGGAGGTCTTTTGGCCGATCCGCCATGGCGGCCCCATGCCGACACAGCACTCAACAGCCAGTCCGAACGCGAAAACCGGAAAAACGAAACGAGCGCGAGAAGGCGTCGCCCTCCGCGCTCAGGATTTGATCCGAGCTTCCACGAGCGAAATCGCCCGCTGAATGGCCACCTCTATAGCCAAATCACTCGTATCCAGCAAGATCGCGTCTTCCGCCTGCTTGAGAGGAGCGGTCCTTCGCGAGGAGTCGCGCTCGTCGCGTGCCTGAATGTCGTGAAGCACGGCTTCGTAACGGCTGTGGAGGCCCATGCGTTCAAGTTCATCATGGCGTCGCCGAGCACGGATTTCGGACTTCGCCGTGACGAACAGCTTCACGCCGGCATGCGGCGCGATCACGGTTCCGATATCCCGTCCGTCCAGCACTGCTCCGCTCGGCTGGTCGGCAAAGGCGCGCTGGCGTTCGATCAACGCGGCGCGTACCGCTGGATGCGCAGAGACACGCGAGGCCGAAGCACCAGCCGCTTCGGACTTGAGCTCGGGATCACCCAGCATCGCATCGCTGAAATCGCAGGCGGCGAAGGCGTCCGCTTCATCAGCGGGGTTGCCGCCCTGGCGTAGCGTCGCAAGACCGACCGCACGATACAGCAAACCGGTATCCAGATGCGGAAGGCCAAAATGCGCGGCCAGGGCACGCGCAATCGTTCCCTTGCCGGATGCCGCCGGGCCGTCAACCGCGATGATCATGATTCAGAGGTGCCCAACGAGACCATCATCGCCTCGAAATCGGGGAAGCTCGTAGCGACGGGCGCCATGTCGTCGATCGTGACCGGTAGGCGCGAGACGAGCCCCGCTACTGCGAAGCTCATCGCGATACGATGGTCGAGCCGCGTGACGATAGTGGCGCTGCCATGCAGCGGCTCACCGCCGCTGCCGTCGACGATGAGACCGTCCTCAAGTTCCTCCACCCTGGCGCCGATCGCGCGCAGGCCCTCGACCATGGTGGTGATGCGGTCGGACTCCTTGACCCTGAGCTCATGCAGCCCGCGAAAGATGCTGCGGCCTTCCGCCAGGGCAGCCGCCACGAACGCCACTGGAAATTCGTCGATCATCGATGCCGCGTCGGCCGGATCGGGATCGACGCCCCGCAAATTTGATCCGCGTGCGATGATATCGGCGACGGGCTCGCCGCCGACGTCGCGCTTGTTCGTGAAGCTGATGTCGGCTCCCATGGCCTCAAGCAGCTTGTAAAGTCCGGCGCGCGTAGGATTGAGTCCAACATTTTCCACCGTCACCTCGGAACCGGGTACCAGCAATGCGGCGACGATGGGGAAGGCCGCCGACGAAGGGTCTCCCGGGACAACGATCCTTTGCGGCTTCAGTTCAGCTTCGCCGCGAATGGAGATAACGCCGTCTTGGCCGTCGCGCTCTACCGTAAGCTCGGCACCGAAGCCGGCGAGCATACGTTCGCTATGGTCTCGGGTGGGAACGCGTTCGATCACGCGCGTGATGCCCGGTGTGTTGAGGCCAGCCAGCAGCACGGACGACTTGACCTGCGCCGATGCGATGGGAAGACGGTAGGTGATCGGCACCGCGGGACAGATACCCCGCAGCGTCAGCGGCAAGCGATCGCCCGGGCTTGCTGCCACAGAAAGCCCCATGCGCGACAGGGGTTCGATGACGCGCCCCATTGGTCGCCGCGAGAGCGACGCATCGCCGATGAAGGTAGCGGTGATCGGATGGCTCGCGACCAGGCCCATCAGCAAACGGGTGGATGTGCCTGAATTCCCCATGTCCAGCGCACGATCGGGCTGAAGCAGGCCGCCGACGCCGACGCCGTGGACCCGCCACATACCTTCGGAATCGCGCACGATTTCCGCTCCCATCGCGCGCATCGCGGCTGCGGTTGCGAGCACGTCTTCGCCTTCCAAAAGGCCGGAAATACTGCTCTCACCCACGGCAAGCGCGGACAGCATCAGAGCACGGTGAGAGATCGATTTGTCGCCGGGCACGACCACGCGGCCGGCAAGTGGAGTGGCGGCCCGGAAGGCACGGGGACGAGGCGGGATGATTTCCATTGCGCGCGGCTTTTGACAGCGGCGTCTGGCTATGGCAAGGCGCGCCGCACTTCGGGGCTGGTCACGGCCGGCCCTCCATGAATAAGCTTAGAAATCGGAGCGTTTAAGGACATGGTGAAGCCTGAATGGGGCACCAAGCGGACTTGCCCCAAATGCGGCACCCGCTTCTACGATCTGGGTAAGGATGACCCCGTCACGTGTATCGAATGCAACGCGGCGTGGGAACCAGACCCCATTCTCAAATCGAAGCAGCCACTGCCTTTCGACGCGCCGAAACAGGAGGTCGAGGTCGAGAAGAAGGACGATGATCTCGTCGCGGAAGATCTCGACATCGATGAAGACGCCGAGGCCAATCCGGATGACGACGTCGATCTCGGCGGCGACGACGATATCGGTCTCGATACGGGCGGCGACGAAGACGAACATTGATCGCTCGCGGCACGAGCCGCTTGCAGGAATGCGCCGCCTGACCTAAAGGCGGCGCACAACCCGCCGGAACCCACCCGACGGGTCATCAAGGGACGGGGCCGTAGCTCAGCTGGGAGAGCGTCGCAATGGCATTGCGAAGGTCAGGGGTTCGATCCCCCTCGGCTCCACCACCTCTGTATATTTCTCAAGCCAGACCTGGAACGTGCTGTTATCGCGCGATAACGCGCACCACCTTGATTCCGCCGCAAACGCTGCTCGACACCGTCGCCTGGATGACAGTAATGCAATGGCGTGGGGAGCGGAGCGAGACTGAATGAGTATTATTCGGCTGCTGGCTGATCGAACCATGGTTCTGTTCTTGGGCGTAGGCGTTGGCAGCGCGATGGGCTATGCGTTTGCAGGCGACGTCCGTGGGCGCATAAGTGCGGAAGCGTCGCAGCCATCTGTCCCACCGGTGGCTCGGATGCCGCGGCTTGCCGCCGTTTTAGCCCCGCAACCCGCGACTCTGGAATGTGCCATTCCGTTCCAGCCTCGCTTGCTGGCGGCGGTCGCTACCGGTAGCAAGGTTCGCGTCGGCGTGTTCGGCGACAGCTTCGGGGACGGCGTATGGGCCGCGCTCTACCACCAGCTTCCGGCACGCGAGCAATTCCAGGTGATCAAGCTGAGTCAGCAATCGACTGGCTTTACCCGCTACGCAAGTCTCAACTTGGAAAACCATGTCAGCGAGCAACTCGCGATCCAGCCGATCGATATCGCCGTCATTTCCTTCGGCGCGAATGATACGCAGGGCGTGATGCATCAGGGCAAGTTCGCGCCGTTGCTGAGTCCCGCCTGGAAGGAAGAAATTGGGGCGCGGATCGATCGCTACATTGCTCTGCTGCGCAAACAGGGCGCGATCGTCTATTGGGTCGGCCTGCCGGTGATGAAAAAGCCCAGCTTCGACGCCGACATCTCCGGTATGAACGCGTTTTTCGCGGAGCGCATGAAGCGGATTGACGTCCCATTCATAGATACAAGGCCGATGTCCGTGGATGCCAGCGGCAACTATGCCGCTTATTTGCCCGAGCCCGGCGGGCAGACGCCGAAGCTGATGCGCGCGAATGACGGCATCCATATGTCGATGGGCGGCTATCAACGGCTGACCGTTGGGCTGGCTGGCCGGATCAAGCGCTATGTGGATGAGGCACGGGAGCACGCCGCGCGAGACGGGGGGGCACTGCCGCCCGCAGCTTCAGCTTCCACCGGCGCCGTCGAGCCCGCTGCCTGATGCCGCTTGCCTTGGTGACATTGGCGGCGGCGATCGCGGCACCCTGCGAAGTCGCTCTCTGCCAGGCTGACACGCTTGAACCCTATTTCGAGAAGCTTGCCAGCGCGCGCGATCATTCCGAAGGCAGAAAACCTGTCCATATCCTCCAGATCGGCGACAGCCACACGGCGGGAGATGCGATCACCGGCGCATGGCGCGATCTGCTCCAGGCGCAATATGGCAGCGGGGGTAGGGGTGTCATGGCGCCGGGCCGGCCTTATGCGGGCTATGTTACTTATGGAGCGACGGCGTCGATGTCATCGGGCTGGACGGTGAAATCCATCTTCGGCGGCGCATCGGTGCCGCCGCGCCCGCCCATCGGACTTTCGGGCTTCAGCATTTCGACGGCGCAGGAGGGGGCGACGATTGGTCTCACCGCTGACCCGGCCGAGGCGTTCAACCGTTTTACCATCTGCGCTCTCGCCCAGCCGGGCGCCGGCAAGCTCTCCATACAGGTCGGTTTTACCACTGAGGAATTTGATCTCTCATCCTTCGCCACCCGGTCCGAATGCCGTACCGTTGAAACGCCGCAGGCGCAGTTGAACGCCCAGGTGACGGTGAACGGCGGCTTGGTGACAATCACATCCTTGGCCACGTTTCACGATGCTGGCGGCGTGGTCGTTTCCAACGTCGGCGTCTCGGGATCCCAGTTCGTTCATCAGGCTCGTGCGGACGATTCGGTGATCTCGGAGGAGTTGCGGCACTATAAGCCCGATCTCGTGGTGATTGCCTTCGGGACCAACGAGGGGTTCGCGCCCAGGGTCGAGGCTGGCCAGTATGAGATCGTCTTGCGCAGCCAGATCGCTCGCATCCGGCGTCTGGTCCGGAATGTGCCGATCCTGATGCTCGGCGCGCCCGATGCCGATACCCGTAATACCGCCCTTCTCAACAACGCCGCCGGTCAGGCAATCGACTGCAGCATGCGACTGCAAACTATCGGCGACATCATCGCGACACTGCGTGCGTCCGAAGCAGCCGGGCCAGGAGCTCAGACCCCCGCGCAACCTGAAACGGACCCGACGGGTCGGCCGCTTTTCGTGCCGCCGGGGATGGCTACCGTGCGTGAGGTCCAGCGCCGGGTGGCAGCCGAACTCAACATTGCGTTCTGGGATTGGCAGGCACGCATGGGGGGCGCGTGTTCGGCGGCAAAAATGGTCAAGGCTTCGCCCCCGCTGATGCGGGGGGATTTCGTGCACTTCAACAAGACGGGTGGATGGGAAATCGCGCGGATGTTGCAGGCGGATTTGACGGACGCCGCCAATGCCGCACTGGCTAGCCGCTAGCGGATGCTTTTCCCGACGCTGACTTTCGGCCTCTTCTTTCTGGCCGTCTATGCTCTCGTCTGGACAGTCGGCTCCCGGAACAATGAATGGCGTAAAATCCTGCTGCTGGTCGCAAGCTGGATCTTCTACGGAGCGTGGGACTGGCGCTTCGTCGCATTATTGATCGGCTCTGCTTTTATAAATTGGGGGTTGGCCAGGCTGATCTCCCAGGCCAGAGACGCCGAAGAGACATCCGACACCCGCTCAAAGGCACTGGTGGCCGTTGGCGTGGCCGCCAATCTCGCCATTTTGGGTTTCTTCAAATATTTCGACTTCTTCCTGGGCGAAATCGCGCCACTGGTCACTGAGCTGGGCTTCGCCCGCGATCTGCCGCTGCTGCAAATCGTCCTGCCAGTGGGCATATCCTTCTTCACCTTCCAGGGCATGTCCTACATGATCGACGTCTATCGGCAGCGCACCTGCCCGGCGTCGCTGCTCGACATCACGCTCCTCATGTCGTTCTTCCCGCATTTGGTGGCGGGACCGATCGTGCGCGCCGCGCATCTAGTGCCTCAGTTCCGGAAGATCCCTCGGCTCGATCGCGGCATGGTCGCGATGGCGCTGCTGCTCATCATATGGGGGCTGTTCAAGAAAGCGGTGATCGCGTCCGAACTCTCTACCCAATTCGTCGATCCGGTCTTTTTCGATCCCTCGGCTTACGGAAGCGCCGATCTTGCGTTCGCCGCCTATGGCTATGCGGTCCAGATCTACTGCGATTTCTCGGCCTATAGCGATATGGCGATCGGGCTGGCGGCCCTGCTCGGATATCGCTTCCCGCGCAATTTCGAGCAGCCTTATCGAGCAGCGTCGCTTCAGGATTTCTGGCGGCGCTGGCACATCAGCCTTTCGGCGTGGCTGCGCGATTATCTTTACATTGGGTTGGGGGGTAATCGCGGCGGCCTGCTCTACATCTGCCGTAATCTCATGATCACCATGTTGTTGGGCGGCATCTGGCACGGCGCCAAATGGACTTTCCTGATCTGGGGAGGTCTGCACGGCTTGGTGCTCTCGGCGGAACGAATCTGGCGCGAGGTTAAACCGGACTGGATACCGTCCGTGCCTCGTCCCCTGGGCATCCTGATCACTTTTCAGATCGTCGTCCTCGGCTGGATTTTCTTCCGGGCCGAGACATTTCAAGGCGCGGTTGCCTTCATCCATGGCATTGCCGCCTGGCATGGCGCCGCGACAATGATCACGCCGCTCGGGCTGGCGCTGGTGCTGTTGGGTCTTTCCATGCATTTCGGGCCGCCCCGGTTGATGCAAGGGATGGTGATGCGACTGCGCTTTCTGCCGGCGCCGCTGCTCGGCCTTGGGGTGGGCACCGCGATCCTGATCGTCGACGCCATGCGCTTTGAAGGGGTCGCGCCCTTCATCTACTATCAATTCTAGAGGTTGAAGATGGCTGGGCATGGAGAGTTTGAATCGCCGGTCGATCTGCCGAGGCATGGAGTGGGCAGACGACCACTCGGATGGACGACGCTTACCATCTTCGTCGCGAGCCTGTTCCTGCTCGTGACCAACGCGTTCTCTCTCAAGAGCTGGATCGATGAACAAGGGGCAAGCCCGCTTCAGGCGAAGCTCGCGTCGTGGGCCGCGGAATGGAATGACGCGACCGCTTCTCTAGGCCTCGGCGCGCCGCGCGCGGAACTTCACCGTCTCTGGAAGGAAGCCGAAGGCGCGCGTTTCGAAGCTATGTCAGCGCCAGCTCAGCGATAGAAGATATGATCCCCCATCGCCAGCACCTGCTGGCGGCCGCGGAAGAAGCGGGTGGGCGCCTGATATGCGGCGTGGTAGAAATAGGCGCCTTCGGCGACATTCTCGCCTTGGCCGGCGAGTACCTCGCGCGAAACCTCGACGGCCGTCTTCCATTGCGGCGTATCGCGACGGGGATTGTAGCTTGCCGTTTTGAAGAACTGGCGTGGCTGGTTGACGACACCGCATACGGTGTCGGGGAAACGGCCCGAGTGAATTCTGTTCATGATGATTTCGGCGACCGCGCGTTGGCCTTTGCGCGACTGGTTTGCCGCCTCGTGATGCACTACCTTCGCCATGCACTCAAGTTCAGGCTCAAGGTTTGTGATTTCCGCCTTGGAGCGCCTGTCGTTCAGATCGTCCGCGGAGAAGGTAACGTTTTCGTCCGAAAGCAGCGTCTTATCGGCAGCGATGCTGGGATCGGCCACCCAGGCGGCCGTGACCAGGGCCGGAGCGACATCGATCGGAGCACCCGGTTCGGCGACAAGGCCGGAACCAGTGGAGGTCAGCGGAAGAAAAGCCAGACCCAAGCCAATCGACAGGCTTCGAAACGAAAGACGCACTCATTGCTCCACCTCATGCGCAAGCGTCGAGGTCATGCCCATAAATCACACCTAGGCACGGCTGGACGGTCACGTCTTGTCTGCCGGGGGCGAAGTCCACAAAAATCAGGCAGCCCGGCGACCTGCAAAAGCTCGCGCGCTCTCCTTTCCGGGAGGTGAAGAGTCAATCAAGGAACGGCAGACCGTTTGCATGGTACGGTGAAGTGAGCATTCGTTAACGAAGTGCAACGGTATTGCTTTCACCACATGCTGGGCCGTAGCAACGGCAGCCATCAAGATATTGATCGCCTCGTGAGGGAAGCACGGCTGGAAATCCGCGCACATTAACTCCCTTCGTGCTAAAAAGTCCTGATGGGAGACGAGTCGCCGGTGAAGCCGGCACAGGCGGATGTAGGGGACCAGGTCGCCGCAGTCATGATGCCGATCGCCTACAGGCGCGAACGGCTGATGGCTGCGATTGCTTTGATGCTGGGCGTGGGCCTGATGCTGGCGCTTCCGTTCGCGCTGCAGGCCGGGGCGGCCTTTTTTCTTCCCGTGACGGCCGCAATGGTGATCGCCATCGCGCTGGTGCCCTTGCTCGAGTGGCTGGAAAGAAGGCGTGTGCCGTCGCAATTGGCGGCGCTTATCTGCGTGCTGACGTTTCTGATTGGCGCCAATATCGCCATCGCATCGATCATCGTCCCCGCGACCGACTGGCTTGCCTTGCTGCCAGAGCGGATATCGCGCGTTCGCAACAATCTGGGCCCGATTCTTGAAATCTATTCGACGCTGGAGCGCTTCATAAATGACACCGTGGCAGCGATCCAGCGCACATCGGTCAGCCCTTCCGCCAGAGTAACGATCGAATCGCCGAACTCCCTTCTCGATCTTGTCACTACTTCAGCACCATTCGCGATCATCCAGATGTTCTTCGCGGTGCTCGTCATCTATTTCTTTTTGTCGGGATGGACGCGGATGCGTCGGCGTACGATCACCAGTCGTCATAGCTTCTCCAGCGCGATGGCAACCGCGCGCGTGATTCAGGAAATGGTTGACGCCACCTCCGCCTATCTCGCGACGATCAGCGCGATCAACCTCGGCATGGGCTGTCTTGTGGCGCTCGCCCTGTGGTGGGTCGATATGCCCAGCCCCATCATGTGGGGCGGGCTGGTCGCGATCCTCAACTATATTCCCTACCTCGGGCCGATAGTTGCGGCGCTGCTGCTCGCGCTGGGCGGGTTGATGACCTTCGCCGATCCCTGGTACGCACTGGTGCCGGCGGCCATCTTCATCGCGCTTCATCTGATTGAAGCGAATCTGTTCACGCCGCTGATGGTGGGACGGCGATTGACGATCAATCCGCTGCTGATCCTGGTTTCGCTGAGCTATTGGGGTTGGGTCTGGGGCACAACGGGCGCGCTTCTGGCCGTTCCGATCCTGATTATCGTAAAGACCATCCTTGATGCCGCGGGCAAGCCAGACATTGCTGGATTCCTGTTCGAGGAGGGAACTTTTACGCAAACGCGGGGGGATGACGAGCCGACCGGGCTTTGATGCTCGAGAGGCGGTTGACAGGCCGCTGGGCCTACACTAGGCCCCGCGTCCGCAACGCAATGCGGGTGTAGCTCAGTTGGTTAGAGCGCCGGCCTGTCACGCCGGAGGTCGCGGGTTCGAGCCCCGTCACTCGCGCCATTTTCATGATGGATTCCTTTGTCCGCACGCTCCTTTGCGGGATATATTTCCGTTTTCGAGCGTTCTTGCGTGGCCAACAGGGGGAGCCCCTATCATGTCGCGTTCCATGCACGAGTGTTCGGGCAATGCATTTCGCGCCGCCGAATTGGGCTTTCGGCTTTTCTATCATCGCAATTCCGTAAATCATTGTCCGGGATGCGGACAGGCGCAATGGTATATCGGACGCATCTCTGCTGAATGCGCGTTCTGTGGCGCGGCACTGCCGCTTCAGGAAATCGTGAGCCGCGAAGCGCGGCCGGTGCATCATCGGGGCCAAGGCAAGACCGGCCATCGCGATCCTCATCCGACTTGACGGCTCCCTATTTCGTAAGCGTGGGCTGGAGGCCGCAGTTTAGGCGGCTGCGGCGATGGGTTGCTGATCTGGCCGCCAGTTCCACGGCATGAGTTCATCCCAGCGGGCAGCAGGCCATTCGCCC
>Ga0081455_10000256_pt1 | contig 69912 bp, 52 predicted proteins | sample TabmetS3T2R1_FD_70207 | JGI IMG/M metagenome (GOLD analysis project Ga0081455, IMG submission 70207) | Tabebuia heterophylla rhizosphere microbial communities from the University of Puerto Rico - S3T2R1 | ecosystem: Host-associated > Plants > Roots > Rhizosphere ...
TCGAGCAGAAATTTGGGATAAAGTCCGACCGCTAACGTGGCGAACATGAGCAAACAGGCGCCGCACTTCTCAGCGAACGTAATCGATTGCTCCGTCCAGTCGGCGTCAGTCGGAACACGGCCTCTCTGGGTGCGCACCTCACCAAAAAATGATTTTACGAGCGCGCGCAGCGTGAAAGCCGCCACGAGGACCATGCCGGCTCCGGTAATCCAAACAGCGACCGGATAGGTTTTCCACACGCCAATCAGAATAGTAATTTCCGCCGCGAATCCGCTGAAACCTGGGATTCCCATCGATGCGGCAGAAGCGATCACGAATGTGAACGCCGCAAAGGGAAGAGCGTGACTGAGATTCATTTCAGACAACGCATCGAGCTGGCGAGTGTGAGTGCGTCGATAAAGCATCCGTCCGGCGACGGCGAACAGTAGCGCCGCAATGACTCCATGGGAAAACATTTGCAGAACCGCTCCTGAAACACCGAGCACATTCGCCGTAGCCAGGCCAAGCAACACGAACCCCATGTGGCTCACGCTCGAATAGCCAATAACGAACTTCAGATCTTCCTGGCGCAGCGCCACCGCTGCCGCGTAAACAATTCCGATCACGGCCAGGACGGCGATCCATTTGGTCCACATTTGGAATCCTTCCGGAAACAGATTCATCGCTACGCGCAGGCCCGCGTAAGCACCAAGTTTCATCACGATGCCGGCGAGCAACATTGAGCCTGCGGTGGGCGCCGCGACGTGACCGGTCGGCGCCCATGTGTGCAATGGCCAGATGCCCGCAAGCACCGCGAACCCGAGGAACAACACGGGAAATGCCCACGATTGCAGGCCCGCACTAAATTGGAATTGCGCCAGCTGATTCAAATCCAGAGATCCCGCGGTTGCGTAAACGACAAGGATCCCGGCAAAAACGAACATTCCACCGAAGAACGAGTAGAGTGTCAGTTTCATCGCGCCGTACTCCTTGTTGGTCGAACCAAAGGTGGCGATGAGAAAATACTTCGGCACGATCACCAGTTCGTAGAATGCGAAGAACAAAAACAGATCGGCGCTGAGGAAAACGCCGTAACAACCTCCTACGACCAGCAGCAACCAGAAGAAAAATTCGCGCTGGCGATGGTCGACATCCCACGAAAACAACACGGTGCTTACGGCGGAGATGCCCGTGACAAGAACCATCGTGAGGCTGACGCCATCAACAGCGAGATGGTAACTCATCCCCAGCAGTGGCACCCAAGGTACATTTATCAGCGTTGTGAAGTGAGCTAGATCCCCAATAGGAGTGCGAACAAATTCAACGATTCCCAGGACCAAGCCGCCGATGGTCGTAATTAACGCTATCCAGCGCGCAAAAACCGCGGGGAGAAGCAGCAGCACGACTGCGCCTGCGAACGTCAGGTAAATCGTCCAGGCGATCATGCGCGTTTGGTCGCCCGATAGCGCGGGGCGTTCTCGCGCACATGAAATCCAATTTCCCGCCGCGGCTTTTCGGGCGGGCTCATCAACTGCCGAATCGCCTCCAGAATCGCAGCGATTTCCTCGTCATGTTTGTCAACACGCCGTTCCAGCTCGGAAAATTTCCTGGCAAGTTCGCGATTTGTTTGGAGAGCCCAGCGCAGCTTCACAAACGCACGCATGATCGCGATGTTGACTTTCACAGCGCGTTTGCTGTTCAAAACACTCGACAACATGGCAATGCCCTGTTCGGTAAACGCGTAGGGCCGATATTTGGTTCCCCGGTACTTATGAGAGGTGGTCACAAATTGTGACAAGTTTTTCGTAATTCCCTGATTTCCGGTGCCTTTTAAACTTGAGGTCACAGTTTGTGACCTCAGGGCCAAGACCTCTTCAGCCGTAAGCTGGAACATGAAATCATCAGGGAATCGGTCGCGATTTCGTTTTACTGCTTGATTCAAGACTTTCACCGCCACGTCATAGAGAGCGGCTAGATCAAAATCGAGCAGCACCTTTTGACCGCGAAAATGCCGGATCTGTAACGTGATCTGTTCAGCGGGAACGATTTCTTTACTCATTCGCGATGAACCTCAACCAAATAGCCGCGCCATTTGAACGACGGTCGTATTGAAAATGTTGAACATGAATTGCGGTGCGAGGCCAATCGCAAACATCAGAAGTGTCACTGGAATGATGGCGATCTTTTCCCTCGGCAAGAGATCCGGGAAAGTAGCGCAGCTTTGCGCCAGCGGACCGCTGAAGAGCGCTTGCATCGCGCGCATGAAAACGATTGCTGTCACTAGCAGGCCAATCACCGCAATGGCCGTGAACGTTGCAGTGATCGCAAACGACCCCTTAAAGATCAGAAACTCGCCGATGAAACCGCTTAGGCCCGGCAAGCCCAGCGACGATAACATGGCGACGCTCATCCAACCGCAAAGGATTGGAGTACGTTGCATCAAACCTCCGAAGTCATTGATGCCGCGCTGACCGCGACGTTGCTCCAGCAGACCGACCAGGTAAAACAATGCCGCTGCAGTGATCCCGTGATTGAAGATCTGGATGAACACGCCGCTCAGCGCCGCTTGCGTGTCGATTACAGCGCCAGCGGACCTCGCGCCGACCGCGAATAAGCCAAGCATGCAGTAGCCCAGGTGATTGACCGACAGGTAGGCCACCATTCGTTTCAAGTCGGACTGAGCCCACGCCGCCAGTGGAGCGAAAACGATCGAGCAGATCGCCAGCGCCAGCAGCCAGGGTCCAATGATTCTGATTTCGTTTGGAAAAAGCGGAAGCAACAGACGCACGAAACCGTAAACACCCATTTTCGAAAGCACACCGGTCAACACCATCGACACGCCCGTCGGCGCGCTTTCATAGGCGTCGGGCAACCACGTGTGAAATGGGAACAGCGGCACTTTGACCGCGAGTCCGAGAAAGATTCCGGCAAAAGCGAGCCAGGCGAGTTTACCAGAAAGCAATCCGTTTTTCGCAAGCCCGGCAAGTGTGGCGAAATCGAAAGAGCCTTTGGCCAGATAAATTCCGAGAAATCCCAGCAGCATCGCAACGCTTCCCAGAAACGTGTAGAGGAAAAACTTTGTCGCAGCGCGGTCGCGATTTTCCCCTCCCCAGATTTTGATGAGCAGGAACGCGGGAATCAGACTCATCTCGTAGAACAAGAACCAGAGAACAAAGTTCTGCGCTGTGAACGTGCCGTACAGCGCCGATTGCATGATCAGCATCAGCGCGTAAAAGCCGCGGCCCATTCTCTGCGAGGCGAAGGCGAACGGAATAATGAGCGAGGTAAGTAACACCAACAGCAGACTCAAGCCGTCGACTCCGACAAGATATTCGGCGCCGATTGCGGGAATCCATGCATGCCGTTCGATCAATTGAACGCCCGCAGCGTGAATATCGAAGTGCCGCCATAACAGCAACGCGTCAAGCGCAGCCAGCGCGTTAAACAGCAATGCCACCGGACGCGCATTCCTCGCGGGAGCGGTAAAAAGCGCAGGCGCGCCAATCAGCGGAATTAAGATGAGCGCAGTGATCAGGCCAACCATGCGTAGAAAAGCAATAGCGCCAGCAGACCGATCGCGATGACGCCGAGATATGTTTGAATTTGTCCTGAGTGCGCCGCGGACATCAGTCGGCCCAGACCGCGGGTGCCAACGCTCGTCTCATCGACTCCAGCATTGATCCCGCGTTCGTCCACACTGGCGGTCAAAATTCCAAACTGTTGACCGATCCCGCCGAATCCGCGCACGAGGCGATCCCAGAAATTACGATCCATCCAGTCGGAGAAACGTGCGCTCATCCAACTAAACGCGATGACGGTGCGAGCATACAGTTCGTCGATCCACATTTTGTTCTCGAGGAATCGAAATAATTTGGGCTGCGCGAATTCGAGCGGATCAGTCTCTGCGGCGCGTCCTCGATCTTGCACGCCAGCTTTGCGATAAATCCAGATGCCCAGGGCAAACCCCATGCCAACCAAAACCAGCGAAAGAAAAAGCGTCGGCTGAATCAGTCGCGGGAATGCGAAATGTGCAGATTCGTCGGTTAGATAGTCATGCAGCCACGGCCATGCCGGCGTTAGCACAACACTGAACGAAATCGCAGAAATCGCGAGTACGATGAGCGGCAGCGTCATGACCCGCGAGCTTTCGTGTGCATGCTGAGAGCCAGCATGCCGATCACCGAAGAAGACGTAGATAATTTGCCGCGTCATGTAGAGCGCGGTGAGGACAACGCCGATCAGCAGAAGGAAATAGGGCAAGCGAGAAACCGGCCAATGCGCTGTTACGTGCAGGATTTCCTCCTTCGTCCAACCGCCGGAAAAGAACAGCGGCACTCCGCTGAGAGCCATCATGCCGATTGCATAAGTTGAAAACGTGATTGGCATGAGCCGGCGCAGCCCACCCATTTTCCGGATGTCCTGTTCGCCGTGGCAGCCGTGAATGACCGAGCCCGAGCCCAGAAACAACAGCGATTTGAAAAAGCCGTGTGCCAGCAGATGCATGATCCCCGCGGCGACACCGCCCACGCCCAGCGAAACCATCATCAAACCGAGTTGTGATACCGTCGAATAGGCAAGGATCCGTTTGATGTCAGCCTGTGCTATCGCAATGACCGCAGCCATTAATGCCGTGGTAACTCCAATCCAGACGACGACGATAAGCGACGACGTCACTCCGTTAATCGCGCCTAACGAAAAGATCGGGTATACACGCGCGACAAGAAAAACGCCGGCCGCAACCATCGTTGCGGCGTGGATCAGCGCGCTGACAGGAGTCGGGCCTTCCATCGCATCAGGCAACCACACGTGAAGCGGGAATTGGCCTGACTTACCCATTGCGCCGCAGAAGATCAGCAGCGCAATAGAGGTGACAGTTGCACCGAGCATGGCGAGACCAGCACTTTCCAAACAACCGTTACCACCGTCGTAAAAGAGCAGGGTGCCGCTGCGGCCATAGAGCCAGAGCAAGCCAAGAAAAAATCCCATGTCTCCAATGCGGGTCGTGATAAATGCCTTCTTTGCCGCAGCCGCTGCGCTCGGTCGCTCGATCCAGAATCCAATCAGCAAATAGGACGCAAGGCCAACCAGTTCCCAGCAGATAAACAGAAGAAGCAAACTGTTGGAAATAACGAGGCCCAGCATCGCACCTGAGAAAAACGAGAGATAAGCGAAAAAGCGCACAAAATTTTTGTCGCCAGCCATGTAACCTTTGCTGAAAACAAAGATGCAAAACCCGACGAGCGTGATCATCATCAGCATAGCGGCCGCGAGCGGATCCAGAAGCCATCCCAGACGCAGAGCGTTATCGCCGAAGGTGAACCAGGTGAAATTCTGAACAGTGCGCAATCCGGGCGCTTGAAGGGTCGAGAGGAATGCGAAGACTGACATTGCGAGCGCTCCGATCTGACCAGCGACCGCGAGCGTGGCTGCACTTGTGCGCCGCCTATTCGGGAGGCTCAAAATTACCAACGAAGCCGCGAATGGAACGGCAGGGATCAACCAGAGATGATCGATCATCCAGCGACTCATCCTTTGAGCTGGTCGAAGTGGTCGACGCTTGTTGTGCGGTAGTGTCGATAAACAGCAATCACCAGCGCAAGACCGACTGCCGCCTCAGCGGCGGCAATGGCGATTGAGAAAATCACGATCATGACACCGGTCGGTGGCTGCGGTTGCGGGCTAAAGCGCCAGAACGCAATGAAATTGAGATTCGCTGCGGCTAACATCATCTCGATCCCAATCAGGATGAAAATGGCGTGACGGCGACTCAAAGCGGCCAGCAGGCCGGCCGAGAACAGGGCGGTAGAAACAACGAGGACAACTTGAAGCGTCGGCGTCATCGTTTTTCCTCCATCACGAGGACAAGCGCGCCGATCAACGCAGCGGTAAGAAGCAATCCCACGCATTGTAACGGCCAGACATAACTGGTCATCAACGCCTCCCCGATTCGTTTGACAGAAATCGATCGCATATGTGGAGCGACAATCGCAACCGATTGCGTCTTAAGAATTGCCCATATCAAACCGCCGAAGACTCCAGTCGCCAGGAGTGCACCGGTCCAGTTGGCGCCCCGATCTTTGCCAACGTCACGCCGCGTCAGAAGAATTGTAAAAACAATCAGTACCGCAACCGCACCGATGTAGACGAATATCAGCACCAGACCAACAAACTCGGCGCCCAGCAGAAAGAAGAGCGCAGCGACTCCGACAAGCGTCGCAGCAAAACTCAGCGCCGCGTGCATGAGTTTTTGCAGCGTGGCAGCAGCCAGCGCCGCAGCCAATGTCAGGATAGCGATAATGACGAACGCGACGCTGCTCATTCGGCGAAACGGTAAACGCGTGGTGCAAACTTTCTTTGCGTATCGAGCAACATCGACAGGGCGGTATAAACGATCGCGATTACAAAAAATGACCAAAGCCACCCGCGTAGACCACGACCTGCATAATGCCAGACAGCCGCTGCGATCACGCACGTGAAAGACATTGGCAAAATGAATTTCCAGGCAAAATTCATGATCTGATCAACGCGGGTACGCGGCAACGTTCCGCGAAGCCAGATGTAAACGAAGAGTAGCGCGCCAAGTTTCGTGAAAAACCAGACGTAGGATGGAATAAATTCCAGAGAGCGCGCGGGCGAATGCCAGCCGCCGAGGTACAAGGTCACTGCCAGCCCCGTAATGGCGAACATCCCGATGTATTCTGCCATGAAAAAAGTCGCGTACTTGAACCCGGAATATTCGGTCATGTGGCCGGCGACAATTTCCGATTCCCCTTCGGGCACATCGAATGGAGTGCGATTCGACTCCACAAGACCGGACACAAAAAATAAAATGAATGCGGTTGCGCCCCACGGAGTGAACACGAACCAGCGCGGCACGAGGCCATATGTGTATTCAGCCTGCGCAGCAACAATCCTGTCGGGTGTAAGCGAGCCGACCACCATCACCACCGGGAGCACGGTAATAATGAGCGGCAGCTCGTAGCTGATCATTTGCGCGATCGCACGCATGGCGCCAAGCATCGAGAACTTGTTATTGCTTCCCCACCCGGCCATGAAAACCGCGAGTTCCGTCGTCGATCCAACAGCAAAGAAAAAAAGGATGCCGCCGTCGATCGTAAACGGCGTCATGTTCCGGCCATAAGGGATCACCGCAAGCGCTAAAATCGCCGCGGCAGCAATCAGAATTGGAGCCAGGAAGTGCACAAGCTTGTCGGCGCGCGCGGGAACGATGTCTTCCTTTATCAACATTTTGATTCCGTCAGCCACCGGTTGCAAAAGTCCGAATGGTCCGACGCGATTAGGGCCATAGCGATTTTGTATCCGTCCGAGAATCTTCCGCTCCAGCACCGACATGAGCGCAAATAGCGTTAGAAACACGAATAGGAGCGCGAAAATATTAATCAAACTCGACGCGACTTGGAGAACCCAGCCAGGCGCGCCTGTAAGCCATGACAGCACCCACTGCTTTGCATTAACAAAGATCTGATCAACAGACTTGCTCACGTAGGGATGAAGAAAACCGTCAATTGCCTGGTTAATCAAGACAGAACGCGCGCTGATTTCGTCTCAAAACCCGCTCGCGCTCACCAGCTATCCTCCATCAAGGCAGTGCTTTTGGCTTTGCAGGGAGGCTCTGGCGCGGTACGTTCGGCCTGCGCCATGCGAACGCTGGTTTTGTTGATCGCCACTCTTGTGGCGAGTGCCGGTTTGATCCTGGGAGAGATCAAGACTCCGGAGAATGCTCCGATTGAGATCACTTCTACGGGCGAAACGACATATGAGAATGGACTGGCCACGGCACGCGATAACGTCGCGATTCATATCGGCAACACAGATATTTACGCCGATTACGCGCAATACAATTCCGCTACGCACGACGTGGAGTTAAGAGGACATGTGCGGATCTATCGGGACACGAGCCTGTACATCGCCGACAACGGCATCTACAATACGGAGACTAAAAAGATCAAAGCGCTCAGCGCGCGAACAGAGTCCCAGCCTTATTTCCTGACCGGCGGCCATGTGACCTCAATTTCTGAGAATGGTTACTTGATAAAGGACGGTACCTTTACGACACACGACACACCGAAGGCCGACTTCCATCTGCACGCCCGAACGATTCGTGTTTACGAAAACGATCGCGTAATTTTCCAGTACGTCACCGCGTATGTGGGCAAGGTGCCTGTTTTTTGGTGGCCCTATCTTTACCAATCGCTCAACGAGGCGTTTAGTTTCTCGATTTCGCCGGCGTATTTGAGTTCCTGGGGACCATCGCTCCTGACCCAAGTCACCTTCCCAATCACAGACGACATCAGGGGGCGTTTCCGACTCGATTACCGGGGCCGGCGCGGCGTAGCCGTGGGCTTTGATTCGACCATCGACTACTTCAACGACAGCCAGGCACGGCTGAAAACGTATTATATCCAGGACCAAAATCCGAACCTGAATGAAACGAACATCCCGCGAAAGGATGTTCCCACCGGACGATACCGCGTTAGCCTGGCAGATACGACCAACTTTACAGATGATATCTATGGCCTCACCAATCTTACCAAGCTTAGCGATCAGTACGTGATGCAGGACTTCTTCCAGGGAGAGTTCCGCATCGATCCTGTTCCGGACAATGTGATCGCGGTGGCAAAGACGGATCCTTTTTACACGCTGACTGCGATCGAACGTTTCCAGGCGAATGAGTTTTTCACCACCACAGAACGTCAGCCTGAAGTAGTATTGGACGTCAAACGCCATGCCCTGTTTGGTGGACCGATTTTCTACGAAGGCGAGACCGGCTTTGCCAATTTAAGACTGCAATTCCCACAGGACTCTGGCTTCGAGAATTATGGCACGGATCGTATCGATACTTTCCACCAACTAACCTTTCCAAACACATACTTTGGCTGGCTTTCCATCGTACCTCGCGTGGGGTACCGCGGAACCTATTATGGCAAGACGTGGGACCTGGGATCGACTACTTTCATACCGCCATCAAATCCGCTCGTACCCGACTTTATCCTTCCCCCTCCAACGCTGGCTAATCCAGTAAAGTTCGACGGAGACACATTTCGCTCGGTCTTCGACACCGGCGTCGAAGCTTCATTCAAAATCTCACGTACCTGGGAGAATGTACAAAGCCGTTCGTTTGGGCTGGACGGACTCCTGCACGTTATTCAGCCGTTCACGAACCTTTCTTACGTGAAAGAGGATGGACCCAACCCAACCTCAATCCTGGCGCTTGACCGATTTCAGCCTTCAACGCAACTGCAGGCAATTGATTTCCCTCAGTTCACAACCATTGACACGATCGATGATTGGACCATATGGCGGGTCGGCGTTCGAAATAAGCTGGAAACGCGGCGAGACGACAAAACGATCACGTGGTTCGAACTCGATACCTACGTGGATGTAAACTACAACAATCCCTTCGATCAAACAGAGTACTCAAATCTCTTTAACAATATTCGGTTTACCCCGCTGCCCTGGGTGTCCTTCACGGTCAATTCTCAAGTGCCGGCTTTCGACAAAGGGTTTACCGAAGTCGATACAATCGCGACCGTTCAACCCATGGCCAATCTGCAATTGTCCGTTGCGCATCGCTATTTGAACGGTAATCCCTTTTTCCAGGACAGCAGTTTATTCGTCGTAGGTGGATACTACCGTATTGACGATAACTGGGGGGTTGGAATCCAGGAGCAATACGAAGGGGCAACCGGCATCCTGGAACAGCAGCGCTACTCGATCTACCGGGACTTGTCGAGTTGGGTGGCCTCATTCGGCGGCATCATACGCGACAATAACGGTTCAAAAGAATACGGCGTTCTTTTCACTATCACGCTCAAAGCATTCCCGAAATTTGGATTCGATTTAAACTTCGATCCGACGTCCGAGGGAGAATGAGCGCAAGCGAGCGGACAACCCCAGACAGCTTGGATTTGTTCCACTTGTGCTGCGGCTGATTCGCCCGCACCATTCTCCCAATCATGGATCTTGCAATCATTGGTTCCGGTTATGTCGGCCTGGTGACCGGCGCCTGTTTCGCCGATGTCGGACATAACGTCACCTGCGTCGATAACGACGCCCAAAAAATCAAGCAACTGCAATCGGGCGAAGTACCAATTTATGAACCTGGGCTTGAAGAAATAATTCACCGCAATGTGTCGGCACACCGGTTGCGTTTCACCGGCAGCATCGAGGAGGGCGTAAAGAATTCTCAGATTGTCTTTATCGCCGTACCTACTCCACAACAACCAGATGGCGACGTCGATCTTAGCTTTCTGGAGAAAGTTGCTCGCGAGATCGCTGGAGTCTTAACCGATTACCGCGTGATCGTTGACAAGAGCACCGTGCCCGTGAAAACCGGCGAAAAAGTGGCCGAATCAATTAAGAGGTATAACCGCCATGGCGCATCGTTCGACGTGGTCAGCAATCCTGAATTTCTGCGCGAAGGCTGCGCGGTAGCCGATCTGATGAAGCCCGACCGCATTGTCATTGGCGCTCAAAGCGAACACGCGATCGACCTCATGAAGAAAGTTTATGAGCCGTTTATGGCGCCGATTCTCGTGACTGATATTAACAGCGCTGAGCTCATCAAACATTGCGCGAACTCATTTCTGGCACTGAAAATTTCGTATATCAACGCGGTATCAGCGATTTGCGACGCGAGCGGTGCCGATGTTGAAAAAGTCGCTGACGGAATCGGAATGGATCATCGCATCGGCCGCGATTTTCTTAACGCGGGAATTGGATACGGCGGTTCTTGTTTTCCCAAAGATATCGCCGCATTCATCACTATCAGTGAACGCCTTGGGGTACCGTTTACTTTACTTAAAGAAGTGCAGCGGATTAACAATTCCCAGAAGGAGCGGTTTCTAAAGGAAATCCGGGAAACGCTGTGGGTGTTGAGAGAAAAACGAATTGCAGTATGGGGTCTCACATTTAAGCCCGATACAGACGATGTTCGCTCGTCTGTCGCAATAGAATTAGTCGCAGACCTGCTTCGCGATGGAGCACACGTCGTTGCCTACGACCCGAAGGGAATGCAAAAAGCTCGCGCTATCAAAGCCATTGCCGATGCGGAATTTGCTTCGTCGGCCCTGGAAGCAGTCAATGATGCCGAAGCCCTGGTCATCGCCACGGAATGGAACGAATTCGCCAATGTCGACCTCACCGTGATGAAAGAAAAGATGAGAACGCCAATCATATTCGATGGGCGAAATCTGTTGGATCCTGAAACGATGGGCCGTCTGGGCTTTCATTATCATTCGATTGGACGCGCCAGTGTGAAACCGCAATAACCGGGTTCCAGTATGGCGCGGCTTTCTGCTCGCCGAATCGCGCTGAATGCGCTGAACACTTGGCGAAAAGAAAAGCAATTTGCCGACTCGATCGTATCGGAGTGCCTTGCGATTTCGAGTCTCGCTGAACCGGATCGTGCATTTGCTTTTGAACTCTTTTACGGCGTCCTACGCAATCTAACTTTACTGGATTTTTGGATAGGCTGTCTGCGCGCTTCAAAACTCGAACTCGATCTTCGTGAGGTCGTGCGCCTGGGGTTGTACCAGCTTTTCCTTCTCAAGACATCTCCACATGCAGCGGTCCATGAGACTGTAGAACTCGTCCCGCAAAGGCAGCGATCGATCGTGAATGGCATGCTTCGCGCCGCAATTCGGCGACAGACCGAGTTGCTTGCGCGTGCCGATGGAGAGCCCGTGTTCGTTCGAGCCTCGCATCCGCAATTTCTTGTCGAGCGTTGGCACCAGCATTTTGGCCCCCGACACGCCTCAGAACTCTGCAAATGGAACAATCTTCCCGCGCCAATCTATGGACGAATCAATCAATTAAGGATCGGCTACGAGGAATTCATGCGGCTTTATCCGGATTGCCGACCGCTGACAGGTAAGCCCGAGTTCGTCGAATTTGATGCGTTGCCAGCAGGCGCTGTCAGGCAAGGTTACTGCTACATTCAAGATCCAAGCACCGCAATCGCCTGTCAGATTCTGAGTCCCAAGGCTGGAGAAAAGATCCTCGACGCGTGCGCGGCTCCGGGCGGAAAAACCGGTTACATCGCTCAACTAATGGCGAACCGGGGGACGATCGTCGCCTGCGATCGCGACCCGAAGCGACTGCAGATGTTGAAAGAGAATATGGCGCGCCTCGGCGCCGGAATCGTCCACACGTTTCGTCACGATTGGACGAGCGGTCGCATCCCTGCGGACATTGCTTCAATGGCGCCCTTTGACCGCGTCCTGCTCGATGCGCCCTGCAGTAACACCGGAGTAATGCGACGACGCGTGGATGTCCGGTGGCGGTTACAACCAGCTGACTTCGCTCGCATGCAACAGCGGCAGCTCGAAATGCTTCACGCGGTGATCCCATTATTAGCGGCGAACGGAATACTTGCTTACAGCACGTGCAGTCTTGAGCCGGAAGAAAACGAACAACTCGTGCGCAGGATTCTCGAGGGCTTGCCGACTCTGCGTTTGATTGAAGAGAAGTGTTCGCTTCCATTTCGGGACGGTTTCGACGGCGCTTTCGCGGCAAAAATTATCCGAAACATGTAGATCAGCTGGTTGCGTCCCGCGATGCAGGTGGAATGATAACGGCCTATGCACGACGCCCGATTTGATAAACTCGCGAGACTTCTGGTGGAATATTCCATCCGTCTCAAGCGGAACGAAATGGTCCTCATCGAGGCATTCGATATTCCTGACGAAATGACTGTCGCGCTGATTCGCGCGGTGCGGAAAGCGGGTGGAGTTCCGTTTGCACAGACTTACCACGCCCGAGTCAATCGCGCACTCGCGCTGGAAGCCTCTGACAGACAGCTAAACCTCGTAGCGAGCCATGAGCTGGCGCGAATGAAAAAAATGGATGCTTATATCGCTGTCCGAGGCAGCAACAACGTCACGGAGCTCTCGGACGTGCCTCCGGAGGCAATGAAATTAATCGCCAGAAAAATGCGCCACGTGCAGGATCAGCGAGTCAAAAAGACGAAGTGGGTCGTGCTGCGCTGGCCCACACCGTCCATGGCGCAACTTGCTGGAATGAGCACGGAGGCATTTGAAGATTTCTTTTTCGAAGTCTGCACGCTGGATTATCGGAAGCTTCTGCCTGGCATGAAAGCGCTCCATCGTTTGATGGAAAAGACGGACCGCGTCGAAATCAAAGGTCCCGGCACCGATCTCCGTTTCAGTATGAAGGGAATCCCAGCTGTAATCTGCGGTGGCGATCGCAATATTCCCGATGGCGAAGTGTTCAGCTGTCCTGTGCGAGATTCGGTCGAAGGACACGTGACGTTTAACGCGCCAAGTATTTATCAGGGGATCGCCTTTGATGGCATTCATCTCGAATTCAAAAACGGAAAGATTGTCGACGCGGCAAGTAACGAGACGAAAAAGTTAAACAAGATTCTCAATTCAGATCCGGGCGCACGGCACATCGGCGAATTTTCGCTCGGATTTAATCCGCGCGTTTTACATCCCATGCGGGACATTTTGTTCGATGAGAAGATCGCCGGCTCGTTTCATTTCACTCCCGGGCAGGCTTACGAGGAAGCCGACAATGGAAACCGCAGTCAGGTGCACTGGGACATGGTCTGCATTCAGCGCCCCGAATACGGCGGCGGCGAAATCCGGTTCGACGGCAAGCTGATTCGTAGGAACGGAGTGTTTCTCCCGAAACCGCTGCGTTCGTTAAACTGGCGCTAAACGGAGGAACACGCGCTTCCAGAAGCTTCGTCTGCTCAGCTTCGCTTTGGAGCGTTCACCGGGTTCAGGTGTATCATGCCGATGTCGCCACCTTCGCCGAGCTCCAAATTTGCGATTTCAAACATCGGCGCGCCTTCAGCTGGCGACGGACCCGCGCCCGGCAGCTGAACAGCTACCTGCTTGGAATTCGAGTTCAAAATAACCGACGCAATTTCGAGCGAAGGCGCAAACTCGAGCGTGGTGATCTGGAATGGCACTGTGATGAGCACGGATGCTCGTCCTTGTCGCGAAGGTGTGAATTGAACTGGAGCCGTTTCAGAATTTGGCACGACTTGCAATCCTGCCACCGCGAATGAGGGCAAACCACCCGGGGTCGGTCGCTGTTGTTGAGACGGAACCATTCGAATCGTGCCAAGCGCGCCCGCGGCTGGCTGAATCTTTGCCACCTCAAACCCGACCTGTAAATTCAGAGCAGACTGAGACTGGGGCGAAGGCAATCGCATCGTGACGAGTTTCGATATGGGACGCACTTTGAGCGCGCCCATTTTAAAGCTGGACGTTAGCTGCATGGCTGCGATCTCGAACGAGAAAGTGAGCTGCACGGATGTCTGCATCGCGCCAGGTGGTTGTTGCGGTTTGGCCATCGGCGGCGCCGGGGCTTTGGTTACGGGAGCGGTTGGGGTTTGAGTTGTTTCAGGCATGATTGCGGGTGTTGTTGTTTGCGGAAGTACAGGTTCTGCGGAGGCGGCCCTCGGTGAATCAGAGGGGAATGTAGCAGCCCTTGCGAGTACTGGGGTGGGAACCTTGGTCGAAGCTATTTGATCAGGCACTGGTTGCTCTGGGACAGCGTCTTCGAGGGTGATCGATTCAACGGGGAGCTCTGTCAGCGGTGGCACAGGAGGCAACGCAACTTCTCCATCTCGCGGGACCTCGACGGACTGCTCAGGAAACGATGCGGGCTCCTTCGCGCCATCGAAGATATCGCTTGCCTCATGTGCGGGCCACGTGATTTCCTCAACGCTTTCGGGAATTTCAGCGGTCGCCTGTGGTGCGATCGCGGTCACCTCGGTCAATTCATTGAACGCCGACATCCCAGCTATCTCAGGCGTCTCGGCAATTTCCGGAGTAGCGGGAGTATCCGTATGCAAGCTCTCGCCGTTCTCTGCCATTTGTTCAACAACCGGCCCGACGGATGAATCAGCCTCCGAACCTATAATCGACACCTCGCGATTCGGTTCTTTCATCTGATAGGCGAACTCTCGCGACGGCTTCGCCTTCAGGCCTTTGGTCAGATCAAAAGAGCCCGGGGTCCCGGAGGGAACGGCAGTTTGTCGTAACGCTGGTTTCGATGCCTTTAATTGCAGCGAAACTTGACGCGGGCCTCCGACAAAGCCGTTGCTCTGCAACGTCTTTTTCTGCGGAGACACCGACGCCGCTCTCGGCTTAAAGAGAGCAGGCGCGGGCTCAGACATCGCTCGCGGGTAGCTTGGGACATTGAAAGCATAACGGCGGCGAAGAGTAGGAACGATCACCCAGGCAAGTATGGCCAACGCAGCCAAGAGTAGCCCGCCAACAAACCACATTCTGCCCCTGACCAAAATGCCGGAGGGCGCGGCATTGGTCGGCGCGATCTCCACGGCGGGACTCGCGGAAGAACTTGTTTGGGCGACTGCCGGTTGGTTTTGCTCGTTGGACGCAGGCGATGTCTGCGGGGACTCAGCGGGGACGGCGGCAGCCGATGAATCGCCGCCAGTTGAGGTTACTGCCGACGTTGCCGGTTCGGTCTGAGCACCGGTTCCCGACGCCGAATCAGTCGAGCCCGAAGTGGAAGTCTGTGTCGTTGCTCCTCCAGCGATATCTAATCCGGGAGCTGGCGCGCTGACCGTAGAACCCAAAGCGAGTCCTTCGCTCTTCGAGCTGTCACTTTGGCTGTTCGCAGCAAAAACTTTGTCCGGAATGGGACTCGGCTCGACAGCTGGACTCCCCTCAGCCTGGGCTGTGTCGAACGCGGGCGTCGGCATGGTGTCTGCTGGAGGCCTTTGCACCCAACCAACGTCGTAAAATGCGTCGCCAAAAACGCTGTTTAGCGCCGACGAATAAATCTTATTGGCCGAAGCAGTCCAATCACCGGCCTTCTCCGGATTGTTATGCTGAAATTCCCAAGCCGCCTGAGCATAGTACAGTGCAGGCGTGTCGCCAGTAAATTGAAACTCATCCATCATCGCGTGCGCCCGGCTCTCTTTTCCTTCGAGCAAAAGGGTCATGTAGATCTTGAATTTGATGAGCTCTGCCGCCTGATTCTTGTCACCTCCCGGGGTGCGCTTGTATAACGTCTCGAAACGGTCGCGCGCTTTTGCATATTCCTTCTTCTTAAAGGGAATTTGCGCAAGATTGTATTGTGCCTCGCGAAGCTTTGAATCGAGCTTGGCCGCCTTCTTAAATGCCGCTTCAGCCTGGTCGAACTGCTCCTGCTGCATCAAAATCTCGCCGCGTAAATTGATGGTCGCGGCTTGGTTCGGATCTGCCTGATCCGCTTCATCCACCAGCTTAAGCGCCGTTGCGAGATCGCGTAGTCGGAGCGCTTGCTGGGCCTGCTCGAACTTTGCACGAGCAGTGGCCTTCGTCTTTTCCGAACGCTCAGCAGCCGTCATCAGTGGTAAAGAAGGCCGCGCTGACCCGGCTGGCTTTTCCAGCCATCCAACTTCGTAAAGTGATTCGGCGAAAAGCTTGTTTAGTTGCGGTGGGAAATTCTTCTCCGCGACGCTGATCCAATCTTGGGCTTCCTTTTGATTCTTCTTCTGAAGCGCAACCGCCGCTTTCACATAATCAACGGCCGGCGTGTCAGGCGAAAGCTCCAGTTTGGCCTGAATGGAATCGACCATGTTGTCTTTCCCCTCCAGAAGATACGTGAGCAGAATTTTGTACTGGATTAGCTGCGAAGCCTCTTTTGCCAGATCGGATTCACCAGAGGAAAGGAGTTGTTCGAAGCGATTCCGCGCTTCGGGCCAGTCTTTCTTAAGAAACGGAATTTCCGCCAGGTTAAAGCGCGCGTTCCAAAACTTGGGATCGATCCTGGAAGCATCCTGTAACGCTGCTTCCGCCTGATCATAGTTGCCCTGACGCATTAGGATCACGCCGCGCAAGTTTTTTGATGCAGCAAGATCAGGTTGACGGGCATCGATGGCATCGAGCTGTTTGAGGGCTTCGGCAAATTTGCCAGAATCGAACGCGCGAAATGCCGCGTTGTACATTTCCTCCAGCTCCGCTTTCGTCGGGGCGACATTTTCCGCTCCAAACGAATCTGCGGCGAATAACCTAAGCACCATCGCGGCGACCGCCGCCATCCCCCACACTCTCATGAAGTAGCGATTGAAACCCTATTCAGCGCGTCTGACAAGTGGAAAGTTACCTCGAGCCATCGATTTTTCGGCTCCCTTCGGAAAAATCAAACGCAATAAATAGTAGGGGCGGCCTACCCTGAACCGCCGCAAGTCAGTCATTGAGATTCGCCACAATCCGCAATCCTTCCAACGTAAGATTTGGGTGAACCACGTCGATCTCTGGCAATCGTCGCGCGATCAATCGTGCGTAGCCACCGGTTGCTACGACGTGAACTTTCTTACGCGAAAACCGCTCCGCTTTAATTCGCGCCAGAATTTCGCGAACCAGTCCGCGATAGCCAAACACGGCTCCCGACAGCATCGCCTCGATTGTCGATTTACCGATCGCGCGTCGCGGTTCTTTCAATGAGAGCTTTGGCAAGAGCGCAGTTCGCTGATAAAGAAAATTAGTCATTGCCTCAAGGCCTGGTGCGATGACACCGCCGCTGTAAGCCCGGCGACAAGAGACGATATCAAACGTCACCGCCGTACCGAAATCCACCACGATTGCGGGATGACCGTAAAGCGCGGTGACGGCAGCCGCGTTCGCCAACCGGTCCGCGCCAATTGATTGCGGCCTGGGATAATCAATCTCCACACCCAGCTTCAACTTCCAATCGAGCCAGATTACATCCGCTTTCCCCGCGGCCTTCAAAATGGCCGAGTTCTTCGCGGGCACCACCGAAGAGACAACTACCTTTCCCACATTTCGTTTCCGCAGAAATCGTGCGACCACTCCGCTCGAAAGCTCATCGGTAGCGATTCGCGTAGGAGCTGAAACTCGCTTCGTCGATGCAAAAGCAAGTTTCGCGTATGAATTGCTGATATCGACCAACAAATAATTAGGGCCGCGCGCCACGACCTAGATGCAGACACCGAACGTCGTGCTGCGTCAAGCACCTGCCCCATTCATCCGGGGCGCACCGGAGTAAGCCGGCTCCTCCTTGCTTGCGACCGACTTCGCAACGCATACCGTCGCCTTGTGAGAAAACTCCTGCACCGTCCGCGTCGCCTGCGACGTTCGCTTGCTCTGCGAAACCTTGTGCGCGAAACACAGTTGAGCGCTCACGATTTCGTTCTGCCGCTGTTCGTAAGCGAAAAGGTCCAGGAGCGCCGGGCAATCGCCAGTATGCCGGGGGTGTTTCAGGTGTCTGTGAAGGAGGTCGCCGACGAAGCGCGTGCCGTTCAGGACGCCGGCCTCCAAGCCGTTCTACTTTTCGGAATCCCCGAGAAAAAAGACGAGCAGGCGAGTGGAGCTTACGCGGAAAACGGCATCGTTCAAAAAGCTCTGAGAGCCATTAAATCAAAATGCCCGGACCTCGTTACGATTACGGACGTTTGCCTGTGCGAGTACATGAGTCATGGCCACTGCGGAGTGACACGCATCGATGGAGATCATTTTCACGTTCTCAACGACGAGACTGTTGAGCTGCTCGTCAAGACTGCGCTCTCTCAAGCCGCAGCTGGCGCGGACATGGTGGCCCCAAGCGACATGATGGATGGCCGCATCGGTGCGATTCGCGAGGCACTCGATGAGCGAGGCTTTGATCAAACGGCAATAATGAGTTACGCCGCAAAATTCGCGTCGGCTTTCTACGGCCCGTTCCGCGAAGCTGCGGAGAGCCCGCCTCAGTTTGGAGATCGGCGCTCTTATCAGATGGATTTTGCCAACGCAAATGAAGCCTTGCGTGAGGTCGCGCTGGATATCGACGAAGGAGCGGACATTGTGATGGTAAAACCTGCCTTGCCGTACATGGACATTTTGTGGCGGGTCCATGAGCGATTTAGAAAACCGACAGCTGTTTACCATGTGAGCGGCGAGTATGCGATGGTCAAGTCCGCCGTCGAAAAGGGACTCCTGAAAGAACGCGATGCCGTGTTGGAAATCATGACCGCTCTTAAGCGAGCGGGAGCCGATATTATTGTCACGTATTGGGCACGCGAACTCGCGAGATGGCTGCAGGAGTAAGAGCCGCCACCGGTGAAACCGAGAGACATGCCCGGTTGAAACGCCTGGCGTTCCTTTGGGCGCAGGCCCAAGGGTATTCCGCGTGCGCGATGGAAGTGAGTCTTCCAAAATGCCGCTATCGCGCCGACGTCGCAGCGTATCGACTAGCGCCCAAAAGAATTGCAACCACAGCCATATTTGAGTGTAAACAGGCGCTCTGCGATTTGCGGCGAGATAATTGCCAGAGCGACCCAGCTCGCGCGCGGCTCGAAACGATTTCCCAACGTCGCCAGGTTCTCGAGGCGCGTCTCCGCGAACATTATCCGAATCTGCGCAACGGCGATTCCCTGTTTCCCGAATTCGATTTGCCTGATTTCACCGCAATTGGCCACCGTGGTTATGCGCGACTTTTGCGTGATCTGCGCGCTCTGCAAAATCGCCTGTATGATTGCACCAAGTTCGACAAACTGCTCCGCTACCGATGCGCGAATTTGTATTTGCTCGTTTTGCCCGAGGAGCTATTCCGCGATTCGGAGGTTCCTATCGGCTGGGGCGCTCTTGTGGAAAACGACGGCGCGCTCGAGGTCGCTCGTAAACCAATCTGGCACGAAACGACAGCAGAATGTCACATTGGACTGTTGCACCGAATCGCCATGGCCGGAACACGAGCCATTAACCGGAAACTGGAAATCACATTCGACGAGATTGTCGCTTGGAGCCGCGACCGTTGATCTGGTTCTTCGTTTTCGGAACCTAAGCTGGCGTGAGCAAATTGTGGCCGGTCATCTCTTTTGGCTGCGGCAATCCAAGCAAAAACAAAAGTGTGGGCGCCACATCAGCCAGAATTCCATCCTTGCATCGGAATCGTGCAGCATGGTTGGCCACGTAAATGAAATGCACGAGGTAGCTCGTATGAGCGGTGTTGGGCGAACCATCAGAGTTGCGCATCTGTTCGCAATTGCCGTGATCGGCCGTCACGATGGCTTTGCCATCAAGCTCAAGTAGTCTGGAAATAATTCGCGCCAGGCACTTATCGATCGTTTCTACAGCTTTGATTCCCGCGTCGACGACACCAGTGTGACCGACCATGTCGGGATTGGCGAAGTTGAGTATGATCAAATCGTAGTTCGCCATCTGAGCGAGCAATTCATCCGTGACTTCGACCGCGCTCATCTCTGGTTTCAAGTCGTAGGTAGCGACTTTTGGTGAAGGGATCAGTTTACGGTCTTCGCCTGGAAACGGTTTCTCAATGCCTCCATTAAAAAAGTAAGTCACGTGCGCATACTTTTCAGTCTCGGCGATGCGCAACTGTCGTTTGCCGGCTGCGCTGACGATTTCGCCCAGGATGTCGGCAAGCTCTTCCGGCTCGAAAATAAACGGCGAAGAATAAGTCACATCGTATTGCGTTAGCGTGACAAAATGGACTTGCGGCCATACCTCGCGGTCAAAGCCATCGAAGTCCTTCAGCAAAAATGCCTGTGATAACTGTCGAGCCCGGTCGGCGCGAAAATTGAAAAATAAAACCACATCGCCATCACGCACGCGTTGCTCATTTGCATGAGAAAAAATCAACGGCGGCATGAACTCGTCCGTTTTTCCGTTTTCGTATTGCTGAGCCACGGCCGCCGATGGCGATGATTTGCAGATCTCGCCGCGACCGAGAACAACCGCGTCCCACGCCTTTTTGGTCCGGTCCCAACGCCGATCGCGGTCCATCGCAAAATATCGGCCTACAACCGTGATAATTTGCCCGCCACTTTTCTGGAGTTCTTGCTCGCAAGTTTTTAGGTAACCGGCTCCGCCCGTCGGTGACGTGTCGCGGCCGTCCGTGAAAGCGTGAACGAAAATCTCCGCAACGCCTGCGTCACGCGCGGCATTCGCAATCGCGATCATGTGCGAGTAATGACTGTGCACACCGCCGTCGGAAACCAAACCGAGTAAATGAAGGCGGTGACCGTGCGCTCGGGCAAACGTTTCCTTCAAAACCTGGTTACGCGTTAGTTCGCCCTCTTTGATTGCCTTGTTAATTCGCGTCAGGTCCTGGTAAACGATCCTCCCGGCTCCCAGGTTAAGATGGCCAACTTCCGAGTTACCCATTTGTCCTTCCGGCAGACCAACGTCGTTTCCACTGGCGCTCAATTTGGAGCCTGGATAATCCCGGTAGAGCTTGTCGTGGAATGGAGTCGACGCCAGAAGAGTTGCATCGCCATTCTCCTTGCGCTTGTCCTTGCCGCCCGGATTAATGCCCCAGCCATCGCGAATGATTAACATCACTGGAGCAGCCATACCTCGCGCACTTTGCAGACGAATAGGAAGATCGACAAGCGCTTCTTTCTTATCGGACATGGAGCAGTTTTAAGCTACTAGCTTCGGAGCACGGATCTTACAAACTTGCTTCATTATTTGCGACGGTCATAGACCGCCGCTACAGGGAAAGTAATGAAGTGGCGTAACCAGTTGCTGGCACTTTTTTGTCTCCTCGCCTTTGCCGGAATTGGTGTGCTCTATTTTCAGCACTGGGTCATTCGGAAGCCTTTCGGAATTATCTTATTTGTTGGCGAAGGCCTTTCCCCTGGCCGGCTTGCCCCAACACGCGCTTATGCTGCCGGTGTCGGGACCCGCCTGAGCCTGGATTCGATGACGCATGCAGCTCTGGTGATGAATTACTCAAAGGATTTCGCCGCCCCAGACCAGGCGGCCGCCGCCACGGCAATTGCAACTGGTGAGAGAGTGGCCAATCGCGCGGTTGCGACTAACGCGGACGGAAAGGCGATCAAGAGCATCCTTGAATTAGCGCGGGAATACGGACGGGCCACAGGACTCATAACGGATACTAAGCTCACCGATCCGACGAACGCGGCCTTTTACGCACATCCTCCCGAGTTGAGCGATGCCGAGAAGATCGCGACTGAGTTTGTGGATCGGGGAAATGTCGATATAGCGATGGGCGGCGGCGCAGCGCAATTTCTTCCGGTCACGAAGGGCGGACAAAGACAGGACAGCCGCGATCTCTTGCTCGAGCTCCGTGGAAACGGGTTCGATATTGTTCGAACTCGAGCCGAGCTCGATGCCGTTCCCGCGTGGCGCCGTCCGAAACTGGTTGGCGTTTTTAGTAAAGAAGATCTCGCATACGTAAACCAGGTGGAGGAGAGAAGCCAACAGCCAAGTCTTTCAGACATGGTGCGCCGGGCCATCCAATTGCTGCAGTATAATGTTGGCGGGTATTTGCTGGTGGTTGATGCAGGGCTAATGCGAAAGGCAGCGCAGGAAAACAACGGGGAAAGGACCCTCGGCCAAACGGTCGAACTGGACCGTGCAGTTGGCGTTGCACGAAGTTACGGTGGAGAAAAAGCGACGATTATAGTCTGTGGTGATGTGGCAATCGGAGGATTAAACCTGAATGGATTTCCTTTCCGCAAGGATAGCGGCATTGCTCTGCTGGGCTTTAACTCTGCGGGCCAGCCCTGGCTTACCTGGGCCACCGGGCCGAACGGCGATAAGTCGTACGGAGCAGCCAAAATACCAGGTAAACAAGACGATAATCAGAGCAAACAACCACAGACGGAGCAGCCGGAGCCGGCAGCGTTTTACACGAAATCCGCCCTCGTCACTGTGGAGGACGTCGTCGCATTTGGCAATGGTCCCGGAACAGATGCTCTCGCAGGAGTAGTGGATAGTACGAAGGTGTTCGAAATTCTGCGCGACGAACTCTGAGGGAAATCTGTAACCGCGGACGTTGAACGCGACTCACCATTGACACGCACTTGCGAAGGGCCGGGGTCAGCGCCCTCGGCCACAGTTATTTTGCCATTTCACGATAGGGCAACCCCAACTCATAAAGCGCGATCTGTTGCTGAAGATCGGTGGCTAACGAATCGTCATCCCGGCTCCGAGCGAGCTGCATCCCAGTCTGGGCGCTTTCAATCGCTTTTCCAAATTGGCCAGCCTCCGCATATGCCGCTGCCAGCGTGCGCAGGACGAGCGCATTTTTGCCTCCGGAAAGTTGATCAGCCTGCTGCGCAAGTTGAATCGCCGTGACACCGTTTCGCAATGAGGTGTTGGAATTTGTGGCCAATAACCACGCCAGATTATTTAAAGCGGAAACGGACTGAGGAGAAATCTCCAACGCCTTTTCATAGTGCCGGATGGCGTCGGCAGATTGACCTTTTTCGTCGAGAGCAATCGCCAGCACCGTGTGACAGTCTGGGTTATTGGGCTGGATCAACAATGCGGCACGAGAATGGTCGATCGCAGCGTCGAGCTTTCCTTTCTCAAGCATAGCGTGACCAAGACCGTAACGAGCGAGAAAGTAATCGGGACGTATCGCTACCGCGTCTTGATAGTGGACGATCGCGTCGTCGATTCGTCCCTTTTGAAGAAGCGCATTGGCCAAAGCGACCTGGCTATCTGGATCGTTTGGCTGCATCCCGACGGCTTTGTCGCAATAGAAAATTGCCTCATCCACCTGGCCTTTGCCCAGTAAAGCGGTGCCAAGATTATAATCGGCATCCCAAAAGTTTGGCTGCATTTCCAACGTCGTCTGGTAATGCGCAACCGCCTCGTCAAGCTGGCCTTTTCCAAAAAGTACGATGCCTAAGTTGTTATGAGCCATCCAGCAACCAGGATTTCTGGCGAGCGTTGTACGCCAAAGCGTTTCGATGTTGCCATACATCGCGGCCTGTCGCCACGTCAGTGTCGCCAAGAGCGCCACCACACAGAGCGCTGTGCTTAAAATTAAGGCGCGCCTGTCGTTAAACCGGTCGGCCAAATTGACCAGCCCGGCAGACGCCAAGGCAATCGGACCGATACAAGCCAGGTACTGGTAATGATCGGCCACAAACGTGTAGCGAAATGTGTAAAGCATGATGAACCCCAGCACCGGGCTCAGGGTTGCAACGAAAAATGCGGCTGCGACCTCAACACTGCGCCCCAGATATCGACGAAGAAAGTAGATTGCTCCGCACGCGATGCCTCCCGCCAACAGCCACGCGTAGTTGAGCAAATTAGTCGGCGCGATATCCCATCGCGGATAAATAAATGTAAGGTTAGATGGCCAGACGAGTTTATTCAGATAAAACCAAACGGCCCGGCTCGCGACGAGAACCCGTTCCATTGGGTTTAGGAACGTAAAAACAGCCCGGCTCGTTCCCTGGTGGTACCGCTCCCACCACATCGCTAATACGCCCATGGCGATACCGAGAACAAGGAAGGGAATGATCTGGAAAATTCGCTTCCAAGTGATGGGCTTCTTCTGCAACCATAAAATTAGGAACAACGCCGCAGGCAGCGTGCAGGCCGTTGTCTTCGCCGAAAGCGCCAAGAGGTAAAGGATCAGCGCAAGCCCATAAAACAGCCAGCGCCGCTTTGTTTTCTCGTCAACAAGCGCAATCCAGGCAAGCAGCGTCAGCAAAAAGAAGAAGCCCATCAGGACATTTTTGCGTTCCGTGATCCAGGCGACTGATTCCACCTGCACTGGATGCAGCGCAAAAATTGCTCCAGCCAGCCATGCTCCCGGGACCTTTAGCCGCACCAGCACCGCCCACACCAACAATCCGTTGGTAACATGCAGCAGAAGGTTCACCCAATGGTAACCAGTTGAATTGAGGCCCCAAAGCGCGTGCTCGATGCGAAACGTTGTGTAAGTCAGCGGGAAATACTGCGAAGGAGAATCGAGCGAAAACCAGATCCGGCGCAGACCGTCGGGCGCCGTCAGCAGCTCATTATTGGTAATGTAGAAGTCGTCGTCCCAGAGAAAACCTCCGTTCCACGCGGGCCGGTAAGCAAAGATCGTCACAGCCGTCAGGATTAAAGCGAAACACAATCCCCTGCACCATGAACAGCGAGGCCGCTCTGCGATTCGTTGCGACGTTTCTTTGCGACCAGCCGTTGCTTCCATTCCAGTGTTAGAATCCCTGAGTCGGTCTTTCAAGGGAGGTGAAACCAATTATAGTCGCTAGAGAACGCCGGCCGATTAACAGCCGATTGTGAAACTGTGACGAAGAGCACAATTGAGCCGACCAAAATTATCCGCGGCCACGTCCGAGGAGTCCAAAAAATCGCGCAGTCCACCGCTTGGGAGTAAAGCAAGAAAAATGGCACGGCGGCACCGCTGAGCAGTCTTCCGGAAGTGAAAAACGGATGCTCACGGGACGGATATGCGCAAGGCCCGAAGTCGAAGGCCATTGATAGAAGCGCAACGAATAACACCAAAACGGCGAAGCTTGAGAATGCGAGCCAAAGAGCCTCTCGTTGAAAGTCAGTGAGTTTGGTTGAGCGCGGAAACAGACTGATAACGGCGAGGCCAATCGCGAGCGTCGAAGAGACCCAGTAGAACGCATCGATCGCTTGCCATGCGAGTCGCTTGCCGTGCCAGATAAATTCGCCCCGCCAAAAACTCGCCATTAGTTCTGGCCAGAACTCCTTCACTCCATTCAATGTGAAGATGGGATGCGGCCACCAATTGGCAACCGGTTTGCGAGTCCAACCCAGGAAGTCAATTTTCGAGCCGGTGGCCGTAAAATCGCCGAATGCGTGATAGTTCCACCCAAACCAAACAGCGATCGGGACGACCGCTGATATTATCAACACAGCGAGTGGTACCAAGAGAGGGCGTAACGCAGTCTTTCCGGTTAGATTTCGAATCTTGAAAATCAGAGCCATTCCTAAGACGAGGAGGAGAGCGACGTTTGTTGTCTTGGCGAGACAGGTCGCTGCAAACGCAAGCCCGGTCCAGATTGCTAGAGACACGGTCGGTGGTTCGGCCCGAAAAAATTTTATTAGACCGATAAAAGCGATTCCAAAGCAGAGTGGCGAAAATAAGTCGCTTTGTATTGAATAAAAAGTGGTCTGCGGCCAAACGGCCAGCAATACCGGAACGCTGAGAAATATGAATCGGCGGTCGGGGAAGAGGAGCTTTGCAGCAATGAAGCCGACCCAGACAAGAGCTGCGGCGACGAACACGTTCAAAAAGCGAACCCAATACAACAGCCACGCGCCTGTGATGCCGATGATGCGGCCAAGATTCAGCCACAAGCCAGCTATTGAATAATAAAGTGGCGGTTCCCCCGATTCGTGGTTTTCATTGGATCGCCACCATGCCGAATTCTTGCTTACGACGTCCTTCTGCTGTTCTGTTGCCAACGTCCAGTTTGGCGGCGGAAAATCGTTCGTCTCGAACTGTTGCGGAGCCATAAAGAACTCCGGAGTGCCGTACAGAGAAATGTAATATGCGGATTCGGAAGAATAATGACCCAAATCGCGCGGCGGCTCACCTCGTGCGTATTTCATCACCAAATCTAGGTGCGCCTGCTCATCGACGTTATTGAAAAACGGAAATCCCGCGCAGAAGAGGAAGGTGCGAACTCCAGCGACCAGGCATAAGAGCCAAATAAACAGCTTCGCCGATTGTTGAGGGCCTGCTTGTTCACATCTTGCATCAGGTCGCCTCTTCATCGATTTAGCACTTCTAATGCCGACTAAAAGTCGCGATCAAGAAAGAGCGCTGCCGATTGCATGGTGGCTCGTCGCAGCTGGTGTTTTTGGCCTCGTTATCGCCATTAGAATTCGACTCCTTGGCGTTCCACTCGAGCGCGACGAAGGCGAATATGCTTATGCTGGCCAACTTATTTTGCAAGGTATTCCACCATATAAGCTCGCCTGCAATATGAAGTTCCCGGGCACTTATGCGGCCTACGCCGTGATCATGTCGATCTTTGGGCAAACAATAACCGGAATCCATCTGGGGCTGCTTCTTGTTAACGCAACGACGATCATTTTGATCTTTTTACTGGGGCGGCAACTTGTGAATTCGGTAGTGGGACTTGCCGCAGGAATGTGCTATGCCGTGCTCTCTGTAAGCCCCTCGGTGCTTGGGTTTGCCGGCCACGCCACACATTTTGTGCTGCTCCCGGTTCTCGGCGGAACATTGCTTCTGCGTAACGCCGCGGATCGCCGGGGCTTTGGATGGCTATTCGCGAGCGGGTTGCTCTTCGGACTTGGGGTGTTAATGAAGCAGCCGGCGGTTTTTTTCGCTGTGTTTGGAGCGGTTTATCTCGTCTGGGACAATCTTCATCGCCGACTCCGGGCTGAAAAGGTTCTTCTGCCAACCCTGATTTTTATTACCGCTGTCATCCTTCCCTTTGGAATCACCTGCCTCCTTTTTTGGGACATCGGTGTGTTTGACAGGTTCTGGTTTTGGACAATCGATTACGCACGTCAATACGGCGGCCTGGTCGCCTTTAGTCAGGCACCGCGAATTTTCTTATACAGCGCAAAGAAAGTGATTATGGCCGGCTGGCCTATCTGGACGCTGGCTGGGATCGGACTTGTTGCGGGTTTGTGGGAGCGGCAAACGCGTCCCATCGCAGGTTTTCTGTTGGGCTTCCTATTCTTCTCAGTGCTGGCGCTATGCCCGGGATTCTATTTTCGATTGCACTATTTCGTTTTGATCCTGCCAGCTGTCTCGCTGCTTGCAGCTGTTGCCATCAGCAGATTGTCGGATCTCGTGGTCGATCGACTAACCCTAGTGAGATTTGTCCCCGTCTTGATTCTAGCATTTGCCCTCGCCTGGCCGATCGTCGCAGAAAGAAAGTTGTTTTTTGAAGCCTCCCCAGTCAACGCTTCTCAGATGATTTACCCTGAGAGTCCCTTCACGGAATCTATCAGGATTGCAGAATATCTGCGAGAACATACAACCGGAAGCGACACGATCGCCGTGCTGGGATCCGAGCCGCAGATTTATTTTTATTCCAATCGGCACTCCGCGACCGGCTACATCTATGCTTACGGCCTGATGGAACCCCAGAAGTATGCCAGCCAAATGCAGCAAGAAATGATTAGCGAGATTGAACGCGTTCGTCCCAAGTTTCTCGTCTCTGTGGTGATGCCTGATTCGTGGCGACAACGACCGGAATCTGAGCGGTCGATTTTTACCTGGGCTAACGAATACACAGCCCAAAATTATGCTCCAGCCGGTTTTGTGAACATTACGCCTACGGAAACCGATTACTTTTTTGGGGGTGTTCCTCCGACGGTCGGCAGTCTAAAAGACTACATCTTGATTTACAAACGGAACCCTTAAGCCGGCTTTTCTCCGAAACTCTAGCGCCGCACGTGCACCGTATCGACCCTCAATCAATCGCTCCGAGTAAAACAAGCCGCCTCTGGATAGGCGTTTGCGTTTGCATCTTTCTTGTAGCGCTTACCTGGGTTGTTTTCGGCCAAACGCTCTGGCACGACTTCGTTAACTACGACGATCCTCGTTACGTCTATGAAAACACGAGAATAACCAGCGGGCTTAGCATCAGCGGTATTGCCTGGGCATTCACTCATATTCATTCCATGAATTGGCACCCGCTGACGACCATTTCACACATGCTTGACTGCCAGCTATATGGGTTGAACGCAGGATGGCATCACTTTACGAACGTCCTCCTCCACACCCTGGCGGCAATCCTCCTTTTTCTCGCGCTGCAACAGATGACTGGAGCAGCTTGGCGAAGCGCTTTTGTTGCGGCGGTATTCGCAATTCATCCTTTACGCGTCGAATCGGTTGCCTGGGTTGCAGAACGAAAGGATGTGCTCAGCGGCGTTTTCTTCATGCTGACACTGCTTGCCTACGTGTACTACGTGCGTTTACCTCGGGTCACACGTTACCTGGTCGTGGTATTTCTCTTCGCCTGTGGCCTCATGTCTAAGCCGATGCTGGTAACATTGCCATTTGTGCTTTTGCTTCTCGACTACTGGCCTCTCGCCAGAATCAAGGGTCAGTTTGGGAAGCGCGTCTTGGAAAAGGTCCCGTTAATCACGCTCTCGGCTGTTTCGAGTGTCATCACCTTTCTTGTGCAGAAAGGTGTAGTCGGGCGGACCGAGGAGTTGCCCATATTGGAACGAATCAACAACGCGGTAGTCAGCTATGTCCTCTACATCTGGCAGATGCTCTGGCCAGCGAACCTTGCCGTGTTCTACCCGCATCCTGAAAACCGACTACCGCTTTGGGAAACCGTCTCGTGTCTTGTCCTTTTAACCTGTACCACGGCCGTAGCCATCGCCCTCCGAAAACGGCGACCCTATTTGATTACAGGTTGGTTATGGTATCTGGGAATGCTTGTCCCGGTGATCGGACTGGTACAGGTCGGATGGCAGGGTCGCGCTGACCGATACACGTATTTACCTCAGATCGGCCTTTATATAGCCGCCACGTGGGGAGTGGCCGACCTAACCGCTTTTTACCGACGTCAACGCACAGCTTTGAGCACTGCTGCAATACTTGTGATCGGCGCTTTGATCTGGTGTGCATGGGTTCAGACCTCGTACTGGCGCGACAGCGAGAGACTGTTCAGGCACGCCGCAGCAGTGACCACAAACAACGATGTCGCTGACAACAACCTTGGCATCGTCTTTTTGGGGCAAGGGAAGGTGGACCAGGCCATCTCGCTGCTGCAAACAGCAGTGGATCTTCGGCCTGACAACAGCCCTGCCCATGAGAACCTCGCCAAGGCACTTATCCAAAAGGGTCGAGTGGCCGAAGCACTAATGCACTATCGCAAGTTACTCGAACTAGAACCTCACAACATGGAGGTTCACAACATCGTGGGAACGGTTCTTGTTCAGCAAGGGCGGGTTACCGAAGGTGTCGAAGAATGGCAAAAGGTCTTGGCGGTTGAGCCCGACAACGGAAACGCGATGAGCAACCTCGCCTGGGTATTTGCCACGTCACCAGACCAGTCTCTTCGCGACGGTCCAAAAGCCGTTCAACTAGCGGCGCAAGCTCTACGCATCTCCGGAGGCAGAATCCCAATACTCTTCCGCACGTTAGCAGCGGCATACGCAGAGGATGGCCGGTTCTCGGAAGCGGTACAGACTGCGCAGCGCGGCATCGAATTAGCCAGTAGTCAGGGGAACTCTGATCTGGTTACGGAACTTCAGGGCGCCATTGCGCTTTACCAAGAAGGGCGACCGCTCCGCGACCCTAGCCTAACAAATGGCAGCTCGCCTCCCCATAGCGATTAAAAGGAAGCAACACCGAGACCGCCGACCGGGTGAGTTACCACGCGGCAGTCACACGCGCAGTGTAATTGTCGGCATATACCTGTTTCTTGTCGGGCTTAGTCTGGCCGTATTCGGTCAGACAATTCGTTATGACTTTGTCAATTTCGACGACGATGTGTACGTCTACAGTACGCCGGCCATTTATGCTGGATTAACAATAAAGGGGGTGGCGTCTGCCTTTACGAGTCCGCACGCAAGTAACTGGCATCCATTAACAACTATTTCGCATATGTTGGACTGTCAGCTATACGGCTTGAACGCTGGCGGCCATCATGCCACCAACATCGTTTTGCATACTATCGCTGTACTCCTGCTGTTTGCGGTACTTCGTCAGATGACCGGCACAATATGGAGGAGTGCGATTGTCGCAGCACTGTTTGCGGTTCATCCATTGCATGTCGAATCAGTCGCATGGGTGAGTGAGCGGAAGGATGTTTTAAGCGCAGTCTTCTTTTTGCTCCTGCTGGCCGGATATATTCACTACGTCCGCGCGCGGTCGGCAACGCGCTATCTCGTAGTGACCGTCCTGTTCGCGGCTGGACTTATGTCCAAGTCGATGCTGGTAACCGCCCCGATTATCCTTCTGGTTTTGGATTACTGGCCGCTCCGTCGTTTTGAACAAATCGCCCCCACAACACGGAACGCGAAAATCCGGCAACCAGACAATCAAAGCCGCATCATACAACGGCTTTTTCTGGAGAAGCTCCCCTTGCTCATCCTTTCCGCCGGTGCCAGTATCGTCACATTCGCACTGCAAAAACGCGCTGCTGGCGCGATCCCTCCGCTGCCCTTTTTCTGGCGAGCGGAGAACGCGGTCATGAGTTACGTCATTTACGCCTGGAAGACGCTGTGGCCGACTCGCCTCGCCGTTTTTTATCCTCATCCAAATGATACCTGGGCAACTTGGCAGGTTGTCCTCGCGATTGCATTCCTCGTCGCCGTCACTTGTGCGGCAATCGTTTGGCGAGATAAGGTACCTTACCTGTTTACCGGTTGGTCCTGGTACGTTGTTATGCTCATTCCAGTGATCGGGCTTGTTCAGGTTGGTGAACAAGGCCACGCCGACCGTTATACTTACCTTCCTTCTATCGGTTTGTTTCTGATCGCAGTTTGGGCTGCTTGCGACCTAGTAGCGGCGGGTCAGGTCCGATTATGGCGTGGCGTAGCTATCGCCGGCACCATAGTGGTCGTTGTTGGGCTGACATGCACGGCCTTTACTCAAACCTCGCACTGGCGAAACAGCGAGACGCTTTGGACGCATGCTCTCGCAGTCACGGCTGATAACGATGTTGCCCACAATAACCTCAGCTACCTCTGCGTCGGACGCGGTGAACTGGACGAGGCGATGTCGCATCTTGAGGCCGCGTCGAAAATCAGGTCCGGTAAGTTGGATCCTCATTACAACCTCGGTACCGCGTTTGTAGAAATGAATCTCGGAGACGCTCTGGCGAGAAAGGGGCAACCGGATGAAGCGATGGTCCACTTTGACCAAGCAATAAAGCTGCAACCCGATTACGCAGAGGCCTATTACAACCGGGGGAACGTTCTTTTTGCGAAGGGGAAGATCGACCAAGCAATTATTGACTTTGAAAAGACTCTTCAAATACAACCCAACGACGCGGATGCTCATACCGACCTTGGTAACGCACTTCTGCACAAAGGTGCCTTGAAGGAAGCGATCGCGCATTACAACGAGGCAATGTCGTTGGCGCCCGAAGATCCACACTCTCGTAGCAACCTTGCCTGGGTGCTGGCAACATCAACTGATGCCTCGATCCGGGACGGTGCAAAGGCCGTCGAGCTAGCGCAGCAAGCGATAGCCCTCTCAGATGGTAGAGAACTCCTCTTTTTCCGGTCGCTCGCGGCCGCTTATGCAGAAACTGGCCGTTTCTCTGACGCCATCGGGGTGATACAACAAGCTGTAGCCATTGCCAGGATGCAAGGGAAAACCGGTCTGGTGAACCTTCTCGAAGAAGACGTTTTGCTCTATCGCGGACGTCTTCCGCTTCGACGAACGTCTGCTGGCGACTAACTCACCCTGATTGGCGACTCGCCTCGCAAACTTCGGCTGCCAAGAGGTTATTTCGCTTCCTTATGGTACGGCAGCTTGAGTTCATAGAGCGAGATTTCGTCTCGGAGGGCGCTGGCCAGCGTCGCATTCCCTTGGACCTCTGCCGCTTGCAATGCTTGTTCAGCAGTTCTCTTGGCCTCAATAAATCGGCCTGCCTCAGCGTATGCCGCCGCCAGGACGCGTAGAACAATTGCGCGATTTTCGCTCTGGGAGCTTTCGGATTCGGCGCGTTCGGCGAAGAGTACTGCCTCTGGCCCATTTCTGAGCGACGGGTCGGCAGCTGTCGCCAGCACCCATGCGAGATTGCTTTGGGCAGCGACATTATCAGGAGCAACCCGAAGCGCATCCCTGTAATGCGCAATTGCATCTCGGATCCGGCCCTTCGCGAGGAACACACTACCCAAATTTGCATGGGCATCCGCGCTATCCGGGCGCAACTCGAGCGCTTTCTGGTAGTGAGGGATCGCCTCATCCATCCGACCTTTTTGGAACAAGGCACTCGCAAGGTTGTACTGAGCCTCGGCCTGATTTGGCAATATAGCGAGGCAGGCTAAGTAATAAGCGATGGCACCATCTAGATCGCCGTTGGAAAGAAGCACACTTGCCAAATTGCAAGAGGCGTCGGGGTAATCTGGTTGAATTGCGAGCGCCTTCCGATAATGAGCAATCGCCTCATCTATACGCCCGTTTTCAAAAAACGTGGCACCCAGATTGTTATGTGCTTCCGCGTCATCAGGATTTATTTCCAATGCTTTCTCATAATGAACAATGGCTTCGTCGAGCTGACCTTTCCGGGCGAGAAGCCGGCCCAGGTTATAATGCGCCTCTGCGTAACTTGGCCGCAGCTCAACAGCCTGGCGATAATGAGCAATCGCGCCATCCGCGTCGCCCTGGTCATTGAGAGCGATGCCGAAATTGTAATGCGCCATCCAGCAACCGGGATTCTTTGTCAGTGTTGCTGCGTACAGGGTGACAAGATTGCGGTAAACGGCAGTTTGTCGCCATGTTAAGAAAACGAGCGCCATCAAGAGAACGCCACAGACCCCAACAAACAGTGGCGTAGGCGCGGCGATACGCAGCGGCGTCCATGACAAAGCTGAAACGCGCCTCGACGAAGCGAGGCGGTTACAACCCGTTACGATGCCTGCGCCGGCGAATGCCAGCGGCCCCATGCTCGCCAAATATTGAAAATGATCGCTCACAAACGAGTAGCGAAAAAAATAAACACTGAAAAATCCAAGCACAGGAAACAGGGAAACCACATAGTATGCCGCCGCAAAGAACGCGGCGCGGCTCCAATTCGCGCGGATCAACCACAGGGCAAGTAACCAAGCCAATGCCGCGCCGAGCGGCAAATATGCCATCAGCTGCGAAGAATTAATTTCCCACCGCGGATAAATGAAGATCAACGGATGCGGCCATGCCAGTTTTGCCACGTAAAACCAGATCGCGCGCCCGGCGATAATAAGCCGGTCCGGCCAGGTCTGCGCCCACTCAGCGCCAATTGCGCCAGCATGAAACTTCTGCTCGAAAATTGTCCACACGCTGGCCAACGCCGAGATCAAGACAAACGGTGCAAGAGCCGCAACATCGCGCCAGTAAAGTCCTCCTCTTCGCCACCAGATACATAGGGCAATTACCACAGGCAGCATGACAACGGATGGCTTGCTTAGGGTCGCCAGAATAAAGAAGAACAGCGATAAACCGAACTGCAGATAACGAAGATTTTGTGAATGACTTGCTAAAACTTCTTTTGCGCCCTTTATCGGCGTCATCCGCGGTCTCTCTTCCCATTTCAAAAAGCAGAAGATCGACAAGAGATAAAAAAAGCCCGATTGTGTGTTCTTCAGCTCAGTTACCCAAGCGACTGATTGGACCATAACCGGGTGCAAAGCCCATAGTGCCGCTCCCAGCCACGCTCCCCGAACATTTAGTTGTCGCAAGACCTGCCAGAGCAGGACAGCAGATCCGGCGTGCAAAAAGACATTCAAAAGATGGTATGGCCAGGGCGACAGGCCGACCACATTATGCACAGTCCAAAAGGTCGTAAGAACCAGCGGGTAATAGACTGCCTGTCCGCTAGTCCAAATTTCTTTCAATCCCAGCGGACCAACGATGCAGGGGTTATGAGTCAAATGTGATTCGTCATCCCAAATGAAGTCAGCATTAAAGACCCTGAAATATGCGACGCAAACGAGAAAAACTAAGAGAAGCGTCAAAAACCACGTCCGCTGCCACAACAGTTGTGGCGCGCTCTCAAGGTCGCCGGTTTGCACAGGCAGCGCGCTAGCGGGCATCTTAATATGCGAGTTGACGCCCACGATAACAAACATTCCGTCGTGCGCGACCGACATTTGTAATGCAGCCCATCTCGGCACACCCGAAAGCAAAGCGGCCGGGCCCCTGAGGAGTCCGGCCGCCGTGAATTTGTGCTAAGTGATTCTTAGAAGCGCTTCTTCAGGCCGACATACCAGAAGCGGCCCTTGATTGTAGTGAGCGACTCATCGTAGCCGTTCTCGAAGTTGCCAGCCACAAACGGTGGATCTGCGTCCAATACGTTCTGCAGACCGAGCGTAACAGTGGTGTTGTTAAGCCACCACTTCCAGTTGCTGCAGCCGTACTCAGCCGTAGACACCGGGACGACATTCTTTTCCTTGCCATCCTTCATCTTCACGTTTTTGCCGCCATCCTTGGCAAAGCCAGGCACCTCGGCCGGCGCCGGCGGCGGTAAGTTAAACGTGTAGTTGAGGATCAGATCGAAAGTGGTCAACATCGACACCTTGCGCGCGAACGGACTCTCATCACCAGGACCAAAAGTCTCACCAGTGCGAACGACGAAGGCGCTGCCGCCATTCGGAATTGTTCGCGGGGTCTGCTGTTTGCCGCCGGTGATTGATGCGTTGTCATCTTCGTATTGGCTAGTCCAGTGGACTACCACTCCAGCATCCAAGCCACCTAACCATGTGTCAGCCGGGCCATCATAGAACAGGCTGAAATTAGCCCGATTCCGCGGCAGCGAACTGGTCAGCGTGAACGACGTAGGCAAGAATTCGCCAGCGATACCGAAACGTTTCGCCCCCGGCGCAGGCTGAAGCTCAGCCCGGGACAACCAGGTGCCGTTGACTGTAGTTGTCAGCCTACCCCAATCTCCGTGGCCGAAGATCGTCGAGTCCAGGATGTAGATCGCTTCGTAGTCGAGCCCTTCGAAGATTGCACCCGAAAGGTTCGAGAAGGGATCGAGGACCAACGCAACCGGGCCCAAATCTGGTCCGCCGTACGGAGCCGGAGGGGAATTCGGTGGGGGAGGCGTCCGAATGACGTTGCCGGCAAATGCTGGGTTAAGACTGTTGTTGATAAGGAACTGCGAACCGAGGAGCGCCACGATATCGCGCATGTCGATGTGCCACCAATCGGCGCTCACGGTCAACCCCTTTAACCACTTGGGACTATACACGGCCCCATAAGTCCATTCATATGCCACTTCTGGATGCAGGAATGGGTTGCCACTCTGGCGCTCCTCAACCTGGGCAAGGGTGAAGTTGGAAAACGGATCCACGACCAGCGGGAAGCTCTGGGAGCCAGCAGGATTGAGCTCGATCACCGACGGCGCGTGAAACGCTTCGGTGTAACTGCCACGCAAGGTCAATCCTCCGATCCATTTCGGGTCGAGTGGTTGCCAACGAACAGACACCTTTGGTTTTTGCGCGTCATAAGTGCTGTGCGCTGCCGGGATCGATGTGCTTATCACCGGCGAGGTGTTCTGGCTGAACCACTGTTCACGCTCGGCAAAGTCAACTTCGAAACTATAGAACCCGGGGAAATTCCATGTCGGGCTGGTGAACGGCACCCGCACTTCCTCGTAAATACCCCATACATCCCGGTTCACCCTCGCGCCTTCACGGTCAGTTGAACCGATCGTTTGGAACGTTGTATTCAGCGAGTCTGGCTTGCGGTCCCATCTCTCACCGTAATACTCGCCGCCGACCGCAAACGAGACTGGCCCCGCCGGCAGATTGAATAGGTCGCCGTTAAACGTTGCATAAGCCAACGGCTGCTCCCAAGTGGCCGTGTTATGCAGGTTGACATACACGCGGCTAATGGCGGCATTCGTATTGCGGCCAAAGGTGCCGAGGAAGGGGTTAAAGGCCGTCCGCGGATTCGTATCTAGCAGCGCGTCGCGCAGACCAGGCTGGCTGACCTCATTCAGGGACAAGTCCAAACCCTCATTACGAGAGTAGCGGAAGCCCAGTTCCCAGTTCCACGTCTTGAAATAATCGCCAAATTCTCCCATCTCACCTTTCAGTCCAACATCGAACAGGTAATCCCAGTAGGTGAATTTCTCGCTTCTGAGACCGGCGTCGTTAATGCTACGAAAGCGGACTCCAGTACTCACAGGGGTTGCGACCCCGTTAATAGCCAGGGTCGTATCGCCGACTGTGAATGGATTAAACGGATTCGAAATTGGCACACTGATGCCGGAAGGACTGAACCCTACGCTGGTTCCCGGTATCTTGAATGGGTCCGGCGTAAACGGCGTAGGCGCCAACGCCGAGTCGAAGAAGGAGCGCGCAACCTTGAAATCCGCAAATATCGTCAGGTATTTGTCGCACAGATCCCGGGTGAACGAACCCCAGACCACCTGGCGATCTGCCGCAGGCAGCGTGGGCGTCAAAGACGCGAAGTTATAGGCGATGTAGTTCCCATCTCCTAACACGGAATTCTGGATTCCAGGGACATTCCCCGGGAGGGTGTAAAACGGAGAAGTCGAGACGTTAGGCGCTGAGTGCGGCGGCGGACTATTGGCACTGAAAAACAAGCTCGGGATAAGCCGACGGTTTTGAATCCGGCCAGGGAAATTGCTGCTGCGGACATCGAATCCTCCATAGCGCCGGAAATTTCCGTTGCTGGAAATGTCGCGATCGCGACTGAAGATGCCACCACCGCGCCCGTAGAAGTCGGCTATCACTACGATGTCGGTCTTGTCATCGCCCGTGCCGGCTTTCAACCATGTTTCCCATTCACTCATGTCGTTGGAGGACCCGAGGTTTGTGTTCCCATAAGTGCCACCGATCTCCAGACCACGGAACTTGTGGATCATGAAGAAGTTGACCACACCAGCCACCGCATCGGCTCCGTACACAGCCGAGGCGCCATCCTTCAGGATGTCAATGTGATCGACCATGGAGAATGGAATTAACTGGATATCGTAGCCGCCGAACAGCGCCGCTTGCGCGAAGCGTTTGCCGTCTATGAGAATCAGGGTCTCCTTTGGCAAAATGCCGCGCAGGTTTAGTTGAACGGTACCGTCACCGCCGTTGGCAATATTTTGGTTAACCGTGCCGCCAGCCTCTTGCGGGATAAATGTGGTCAGGTCGGTTGCGTTGCGGATACCTAGCTTCTCGATGTCTTGTGGCCGATAGGTGTCCACTGGATTCGGGCCGGTCTCTTCCGCTGTGGGAATGTTCGAACCGGTCACGATCACGCGCTCGACCTCAGCCGTGGGCGCTGGCGCTCCCGGCGCGGCTTGAGGTGCCGGAGCGGGCAACTGAGCGGATGCGCTTGATGCAAAAATTAGAGGAAATCCCACGACCGCCACAAAGACGGCGCCAAGGAATCCGAGTTTATTTAGCACGTTTTTAGTCATTAGTTTCTCCATTGGTTTGGTTAGGTTTTGAGAGCGTTATTAAATTTCTCTGGCACTGACAAGCTTTTTTTTCACTTTTTTCAAAGTTTTTTTGAACGGCCTTTTGGGCCTGTTTGTCGCGTCAACTCCCCGTTTAATGGAACGCATCAGCGGCTGACAAGCTTTTTTTTCACTTTTTTCAAAGTTTTTTTGAACCCCAAAAGCCCGTCTTTTAGCGGCGAAACCGCGGATTACGCGGATTTGAAAATGACAAAGCACAACGTCGAATGCCAACGAATGACCAAGATGGCAAATGTGGAATCCAGGGGCCGCGAGCACTACGGATGGCCCGCCGTTGGCAATCCGCTAACAACTCAGGTTTCTAATTAGGCTTCGGCATCGATTCGGCATTCTGCATTTGGATTTCGTCATCCTAACGAGCGCACTTCAATTCGAGGGATCTTCGGACCTCCTCAATCATTTCACCGAACGACGAATCTCAATCCTCCGTCCGCGCAATCCGCGATCAGATTCATTCGTTGGGCGGATGAAATCCAAACTCGCTCTCCAATTTCCCCCAAAGCCAATCGACGGAACGATCCTTGCTCAGCGCAGCAGCGTTTGTCGCAGCGAGCGCTTCTGCTTTATCCACGTCGCCGGCCAAACAGTAGAGATAGATAAGCAGAACCGTGTCGCTGAGACTGAACGAACCGCGGTCCTTTTTATTCTCCAGCAGACGAATTGCTCCGTTGATGTCTCGTTGCGCAAGTGCGCCTGCAACCAAGTCTGCCAAGGTTTCCAGCGGAACCGGTTGCGATTCTTTCGCTACCCGCTCCGCGATTGACAGCCGGAACCCGTCACTTCCCAGCAATTCCAGCACCGGCATTCGCAGGTGCGAATGGCGCAGATACAGATCCAGTTCGGCCAATTCGTTACTTCCAATCATCTGAGAGAGATATCGAGTCTGGCGGAGGACAAAGAATGATTCTAATGACTCATTTAGCGTCTCAGGCCAAATCGACTTAATTAAGGCAGAGCGAAAAAACCGTTGAAATGCGGAGGGCGCCTCCAGATACCTGAAGGCAAAGCGGTGATTTGCTTCGTCGTCCCACAGTTCATCGGTGAGCCGCTTCGGATAAGTATCCGTCAACGGCGCAATGTCACGTGTGATAAGATCGATTTCGTCGCCATCCATCACGAAAAGCGCCGCCAGTTGTTGCGGAACCTCGATCCCGAGGCGGCGCAAATCTGCGCCGGTGCCTGGATCCGTCCATAGCTGGCGAAGTTCTGATGCCTCTATTTTACGTCCGGGTCCGTTGATCCCCAACATGATCCAGTCTCGATCAGCGCTGGCCCAGACCGAAGCATTGGCAAACGCATTGTGAAACGCACGCAAAATGGCCTTCGATTCCTCCACCCTGAGTTGATAAATCGGCAGCCAGAAGGTCGCAATCCCGCCCTCTTTCAAACGGCTCTTCATCAGCGAGAAAAATTCCTCAGTGTAGAGATTAACCGACCCCGCCGCTTTCGGCGGAGGCGGTTCGCCCGAGATTATGTCGTAATGCTGCGGGCTGGCCTGAAGAAAGAATCGCCCGTCCTGAACTACCGCGTGGACACGCGGGTCGCGCAACGGATTAGAGTAGTTGATGCCGGAATAAAAATCGGCGAGAGCGAAGACTTCTTTCGAAATGTCTACGATGTCCAGGCGCTTAACGTTCGACCCATGAAGCAGCGCGTCGGCGGTGACGCCGCACCCGTAACAGATAAGCAATACATCTTTCGCGTCAGGACGAAGCGCGAGTGGCAGATACGCGAACAATCTCATGTAACGCTGATTGCGCGGAGTTGTCGACGACATTGAAAAGGCATTGGTCAGCAGTCGATAATAGTACGGTTCACCAAACAGATCGCGTCGCAGCAACTGCAATGTGTTCGAAGTGCCCTCGATTCTTTTCACTACCCACGCAAGCTGGTTGCCGTGTTCATCAATTTCATAAGGACGACTCGCATGTTCGAAATGCGATTCGACGCGGTGATACGGAAGGATCGCAAGAAGCAGCATCACGGTTCCGCACAAAACGATGGTCAGCAGACCGACTGGGCGCCGAACTGACCAACTCGTGCCTTGGCTAGCCACGATACCGAGCAGGGCGTAGCCTGCGGCGGAGATCAGGAGACTCCATTGGTAACCAATCGCGGGCAACAGCAAAAAACTTGCAATGAGTGGACCAACAGCAGCCCCGGTTGTGTTGAACAAGGTCGTTATTCCGGTGCTATTCATCCGGTCTTCTGCGCTCGCTTGAACAATCGCGGCGATGGTCGGGAACAAGATCCCCGACAAGAATGAGGCCGGGAACATCAACGCAACGCATAAGATGGCGATTTGCCACGGGGATGCCAGGCTAAATGCCCCGGCAGGCGTTCTAACTGCCTCGCCTGGGAAGAATAGGTATGACGAAAGCGTTGCAATTGCGGTCAGCAACAACAGGGCAGGAAGTAACTGATGCAACCTCGCTAAACGACGATTAATCGTGCCGGCCGCCATGCCTCCCAGGCCGATTCCCGCCAGCACAACCGCGAGCATGATCGCGAAGGCAGTCGCCGACGATACAACGTACAATCGCAAGAACCGGAACCAAATCACTTCCAGCGCCAGAAGAATGCACCCCGTACCGAAGCTGACGAAAAGCAAACGCCACGGCGGCCGGTAAGTAACATCCAAACGTAGCGGAAATGTTCGTTCGAAAAAACCTGCGTTTGCGTCGTCCGTAAATTTCGTAACCAACACCGCCGCCCCGGCAGCGATGCAACTTGCCAAACCGGCAATCAGGCTTGTGCCTCGAAGGCCAAAAGCCGCGATGAAATAACCTTCACCGAGCAGAGCGCCCGCAACCGCGCCTAACGTGTTCGAGCCATACAAAAAACCAATTGCGCGCCCAAAATTGGTTTGTCTTAATATCGGATCCTCGACCAACACCGGCAGTGTCAGACCCATCGCTGTTGTAGGCACAAGCAGAATCAGGAAAGAGACAACGAAGCGCAGTCCGAGAAGCGCGGGCTGGTAGTTCCAAAGCATTTGCCACACCGGTCGCAACAATTCGCCGAGCGCCGGAAGACCAAAAACGATTGTGCAGCCAAACAGAGCGACCAACCCTTCCAGCAGGGCGTAAAGATGAAGCGGTCGCCATCGTCGAATCCTCGACGATGCGGCGATCGCGCTCCCCAGCGCCAGGCCCGCCATGAAACTGGAAAGGATCAAGGCCGCCGCCCAGACTGAGTTGCCGAAAGCGAGTCCGCTTAGCCGCAGCCAGAGCGTTTCAAATATGAGTGCGCCAGTCCCGGACAGAAAGAGAACCCCGGAGAGAATAGCAATCGGCGCGCTACGACGGACCTTCCCCATCTGCTCCTCGGGCAAAACTCGCGACTCAGGGGCGAGGGAGGATCTATTCATCTTTGCGAAAACCGGCGGCCATCCTCAGAACGATGGCCCCTGCAATTCCGGCCAGAAGCGACCCCGCAAGAATACCCGACTTTGCGGCGTTAACCGGCCCAGTGTCATCAAATGCAAGCATAGCGATAAACAACGACATGGTAAAACCGATCCCGGCCAACCAGGCATAACCGAGCAAAGATAGCCACCCAAGACCACGAGGAAGCTGAGCAAGTCCGGATTTGACCGCGCCAAACGCTGCCGCCGTAATGCCGAGTGGTTTGCCAATGACAAGACCCAGGAGTACACCAACAGTGACGCCGACATTTTCGAATCGGCTACCGATCCTCACGCCTGCATTGGCAAATGCGAACAGCGGCATGACCACGAACGCTGAAAAGTTGTGAAGGGAGTGTTCGAGGCGCAAAATCGGCGCGGTCACCCCTTCACTGGCATGCTCAAGCGCAAAGAGAGCTTCCTGCTGGCCTTTGCTGGTCAGGACGAGAAAATCTCCGCTCTCAGTACGATCAAATCGATCCAAAAGAGCGCGTGCCCCGCGCGAAAATTCCACCGCATTGATCCGTGTGTGCGTCGGAATGGTGATGGCAAGAGCCACGCCTGCCACCGTCGCGTGCACGCCGGATTCGTGCACAAAATACCACAGGACAATTCCTGTTAGCAAATATGGCCACAGCTTTCGAACTCCCATCGCATTTAAGACGATCAACAGGATAACGAGCAAAGCTGCTACGATCAGCGCGCCCCATGCGATGCTTTCTGAATAGAAGATCGCAATAACCAGAACCGCTCCCATGTCGTCAACAATCGCCAGCGCAGCAAGAAAGACTCTGGCGCCGACTGGTGCACGGGGAACAATCAATGCGAGTGCGCCGAGGGCGAAAGCAATATCCGTCGCCATGGGGATGCCCCATCCGCGAGCGCCCAATCCATCCACGTTGTACATTAAATAAACGGCAGCCGGAACAATCATTCCACCAATTGCACATGCGATGGGAAGTGCGGCTTTTCTCAGAGCCGCCAGCTCGCCCACGAGGAATTCACGCTTGATCTCAAGACCAACAAGAAGAAAGAACAACGCCATCAGCCCGTCGTTGATCCATTGATGCAACGTTAGCGACAGCGAATGATCGGCGATTCCGACGGTGAGCGGTATTTGCCAAAGATGTTCGTACGCTTCCGCAAGCGGCGAGTTGGCCAACACGAGCGCAGCGATCGCGAATAACAACAGCACCGATCCACCAACCGTCTCGGTTCGGAAAAAACGCAGAAATACGGTTGCCTGGATTTTCTTAGCCACGAAGGGGTTCGCTACGTTAAATCTTGAAGCGTTACACCGTTACATCGAATTTACGATTCACGATTTGCACATTTACCGTGGCGAAACCCTCACGGCTTGCTCGATACCGTCGCCCGGCGGGCCGTGTCTGGGACGCCGTTTCGGTTCTGGATGCCACCCGATAAACATCAACATCACGACGAATCCCGCCATATACGCGACGATGACTGTCCATCCCCCCTTAACCCACGCAGATACTGAGCGCGCTTCGGGGAAAATGCTGGAAATGGCAACGCCCGCGGATGATCCAAACCAGATCATTGAGCCGCCGAACCCCACCGCGTACGCGAGCGGCCCCCAGTCATATCCATCTTGCCGAAGCGCGAGCGCAGTGAGTGGAATGTTATCGAAGATCGCAGATGAAAAACCGAGCCAAAGTGTGGTATTTGCCGAGGCGGCAGGCAACCGTTCTACGGGCATCATCGAAGCGATCAACACCAACGAGAGCAAAAAAAACGCACTCCTCGAAGCTCGAGCTACCACTTCCCAATCAGGCCGGCGAATCTTAGCTGAGGCAAAAATCGCCAGCCACACTGCCGCTCCGATAAATGGAAAGAGGTTGGTTTGTCCGGCGAATTTCGTATTCACAACAATGTTGGTAACGAGCGCTAGCAGAAGAATCAGCCCTACGATCCCGACGCGAGTCCAGTCCACTTGCGCATGCGCACGCGCTCGCTTCAGAATTGGCGAGTATTTTTGTTGCTTGATTGCAGCCGGCAAACCAAAAACAACGAGCGCGACAGTTGCTGGAATGATCGCTTCGAAAACTTGCTCAGGTGAAACCCCCGAAATCCACATCATGGTGGTGGTGGTATCGCCCAGCACGCTCCAGGCGCCGCCGGCATTCGACGCCGCGACGATGGCCGCCAAATAACCGATGTGCACTTTGGCGCGATAAAGTTCGTGCGCCATCGCACCGCCGATCAATGCCGCAGCAATATTGTCGAGAAAAATGGAAAGAACCCATACGATGACTAATAGTCCGAAACCGGCCCGCCAATTGTGGGGAAGATATCTCGGCAACACCGCCGGCACCTGGCTCTCTTCGAAATGGCGCGATAACAACGCGAAACCGGTGAGCAAACAAAAGAGGTTCGCAAGAATGACCCATTCCTGTCCGACGTGCAAGATGAACCCAATCACGCCAGCGCCGGTTTTAAAACCGGTGAAAACGATTTTATAGAGCACCACTGTGACCAAGCCCGCCAGCGCCACTCGCGTCGTATGGTGGTGAAACACCGCGATGCAAACCAATGTGAGGCCCAATAGAATGAAGTCGACCGGGATACCGAAAATGACGAGATCGGACATGGCTATCGGGAGTGGGTTCAGCTAATGCTCAACGTCCAATATTCAACGTCCAACATCCAATGGGGAATCGCCGACCCCTTCGGAACGCTAAACCATTCCACCATTGAGTCGAAAAACCGGTGCAACGATGTCACTATTTAACGAATCATGTTCACAGGCTTGATTGAAGAAGTTGGTAGCGTAACCGCAGTCGGCTTAAGCAAAGACGGTAGTCAATTGAAAATTACCGCTCCGCGAACTGCCAAAAAGATTCGACGCGGCGATAGTCTGGCCGTTAACGGCTGCTGCCTTACTCTAAACTCGCGCCGCGGCGATGAGTTGATCTTCGATCTTTTGGAAGAGACGATGGCTCGCACAAATCTAAAAAACTTGCAGCGCAGGCAACTGGTAAATCTTGAGCGTGCCGTTATGGCAAGCGAGCGCTTTGGCGGGCATTTCCTTCAGGGACACATCGATTGTGTCTCGCCCGTCCTCGCCTATCAGAAGACCGGCGCTGATTTTCGATTGGAAATCGAGTTACCCGAGATATTCGCCCGTTACGTAGCGAGCAAGGGCTCGATCGCGGTCAATGGAATTAGTCTTACGGTCGCCGAAATTCTTCCAAAAAGTTTCGTCGCGTGGATTATTCCCCACACAAAAACGCACACCAATCTGGATAAGACCCAAACGGGCGACCTGATGAATCTCGAGTTCGATATTCTCGCCAAGTACGTGGAGCGAATGATGAAAAAATGACGAACTCCAAATGACGCATGACAAATTAACTCCAAATCACCAAGCACGAAACGGCGCAGAGAGCATGGCACGGCTGGTTTCTCATTCGGTCTTCGACATTCCTTCGGCATTCGTCATTCGAGCTTCGTCATTTAAACGAATCGCGTCCGCTTGTGGTTGAATCTTCGGCAGCGTCGCCCAGTTTTCGCACCGGTCGCCCGCGTCCACAGGTCGTGGGCGTAGTCACGTCGCCGGCGGAGCTCGATCTCGCCATTCGAATGGGCGATCCACCAGATTTGTTTGAACTGCGCCTGGATCGTCTGGTGCGCCCGCCTTCTCGCGGCTCCGACCTGCCAGGCACAGTTGACCGACTGGAAAAGAAAATTTTGAAGTTACGCGCGCCGCTCATTATCACGGCTCGACATCCAATGGAAGGTGGTGCGAATCGACTGTCCTCAGGCCAGCGATATAGTCTTCTCGCTCGATTCTTATCCCGGGCTCGTTATATCGACATTGAATTACGTTCGGCGCCCGACTTTGAATCGCTACTTCGCCTGGCTCGAAAACGGAACGTGGGGCGCATCATTTCAGTTCACTACCTGAAAAGAACCCCCACCCCCGGCCAGTTGCGAGACAAAGCGCGCGCAGCAAAGAAACATGGTGCGGACATTTTCAAGGTGGCGACGCGCACCGACACTCCGGTGCAACTGGCGCGATTGATCGATTTCGCCGCGGCAAGGAATCTTGACCTTGCCGTGAGCGCGATGGGAATCGGTAAACTGGGTGCGGCTTCGCGTGTGCTTCTCGCCTGTTGTAGATCGGCTCTTGTATATGTTTCGCTCGGCCGAAGCGACATCGAGGGCCAAATATCGCTCGAACAGTTTCGCGCGCTGCTAGCGCCGTGTTGAAGCGTTAAATCGCCAACTTTTGATGTGCAACGAATCACGTTGCGTCGCTTGCTCTTTCGCCAATGCACATATCGTACAAAAAAGAACGCACCATGTCTTCGTCAGTAATGCTTCCCAAACAAGTGCCAGTAATGCCGCTGCCCGGCGCCCTGCTTTTCCCGCACGCGCTGCTCCCGCTTCATATTTTTGAACCGCGCTATCGCGAGATGCTAAAGCACGCGCTCGCCCATCACCGAATGTTTTGCGTCGCGCTGCTAAAACCGCATTGCGTCGAATGGAATTCCACCACCGACTTTTTTCACATCGCCAGCGTTGGTCTCATTCGCGCATGCGTTGAACGAAGTGATGGCGCATCGAATCTGATTCTACAGGGACTGGGGCGTGTCAGGTTCAGCGATTTCCGCCAGGAAGCGCCATTCCCGATTGCAATGATCGAGGCGCTCGAATCCGATTCCACCACATCCGTGGAAACCGAGGCGCTGGCGGCCAAGGTGCTGGAACTCTATTCAAACCTAAAGGGAGATGGACCGCGGCAGCTTCCCCCTAAGGTAGACCAGTATCTTTCTGATTTGAGCGATCCGGAATTGCTTGCTGATCTTGTCACCTCGACGTTTGTCAGCGATCCCCTTCGCCGCCAACGCGTCCTGGAAGAACTCTCTGTTAACAAACGGCTGCGCTTGGTGATTCAGTACCTTCGGGAAGAAAACGGAAGCGCCGCAGCGTAACTGTAGCCGCGTCTCTGCGAGACGTGTAACGAGCAGCTGTTAACCACACTAACGCTGCGCCTCGCACAGCGAGACGGCTACAGGATTGCGATCCGCGTGTGTTCTTCCATCAAATACCGGTCCGTCATTCCCGCGATGTAATCGCATACCGTGCGATGCAAGCCCTCGGTCTCGATTCGTTTCGCCGCCGCCTCGCCCAGCTTGTCAGGGTCCGCCAAGTACGCCTGGAAAACCTGTCGTAGCATTTCGCAGGCACGCCGATTTACTTCGGAAACGCGTGGATCGTAATAAACGTTTTGGTAGAGAAATTTTCGCAAATCGCGGTTCGCTCGGGCCAAATCATCGCTATAACGAATCAGGGGCGCCGCCTGCCCGCGCGCTTCATCTGCGCCTTGCACGCCGGCATCGGTGATAGCTTTTGCGCTTGTCGAGACGAGATCGCGTACTTCCGTGTCGATAATATCTCGAATGACGAGCTTGCGCAGTTCCGGTTCGCGAGCGTCAGGGTAGCGTGCGGCCACAGCGCGAAGGCTTCGCCGCCAGACCTCGTTTTGTTCAAGTTGCCCCGCGCTCAGGATTTCAAAATCAACGGCGTCATCTAAATCGTGACTGTAGTAAGTAATCTCGTCTGCTAGATCGGCGACCTGCGCCTCCAGTGAAGGACAAGGATAATTTTGTAAAACAGCGCGTGCCTGCAGTCCTGTCGGTTTTTTCATCTGATGAAAAGCTCCGTGTTTCCGCAAGCCTTCGCGCACCTCGAACGTCAGGTTCAGACCGGGAAAGTCTGGATACGGCTCTTCAAGGAGTTCGACAACGCGCACACTCTGACGGTTGTGATCGAAGCCGCCGTGGTCGCGCATGCATTCTGCCAGCATCTCTTCGCCTGAATGTCCAAAAGGCGCGTGCCCCAGATCGTGCGCAAGAGCGATTGCTTCGGCTAAATCCTCATTCAGGCGCAGTGCCCGAGCAATCGTGCGACTGATAGACGCGACCTCGATCGAGTGCGTCAGCCGCGTGCGCAGGTGGTCGCCGGTCCCATTTAAAAAGACCTGTGTTTTATATTCCATTCGTCGAAACGCGCGCGAATGAATGATGCGCGCGCGATCTCGCTGAAATTCGGTTCGAAACGAATGGCTGGGCTCCAAATATCGCCGGCCGCGCGAGTCGCCAGATTTTTCGGCAAACGGCGCGAGCATGGCGCGTTCACCAGTTTCCATTTCTTCGCGCGTTTTGCAGAATGCCGCGGGGCGCGACGCTTGAGATTCACGAGAAAGCTTCGTCACAATTGATTCCCAATGTTATTTGTCGATCTTACCTTTCAAAACCTCAAATCTGATATGGCCAAGAAAACTCGTCGTAAAAAATCCGCTCGCCGTACGCCGGGACGGAGTCGCCGTGGCGAAGCAGTCACGCCCGAACGTTTGATGGAACTGAGCTTTGCTTACGCGCCTCCGTTGATCATCAGCGCAGCTGTAAGTAACAGGGTTTTCGATTCGTTGGAGAACGGCGCGAAAACTTCAGAGCAGGTTGCGGAAGAAACCGGGGCATCGACGCGTGCCCTGCGAATTCTAATGAATGCGCTCGTTGGTCTAAACCTTCTGAAAAAAGATCGGCAAGACAAGTATTCGCTTACGCAGGAAAGCGCCGCCTTTCTTTTGAGCAGCAAGCTGGGCACACATGCAGGGTTTTTTGGGACCATTGCGCCGCAGATCATCTCACGTTGGTTAGGATTGTCGGACATCGTTCGCGAAGGTCGTCCAGCCGTGGCCGTGAACCAGGAAACAGAAGGCACGGAATTTTTCAGCCAACTGGTGGAACGCATCATTCCGATGAGCTATCCGCCTGCGCAAAAGCTCGGCAATCACTTGAAGTTGGGGAAAACAAAGAATGAAATCCGCGTGCTTGATATTGGCTCAGGTTCGGGGATTTGGGGTATTGCCCTGGCCCAAAAATCGCCCAAGGTGCGCGTGACTGCAGTCGATTGGGCAGGAATGATTCCGACGACAAAACGAATCACACAAAGGTTTGGCGTCAGTCATCACTTTAGCTATGTCGAAAGCGATATGTTCGAGGCCAATTTCGGCAGCGGCTACGACATCGCGACTCTTGGCCACATCTTGCACAGCGAAGGCGAAGATCGCAGCCGCCAGTTGCTCGCGAAGACTTTCCGCGCGCTAAAATCTGGTGGCACGATCGCAATTGCAGAATGGCTGGTGAACGACGATCGCACCAAACCACTGCCGTCGCTGATGTTTGCAGTACAAATGCTGGTCAACACTGAAAAGGGTGACACTTTCAGCTTCAATGAAATCAAAAACTGGCTCGAAGAAGCGGGGTTCAAAAAGGTGCGAAAGCTCGACGCACCCGGCCCTTCACCCCTGGTTCTGGCGACAAAACCGTAGGTGAGCAGACGCGAAATGGGCTTCTCATCTGGGCAATGACCTGCTCTCATAATTCCCAATGAAAGAGGCAAAAACAAAACCGGCTGGCAAGACCAAGACGCGGGCTAGTCGAAAAAATATTGAAGGAATCAGTCCTTACAGCAAGCCTGCCCTTCGCAGCGAAGCGTTTGCGAGAGCACTCACCGATGCAAAATCTTGCATCGATGATCGTGACCGTCTGCAAACCGTTTTCAACGAAGCATCCACAAAGGCAGCGTCGGTACCCAAAGACTCTTTTAAAGAATATTGGCCTTATCTCCAGACAATGCTGCGTTTGGTTCGTGCGCATCATCGCGGGGAATACGATCACGCTGCACACGATTCGATGTTGTGGATTGTTGCTGCTCTCAACTATCTGATCGATCCGTTCGACTTGATTCCCGACAAGACGCCCTTCCTCGGCTTCATTGACGATGCAGCGGTTGTCGAGTTCGTGGTCGATAGAACACGGCAAACGCTCGACGATTTTATGACTTGGGAAACAGGGCCACGATAACCACTACGATTTCTGGAGCGCGTATCAGCCTCGTGCAGTGTCAGCACTGACTCTCCCGAGCTTCCGCGAAAAATTCAAACAAGTAGTAAAGCTGGATTTTCCAGCAGGTGGCGCAGCTCTTTCAGATATTCGGCACCGAGGGCTCCGTCGATTACGCGATGATCGCAGCTCATCGTAAGCGACATCCGATGACCCACGACGATCTGGTCGCAATCGTCCACTACCGGGACTTTTGTGATCCTGCCTACAGCCAGAATGAAACCTTGCGGCGGATTAATCACCGCTGAAAAACTGTCGATTCCCACGCCGCCCAGATTCGAAACGGTAAACGTGCCGCCCTGAAATTCCTCGGGCTTCATCCGTTTGTTCCGGGCGCGATGCGCTAAATCCTTTGCCAGTTCGCTGATCTCGCGCAGCGATTTGTTTTGCGCGGCGCGAATAATCGGCGTCAGGAGTCCCTCTTCAATCGCCACGGCAATCCCAAGATCGATATCTGCGTACTGCACGATCGCATCGCCATCGAACGAAGCGTTTACTCGAGGCACCTTGATCGCTGCCTGCACAGCCGCCTTCAAAACGAAATCGTTTACTGTGATTTTTGCAGCATCCGCGCCTTCGCCCGCCGACTTCAATTCCTCCCGCGCTTCCATGAGCGGGCCGGCGTTGACTTCGATGTCGAGATAAAAATGTGGAACCGGGCCAAGGCTTTCAACCAACCGCTGCGCAATGATTCTGCGCATTCCGGAAAGTTGAATACGCGCGCTTTCGCCAGCCATCACCGCTACCGAAACTTTCTCCGCTGGAGCCGCGGGTTTTGATTTAGCGGCTGCGCGCACATCGGTCTCCGTCACGCGGCCTTCCGGTCCGGTGCCCTTTACGCTGGAAAGATCGAGGCCCAGCTCGGCTGCAATCCGGCGTGCGACCGGTGATGCTTTCACCCGCGCTTCCTCCACCTTCTCGGTTTTGGGCGCTGGCTTTTCAGGGTCCGCTTTCTTGTCTGCCTTCGGTGGCGGTGCCGCTTTCTTTTCTTTTTCTTTCGCTTTTGCCGACGCCGGTTTTTCTTCCTCTTTCGCTTCTTCTTCCTTCGGCTTCTCCTCCTCTTTGGCTTTTGGTTTTTCCTCTTTTTCTTCCTTCTCTTCTTTCTTGGGCGCTTCCTCGTCCTCGCCACCGATGAACGCAATCTTGTCGCCGACGTTTACCTTGCCGCCTTCCTCGACATAAATCTCGGCCAGAGTTCCATCCTCGGGCGATTCCCATTCCATCGTCGCCTTGTCGGTCTCAATCTCGGCGAGCACTTCGCCGGCCGACACCTGGTCGCCCTTCTTCTTTTTCCACGCGACGAGAGTACCCTCCGTCATCGTGTCGCTCAGTTTGGGCATCTGAATTTCGGGCATGGGATTTGTGAAAGTGTTAATGCACCAACTCCAATCGAAGACCGAGCATCATGCGTAGCAGACCTGTTTTACGGCAGCGAGGAGCTTCTCGGCATTTGGCAAGACAGCGTGCTCGAGGCGCTCATTATAAGGCATCGGTACATCTTCCTGGGATACGCGAATGACGGGCGCGTCGAGCGCATCAAAAACGTTCTTTTGAATCCGATAGCAAACCTCCGCGCCGACACCGCAGAATGGATGGTCTTGTTCCACGATCACCACGCGATGCGTTTTTGCGACCGAATCGAAAATTGCCTTTTCGTCGAGTGGTTTGATTGAGCGCAGATCAAGTATCTCCGCAGAGATATCCTCCTCCTCTAATTGGGCGGCAACTTTGAGCGCCAACGGAACAGTCTGCGAATAACAAATGATCGAGACATCGCTTCCTTCGCGTTTCACCTCCGCTTTCCCGAGCGGGATAAGCAGTTCTTCATCGGGTGGCTCAACCATTCCTTTCGAGCTGTAGAGAAGTTCGGCTTCGAGAACCAGAACCGGGTTGTCGTCGCGCACTGCCGTTTTAAGCAAACCTTTTGCGTCGCGCGGCGTAGCGGGGGTGCAAACTTTCAGGCCCGGCACGCTGGCGTAAAAATTCTCCGTTGCATGCGAATGTGTCGCGCCGAGTTGGTGCGCTGGACCGTTTGGACCACGAAAGGTGATCGGAATATTGAACTGCCCGCCAGACATTGTGTACATGTTCGGCGCGTTGTTTACGACCTGATCGAACGCCACCAGCGAAAAGCTGAACGTCATAAATTCAATGATCGGACGAAGACCCACCATCGCCGCGCCCACTCCCAGACCGGCAAACCCGTTTTCACTGATTGGAGTATCAATGATCCGTCGCGGGCCAAAGCGCTGGAGCAAACCGTGGCTGACTTTGTACGCGCCCTGGTATTCTGCTACTTCCTCGCCCATCAGAAAAACATTCGGATCGCGTTCCAGTTCTTCCGCGAGCGCTTCGTTCAGCGCCTGGCGATATGTGATTTCTCTCATCGCTAATTTGGATTTGGAGCTGGCGCGCCCTGGCGCTGTTGCTGCGCAGGTTCCTCGGGCCGAGGGCGGCCCGACTCCATTACTCCATTGGCATACGTATAATCGTAAAGCGTATCGAGCGGCGGCTGAGGACTCCCCTCAGCAAATTTTACGGCGGCCAGCACCATTTCCTTCGCCTTTTTATCAAGCAAATCGAATTGTTCGTTAGTCAATTTTCCTTCCCGAGTGAGCTGCGCGCGCAAACGCGTGATCGGATCGTCGAGTCGATATTTCTCCAATTCCTGTTTCGTCCGGTAACTCGCCGGGTCCGACATCGAGTGGCCGCGATACCGATAGGTCCGCATTTCCACGAACGCCGGATGCGGTTCTTTCCGGATGGAATCTACAATCTCGGAAACCTTGTCGCGCACCTCGCGAAAATTCATTCCATCGACGATTTCTCCGGGAATGTCGTAGCCCTCGGCCCGATCGACAATTTGCCCCAGTGAGGTCGATCGCTTCACGGAAGTGCCCATCGCGAACAGGTTATTTTCACAAATAAAAACAATCGGCAATTTATAGAGAGCCGCGAGATTCAACGCTTCGTGGAAAGCACCTTGATTAATCGCTCCGTCGCCGAAGAAGCAGAGCGTCACCCGATCTTCACCCCGGTATTTGATGGCAAAAGCCAATCCCACGGCCAGCGGTATGTGAGCGGCGACAATGGCGTGACCGCCGTACATATGATTTTTCTTGTCGAAGAAATGCATCGAGCCACCCAAACCCCGCGAGCAGCCCGTTTCCTTTCCAAACAGCTCCGCCATGCATGCGTCGGCAGTGGTGCCGCGAGCCAGTGCATGAGCGTGGTCGCGGTATGCAGTGATGATGTAGTCATCGTCACGAACAGCCGCGACCGCACCCGTGACCACCGCTTCCTGTCCAATGTAAAGATGACAAAAGCCGCCGATTTTCTGCGCTTGATATTGCTGACTGGCGCGTTCTTCGAACCGCCTAATCAACAGCATCAGCGAGAGCATCTCGACCTCGTCGCGCTGCTCCACCGGCTGCATGACGGCTCAAGCCGCGCGCGGAACCGCGGCTCGGGCGCGCGAGCCCTCCGCGCTTCGGCCAATGTTCATACAAACAACAAAAAGCAGAGTGAAGAGAAGATCGCTGAGCAATGAATTGCGGAAAAACATCCAGCTGGGTGTCGCGCTGAATTGGGGTAAGCCAACAGTCAGCGATTGAATGAATCCGGCAAAATTCTTCGCATAGCCAGGATCGTAGATCCAGGAAACGGAATTGGTAACGACGTAGAAGATGAGCGACGCGGCGAGCGACGCAGGCAGCAGCGTTTTCCATGAAGCGCGGTTTTGCAGGAGCAACCCAAGACCACTGACAATCGCAAACCCAATGTAGTGCGAGATTACGAACGGACTAACGAGTGAAAAGCCATAGTGGGCATCCAACACGACATCCGAGATCAGCAGCGCAATCATAGGGACAGTGAATTTGTACTTCCACGGGAAGTAAGCGGCGGCGCAGAGTGCAATGGCGGCCATGGGCGCGAAGTTCATCCACCCGATGGAATTGGCGTGTCCGAAGAACCCGGTCGCGATACGAAATGCGATCGCCGCCATGATAAGAAGGAGCGCGGGAATCATTTGCAAGAATCTATCCGTCCAGCAGGATATGCAAAGAGGAAGATCAAATGGAGTTTTGAAGTTTTGGAGTTTTGCTTGGGAGTAAAGGCATTACTCGATTACCCCACCACTCCGGTGCTCCAATCACTTCGTCCCGACGAGCGCCTTATTGAGCCGCGCTTTGCGGCGATTCGCAGCATTTTCATGGATGATCCCGCGCTTGGCAGCTTTATCGATCGCTGCGATTAGCGCGCGAATTTGCTCCCGGCTTCCCGGTTGGGTGGAGCGAACGCTCTTCTGCATCGTTCGCAGACCCGTCACAACACTGCGATTGCGAAGCGATCGTCTTAGCGTCTGGCGAGCGCGTTTGGCAGCAGATTTCGTATTGGCCATTGTGAATTAGAAAAGTTGTGGAGTTGCACGCTCGCGAGCGCATCGCGATTGTCAACCCCGAAGGTCCTCCAGATCCGAATTCACGTGTCGCCGCAGAAGCGGCGCATCCCTCCAAGGCTTGAATGCTACAAGCGCTTGTTCAATGCGAGCTTCGCTTTTTGTCGCTGGGCGGCAAGTGCCCCACCCGATCGCATTTGGTCGACCGAGAGCGTAGCTTCGGAAGCTCCCTGCTGCTGCTCTTGGTTCTGAGGTTTCGCGCTCGCGGTTACGACAGTATTAGTCGGTTGCGATCGCGGCGCTTTTTGCACTTTCGGCAAGTGGTCAGGCGTAATCTGCACCAGCGCTCCAAGCGGAACACGATCATAAAGCTCGGCAACATCGCTCGACTTCATCCGAATGCACCCGTAACTGGCTGGTCGTCCGATGTTCTTCTCCTCCGGCGTTCCGTGAATGTAAATACACCGTTTAAAGGCATGCGCGTTTTGCGCTTCCAGCCCGCGCAACCAAATGATGCGCGTGGTTATCGGGTCGCGCCCGGGAGCATTGGGCTGCAGAACTTCGCCAGTTAATCGCCGATTGTGGAAGACTGCGCCAGTCGGTGCGTTGTCACCAATTTTTTTCTCGACGGCCAGGTAACCCAGGGGAGTTGTCATTCGTCCCCAGGAATCACCAAGGCCGAACATGGACGTGGACACCGGGTACGTCGCCACTTTCCCGCCATTCTGCACGAGTATCAGCTTCTGGTCGCGCACGCTGACGATAATCTGGTTCGATGAATCGACTGGGGTGACAGCGAACGCAGATGTAATTGAAATAAAACCAAAAATCAGTGCTACTGGCCGAAGCATGGGCAATTTCTTACTCGACAATTTGAATTTGTCACGCAGGAATTGCATCGCCAGCTCCTGACCTGCCAAAATTAATCTTCGACCACCGACTGCCCAACGAGGAAACGCAGACGTAAAGGAACCCGCCCTGGAACATCAGCAGAAACGGGACGGAGAAAAACTGGCCATGCGCAATCGCGAATATTACGAAGTAGGTGAAATAGATTGCGAAAGCCAGTTCCGCCAAGGGAAGCGCCGATTGAAGCGGCCTATATTTGCACGAGCGCCACGGCTGTGACCTGCGTTCGATGCCATACTTGGGTGTACGCGTGAAGTCGGATTTGTGGTTGACCAGCGCTTCCAGCACCGCTCGAGCGTTGTTGAGCGAAAGACCAATTCCCAACGCAAGCAGGCATGGCAGAAAAAGAAGCTCTTTCATCCATGTTCGCGGATGGAGTTCGCGCTGAGCACAAACATAAAAAGCCGCCACCGATGCCGATGCGGCGAGAAAGATCGGAACATCAATGAGCAATGTGCGCACCCATCCACCCTGAGGTCCTCCAGTCGAGGGGTGTAGAAGCACGCATAGAAAAGCAAGCAGCAGGTAGGCGAAGTTCGACATCAAATGCCCGGTGGCTTCCAGCTTGATCGGGAATGGAAGGCGGCTGCGCCAAATCGAAGGCAGCAATTTTTTGCAAGTCTGAACCGAGCCTTTCGTCCAGCGATGCTGTTGAGACTTGAAGCCGTTCATGTCTACCGGCAGTTCCGCCGGAGTCACCACGTCGGAAAGGTAAACAAATTTCCAGCCAGCGAGCTGGGCGCGATAGCTCAGATCGAGATCCTCGCACAGCGTGTCATATTGCCAGCCCCCGCTTTGCTCGATACAGGAACGCCGCCAGAGCCCGGCCGTTCCATTGAAATTGAAAAACCTGCCGCTGCGACTCCGCGCGGTTTGCTCAAGCAAAAGATGTCCATCCAAAAAAATCGCCTGCATGCGGGTAAGCAGCGAATAGCCGCGATTCAGATGTCCCCAGCGGGTTTGAATCATTCCCACTTTCGGGTCGGTGAAGTAATGGATGGTTCGTTTCAGCAAATCCTTTTGCGGAACAAAATCGGCGTCCAGGATACAAACGAATTCACCTTCGGCAGCCTCCAGGCCTATTGCCAGAGCCCCGGCTTTGAAACCCGTTCGATCGACCCGGTGAATTCGTTGAACATTAAAGCCGCGCTGTTGCAGTTCCTGCGCGCATGAGGCGGTGATTTCCCGGGTTTCGTCAGTTGAGTCGTCCAGCACCTGGATTTGCACAAGCTCCCTCGGATAATCCAATTCACTCACGGAGCGAAGCAAACGCTCGGCCACGTACACTTCGTTAAAGATCGGAAGCTGCACCGTGACTTTTGGCAGTTTCTCAAAATGATACGCCGGGACTGGCGGCCGCCTCCGGTTTTTCAGGTACAAATAGATGATAAAATAGCGATGGACGCCGTAAGCGGATAGTCCAATGAGCACACCCAGATAACAAATCGACCAGATAATGTGTCCGAGGCTTCCTTGCATGGGAGTTCTACAGCCCCGAACGTTTTTCGGGGTAAGGCCGACATGATGCCGCTTTCACCAAGTGCGTCAATTCAAAAATCGCATTCTTGCCTCTGAAAATCGTCGTCGCATTGTGTTGGTACACAACGCCTCCCCTCGATTTTCGTAATTGAGAGGCCAAGCGGTCTGGCAAAGTCTTTTAATTGATCTGAGACGAGACGATTTTTTGTGCTCATTTGGCTGATTGGATCACTCGCCACAAACTTTCGCTCGAGACATTCACTCTTGCCTGAAGCGGCGAGCGGAGTAACCGTGATTGGCCAATTTTCGCAACCGGCAGGCATGAGTTGGGAGACACAATGACGAAACGAAGGCGCGACCGTTTCGAACGTTTTAAGATCATCTTTCCGATTCTGCTCGCAGGATGGATTCCGTCGATCCTGACGCTTATCGTTTCCTATACAATCCTGCGCGATACGCTTGAATTCAGAATCCTGCGCGATCGCCAGACTCTGATTCAACTGGTGGGACATCTGGTAGCCCACGACCTAAACCGTAGCAGTAGCGTCATCGAATATTATCAAACGCTGCCCGAGATGGTCAAAAATCTGAGCGCGCCGAATTCGCAGCTTACTCAACAGTGGCTCAACTCCGCGTTTTATTCTCATCCACAGATCGATGGAATGTTCATCACCGCGGCGAAGGGCGACCTTATCGCGTCAATCCCCACAGCTCCAGAAATGATCGGAAAGGATTTCGGCTCCGAGTACTGGCGAGAACAAACAGCGGCCGCGGATGCCACGTTTGTCTCGGCAATTCATCCCCGGCTATCTGATAACCGCCTCGTCACCGACATCGTTGGCGCGGTGCGCGCGCCAGACCGCACCATCCTGGGTTATGTCGGGGTTTCCGTACTGGTCGAAAGGATTGGCCGGCGCTTGTCCACGATTGAGTTCTCAGATCGGCTTATTTTTGAAGTACTCGATCAAAACGGGGTCGCGCTTTTTGCGAGCGATTTCAAACCAAATCCGGCAACGCCCGCGCCGAAGGCAAACGAAGCGTTGATTAAAGAGATCAGCGAAAGCAAAAGCGGACACTTCGAGAGGCGAGGTAATCTCTATTCTTTCAGCCCGATTGAATCCAGCGGTTGGGTGGCGGTGGTAGAGCAGCCGAGAACACTCGCTTACAAACCAGTGCATGATCTTCTGGGGCGAATGACTGTATTGGCAGCCTGGTTGATCGTTCTCACAGCGGTCTTCGCGTGGCTGGGCAGCGCGTATTACCAGCGACAGCTGGAAGCCAAGGAGCAGCTCGAGCGCGAAGTGATTTTCAACGAGAAAATGCTTGCGAACATGCCAAGCGGCATCGCTTTCATCGATCCGGCTTCTCGCCGTTTTCTCCACGCCAACTATGCGTTCGCCCAGATGGCGGAACGTTTCGGCGACGTGCCGGCCGGTCGCGAGATCACTGAAACTACCTATGACGACGTGAAAATTGCTCCGCCAGGGGCGATCGAAAGAGTGCTTACTTTTGGAACACCATTTCAGTTGATTGAACATCCTTTAAAAGATAAAACGGGTATGACGCATTTTTTGAACATCAATTTGCTCCGGCTGCAAGGATCGCAGGAGACAATTCAGGGTGTTCTCTTTCTGGTCGAAGACAAGACGCGGGATGTTACGCTGCGGCAGGAATTGATTGGCGCCAATGCAGCCAAAGACCAATTCCTGGCTTTGCTGTCACATGAGCTGCGAAGTCCCCTTTCTCCGGTAATTGCGATGGTCGGCGAGCTTGAAGCCGAGCTTCCAGATTCCAGGCCCGTGCGAGAAGCGCTCGAGGTTGTACGGCGGAATGTGGAACTGGAAGCACGATTGATTGACGATTTGCTCGACGTGACTCGAATCGCCAAGGGCAAGTTACAGCTGAGTTTTGAACCTATCGACGTGCATCAAATCCTGCAGCGCGCATATGAAATATGCCGGGAGGAGATCGCCGCCAAGAATCTCGAAGCGGAATTTCATCTTCGTGCTACTCAAACCCACGTGGAAGGCGACCCGGCGCGACTGCAACAGGTCTTTTGGAATTTGATCAAGAACAGTGTGAAATTTACTCCGGAAAAAGGTCGGATCACCATCGAAACGCTCAACCCCACGCCGGACAAAATTCAGGTTCGGGTCATCGATACCGGTATCGGCATCGAACCCGAAAAGATCGACAAAATCTTTAACGCGTTCGAACAGGGACAGACGGAGATTACACGCCGTTTTGGAGGACTCGGTCTGGGCCTCGCGATCTCCAAGGCTCTGATCGACGCGCACGACGGAAGAATCCATGTTGAAAGCTCCGGCAAGGATCAGGGGGCGATCTTTTCGCTGGAACTAAACACGGTCGTCACGCCAGCTGGCAAGGACGGCGAAAGAAAAGATCAACCGGTAGCCCCGGCACCGGAATTGGCCGTCGCAAGGCATCGACGTGTTCTGCTGGTGGACGATCATCACGACACATGCATCGGGATGAAAAGAATGCTGGAACGCCGTGGTTATGAAATTACGATCGCGCATTCCGCAGACCAGGCCGCGGAGAAAGTGCGCACTCAGGATTTTGATCTGCTCATCAGCGACATTGGATTGCCGGATCGGAGCGGCTACGACTTAATGCGTGAAGTGCGTCTCAACAAAAACCTGCCCGGAATCGCGCTTAGTGGTTTTGGAACAGAACAAGACGTCAACCAGGCAAGAGCTGCCGGTTTTTCCGAGCATCTCACCAAGCCGATCAACTTTGAACGCCTGGAAAGGACGATTCAAAATCTGCTCTCGTAGAGCTTCCGGAGTTTGATCCCCTGAGCGTCTGTCTATCCGGCGTTCGGTGTGCCTGCTTCGGTCTTGGTCCGGCGCTCTGCCGCTTCTTTTAACTCCCGCGAAAGCTTCTCGACACGTTGACGCATAATCTTGCCTGCTTTGAATTTCACCGTTGCGCGCGGCGGAATAACAAAGCTGCTTCCAGGCTGATTTGGATTTCGCCCGACGCGCGGCTTTGTCAGGCGCGGCTGAAATACGCCAAAATTGCGCAGCTCGACCGGGACATTGCTAGCGAGACTGTCGGTAATCTTATCAAGTGTCCGCTGGACCACATCAAACACTTGATGCTGGACCATGCCGGTTTGGTTACTAATGGCGACGACGATGTCGCGCTTGGTTAACTTGGCCATATCTATTGTAGTATTCGTTCCGTGTTGCTCTTGTGGTGGCCCAATGAAGCACAAAAACGCTTTTTTTTAAACTGGATAACGTCTTCCACCAGAAGGGTCAATGGTTCTGGGCCAGCGCCTGGGCACTTCATCTCGACGCCCCGCTTAGCGTCGTAAACTTTAACACTTTAACCCATTCACCGGCCTTCCCCCGTGCCACGGCGAGGAAGACGTGGGCCAGCCCATTTCTCCCGTAGAGGCGGGGCCGGATAGTAATCCGGGGCCGTTTCGTGCGCAGTGCGGAAGTGAACCTTGGCCACGCTGTAGAGGACATCCGGTCCACTGGTTTCGACCAGCTTCTTAGCGGTTTCCTTCACGCTGGCCGACACGCCGCGATCCAACCGCAAATCCATCTCTCTCCCTTTGCGCTCCAGCCAATTGATGAATGCTTCGCGCGCCAATATCGACGCCGCGGCCACTGCTATGTCGGATTCAGCTCTCGGCCGCTGTTCAATCTCGATCTTTCTCCCGTGTCGCAATAACGCCTGCTCCACGACGCGAGCATCCGCAAACTGGTCGGACAATGCTCTGGGGCAATCAGGCTTTTTGGCCAGTAAATTCTCAATCACTCTCGCGTGTCCCCAGCCAAGCAGTTTGTTTAGATTCCCAAATTTTTCGTAAAGTTCGTTATACTTCGCCGGCCCAATCAAGACCGTTTCCACGAGGTCCAGAGAGCTCTTGCGAATCGTGTCCGCTAACGCACGAATCCGAGCGTCCGAACCGATCCGTTTGCTATCAACGACGCCCGTGTCAAGAAGCTTGCGCGCAATCCCCGGATCGACGTACACCCCCGCGATCACCAGCGGGCCGAAAAAATCACCCTTGCCACTTTCATCCACCCCAAGGTGCGGCTGGAACATTTCCGGCGAATGCACTTCTTCGTAGCCCAGCTTTGCTTCGCCGAGAATCTTCGGCTCCAGCTCAAATTGCACGAATTCCTCCAGCCCTTTCCCCTGCACCAGGACCTTTGGCCCTTTCTGGTAAACCGCGACGCTCAATTTGTTCTTCTGCGCGAAGAAAATCGTCCATTCCTTCGGGGCGAATTCAAAGCCGAGTTCTTCGAGCAAAGCCCGCAGCTTTACGACCTGTTCCTGCGTGAGCGCGTGTGTGAAGGAATTCAACGTCCAACGCTCAACGCTCAACGTCCAATGTTCAAATCATCTCCTGAATTGAGAGTTGGACGTTGAGCGTTGGGCGTTGGACGTTTGCTTTCAAGTCGTGACATCGCCAGAAGACGTTCGCACATTCCGACACTCTCTTCTTCAGTGGTTCCGCCGCAGCGGCCGGAATCTCCCATGGCGCGAGACCCGTGATCCCTACGCCATTCTGGTCTCCGAATGCATGCTCCAGCAAACCCAGGTGGCGACGGTAATTCCTTATTATAATAAATGGCTCCGCCGATTTCCCAATTTCGCGTCGGTTGCACGCGCTTCGCAAAACGCGGTCCTTCATGCCTGGCAGGGACTCGGCTATTACAGTCGCGCGCGAAATTTCCACGCCACCGCGAAAATCGTGCAAGCCCGATATGGAGGCCTCTTTCCGAGTGACATCGCGGCGATTCGCGAGTTGCCTGGCGTTGGCCGCTACACAGCAAATGCCGTGGCGACCTTTGCTTTCAACCAACCGGTTCCAATTGTCGAAGCGAACACCTCGCGTGTTCTCGCCCGTCTGTTCGACATGCGTGCCCCGATCGATTCCACAGAGGGCCGCGAAAAACTATGGGAAAATGCCGCGCGACTTGTTCCCAAACGCGACGCATCGCGCTTCAACTCGGCGCTTATCGATTTGGGTTCGCTCGTTTGCTTGCCGGATAAACCAAGATGCTGCGTCTGCCCAGTGAAGAAATTCTGTAGCACACAAAATCCGGAAGCACTACCGAGCAAGAAATCCAAACCGCGCACGAAGCGACTTTTTGAAAGACACGCATTTGTCGTTAGTAGGGGAAGGATCCTGCTCGAACAGTCATCTACACGATGGCGTGGCATGTGGATGTTGCCGCCAGCGCCCAAACTCGACGGCCCAAAGCAGTCAGGTCTTGCAGCCCGCACAATGTACATCTCGACTTTTCCCTTCACGCATCACCGGATCACGCTGGTTGTTTATCGCCACCTGGCGCCGAAGAGGGTTACGCCGAAACAGCAGTGGTTTGCATCCATTGACCACCTCGCGATGCCTTCGCCTCATCGTCGCGCGGTGCAAGCTCTCCTCAGCGCAAAAAAAGCAGCACAACCACGCCGGCCGCTGTCGTTAGAATCGTAACGGGAATTCCAAAACGCGCGTAATCCCAAAAACCGACCTGGATATGGTCGCGCGCTGATTCCACCACGATCATGTTCGCCACCGAACCGACGATCGTGAGATTGCCGGCAAACGTCGTTGCAAGTGCAAGCACCTTCCACATCAAAGCCGGCTCCGCGAATCGCGCGATCCAGTTTCCCGCCACTAACACGAACGGAACGTTCGAGAAAACGTTCGATCCAACTACGGAAAACCAGGTTAGGTTCCAAGCTTGCGCGGGCACGCTTGATCCGAAGATCGGTTGCAACCCCGCATAAATCCCGTTTGGAAGCCCGGTGTCGGTTAAGCCATCGACCACGACGAATAGCGCAGCGAAAAACAGCAGCAGATGCCAATCGACCAGCTTGAGCACGTCATGCGTGTCGCGCCGCGCAAGCACCATCACCAACGCCGCACCGGCCATCGCCGTCCACGCCAAATTTAAGCCGGCCACGAAACCGGCAAAGATCGAAACCAACACCACACAAACAAGGGCGAACAAGCCGCGATCGAGTTTGGGGAACAGATGGTTGGGACGATCAATCGCCGTCGCCCGCAACATTTTCCGAAAACCAAAACGCAAAATGAAAAAATTGATCGCCAGGCCAATGACCGCCACCGGCAGGAGCGACCGCGAAAATTCGGGAAACGAGATGTGCGACAAATGTCCAATGATCATGTTTTGCGGATTCCCGACCAGCGTGGCCACGCTGCCGATGTTTGCGCTCGTGGCGAGCGCAACCAGATACGGCAGCAGCGGCAGCTTACCGCGTCTGACAATCGCCACGACAAGCGGAGTGAGCATCAAGCAAATGGTATCGTTAACCAACAGCGCGGAGAGGATCCCGGAAGTCAGCATTACATAAAGGAAGAGGCGCGCCGGCGTTCGCGAGAAATTAAGAACCAAGTCTGCCGCCCATTCAAAAAAATGAGCGAGATAAAGATAGGCAGAGATGAGCATCATACCCAGGAGCAGTACCAGCGTGTCGTAGTTGATGGCGCGGTACGCGCGCTCTGGTGTTATCGCTCCGGTCGCAACCATTAGCACCGCACCTAACAACGCGGCAGCCGGGCGATTCAATGGCAGAATCTTGAGCTGGCGGCCGCTGATCAGAACGTAGGTGATCACGAAGATCGCGCCCGCAACTAGCTCCCGCTGCCAGTGATTCACACGCGTGCTTAACGGATGCGTGGCTGCTTTTCAATTCCGTGGGAGTCGTTAGCTTTTGTTGCTTTGCATTGAACGTTGAACCGTTCTCTGCGATAACCTTTTGCATCAGCTATGAGAAGCATGACTGGATATGGACGCGCTGAGGTGGTGTACGCCGGAAGAAAATTCAGCGTCGAGCTCAATTCGGTAAACCGAAAACAGAGCGATATTGTGATAAATCTGCCCCGGGATCTGGCCGAACTTGAACCGCGTATTCGCCAGACGATCAACGAACAGATCTCGCGCGGGCGGACCAATGCCACCGTCTCTCTTCACGGTGGCCCCAATGGCACCCGCAACCTGGCGCTCGATACGGAGCTAGCCCGCTCGTATCACGAAGCAATGCGTGCATTGCAAAAGGAGTTGAACGCCCCCGGAGAAATCACGATCAGCACGATTCTGCAGGCTCCCGGAGTGATGCGCTTTCCGGAACAGGCACTCGACGCGGAAGAAGCATGGCCGGCCATCGATCGGGCCCTGCGCGGCGCCCTCGCCGATCTAATCAAAATGCGCGAACGCGAGGGAAAACATCTGGCCAAGGATTTGATTCATCGGCTCAAGGGAATTCGCAAAAAACTCAAGGAAATCGGCACATTTCATCCCGACGTTGTAAAAAGATACCGCACTGTTCTCCTCGATCGCATCCAGAAAGCTGGCCTGCCGATTGCCAGTGACGATGAACGTTTGTTGAAAGAGATCTCGTTCTTTGCCGATCGCGCAGACGTGTCGGAGGAACTAGTTCGTCTGGAAAGTCATCTGACCCAATTTGCCCACCACCTGCGCAGCAAAGAACCGGTGGGGCGCACACTGGAATTCATCACCCAGGAAATGTTTCGAGAACTCAATACGCTCGGCGCAAAGGCAAACGATTCGGAAATCTCCCAGCGTGTCATCGCCTGCAAGGCGGAGCTGGAGAAGATTCGCGAGCAATCCCAAAATCTTGAGTAAAAAATTCAGCCGACGCGGAATTCTCTTTGTGGTTTCTGCTCCATCGGGCGCGGGCAAGACCACACTGGTCGAAAGGATCCGTCAAACCGCGAATCTTTTTTATTCCGTCTCCTGCACGACGCGACCGCCGCGCGCCGGCGAAATCGACGGCCAGGATTATCGCTTCCTTTCCGATAAAGATTTTCGCGACCGAGCTGAGAGGGGAGATTTTCTGGAGCACGCGCAGGTGCATAGCGACTGTTACGGCACTCTACGTGAACCAGTCGTAACAAATTTAAGAAATGGAAAGGATGTTTTGATCGACATCGACACTCAAGGCGCCGCGGTTATTCGTAACTGCGGCGATCCGCTTATCCTGAAGGCTTTGGCTGATGTGTTCATCATGCCCCCCGATCTCGAGGAATTGCGGAAACGCCTGCTAAAGCGTGGAACGGAAACCCCCGAGCAAATCGATTCCCGCCTGGCCACCGCCGCCCGTGAAATGGAACATTGGCGCGATTATCGCTATACTATTATTAGTGGCTCAGTGGAGGAAGATTTGCAGAGGTTCCGGCAAATCATGGATGCGGAAACTTATCTGAGCCGGCGTTTGATCCAGAAATGATCGCAGAAGGCAGAGACTCCAAAAGGAAACGCGACAAAGCGAGCACGCGAAAAGTTGTGCGCATTCGACCAGGCATGAAATCGGTCGTGCTCGGCGTGACGGGATCGATTGCTGCGTACAAGTCGGCTGAGCTGGCAAGTTTGCTGGTCAAACAAGGCCACGAAGTTTTTGTCGTCATGACGCAAGATGCGACTGAATTCATTTCTCCTTTGACTTTGCAGACGCTTTCAAAAAATCCCGTGACGACGAGCTTCTTTGACGAAAAGGAAAGTTGGCGACCCGGACACATCGATCTCGCCGATCGGGCGAACCTGTTGCTCATCGCCCCGGCGACCGCGCACGTGATCGCCGAACTCGCGCACGGATTGGCTCATCATCCGCTTGCGGCTATCGCGCTCGCAACGCGCGCTCCGATTCTGCTCGCCCCGGCCATGAACGGAAAGATGTGGGAGCATCCTGCTACTGTCGAAAACGTGGAAAAATTGAAAATGCGCGGCGTTGAATTCATCGGGCCGGAGGAAGGAATGCTTGCCTGCGGCTACGAAGGCGTTGGCAGACTTTGGAAAGTGGACGATATCGCGTTCCGCGCGGAATTCCTGCTCGCGCGTCAGGATAATTTGATCGCGTGAGATTCCTCATCACGGCCGGGCCCACGCGCGAGCCGATCGATCCGGTTCGCTACATTTCGAATCGCTCATCCGGAAAAATGGGCTACGCCATCGCCGAAGCGGCGCTCGTTGAAGGGCACGATGTCATGTTGATTTCGGGACAGGTGAACCTCAAAGCGCCGCAGAACGCAAAGTTGATTTCCGTTTCGACCAGCGACGAAATGTTCGAAGCGGTGCACCAACATGCGGACAAATGCGACATATGCGTTTTGTGCGCCGCCGTGGCCGATTACAAGCCCGCACAGGTTTCGTCGACAAAAATCAAGAAGCGCGGGGAGAAGTTTTCGCTCGAGCTGGTTCCCACGCGCGACATCCTCGATTCGTTAGGCCAGCAACAGGATCGACAATTTGTTCTCGTCGGTTTCGCCGCGGAAACAGATCAGGTGGAAGAAAACGCCTCGAAGAAGCTGTATGCAAAGAATTGCGACATCATGGTCGCAAACGATGTTAGCAATCCAAATTCAGGAATGGAAAGCGATGAGAATGAAGTCACAATTTTGTTTCGCGACGGCGAAAAAAAGAAAATTTATCGCGCACCCAAAAAAAATATCGCGCATGAGCTCGTAAAAATATTTTTAAATTTCGCAACAAAATGTTTGACAAAAAAACTGTGACGATTAACTGAACTCGTTTAAGTGAAGTCATTCCCAACTCTTCACAGAGTTCCGCGCGTGTTGCGGATGAAAGGGGGGAATTAGTCGATGGCGAAGAAGAAAAAAGCAGCAAAGAAAAAATCAGCGAAGAAAAAGAGGCACTAACGCCCCACGCTTGATTAAACGATTCCGGAATGCTTTCGGAGTCACAACCCTAACTTCAACCCGGGAGGAGAATTTATTTTCCTCCCGGTTTTTTATTGCTCTCTGTCATGTTGAGCGAAGCGAAACATCTCGGTTTATTCCCATGAGCGATCGGAACAGAAGGCCAGAGATTCTTCTCTTCGCTCAGAATGACAATATATGAAGCATTATCTTGATGCGGCCGACAGGGCTGCGCGCGCAGCCGGAAAACTGCTTCGCAAAAATTTTAAACGGCCGCAGCGAGTGAATGCTGCCGCAGCACACGACATCAAGCTGGAGATCGATCTTCAAGCGCAGGAATTGATTACCAGGCTGCTTCTCAAAGAATTTCCAAAACACGCACTTTACGGCGAAGAAGGGGTCGTCGGTGACCAATCCAGCGAACACCAATGGATCGTCGATCCGCTCGATGGCACCGTGAATTATTTCTATGGCATTCCACACTTTTGCGTCTCGATCGCGCTTCGTGTCCGCAATGAGGTCATGGTTGGTGTTATCTATGACCCCATTCGCCGGGAGATGTGGAAGGGACAAAAGGGTGAGACGCCCAAATTGAATGGCGTGCCTTTTCGCGTGAGCGATCGCGCGGATCTTGCTGAAGCTGTTATCTCCATCGGGCTCGCGAAAACCGCCGAGACGATCGACACGAATTTCCCGTTGCTTCAGCAAATGATTCATCGCGTGCGCAAATGCCGTGTGCTCGGCAGCGCCGCCCTCGATCTGGCTTACGTCGCGTGTGGACGTCTGGATGCTTACATTGAGCAGGGAATTAGCCTTTGGGACATCGCAGCTGGTTGGCTTCTGGTTGAAAACGGGGGTGGAACTGTCGATCTTCGCCCGCTCGAAGACATGAAAGACAAATACAGCATCGTTGCGTCGAACGGCGTTATCGATTTGAAACTTTGATGGGCATGAGCGTTCGATGCGGAATTGGCTACGACGTGCATCGCCTCGCCGAAGGCCGGAAACTGATCCTTGGCGGCGTCGAGATCGCGCACGCGCGCGGGTTGGAAGGACATTCGGATGCAGACGTCTTGTGTCACGCAATTGCCGATGCATTGCTGGGCGCGATCGGCGCCGGCGATATCGGTCAGCATTTCCCAAACACAGACGAATCAATTCGCGGGATCAACAGCATCGAGATTTTGAAACACGTGGGCAGATTGCTTGCCGAGAAAAAAGCGCGCGCGGTTAACGTCGATGCAACAGTCATTGCCGAGGAACCGAAGCTTGTGTCCCACATTGCGGCGATGCGAAAAATAATCGCAGACGCGATTGGCGTTTCCGATTTAAATGTCAGCGTCAAGGCAACGACGAATGAAAAACTCGGCGCGCTGGGCCGTGGGGAGGGTATCGCGGCGATGGCAGTGGCAACCGTGGAAATAGCGGCAGGCGATCGGCGGGCGGGACGAAAAGGCGACTAATGGCGTTGCGCTTTTTTAACACCTACTCTCGCAAGATCGAAGAGTTCGAACCGCGCGATCCGACCGCGCGGCCAATCAGTATCTACACCTGCGGACCGACCGTTTACAGCCGCGCGCACATCGGAAATTTTCGCGCTTATATTTTTGAAGATCTGCTTCAGCGTCACCTGGAACTGCGGGGGTACAAGGTGCATCGAGTCATGAACATCACCGATGTGGATGACAAGACGATCCGCGGCGCATGCGAAGCCAAAGTGCCGCTGCAAAAGTTCACCGAGCAATTCAAAAAGGCGTTCTTTGAAGATGCCGAAACGTTGCGTATCAAACGCGCTGATGAATTCCCCGCCGCCACCGATCAGCGTTACGTCGACAGGATGATCGCGATGATCGGAGAGCTCATCGCACGCGACCTGGGTTATCAGGCGGACGACAAATCAGTTTATTTTCGCATCAACAAATTTCCAAACTACGGCAAGCTTGCGCACTTCGACCTCACGCAACTGCAATCGACGGGACGCGTGAAGCACGATGAATACGACAAGGAACACATCGGTGATTTCGCGCTGTGGAAAGCATGGGACGAGGAAGACGGCGACGTGAAGTGGGATTCGCCATGGGGGCCAGGCCGGCCCGGTTGGCATATCGAATGCAGCGCGATGGCGACAGCATTGTTAGGTGACCAGATCGATATCCACTGCGGCGGCGTCGATAACATTTTCCCGCATCACGAAGCGGAGATTGCGCAAAGCGAAGGGGTGACGGGGAAGAAATTCGTCCGTTACTGGCTGCATTGCGCGCATTTGCTGGTCGACGGCCAGAAGATGGCGAAGTCGTTAGGCAACTTTTATACTGTTCCCGATGTTCTCGCGAAAGGTTACACCGGGCGCGAACTACGCTACGCATTATTGCGTGTGCATTATCGAGTGCCGCTCAATTTTACCTGGGAAGGAATGAAAGAGGCCAGGGAGTCGTTGGGTCGAATTGATGAATGGCTGCAACGCTTGCGCGAAATTGCGCAAAAAGAAAACGCCGAACGCCGAACGCCTAACCCCCAACGCCCAACTAAGTTTGAGGACGCGCTCGATGACGACCTGAATATTTCGGCAGCGCTCGGATTTCTATTCGAATCGATTCGGGAAACGAATCGCGCAATGGATGAAGGCAAACTCGAAGCCTCCTCGGCGAAAGCATGGCTGGATTGGTGGAGAGGGATCAACACCGTTCTCGATCTCGAACCGGAGACCGAAGTATCGGTTCCGACGGAAGTGGCACAGCTTGCGAAGGAGCGCGAGAACGCAAGACGCGAGAAGAATTGGAAGCAAAGCGATGAGTTGCGCGATCGAATCTCCGCTCTCGGCTGGGACGTTCGGGACACGAAAGACGGTCAAAGACTTGCACCGCGCGGTGCGGCATGATCCGCAGAATTTCCGCTCGCAACTCTGAGAGTGATTCGCCATCTTGACTACTGAAAAATGTTTGCGCCTGCCGATTTTCTTGATCTCGAACACACGGCCCACCCCAAGCTGTTCGAAAAACAGAATTATGTCTGGGACGCACTGAAACAAATCGCCAGTTACCTGCAATTTCGTCTCAAACCCGCAATTTTGGGCGACTTGATGGGCAAACCGTTTATCAGCAACCATGTTTTTATTGGCAGAGGAACGGTCGTCGAACAGGGCGCAGTGTTGAAAGGCCCCGCGTGGATCGGCGAAAACTGCCATATTCGCAGCGGAGTTTACGTCCGGGAAAACGTGATCGTCGGCAATGGCGTCGTGATGGGAAACTCGTGCGAATTCAAAAATTCCATCCTGTTCGATGAAGTGCAGGTGCCGCATTTCAATTACGTGGGTGATTCGATCATTGGCCATCACGCGCATCTGGGCGCGGGCGTGATTCTCTCAAACGTGAAGCTCGATCACGGCGAAATCGCGGTCGTAACCCCGGATGGCAACATCCCAACAGGGCTCAGAAAATTCGGCGCGATCGTCGGCGATCGCTCGGAAATCGGTTGTAACGCAGTGATCAACCCCGGTTCAGTCATCGGCCGCGATTGCATGATTTATCCAAGCGTGAACTTTCGCGGTGTTCTTCCGCACGCCAGCGTCGTCAAGCTGCGGCAGGAACTGCAGGTCGTCGAACAACGCGAAGCCTAGGCGGCAACTGGCTAGAGCAGGCGATCAATGCGGATGGGGGGGGATTCGAACCCCCGGTGCCTTTCAGCACACACGCTTTCCAGGCGTGCACAATAGACCGCTCTGTCACCCATCCGTGCGATTGACGGTTAAACTTGCAATCGTCGGAATAACTCGTCGAGCGGCAATTGAATCCCGATGTAAAACTCACCGAAGTCCGCGTACTCGGCGCTGACAGGATCGAAACGCATTTTGTAAACGATCGCTTTGATCTGAAATGTGTCGCACGCGAACAGGGTCACACCCCATTCGGCGTCATCCAGACCCGTTGACCCGGTAATGAGCTGTTTCACTTTGCCGGCGAACTCGCGGCCAACCGTGGCATGTCCTTTCATCAGTTTCCGGCGTTCATCATACGGCAACGCGTACCAATTCCGCTGTTCGCCGCGACGTTTGCTCATGTTATAAAAACAAACGACCGGCCAGTCGGGTAATGTGGGATAAACGCGTTCCTGCCGATAATGTTTCATTCGCTCGCGGAACGTCGCCAGGGCTTGACCGAGTTTCGCGGGATCGTTCCGAACACTCGACTCAAGCGTCTGCACGTATTCGTCTTCGCTTGTGATGTATTCGCTTTCCTCGGTCAGCGACAAATAACTGTAAAC
>Ga0081455_10000257_pt1 | contig 69896 bp, 58 predicted proteins | sample TabmetS3T2R1_FD_70207 | JGI IMG/M metagenome (GOLD analysis project Ga0081455, IMG submission 70207) | Tabebuia heterophylla rhizosphere microbial communities from the University of Puerto Rico - S3T2R1 | ecosystem: Host-associated > Plants > Roots > Rhizosphere ...
CCCGCCGCACCCGCTGTCGATTCAGGCAGAGCGCGATCGCGCCAAGGCCTAGCGGGTATTGCCGCAAATCAGCGACGCTTACTTGTCGTCATTGTCGGTCGGCATCGCGCTCGCATATCCCACCGTGATCTGCACATCGAGCACATAGGTCGCGCCGCCTTCGACAGCTTTCAGCGCCTCGTCCAGCGCGGCGGGAAGCTCCAGCAGTTGCGTGACGGGACGATCGGCGGTGGTAGCGCCGAACGATCGCGCGAGGGCGTGAATGTCGACCGCGGGATCATCGAGGCGCTGACCGATCCAGCGGTTCTCCACCGGCCGCCCGCGCGTCTTCGCAACGGCCTCCTGATGGACCTCGTCGTTGAAATACGAACGGTTGTTCGCCACCACGATCAAAAGCGGCAGGCGATAATGCGTCGCGGTCCAGATCGCGCTGGCGCCCATGACGAAATCGCCGTCGCCGAGCACGGCGATCGGCAGCCGCGCGCCGTCACGCAATGCCAGCGCTCCGCCCACCGCGAGACCGGGACCCGATCCGACGCCGGCGCCGCCATCGGCGCCGAGATAATCGAGCGGTTCCGCGAAGGGGGTGTCCTCGGCGGGCCAGCCGAGCGGAAAGCGCAGGAAACTGACCTTGCGGCCGGCCACGGCACGGCCGACAGCGCGTCCCAGGGCATGAAGCGAGAGCGTACCCTCCGTCGCCGGCGCCGGTTTGGCGGCGAGCTGTTCGGCGGGCCGGGTGACCGCAGGGGTCTTGCTGTCGAGCGCGCGCAGGAGTTCACGCACCGCAATGTCCGACGTCGTTGCAAGGCTCACGGTCGCGGGCAACAGCGCGTAATGATCGTAGCTCCAGCCATTGGTGAGGGAATGGCCGAGCCCGGCGCTGACGACGTCAAGCGCCGGCGGCGCGGCCCCGAAGGCCTGGCGCAGCGCGCCGGCCGGATCAATCCAGTCGAGGTCGAGAACGACGTCGGCCTGCGCAATCGTCGCGCGCTGAGCTTCGGAGAGGAAGGTTCCGGCTTCGCCGACATGCAGAGGATGACGCGTCGGAAACACGGCCGGCGTCTTGATGTCCGTCACCACGCGCGCGCCAAGACGTTCGGCCAGCGAGATGCGCGCCTGCCAGTCGTCCAGACGTCGCGAGCCGCGGCCGGCGAGAATGACAGGGTGCCGCGCCGCCTGCAGCAGGCTCACCGCGCGCGCGATCTCGCTTGGCTGCGGCAGCGGATCGGCTGCTGTCGCGAAGCGATTTGGATCGATGAACTTGAAATCCGGATCGAGCGCGCATTCCTGATCGGAGACGTTATAGCAGATATAGACCGGCGCCTTTGGATGAGCGTTGGCGAGACGAATGCCACGAACCGTGGCTTCCATCGCCGCCTGGGGCGAGGCCGGCTGATCGTCCCATTTGACGTAGCCGCGCAACAACGCGCCTTGATCGCGGGAGGTGTGGATCCAGTCGATCCAGGGGCGGCGCTGGCTGGCATCGACCGGGCCGGTCGCGCCGAGCAACAGCAAAGGCGCGCGGTCGCAATAGGCGTTGTAGACGGCCATCAGCGCATGCATCAGGCCGACATTGCTGTGCACGGCGGCGCCCATCGCGGTTTCCGTCACCCGCGCAAAGCCGTGGGCGATCGCGACCGCGTGCTCTTCATGCAGGCACACCAGCAGCTGCGGACGATCATTGCCGAGATAGTTGACCAGGCTGTCCTGCAGCCCGCGATAGCTCGATCCCGGCACCATCGCGACATAGGGGATATCGCAGCGCCGCAGCACCTCGGCGATGGCATCACTGCCCCAGGCCTTGTTGCTCAGCTTGGCTTGCCGGGGACGCTCGACCTGTTCGAGCGGCGTCGAATTCTTGGGAGCCATCCGGCGAGCAGATCCATGCATAATGCCGGCGGCGAGGCGCGACTTGCCCTCGTGGCGGCGGTGATGATCCAGTCAAACAGGGATTGCCAGATCGTTCAAGCAATTTATTGTACTAGTACCAAATTTGGGCCAAAGCGGCGGGGAGACACCGATGACGCAGGAATTTTCGGATCTGTTGAGGGCGAACCCATGCCGCTGAAACACCATAACCGCTACGACTATTCGCCGATCATCGCGCGGCCGAACTTCGCGTGGCCGGGCGGCAAGCGCCTCGCTTTCTATGTCGCGCTCAACGTCGAGAATTTCAACTTCGGCGAAGGGCTTGGCCACACGCCGACGGCGTTGGGACCGCAACCGGACCCGCGCAATTTCGGCTGGCGCGATTATGGATTGCGCGTCGGCATCTGGCGCATCTTCGATCTGATCGAGGAGTTCGGCCTGCCGATGTGCCATCTCCTCAACGCGTCGATCTGCGAGCACAACCCGCAGATCGTCGAACGTGTGGTCCGCCGCGGCGATGAGGTCGTCGGCCACGGCTACACCAATTCCGAGCGTCAGTCCGACATGGACAATGCCACCGAGGCGCGGATGATCGGCGATGTCACCGCGACGTTGACGCGGCATTTCGGCAAGCGGCCGATGGGATGGATGGGACCGTGGATCGCGGAGTCCTATGTCACTCCGGACCTGCTGAAAGAAGCCGGTTATCAGTACCTTATGGATTGGCCCGCGGACGATCAACCGTTCTGGATGCGCACCCGCGCCGGTCCCTTGATGAGCGTGCCTTATCCGATCGAAATCAACGACAGTCCGATCATGTTGAGCCGCGGCCAGTCGGCCACCGATTTCCGCCAGATGATCGCCGATCAGTTCGAGACGATGCTCGCTCTGTCCGAAAAGCAACCATTGGTGTTCGGTCTGTCGCTGCACACCTTTGTGTGCGGCCAGCCTTTCCGGCTCGCGCAACTGCGCCGCGCCTTGACCGATATCGTCAAGCATCCGGCGTTTGACCGGCTTTGGGTCACGACGCCCGGGCAGATCGTGCAGCACGCGGCGAGCCTGCCGAAAGGCGTGATCGCCGGCAGCTAGGCCTCGCGCGTGTGATCTGTCTGGCGATGCGAATAAGGGCACCGTCTGCTGCTTGTTTGTGCCGCAGCACGCGTACTGCGGGCCCGCTGAACAAAAATTGGAACGAAGCTTCTTTGGCTACTTTACGGGAGATTTGAAACTCAATAGGCTCGCTGTCACAAAATTGGTAATTTTGCTCCTGAGGGCCCATGACCTCGCGTCAGATGCATCTCGTCGCGTATTTGAAGACCGGCCCGACGGCAAATCACATGGGCGCCTGGCGGCATCCGGACTCCGAACTGAACGACATTCTGACGCCCGCGCCTTACGAACACATCGCGCAGGTTCTGGAGGCGGCCTGCTTTGACGCCTGCTTCTTCGCCGATGGTCTCGGCCTGCACGACATCTACAAAGGCGACTTTCGGACACGGCTGCGCCTGGGTGGCCAGAACAGCCTGATCGATCCGACCATGGTGCTACCCTACATGGCGCGCGTGACCCGGTATCTCGGTCTCGGTTCGACGCTGTCGACGACCTTTCATCATCCCTACCTGCTGGCGCGGACTCTCGGGTCGCTGGATCTTTTGACCGGCGGGCGGATCGCCTGGAATGTGGTGACCTCGACACGCAATGAAGAGGCGCGCAATTTCGGCGGCATCGAGCTGCCTCCGAAGGACTTGCGCTACGACATGGCCGACGAGTTCGTCGAGGCTTGCATGGCGCTGTGGTCCTGTTGGGACGAGGACACGCTCGTGTTCGACAAGAACAGCGGCGTTCTGATCGATGCCGCAAAGGTCAATTACGCCGACTTCAACGGAAAATGGTTCAAGACCCGCGGGCCGCTCAGCATTCCGCGCAGTCCGCAAGGCCACCCCGTCATCATGCAGGCCGGTGCGTCCGATCGCGGCCGCAGCTTCGCCGGGCGCTGGGCGGAAATCGTCTTCGTCAATCTTTACACCAAAGACGACATGCTGGCGTTCCGCAACGATCTTCGCTCGCGGGCCGCCGCGGCCGGCCGCGATCCGGACCACTGCGCCATCTTGCCCTTCCTCAGCGTGGTGGTGGGCGAAACTGAAAGCATCGCACGCGAGCGCGCGGACTATTTGAATTCGCTGGCTCACCCCGAGCTTGTCCTCGCCGCCAATTCCAGCAACATTGGCGTCGATCTCTCTGCCGACGTGAAGACCGTCGCGCAGGTCGAGAAAGAGCGTGGAAACCAGGGTATGCAGGGCGCGCTCGATCGGCTGGATTCAAAGATGCGGACCAAGGGACTCGACTTCAAGGAGGCCGTTCGGCAGGCCGATCCCGACATGGTGGTCGGCACTGTGACTTCGGTGGCGGATCATTTGCAGGACCTGTTCGAGTCGGGCGCCTGCGACGGTTTCGTGGTGTCGCCGCTGGTGTTCCCGGCCTCGCTGGAGCAATTTTGCCGCGGCGTCGTGCCGGAGCTGCAACGGCGCGGTATCTTCAGAAAGAGCTATCTGGGGCGGACGTTGCGTGACAATCTTCGCGGCATAAAAAGTCTCGCGGCGGCCTGAGCGTCAAACAACCTGGTGCATCGATGGAGAAACGACCGTGCTGATTCACCGACGCAATATCATCAAGGGAATGGGCGCCTCTGCGCTCGCAGTCTCCACCCCGTGGCCGGTTGTGGCGCAACAGGAAACGCCGCGCCGCGGCGGCACGCTCAACGTTGCCGTCATCCACGACAACACCAAGACGCTGGATCCGCGGTTGTCGATTCAGCTCGACGAGCGGCAGGTCCTGTTCCTGCTCTACAACACGCTTCTCACGGTGCAGCCGGATTTCTCGCTGAAACCCGATCTGGCCAAGGAGTGGTCGGTCGAGAACGACGGCAAACGCTACGTCTTTACCTTGCAGGACGGCGTCAAGTTTCAGGACGGCACGCCGTTCGACGCGGCTGCGGTGAAGTGGAATATCGAGCAGCGTCTCGATGAGAAGGTCAAATCCTCCCAGCGTCCGCAGCTTCTTCCCGTCATAGCCTCGGTCGAGGTCGTTGCGCCGCTGGTCGTGGCGTTCAATCTCAATTACGCCTACCCGTCGCTGCTGGCCGATCTCGCCGACCGCGCGGGCATGATGGTGTCGCCGGCTGGTTCTGAAAAATACGGCGCCGACTTCGGCCGCAATCCCGTGGGCACCGGCCCATTCGTGTTGAAGCAGTGGATCCAGGGAACCAACATCACCTTGACGCGCAATCCTAATTATTGGCGCCAGGGTGAACCCTATCTGGACGAGGTGGTGTTCCGAACCGTCCCCAACGCGGTGTTGGGTTTGCAGCGCATCGGCATCGGCGAAATCGACGTGGTTGCCCCGCTCGGGCCGTCCGAGATTCGTCAGATCGATCCCCGCACGACCAGGGCGATCAAATTCCCGGTCGGACGCTGGTACGCGTTGCAATGGCAGGTCGATAAGCCGCCGTTCAACAATGCCAAGCTGCGGATGGCGATCGCCCACGCGATCGACCGCAACCGGATCAACCAGATCTTGTTCGATGGCGAGGGAACGATAGCCGACGGTCTGTCGCCGCCGAGCGGCCTTTGGTACGCGAATCCCTACAAGCCCACATTCCAGTATTCGCCGGAGAAGGCCCGCGCCCTGCTCAAGGAATCCGGCTGGAACATGGACGAGCCCATCACACTGTGGGCGCCGAGCGAAGCCGTCTACAACAAGACAAGTCAGCTCGTCGGCGAACAGCTGACCGCGGCTGGGCTGAAAGTGACGCTCTCGCCGATCGTGCAGTCGGAATTCTATGCGCGCGTGGTGCAGAAGGTGGTCAATTTCACGCCGACATCCTGGGGCCAGCGCGCCGATCCCGACAGCCTGTATTATTTCCTGCTGCACTCGAAGGGCACTGGCAACACCACCGGCTACAGCAATCCGCAAACCGATCGCCTGCTCGAGCAGGCGCGCTCGATCACAAACCGCGAGGAACGGGCCAAGATCTATGGCGAGGTTCAGGACCTCTTCATGCAGGATCTTCCCTACATTCCGCTGGTGCTCGGCGCCGATTACGTGGCGGTCAGCACCAAGCTGCGCAACTGGGTCCCGTCACCGGATTCATATGCGCGCTTCCAGGGCGCCTGGAAGACGGCATGACGGCCCGGCTTACGTTCCCACGGCAAGCGCTTCGCCGGACCGAGGCAGCATGTCGCCCGGTCCCGGCGGAGCATAACGGCGCGTTCGTACGATGATCCGGTTCATTCTGTCGCGCCTGGCGTTCTTCGTGCCGAATGTCCTCATCATGACGTTCCTGCTGTTCGCCGTTCTCTCGGGATGGCTCGGCAGTCCGGCGAGCATGATGCTCGGCCTCGACGCGTCGCCGCAGGCAATTCACGACTTGAACCGCCTTTACGGTTTTGATGATCCGATCATTCAGCAATATGGCCGCTGGCTCTGGGCCGCGCTTCACGGCGATTTTGGTCGGTCCTTCGCCACCCAGCAGGGCGTGACCTCGATGATCGCGGACGCCCTGCAAATCACCGTTGAACTCAGCCTGTGGGCGATCACGCTCGCGGCGCTGGCTGCGATCGGGTTGAACAGCCTGGGCGGGCGGCGGCTGACGAATTTCATTTCGACCTTCAGCGTCGTCTGCATCACCATTCCGAATTTCATGCTCGGCGCCACCTTGATCTTCGTGTTTGCGATCTATCTGAGGTGGCTGCCGACCTCGGCCTGGGTGCCGTGGTCCGACGGCATCGTCGATCACCTGCTTCATCTGGTGCTGCCGATCATCACGCTGTCGGCGTTTTATTTCGGATCGTTCAGCATGATCTATCGCGCCGAATATCGCTCGGTCATGAACCAGCTTTTCGTGCGCGTCGCCAAAGCCAAGGGCATTTCCGACACCCGCGTTTCGCTGCAGCACGTGCTGCCGAACTCGGTCCTTCCGGTGATCACGTTCATCGGCATTTCGCTCGGACAGTTGATGGGCGGTGCGGTTGTCACCGAGGTCGTGTTCTCGCTGCCGGGCATCGGCCGCTTGTTCGTCGCCGGCATTCGCGGCAATGATTATCCCGTCATTCTGGCGGTGGGCATGATCGTGCTCACGGGAATGATGATCACCAACTTGCTGGCCGACATCGTGCTGGCACGCATCAATCCGCAAGTCAGGCTGTCGTGATGCGTTCGCGATCCTGGCAACGCTATCTCGGCTGGACTCTGGTCTGCGCGATCGTGCTGATCGCGATTTTCGCGCCCTGGCTTGCGCCATTCGATCCGAACATGTCCAGCAGCAAGGTGCTCGCACCGCCTTCGGCGGCCAACTGGATCGGAACCGATCATCTCGGACGGGACGCCTTTTCACGCCTGCTCTGGGGCGCGCGGGTCTCGCTTGTGATCGGCCTCGCGGCCACCGTGGTCGGCATGGGGATCGGCATTCCCGTCGGAATGTTTGCCGGCTATGTGCGCGGCAAGATCGATCTGGCGATCGTGCAGGTGATCGACATCTTCATTTCGCTTCCAGCCATCATCATGGCTCTCATCATCACCGCGGTCATCGGCGTCAGCCTGCCGAATTTGATCATTGTCCTCGGCCTGCTGAAGTGGCCGATCATTGCGCGCATCGTTCGGGGCCAGGTGCTGGTGCTGCGCGAGCAGGCTTTCGTCGAGGCCGCGCAAGCCGTCGGCTGCACCACGACGCGGATTCTCAGCCGGCATATTGCGCCGAACATCGTGCGGGTCGTCGCCGCCCAGTTCGCGATCGTGACCTCGACGTCGATCTTCACGGCGGCGAGTCTCAGCTTTCTCGGGCTCGGGCTGCCGCCGCCGGCGGCCGACTGGGGCGGCATGGTGCAAAGCGGATTCGATTTCATGTTCTTGAATCCGTGGCTGAGTCTTGCGCCGGGCGCGGCCGTGACGTTGACCGTGATGAGCTTCTACATGATCGGGCAGACCGTTGATTAGAACGATGCCCGATCCCCGTTGTCGCCCCGGTCATGACCGAAAGCGGACCGAACGCGTAACCCTGATGCAGAGTGCCTCAACGTGACGAAGTTGCTCTCGATCGAAGGCGTCCGGACGGAGTTTGCCAGCGGCGACCGCCGTGTCGTCGCCGTCGATGGCGTCGACCTCTCTGTCGAGCGCGGCACGACGCTCGGCATCGTCGGCGAGAGCGGCTGCGGAAAATCGGCGCTGTCGCTGTCGATCATGGGACTGTTGCCCGCGGCCGGACAAGTCACGGCCGGGAAAATCGTCTTCGATGGGCAGGACATTGCCAACGCGCCGCCGCGCATCATGCGATCAATCAGGGGCAAGCGGATCGCGATGGTGTTTCAGGAGCCGATGACGAGCCTCGACCCCCTGTTCACGGTCGGGTTCCAGATCGCCGAAGCGATGCGGGCTCATGACAAATCGCTGAGCGATCGCGCCGCGCGCGCGCGCATCGTCGATGTGTTGCGGCGCGTCCGCATCGCGTCTCCGGAACGCCGGATCGACGAATATCCGCATCAGATGTCCGGCGGCATGCGCCAGCGCGTCATGATCGCGATGGCGCTGGCGTGCTCGCCGGACCTTCTGATCGCCGATGAACCGACAACCGCTCTCGACGTCACCGTGCAGGCGCAGATCCTGGATTTGCTGCGCGACCTGCAGCAGCAGGCCGGCATGGGGATCATCCTGATCACGCATGATCTCGGCGTTGTCGCCGAAATGGCTGATCGGATCGCGGTGATGTATTCCGGCCGGGTGGTGGAGTGCGCGCCGACCGCCGAGATTTTCGATAACGCGCAACATCCCTATACGCTCGGCCTGCTCGGCAGCATCCCGCGGATCGAAGAGGATCGCGAGCGGCTGCTGACGATTGAAGGCGCAGTCCCGCCGCCGACAGCATTGCCGGCGGGCTGCCGCTTCCACCCGCGCTGTGTCTTCGCCGTCGATCAATGCACGCGGCAGGATGTCGTGTTGTCGCCGCTCGGACCCGACCACGCCGCCGCATGCATTCGCGCTCCCGTCGAAAGCGGAGCCCTGTCATGACCAGCTTTCTCGACGTCATCAATGTGACCAAGCACTATCCGGTGCGGCCACGATTTGTCGGCGGCCCCGCCGGCACGGTTCGGGCTGTCGATGGGGTCTCACTCTCGCTGAACCGCGGCGAAACGCTGGCCCTGGTTGGCGAATCCGGCTGCGGCAAGTCGACCTTGGCAAGACTGGTGCTGCGTCTGATCGATCTCACCTCCGGCGAGGTTCATTTCGACGGTGAGGACATCGCCAAATTGTCCGGCTCGGCGCTGCGGGCGTTGCGGCGGCGAATGCAGATCGTGTTTCAGGATCCGTTTTCGTCGCTTAATCCGCGCATGACGGTACGCGAGATTGTCGAGGAGCCGTTGCTCGTTCATGGCATCGGTGACCGCGCCGCGCGCAGGGCACGCTGCGATGAACTGCTCGGCCTGGTCGGCCTCGATGCTTCCTATGCCACGCGTCTGCCGCACGAATTCTCCGGCGGGCAGCGTCAGCGCATCGGCATCGCGCGCGCTTTGGCACTGCAGCCCGAAATTGTCGTCTGCGACGAGCCGGTGTCGGCGCTCGACGTATCCATTCAGGCGCAGGTGATCAACCTGCTCAAGGATCTGCAGGCGCGCTTCAAGCTGTCCTATTTGTTCATCGCCCACGATCTCGCGGTCGTTCGCCATGTCGCCGATCGCGTCGCGGTGATGTATCTGGGGCGGATTGCCGAAAGTGGTCCGCGCGACGCGCTGTTCGGCAATTCCAAACATCCTTATACCCGAAGCCTGCTGGCGGCGGTGCCACGCCCCAATCCGCATCTGGAGAAGCGTCGCTCGATGTCCGATGCGGATTTGCCGAGCCCGCTGGCGGTGCCGAGCGGTTGCCGGTTTCATACAAGGTGTCCATTTGCGATCGAAGTGTGTACCAAGGTGGAGCCGCAGCTCGAATTGGTGGGCGAGGGGCATGTCAGCGCCTGCCATCGCTGGCGCGAGCTGCCGCCGCTGCCCGTCGAGACCGCGCAGCAGACGGCGGCGAAGCCGGTCGACCGCCGGCTTGAACTCTATGGACACTATCGCGACCGCACCGGTGCCGCTGCAGGTTAGGTTGCCAATACGCGGAGCCGAAAAAGGTCCGCTCAGGAGAATTCAATGACGACAGCGAACCTGATGTCCGCCTGCGAGGTCGCAGCACAGACCGCCGCGGGGCGGCTGAGTTGCGAGGACGTCGCGCGCGCCTGTCTCGACCGTTTCAACGCGCGCGAGCCCGTCGTGAAGGCGTGGGTGACGGCGGACCCGGATCTGATCATGGCGCAGGCGCGGGCGCTCGACGGCCGCAAGCAGCGCGGCCCGCTGCATGGCGTCCCCGTCGGCATCAAGGACATCATCCTGACATCCGACATGCCGACGCAGATGGGCTCGCCGATCTATCGCGGCTACCGCAGCAAAGCGGATGCCTCTTGCGTGGCGCTGCTCCGCGCCGCCGGCGCGCTGATCTTCGGCAAGACGGTGACGTGCGAATTCGCCCATGTGGCGCCGGGGGAGACCACCAATCCACATGACAAGAGCCGCACGCCCGGCGGCTCCTCGAGTGGCTCGGCCGCCGCGGTGGCCGATTTCATGGTGCCGGTGGCCTTCGGCACCCAGACCGCGGGCTCCGTGCAGCGGCCGTCGTCGTTTTGCGGCATCGTCGGCTACAAGCCGACGTTTGGCCTGATCAGCACCGAGGGCGTCAAACCTGCGGCGGAAAGCCTCGACACCATCGGCTTGATGGCGCGCACGGTCGAAGACGTCGAACTCACCGCGCGGGTGCTGACGAACAGCGCCCCGGTGCAATGGCTGTCACAAGGCACGCCGGTGCGTATCGGGTTGTGTCGCACCTATGTCTGGGACAGCGCGGATGATGCCACGCGCCAGGCGCTGGACGACGCGGCGCGGCGTCTCGCCAAGGCGGGCTTTTCGGTCAAAGAGGTCGCACTGCCGCCCTTCTTCAGCGAACTCGCCGAGACCCGCGAAATCATCAATGATTTCGAGCGCGCGCGCTGCTCGGCTTACGAATGGTTCGCCCATCGCGAGCAGCTCAGCGAACGTTTCACCAAGATGATGAGCAATGGCGTTGCGATCCCGCGCGATCGCTATGTCGAGGCCTTGCAACGGGTCGAGGTTTGCCGCGACGCGCTGGGCGAGGTCTTCTCCGGCGTCGATGTGCTGTTGGCGCCGACCGCGAAGGGCGAAGCGCCGGCGGGGCTCGACTATACCGGTGATCACCGCTTCCAGAGCCTGTGGACGCAATTGCGTACGCCAACGGTGACGTTGCCGACGCATGCCGGACCGAACGGGATGCCGATCGGCGTCCAGCTGATCGGCAAGCCCTATGCCGACAACCAAGTGCTGGGAATCGCGAGACTGGTGTTCGAGACGCTGGGGCGCGGCCCGGTCGTCAAGGCCGCCTGACCAAGATTAGCTTGCGATCTTGCCTTTCAGCAGATCGGCCAGATCACGCGGGCGGAGCGGGAACTGCTGGAGGCGGACGCCGAACGGCGACAAGGCGTCTTCCACCGCCGAAACGACCGCCGCCGGGATCGGCAGCACGCCGGATTCGCCGATGCCCTTCACGCCCAGCGGATTGAGCGGCGTCGGCGATTCCATGTGGCCGATCTCGAAGGCCGGCATTTCCGAGGCCGTCACCAAGAGGTAATCGGCGAAGGTCGCCGTCAGGGGCTGCGCATCCTCGTCATAAGCCATCCACTCATAAAGCGCGTTGCCGATGCCATGGGCGATCGCGCCGACGATCTGTCCGTCCGCGATCTTCGGATTGATGATGCGGCCGGCGTCATGGGTGAAGACGATGCGGTTGACCTTGACTGCGCCGGTCTCGATATCGACCTCGACCTCAGCAACCGCGCTGCCATTGCCGTAGGTCATGGTGTTGATCACGGTGCTTTCGGTGGCCTCCAGGCCGGGCGGCAGATTGCCGGGCAGCACGAAGCCGGGCTCGCCGGCGGTCGCGGTGGCAAGCCGTGCCAGCGACACCTTGAGGTCATTGGCCCCGCGCACGACGACCTCGCCGTCTTCGACGTCGAGATCGGCGGCGTCGACCTCCAGCAGGTGGCTTGCCACCTGCAACGCCTTGTCGCGGACTTTCACTGCGGCAACGTGCGCGGAGGAACCCGCCATCACGGCCTGCCGGCTGTTGAAGCCGCCAAATCCCATCGATACCTTGCCGGAATCGCCGGTGGTGACGACCACGCGATCCATGCTGCCGCCGAACTGCTCGGCGACCACCTGGGCGATCATGGTCTTGGTGCTTTGCCCCATTGCCGCAGCGCCCGTCGCGACATCGATCGTGCCGCTTGGGGTGATGCGCACGCGCACCTGCTCGTAAGGACCACGCCCGGTGGCTTCGACGAAATTCGCCAATCCGATGCCGAGGTAGTGTCCCTTTGCAAGCGCTTCGCGCTGCCGGCGCGGAAAGTCGGCCCAGCCCGCGCGGGCCAGGGCGTCGGCCTGACAGGCCGGATAATCGCCGGAATCCAGCACGATCGGAACGCCGCCGCGGCTGAGCAGGTCTTTCTTGCAGGGCATCGCATCGGCGGGCACCAGATTGCGGCGGCGGATCTCGGCGCGGTCGATGTTCAGTTCACGGGCCGCGCGATCGAGCAGGCGCTCCATGATGAACACGCCCTGCGGCTGGCCGGCGCCGCGCACCGGCGTCACCGGAACCTTGTTGGTCATCGCGACCTGGACGTCGACGCGATAAGCCGGCACGACATAGGCGAGCGACAAGGCGGCCACGGCACCTTGCGGCACGGTCAGCCCGCGCGCGGTATAGGCGCCGTGATCGTGCAGCAGCGTGCCGCGAATGCCGAGCACCTTGGCCTCGGCGTCCAGCGCAACCTCGACATTCCAGTATTGATCGCGCTCCTGCGTGGTGGTGAGGAAATGCTCGCGTCGGTCCTCCAGCCATTTCACCGGCTGCTTGAGAACCAGCGCGGCAACGGCGACGGCCGCTTCCTCCGGATAGAAAACGAGCTTCGGCCCGAAGCCGCCGCCAACGTCAGGCGCGACCACGCGCACCGAGCTTTCTTCGCGGCCGAGCAGGCCGGCCAGAATACGCGCCGCGACCAGTGGCGTCTGGGTCGAACTGAAGACCGTCAGTTTGTCGTCGAGCGCGTCATGCGATGCAACGCAGCCTCGGCATTCCATCGGATGCGCGCCGCCGCGATGCAGCCAGAACGACTCCTGGAACACGTGGCGGGCCCGCGCGAATGCCGTGTCGACATCGCCATAGCCGGTCGAAAACGAAGCGATCAGGTTGGTCTTGGCGTCGCTGTGAACCGGCGCCGCGTTCGGCGCCAGCGCGGCGCGGCAATCCGAAATTGCGGGCAGCGGCTCGAACTCGACCTCGACCAGTCCGGCGCCGTCCTCGGCGATATAGGCGTCGGTGGCAACCACCATGGCGATGGCTTCGCCGACATACACCGCTTCGGTCGAGGCCAGGATGACCCGATCGCGCTGCTGCTTGTAGGTGCGATCGGGCAGGGCGACCGCAAGACGGTCCGTCGTCGTCACGGACCTGATATCGTCACCGGTGAAAACCCCGATCACGCCGGGCAAGCCCTGCGCGACCGCCTTGTCGATCGAAATGATTTTCGCGTGCGGGTAGGGACTGCGCACGAAGGCTGCGTGCAGCATTCCCGGCAGCTGGATATCGGCGGTGAAACGCGCCGCGCCACGAAGCAGGTCGCGGTCTTCAAGCCGACCGACGGATTCTCCGATGGTCTTCTTCATGGGGCACTGGGTCGCTTTCGCGCAGGGTTACATCAGCGCGGGCGGCTTGTTGCGCGCGCTTCGCTTGGTGGTCTGCCGGTCCTGGGCGAACTCGCCATCCCCCGCCGGCTGGCCGATGCCGGCCATCATCTGCCGAACGAGGCTCGCGGCCGCCTGGCCCTTCAAGGCCCGTCCCCACATTTCGTTGATCGACGATTCATGGAAGGCCAGCGCGTCCGGCGCCGAGGTGATCATGGCGACGCCGACCCGCACATTGGGCTCGCTGCCGAGACGGAACGGGCTCAGCACCAGGATGTTACGATCCGGCTGCCGGAACAGCTGGAAGCCGGTATGCGGCAGTGTGTCGGTGACGATGCCGATCTGCACGCCGATCGGCGGGTCTTCCAGGAGCTTGATGAAATGTTTGATCTCGGCCTGCGCCAGCGTCTTGCGCTGGACCAGCACCTCCTCGGGCAGGCCGCTGCGTCCGATCAGGCCATGATGCAGGAAGCGCTCGATCTCCATCGCCGACATCAGATTGACGATGGTGGGCCTTCGCTTGCGGTAGGTCGCCTTGCGCTCGCGCAGGATGTCCATGATCTTCGGAATGTCGCTCAGCGCGCGTTCGCGGTTGGCGACGTTCTTCGTGATGTTCTCGGTCAGGACTTCCTGCAACGTCGTCTCGAACATATCGGAGGCGAGCAGGAACGAGATCGGACCGGAGAGCACCATGATGTGCTCGGCCGTCTCCTCGATCTGTCTCATCCGCTCGAAATAGGTGACAGCGGACGGGATGTATTCGATGCCGACGCCGAGCAGGGTCGGAATCGAGACGCCGAGCAGTTCGGCGAGCCGCTCCAGCGTTTCGATCTTGGCGAGCTCGCCCTTTTCGAAGCGATAGACGGCGGTGCGGGAAATGCCGAGCTGGCTTGCGATTTCATCCGCGCTGAGACCGGAGCCGAGGCGATAGGCCTTCAGGCGGTCTCCAATTTCATCGTAGCGAAATGCCATGGCGAGACTGTCAGTTGGGGGTTAAGACCACGCGGCCGCTGATGCGCCGCGCGACGATCTCCTCGAGCGCATGAGCGAATGCGTTGAGGGGGTAGGTTGTGGCCGGAGCCGGCTTCAGCTTGCCCTCTTCAAAAAGCGCAAAAATCTCCCGCATGCAACGCCCCATCAGGGCCGGCTTGCGCTTGCGATAATCGCTGATCTGCAGTCCGCTGACCGCGATATTCTTCACCAGCAGATAGTTCGCCTTGACGCTGGGGATCCGGCCCGAGGCGAAACCGATCACGATCAGCCGGCCGCACCAGGCGAGCGCGCGCAGTGCCGCGTCGAAGGCGTCGCCGCCAACCGGATCGATCACCACGTCGGCGCCCTTGCCGCCGGTCTTCGCCAGCACCTGTTCGCGCAAGGCATCGCGCAGGTTCTCGCACGACAGGTCGATGATCTCGTCGGCGCCTGCATCCAGCGCAAGTTGCGCCTTCGACATGTTGGCGACGCCGGCCAGTACCTTGGCGCCGGCGGCCTTCGCGAGCTGGACCGCGGCCAGTCCGACGCCGCCGGTGCTGCCCAGAATGAGGACGCTTTCGCCGGCCTGCAGCGCGGCGCGCTCATGCAGCGCAAACCACGAGGTATCGTAGACCAGCGACATCGCCGCGGCGTCGACAAAGCTCATCGAGGCCGGCAGCTTGAAGCACTGCCGCGCGTCCACTGCGACCTGTTCGGCATAGCCGCCATGTTCGGCGAGGGTCAGCACGCGGTCGCCGAGCTCGAGGCTGGTGACGCCTTCGCCGAGCGCGGTGACGACCCCGGCCGGCAGTTTTCCGGGCGCAAAGGGGCGCGGAGGCAGAAACTGGTATTTGCCCTCCAGCACCAGGCTGTCTACAAAGTTGACGGCGGCGGCCTTGATCGCGACCAGGACTTCGCCGGCCGCGGGGCGCGGGTCTGGAAGCTCCCCAATCGTATGGCTGGCGATGGGGCCGAATTCCTTGACGACAGCAGCGCGCATGGGGCTGGCCCACCTCGAACAATCGATCCCAAACCGATCTCATTTTTAGTACATCGCGCCGTGAACCGCAAGTTCGAGGCCGCATTGTCGGCCGGCGCCAAACAAAATTTCTTAAGTGATAGCCTGCTTTACCGCGTGTCCGAAGTGTGCGATCGTGCCGTACCAAAATTGGAGCAGTTGCCTTGGGAGACGGCCCGCAAGGGCGCCACCAGCAAAGCCAACTTGCGCTACAGCGAACCGCGCCAGAAACCCGCGCCATGAAACCCGCAAGCTTCATTTATCACGCTCCGCGATCGACCGACGAGGCCGTGAGCCTGCTTGCGGAATTGGCGCCGCAGGACGGCCGGATCCTCGCCGGCGGACAAAGCCTCGTCCCGACCATGGCCTTCCGGATGGCCCGGCCGGCGCATCTGATCGACATCAACGGCATTGCCGAGCTTGCGAAACTGTCGGTGAGCGGCCTGGTTCTCAGCATCGGCGCCTGCGTCCGTCATGCCGCCTTTGACAGCGACACGGTGCCGGGTGTGACCGGGGATCTGCTGCGCAAGGTCGTGCACAACATCGCCCATTATCCGATCCGCACGCGCGGGACATTCTGCGGCAGTGTCGCCAATGCCGATCCGGCCTCGGAATGGTGCTGTGTCATGGCGAGCCTGGACGGCATTGCGGTGGCGCGCAGCCAGCGCGGCACGCGCCGCCTGCCGGCATCGGAGTTCTATCAGGGCATCATGGCCACCGCTCTGGCCGAGGATGAAATGGTTGTCGCCGCGGAATTGCCGATGCTCCCTGCGGGCACACGCACCGGCTTCGTCGAATTCAGCCGGCGCAAAGGTGATTTCGCCATCGCGATGGCGCTGGTTGCCTATCGGCTTGAGAACGGCGCGATGGTCGAGCCACGGGTCGGGATCGGCGGAGCCGAGGCGCACGCGCGACGCATTGGTGCAGCGGAGGATGCGCTGCGCGGACAAGCGCCGGGCGCGGAGGCATTTTCAGCCGCTGGCGTGGCGGCCGCCGCTGCCATCGATCCCCTGGAAGACATCAACAACAGCGCGGACTATCGTCGCGGTCTGGTCCGCACGCTCGTCACGCGGGCGCTGGAGAGCGCGGCATGAGCGAGCGGCATGACATCAATCTCAAGATCAACGGCGCTGATTATGCCGTTTCGGTCGAGGCTCGGCGCACGCTGGTCGACACCATCAGGGACAATTGCGGACTGACCGGCACGCATATCGGCTGCGAACACGGCGTCTGCGGTGCCTGCACCGTTCTGGTCGACGGCGAACCGGTGCGCTCCTGCCTGATGTTTGCGGTGCAGGCGCAGGGCCGTGAGATCCGGACCGTTGAAGGCCTGCAGCAGGGCGACCGGCTGCATCCGCTGCAGGAAGCCTTCATGCAGCATCATGCCCTGCAATGCGGGTTCTGCACGCCGGGATTCCTGATGCTCGCCGTCGGCGTGCTGGAGAAACACGCCGATCTCAGCGACGAGGAGCTCATCGACGTGCTCTCGTCCAATCTCTGCCGCTGCACCGGCTATGAGAACATCATCAAGGCCGTGCGCGCGGTGGCGGAAAGCATGAAAGCGCGGCCGTGACGGGCAAGCCCACAGCCTGGATCGGAGCCTCGGTCGCGCGCCTCGAGGACCGGCCGCTGGTCACCGGCCGCGGCCGTTTCGCTGACGACATCTCCTTTCCGCACCAGCTCCACATGCGCATGGTGCGCTCCGCCTACGCGCATGGGCGGTTGAGCCGCATCGACACGTCGGAGGCGCTGGCCGTTCGCGGCGTGGTCGCGATCTGGACCGCGGCCGACATCGCCGACCTGCCGCCGATCGATTTCCGCGAGGGACCGAACGAAACGCTCGCGCCCTTCCGACAGTCCGTGCTGGCGAGCGGCCATGTGCGCTATGCCGGCGAACCGGTCGCGGCGGTGTTTGCGACCGACCCGTATGTCGCGGAAGACGCCGCCGATCTGGTCGAGGTCGTGATCGACGAACTCGACGCGGTGATCGATGCGGCGGACGAGCCTTCCGAATTTGCAAAAGGCCTGACCACGGAGCCGACGATCTGCCGGCAGGGGTTTGGCGATATCGCGGATGCGTTCAAGCACGCGGCAAAAATCGTCGAGCTTGATCTCGCCATCGGCCGGCACTCCGCGGTGCCGCTCGAGACCCGCGGCGCCATCGGGCGTTATGACGCCGCGCGCGACGTACTCGAATTGCACGGCGCCGCCAAGGTGCCGCATCGCAATCGTGAATCGCTGTCGCGCATGCTGGGGCGCAGCACCGGCGGCATCCACCTCTATGAAAGTCATGTTGGCGGCGGCTTTGGCGTGCGCGGCGAGATCTATCCGGAGGATATTCTGGTTCTGGTCGCGGCGATGCGGTTGGGACGTCCGGTCAAATGGATCGAAGACCGCCGCGAACACATGATCGCGGCCAATCATTCGCGCCAGCAGCGTCATCGCATTCGCGCCGCGGTCGACGCCGATGGTCGTCTGCTCGGCATCGACGATCAGTTCTATCACGATCAGGGCGCCTATATCCGCACCCACGGCACCCGTATCGCCGACATGTCCTGCGGGATTCTGCCGGGCCCGTATCGCCTGCCGAATTATCGCGTCAATGGTCACTTCCGCCTGACCAACAAGACCCCAGCCGCCACCTATCGCTCGCCCGGCCGCTATGAGACGAATTTTGTTCGCGAGCGGCTGATGGATGCGATCGCGCGCGAATTCGGACTGTCGCGCATCGAAATCCGCCGCCGCAACCTGATCGCGCCGGAGGAAATGCCCTACGCGCGTCCGCTGCTGGCGCTCGGTGATGAGGTGGTGCTGGATTCCGGCCATTACGAGGCGCTGTTGGACAAGGCGCTGGCGCGCTGCAACTGGGACCGGCTGGAGCGCGAGGTGCAGGCGCGCCGCAAGGCCGGCGAGTTGGTCGGGCTTGGCGTTGCGATGTATGTCGAGAAGAGCGGCCTCGGGCCGATCGACGGTGTGCGCGTGCATGTTCATCCGAGCGGCGAGGTCGAGGTCATCACCGGCGGCGCGTCAGTCGGCCAGGGCTTTGAGACCGTCGTCGCGCAGGTCTGTGCCGAGGTGCTGGGAATCGACTATCGCAAGATCCGCGTCGTGCACGGCCAGACCGACCGGATCGAATACGGCATCGGCGCGCATGCGACGCGCGCAACAGTGATGACGGCCAACGCCACCGCCAATGCGGCGGCGGCCGTCCGGGCCAAGGCGCTCGACATGGCGGCGCAGCTTTTGCAATCCAGCGTCGGCGATTTGACCATCGTCAACGGCGTCATTGGACGACATGACGGCAAAGGCGCCACCATCACGCTCGGTGACACCGCGCATCATCTGCGGCCAATGTCCTCGACCCGGGGCGAGCGCGTCCCGAGTCTGTCGGCCGATGGCTGGTTTACCACCGAACACATGACCTATCCGTATGGCGTGCAGATCGCGCAGGTCAAAATCGATCAGGGGACCGGCAGGGTCGATGTCGAAAAAATGCTGATCGCTTTCGACGTCGGTCGCGCCATCAATCCGATGCTGGTGCGCGGCCAGCTTGTCGGAGGTTATGCCCAGGGGCTCGGCGGCGCGCTGTTCGAGGAATTTCAATATGACGAGCGCGGCCAGCCCCTGTCGGTGACCTTTGCCGACTATCTGCTGCCGACCGCCGGCGACATGCCGGAGCTCGACGTTCTCATCGCCGAAGACGCGCCGAGCCCGCGCAATCCGCTGGGGATCAAGGGCGCCGGCGAGGGCGGCGTTGCCGCGGTCGGCGCGGTGATTGCCTCTGCGGTCGATGACGCGCTTGGCGGTGGGCTGATCACGCAGCTTCCGATCACGCCGCAGGCGCTGAAGGCGATCATCGATCAGCGCAAGGCGGGCAAATAGAGCCGAGCGCCGCTGTCCGGCGCAGGCTGATTTGAAGAAAATCCGATGACGGCAATGTTGGCACCCGTTGAATCCATGCCCGGTCATTCCGGGGCGATCCGAAGGGTCGAGCCCGGAATCTCGAAATGGGTCAAGACAAATGCTGTTTGATATTTGGATCGATGCGCGTCTCAGTTCGGCTTGATGTTGCCGTCGGCGATCACCTTCTTCCACTTGTCGTAGTCGGCTTTGACGAAGGTCGCGGCCTGTTCGGTGGTCGTTCCCTTCGGCGCGGCGCCGACGCGGGCGAAGGCGGCCTTCAGCTCGTCCTTGGCCAATGCGGTCTTGATGGCATTGTTCAGCTTCGCCTTGACCTCGGCCGGCGTATCGGCGGCGACGAAAACGGTGAGCCAGAGGTCGACGACAAAGCCCTTCAGGCCGGCTTCGACCACCGTCGGTTTGTCGGGATAGACGTCGTTGCGGGTGTCGCCGGTCGTCGCCAGTGCGACCAGCTTGTTGGCGGAGGTGAAAGGCTGCGCGCCCGCGATGCTGCTGAAGGCGAACTGGACCTTGTTCGTCATCATGTCGGTGTAGGAGGCTGCGATGCCCTTGTAGGGAATGTGGACCGCCGAGATGCCCGTGGTCTGCTTGAACATCTCGCCGGCCAGATGCGGCGTGGTGCCGACGCCGGCCGAGGCGAAGTTCAGCTTGCCGGGATTGGCTTTGCCAAAGGCGACGAATTCATCGAACGTCTTGACGTTGAGGTCAGGCGCCACGACGAGCACCAGCGGCGAGGAACTGATGACCGAGATCGGAGTGAGCTGCTTGAACAGATCGTAGGGAACGCTCTCCTGCAGCGAGGGATTGATGACGATCGCGGGATCCATCAAGAGCAGCAAGTAGCCGTCCGCCTGTCCATGCGCGACCACGTCGGTGCCGACGATGCCTCCGGCGCCGGGTCGGTTGTCCGGAATGACCGGCTGGCCGAGAACGTCACCAAGATGCTGCGCCAGCGTACGGCCGATGGTGTCGACGACGCCGCCGGGGCTGTAAGGCAGCACCAGCCGGACGGGCTTGGTCGGGTAGGATTGCGCGAATGTCGCGGACGAGACCAGAGACAGACCGATCGCCGCGCAGATGCTCTTGAGTTTGATCGCCATAGCCGGATTCCCTTTCTGTAGGTCCTGATCTCACACCGTGCTGAAGCTGCCGCGGCCGACCGCAACAAGGCGGCCTTCGGTATCGGTCACATCGACGTCGACGCGTGCGACCGTGCGGCCTGGTTTGAACATGCGTGCGCGCGCGATCAGCCCGTCCCCGCTGGAGGGGCGCAGATAATCGATCCGCAGGTCGATCGTCGGCGCCATGCGGCGGATCGTGATGGCGACGGCGGCGTGGCCGGCGATATCGATCAGGCTGGCGATGACGCCGCCATGAAAGGACCGTTCGTTTGGACCGCGCGCCAGATCTTCCCGGAAGGCGAGAGCGATCGTCACCGTGCCGAGTTCGGCATCGGCCTCGATCGCTTCAGGCTTGAGATAATGATGGAACGGCGGGCGCTCCATCTCCCAGCGCAGCAACGCGAGCGGATCAGTGTCGGCGCCGCCGCTCATTCGGCCTTCGCCTGCCAGCGGATCGGCGTCGGCGTCACCCGGCCTTCGGCGATCCAGTCCTGAACGTCGCGTTTGCGGACCTTGCCGCTTGCGGTCAGCGGGATTTCATCGACCTGCAGGAAGAACTCCGGCATGTCGTATCGCGACAGCCCGACGCCATCGAGGTGCTTCAGGAGGTCTTCCGGGCTCGCGGCCTTGCCCGGCTGGAACATCACCGCAAGACAGACCCGCTCGCCGAGCCGCTGGTCGGCCACCGGCAGCGCGGCGACCCGCTGCACGGAGCCGTGCGTGGCGGCAAGCGCTTCGATCTTGGCGGGGTAGATGTTGTGGCCGCCGCGGATGATGACATCCTTCTTGCGGCCGGTGATGCGCAGATAGCCGTTCTCGTCCACCCAGCCGAGGTCGCCGGTCATGAACCAGCCGTCGCGGTTGAACGATTCCTCGGTGGTTTTCTGGTCGTCGAAATAGCCGAGCATCAGGCTCGCGCCGCGACCGCCGATCTGTCCGATCTCGCGCGCCGGCAATTCGCGATTGGAATCCTCGCGATCGAAGATGCGGATTTCGTAACCGGGGCAGGACTTGCCGCAGCTTTCGATGATGAGTTTGGGGTCGTCGTTCGGAAGCGTGTATTGGTGCGAACAACTCTCCGTCATGCCGTAGCCGCTTTGCGGCACGATGCCGTATTTCAGGAGGTCCGCGACCATCTGCTGCGAGGCGGCGGCGCCGGAAATGCGAAAGCCCTGCAGCCGGCCGAGGCCGGTCAGATTGCGGGCCTTCATCTCCGCGAGCAGGTCGATGGCATGGGTCGGAACGCCGAACAGGAAGGTCGTGCCGGTGTCGATCAGCCGGTCCACCAGGCTCGCGCCACGCTGCAGGTCATGGATGACGAGTTGGCCGCCGACCGCGAGCGACATGATCATCGCGCCGAAACCCAGATTGTGGCTGAGCGGGCTCAATGAATAGACCACCGAATAGGAGCCGATCTTCCAGTCCGACGACAGCGAGCGGGCATTGGCGAGCAGCGTATTGTCGGAATGCATTACGCCCTTCGGCTGGCCCGTCGTGCCCGAGGTGAAGGCAAGGTAAAGGATGCGGTCCGGATTCTTGGCGGCCGGCTGCAATGGGTCCGCGGCGGTTGCCGTCGCAACCGGAATTTTGATCGGGCCGGTTTTCTCAAGCCGATAGGAAAGGCGAAGGCTCTCGACCTCGGACAAACGCGCGAACAGGTCGTGCTTGTTGGCATCGGCCCCATAGCCTGCTTCCGCGACGATCACCGTCGCGCGCATGCGGTTCAGCAGTTCGATGATGTCGCCAACGGTATGGTCGCGGTGCAGGGAGGGACAGCAGACATAGCCGTTCCGGCTGCACGCGAGCAGCGCAATGATGGCTTCCGGCCGGCTCGGCAGCCAGACCGCGACGCGCTGCCCGGCCACGACGCCCTTGTCGGCCAGATCGTGCGCAAAGGCATCCACCCGCTCGATCAATTCGCGATAGGTGAGGTCGCCGCGGTTGCTGCGGATTGCGATGCGATTCGGCGTGCCGCGGGAATGCGCCAGCACCAGCGAATAGACCGTGTCCTCGCGCCAGAACCCCGCGCGATAATATTCGCGGAAGCGGTCAGTGTGAAAAAGCGTGAGTAGTGTGTTGGCCATTGGCGAAGCTCAGTTTTTCCACTTTCGACACACCGCGCGAGGGGCAAAAAGTGTTATTCTGTTCAGTAGGTTGGGCGTTTTTTGAAGCCCATAACCAAAAGCTGTTTCATTTTTTATACAGGGACTTATACTAATACAAGTCCCAAGCCGGGTTGTGTTCAAGATCGCGATGGCTTTCTCTAAATAATGGCTTCTGAAGAAAATGTCGGGGTCGCGCTGGCGACGACCAACCGGATTCTCGCGCGCGAAGGTGTTCTCGACGCATTCGGCCACGTCAGCGTCAGACATCCCGTTGATTCCGGCCGCTTCTTTCTGTCGCGTTCGCTCGCGCCGGAGGCGGTGACGCCAGCGGATATTCTGGAATTCGACCTGTCATCGGAGCCGGTCGGCCCGTGCAATTTCACGCTTTACTCGGAGCGGGTGATTCATGGCGCAATTTACAAGGCGCGGCCGGACGTCAACGCCATCTGTCACCACCACGCGCCGGCCGTGCTGCCGTTCTGCCTGACCGAGCTGAAGCTCGCCGTCGTCACGCAGCTCGGCGCCACGATCGGCAAGCACGTGCCGCGCTGGGACCAGCGCGACGAGTTCGGCGCCACCAATCATCTGGTCACGCGGCAGGACGAGGCGGCGTCGCTCGCCCGTTGTCTCGGTGCCCATGCAATGGTGTTGATGAAGCGTCACGGCGCGACCGTGGTCGCAGGCAGCCTGCGCGAATTGGCGTTCCGCTCGGTCTATGGCTGTCGTAACGCCGAACTGCAGTTGCGCGCGTTGCAGTACGGCCCGGTCGACGTGTTGACCGATGCCGAAATCGACTTGGCGGGAAAATTTTCCGAAGCCACATTGTCTCGCGCGTGGGATCTATGGTGCGCCCGTCTCGGCGCCCAGCAAGGCTAACGGGACAACAGGCGTGAATTCAGCAACTCCATCGAAGACGAGCCGCTCGCACGACGTTCTGGTCGTGGGCGGCGGCAATGCCGCGCTGTGTGCGGCGATCAGCGCAAGACAGGCCGGCGCCTCGGTGCTCGTGCTGGAAGGGGCGCCGGAATTCTACCGCGGCGGCAACACCCGGCACACCCGCAATTTTCGCTGCGCCCATGATCACGCCACGGAAACATTGACCGGGCCTTACAACGAGCAGGAATTCTTCGACGATCTCCTGCGGATCACCGAGGGCCATACCGACGAAGCGCTGGCGCGGCACATGATCCACGAATCGAAGGACGTGCTGCACTGGTTGCTCGAGCAGGGCGTTCAGTTTCAGCCCTCGCTTGGCGGCACGCTGTCGCTCGGGCGCACCAACGCGTTCTTCCTCGGCGGCGGCCGCGCCATGCTGAACGCGCTTTATCGGACCGCGGAAGGGCTTGGCGTCGAGGTTCGCTATCAATCGCCGGTGACCTCGATCGAATTGCAGAACGACCGTTTTGCTTCGGCGACGACGGTTCGGGACGGTCGCGCCGAAACCATCGTTGCCGGCTCGCTGGTCGTGGCCTGCGGCGGCTTTGAGGCGAATGTCGAATGGCTGAAAAGCTATTGGGGCGAGGCGGCCGATAATTTCCTGATCCGGGGAACGCCGTATAACCGCGGCGAAGTGCTCAAGATGTTGCTCGACCAGGGCGTCCAGGACGTCGGCGACCCGACCCAATGCCACGCCGTCGCCATCGATGCGCGCGCGCCGAAATTCGACGGCGGCATCATCACCCGGCTTGACTGCGTGGTATTCGGCGTCGTCGTCAACAAGCATGCCAAGAGGTTCTACGACGAGGGCGAGGATATCTGGCCGAAGCGCTACGCGATCTGGGGGCGGCTGGTGGCGCAGCAGCCCGATCAGATCGCCTACATCATCTTCGACGCCTCCTCGCTCAAGCTCTTCATGCCGTCGCTGTTTCCGCCGGTCGAAGCCGCCAGCATTCGCGAGCTGGCGGCCAAGCTCAATCTGGACGTCGATGTGCTGGACAAGACGGTGTCGGACTTCAACGCGGCCGTGCGTCCCGGCAACTTCAATCCCAATGATCTGGACGAATGCACAACGGAAGGGCTGACGCCGCCGAAATCGCATTGGGCACGCAAGATCGAGGCGGCGCCGTTCTACGCCTATCCGGTGCGGCCGGGGATCACCTTCACCTATCTTGGGGTGAAGGTCGACGACGACGCCCGCGTCGTGATGAAGGGCGGTGGCAAGTCGCCGAACATGTTTGCGGCCGGCGAAATCATGGCCGGCAACGTGCTCGGGCGAGGCTATGCGGCGGGGATCGGAATGACGATCGGCAGCGTGTTCGGCCGCCTTGCGGGACGGGGAGCGGCGCATGCTTGTGGCTGATATGCATACGACGGCTCCGCATACCACCACGGCGCTCGCCGAGGCCGACCGCGAAATGGTGGTGTGCAATTCATGCCGCTATTGCGAGGGCTTGTGCGCGGTGTTTCCGGCGATGGAAATGCGCCGCGTCTTTCTCGACAGCGACCTGAATTATCTGGCCAATCTCTGCCATAGCTGCGGGGCCTGCTATTCGGACTGTCAGTTCGCGCCGCCGCACGAATTTGCCATCAACGTGCCGCGCACGCTGGCCCAGGTGCGCGCGGATTCCTATCAGCACTACGCCTGGCCCGGTGCGCTCGCGCCGCTGTTTAAACGCAACGGGCTGGTGATCAGTTTGCTGGCCGCGCTGAGCGTGGCGGCGTTTCTGATCGGCTTCGTCGCCTACAATGATCCGGCGGCGATATGGCAGGCGCGGAGCGGCGCGGGCTCGTTCTACCGGCTGATGCCGCATAACGCCATGGCGGGGCTGTTTGGAGCAGTCTTCCTGTTTGCGGTGATCGCAATCTATGTCAGCGCCCGCAGGTTCTGGCGCGACATCGCCGGATCCGATCAGCCGGGCGGGTTCGGTGCGGCCTGGCAGGCGGCGCGGGACGCGGCACGGCTGCGCTATCTCGATGGCGGCAGGGGCGGCTGCATCAACGACGATGAAGAGCCGACCGACCGGCGCAAGCACTATCACCACGCCACCTTCTACGGCTTCCTGCTGTGCTTTGCGTCCACCTCCGTCGCGACGCTGTATCACTACCTTCTCGGGCGTGAGGCGCCCTATGCCTGGTATGACCTGCCGGTCGTGCTTGGCACCATCGGCGGTATCGGCCTCGTTGTCGGCCCGATCGGCCTGCTCATCGCCAAGCGTCAGCGTCTTGCCGTGCTGGTCGATGAAACCCGAACAGGCATGGATGTCGCGTTCATCGTCATGCTGCTGCTGAGCGGCGTGACGGGCCTTGCGCTGTTGGTGCTGCGCACGACCTCCTTGATGGGCGTTCTGCTGGCTGTCCATCTCGGCGTCATTTTCGCGCTGTTCCTGACGCTGCCTTACGGCAAGTTCGTCCACGGCATCTACCGCTACCTCGCCTTGATGCAGTATGCGCGGGAAAGCCGGCGGCACGGCCTTTAACGCCCAGCCTGGCACGGCCTTCCGCTCGATCGGACGAAGCGCGGCCGCAGCCGGCCGCGGGCGGTGACCGTTCCGAACTTGAACTTGAGCTGCGGGGGGCGAATCGATAGACCCGGTCTGTGCGGCAGATTCCCTCAAACCGCGGGCAATGATGATGCTTGATGAGGTCGCCGATCGTCCGACGGCGCTGCAGCTGTTCCTGATCTTCACGCGCATTGGTTTGACGAGCTTTGGCGGCGGCCTGAGCGGCTGGTTCTGGCGCGAATTCGTGCAGGACCGCAAATGGCTCACCGAGGATGAGTTCCTGAACGGCCTTGCGCTGTCGCAGGCGCTTCCGGGCGTCAACGTCACCAACATGGCGATCTGGATCGGCTACCGGCTGCTCGGCACGCGCGGGGCGCTCGCCTGCGTCGCTGGAATCGTGGTGCCGGCCGCGTTCCTGATCGTTGTGATCGCCATGGTGTTCTCGGCGCTGGTGAAGTTCGAGGTCACCCATCTTGCGCTCGAAGGCGCGGCGGCCGCGGCGATCGGATTGTCGCTGACGATGGGCTTTACCGCCGCCCGGCGCGTTCGGCGCAAGCCGGTGCCGATCGCCATCATGATCGCGACCTTCGTGGCCATCGGGATTTTTCACCTGCCGCTGATCTGGGTCGTGCTGATCGGTGGTCCCATCAGCATCTTCCTTGCGTATCACGGGGCCGCGTGATGCCGGCTTTGCTCGCAGCCCTCGCGCTGGTCTTCTTGCCGCTCTCCTTCGTGACGATCGGAGGCGGGCAGACCATCGTGTCCGACATCCATCGGCAGGTGGTCGACGTGCATCAGTGGATGACGCCGGCGCAGTTCGTCGACCTGTTTGCGATCTCGCGCATGGCGCCGGGGCCGGGATCTCTGCTGGTCACCCTGATCGGATGGCAGGTCGCCGGGCCCTGGGGCGCGCTCGTCGCCAGCCTGGCGATCTTCACCCCGACGGCGCTGCTGTTCTATGGCGTTGCGCGGCTGTGGACGAAGTACAAGGGGGCGCGCTGGCAGATCGTCATCGAAGCCGGCTTGCGGCCGATCGCGGCCGGAATGATCTTGAGCGCGGTCTATGTGCTGTTGCAGGCGCTGGACGGCGGCTGGCCGGCGCGCGCGATTGTCTTTGCATCGACCGCATGTTTGATGGTCACCCGCGTCAACCCGCTGCTGCTGATCGCATGCGGCGCGGCTTGCTTCGTCGTGACCAGCATGATCATCTAAGGGGCTGAAGAATATTCGGGCCGCGCGCCGGTCAATCGTTTGAGCGTGGCCGGTTCGGTAACAACATGCGTCGCCTCCCTCCGCCCATCTGCTTTGCACTCGGTTTGTTGGCTGTCCTGACGATTGCAGGCCGTGCGAGCGTTGCCGCAGAGTTGTCGCCTTGGCGCGATGGCGACGTTCCGTCCTTCGCGCTGGACCGCCTCGATGGCGGCCAATTCCGCCTCGATGACTTCAGCGGAAAAACCGTGATCGTTCATTTCTTCGCGACCTGGTGCGAGCCCTGCCGGGACGAGCTGCAGCGGCTTGACCGTTTGATCGCGGAGAATTTGGATCCGTCGATCACATTCATCGGGATCGACGTCGCCGAACCTGATGATCGCGTGCGGCGGTTTCTGGCCCGCACGCCGGTGGCTTTTCCGGTGGCGCTGGACCGGACCGGTCTCACGGCGAAGGGGTGGGGCATCGATGCGCTGCCGACCACGATCGTGCTCGACCGGACGATGCGGCCATGCCTGCGCGCGCTCGGCGATTTCCACTGGGATCGCGCGGCGACGCTTGCGGCGCTGGATGATAATTGTCACTGAGCGGAATCGGACGGCCGCCGCGGACTCATCTGACGCACGGATAAGTCGTCGATGCTAATTCCTGCGCGAGCCGAGCCGGCAATTGTAGGCGCGCCGGAAGCCGGCCGCCTGCGCGTCGTCTTCGCTGCAGAACCAGCGGTCGGGCCTTGTCGTGGATGGATAGGCTCGGCACCCCTGCAGCTGATACACGCCGACATTGCCGGTGACATGCGCCCGTAGCGCGAACTTGCCCTTGATGGAGCAGCCCGGCGGCGCTGATGTCCGCTCGGGAAACAGTGCATTGCGGATTTCACGGTCCTTGTCGGCGCGACACGCCGCGCCGAGCAGGACAGCATGTTCGTCCCAGCGGCGAAAATCGGGCGGCGACACAAAGCAACCTTTCCAAAGCCCGTCGCGCCCCTCCTTCGCGGTGGCCTCATCGTCCTTGAAGCGGCTTTGGCCGGAGACGTCGAGATTCAGCGCGAAGCCCTTGCGGATCATCGACCGGTTCAGGCTGGTGGTCTCACCCTCGACGCTGCAGATCGCGCTGCGCCATTTGCCGTAGGTCTTGTCGGGGCCGAGATCCTGGCAGCGCACCGCGCGCTTGCCGATCAGCTTGATCAGTTGCTCGCGCGCCTCGACGCCGCAAGCCCAGGGATCGGCGTATTCGTTGATGCACATCTGGTCGAATTCGGGCGCATCGACGCTGGCGAGCCGATAGGTCGTGCCGCCGAGCTGGATGGTGTCACCATCCCTGACCTTGACGTCGGCGGCCCAACCCGCCTGCGCGAAAAGAACGAGAAGAATGGCAGCCAGGAAACGCATCGATGGTATTCCGATTTGCGCTCGACAGATGCGCCCGCTGAACCTGGCCGCAGCCTGTTGAATACAGGGGCCGCTGTGTCCGTGACAAGACCCTGGAATCTCCTATCCCGCCAAGAGGTTGCGGCCGGGATGAACAGCGCTTGGTCAGCGCCGGCATGGCGCGCGGTCTGGTCGTCATTCGCGTGTCATTGCCCTGCGCGAGCTTAGCCTCAACTGACGGTTTCAGGGGAGATACTCATGAGTGATTTCGCGCTGCCAGGTTCGCTCGAGCCGGCAATGTCAACGGGCTCGGGCGGACGCCCGAACCTCGACAAGGGCTTCAACCCGCTGACGATGATCGTATTTTTCGGCATCATGGCAGCCGGCCTGTTGTTCGTGGCCTATAGCATCTATGCCGATGTCGACGCGACTGGCGCCAGGGTCACGACCTATCTGCCCTTCATCCTGCTGTTCATCGCGCTGTTGATCGCGCTGGGCTTCGAATTCGTGAACGGCTTCCATGATACCGCGAACGCCGTCGCCACCGTAATCTACACCCATTCGCTGCCGGCCGAGATCGCAGTCGTCTGGTCCGGCTTTTTCAACTTCCTCGGCGTGTTGACGTCGACCGGCGCTGTCGCTTTCGGCATCGTCTCGCTGCTTCCGGTCGAGCTGATCTTGCAGGTCGGCAGCAGCGCAGGGTTTGCCATGGTGTTCGCCCTCCTGATCGCCGCGATCATCTGGAACCTCGGCACCTGGTATCTTGGCTTGCCGGCTTCGAGCTCGCACACCCTGATCGGCTCGATCATCGGTGTCGGCGTCGCGAATGCGGTGATGCGGGGCAGGGACGGCACCTCCGGTGTCGATTGGGGCAAGGCCACCGAAATCGGTTACGCGCTGCTGCTGTCGCCCTTGATCGGCTTCATCTGCGCCGCCGTGCTGTTGTTGCTGTTGAAGGTGATCGTCCGCAACCCGGCACTCTATCAGTCGCCGAAGGGCAATACGCCGCCGCCGCTGTGGATCCGGTCGCTGCTGATCCTGACCTGCACCGGCGTGAGCTTTTCACACGGCTCCAATGACGGTCAGAAGGGCATGGGCCTGATCATGCTGATCCTGATCGGCACGGTGCCGACCGCCTACGCGCTCAATCGCGCGCTGCCGGATTCCTCGCTCGCGCAATTCTATCAGACATCGGACGCAGCTTCGGCGATCATTGCCAAGAAAGCGGCCGGCTTCAACGTGCTCGGCGATCCCCGTCCGGCGGTGACGCAATACATCACCTCGCATCAGATCAATGAAGGCACCTATCCCTCCTTTGCGGTGCTGGTGAAGGATATCGCCAGGCAGGTCCAGCAATACGGATCGCTGGCGAAGGTTCCGGCCGAGGCCGTCGGCAATACCCGCAACGACATGTATCTGGCGGCTGAAGCGTTGCGCTTCCTGATGAAGGACAAGGAGAACGACCTCAGCAAGGACGAGGTCGCGACGCTCAGCACGTACAAGGCTTCGCTCGACAATTCGACCAAGTTCATCCCGCTCTGGGTCAAGATCTCGGTCGCGATCGCGCTCGGGCTCGGCACCATGATCGGCTGGAAACGCATTGTCGTGACCGTCGGGGAGAAGATCGGCAAGTCGCATCTGACCTATGCGCAAGGCGCGTCGGCCGAGCTCGTCACCGCGGCGACGATCCAGGCGGCCGACATGTTCGGTCTGCCGGTCTCGACCACCCATGTGCTGTCGTCGGGTGTCGCCGGCGCGATGGCCGCGAACGGCTCCGGCTTGCAGATGGCAACAGTCAGAAATCTGGTGATGGCCTGGGTGTTGACGCTGCCTTGCGCCATCATGTTGTCAGGCGGCCTCTACGTGCTGTTCTATCATTTGTTCTGAAGTTGTCCCGCGTGAGCCGAGTGATGGCCGCCCGCGCTGACCGGGCGGCCGTTTCTCTTCAGCACGCATTTCAGTATTTCAGCGTCGAGGTCAGCCCGAACACCGCGGCATCGCCGAGGCGGGACAGTCCTGTTGGATCGTTCGGATTCGCCGCGCCACCTGCCGGCCGGAACACATATTGGAAATAGGGCGCCAGCAGCCAGCCCGGTTTCAGATGTGCCTCATAGATGATCTCCAGCAGCGTCTCGGCGCTGCGGACCGGAGTCGGCTGCCCTGTGAAGAGCTGCGCATCGCGATCCAGGGCCCGCGCGGCAGATGACACGTGCATATAGGCGACGGCCATGCCGAGCCGGTCGATCGGACGGCCCGGGATCAGTCCGGACATGCCGACGCCGCCGTCGATATAGAGATCGATCAGGTTGCGATCCGGCGGACTGTAGGCGATGCGGGCGAACGCAGTGACGCCCGGCAGTGACGCAGAGAGGCCGCGGTCCGTCACTTGCGGCGAGCGGTAAAGTGTCTGCTCGATCGTGGCAAAGATGCCGAAATTGCCGCGCAGCTTACCGGGGATGCCGCTGCCATTGCGATCCGCCAGCAGCGAGCCGTCATTGGCGAAGCGCCGATCGTCGAACTCGCCGGTGTGATACCATGCGCCGGGCGTGATCGCGCCGGCGAGCGCGCTCGCGCCGGCTCCGATGCTGTAATCGAATTGCATCTGGCCGATCATCCAGGGATCGTCCTGCACGCGGAAGGCCAGGCCGTGATGATCGCGCAGTTGCGGATCGCCGCTTCCAGGTGCCGCGGCGCTGCCGTTGAAGATTGCGGCAAAGGCAGTCACCCCGGCGGTCGGCTTGTATTTGACCCGGATCCCTTCCGCTGCAATCGGCGGCGAGGAGCCGCCTGCCGGCAGGTTGATCGCCTTGATCGCAGGCCAGCCGAAGGTGCCGTTGATGAAGAGATCGTCGGTCTTGCTGTCGAAGAATTCGACGTCGGCCGCCTGCTGGCCGATCTTGATGGCGAGCGCCCCGCCGAGCAGCGTCTGCTCGAAATAGGCTTCATAGAGACGCACGTCGGGCAGCGCCTCGATCTCGCTGACCGGGGCGAAATTGCCGATATAGTTGCGGGTGAGGCCGCGGCCGTAGATCGCCAGCACATTGCCGTGAAATTTAAGCCCGCTCAGTCCGGCCAGCTTTTCAAGGTCGGCGTCGGCGCCGATGTCGAGCCGGCCGAAATTAATGGCGCCGCGCTTCATTCCGCCGGTCGGATTGCCGATATTGTCCATGATGAAGGTGCCGCCGAGAGCGAGCCCCTTGTCCGCAAGACCGTTGCGCCAATCATTGAAGCCCGGCGGGAGCGGCAGCCAGCCCGCGGCGGATTCGTCCTTGGCGCCGGCCAGGGTCTGCGACGAGGCGCTTGCTGTCATCAGCGCCAGCGCAGCAACGAAACTGACCCTCAGCATCGGAAATCCGCCGCCCGCTACTTCACCCTGAAGACGCCGATCCGCCGCATGATCAGGAAGACCGCAAGCGAGGAGGCGAGCAGCAGGCCCATTGCCCAGAGAAAGCCGGTCTCGACATCCGTCAGCGGCAGCCCCTTGGTGTTCATGCCGAATATGCCGGTCACCAGCGTCGGCGGCAAGAACAGCGTCGTCAGGATCGACAGCACGTAGAGATGCCGGTTGGTTTCCTCGGCGACCAGCGCGGAGACTTCCTCCTGCAGCCGGTGACCGCGCTCGCGCATCTCGAGGATGTCATGGTCGAGCGAATCGAGCCGCTGCGCGAGCTTTGCCGCGGCAAAGCGCAACGGAGCGGGCATGTCGGGCGTCTCCTGCCGCTCCAGGCGGTGAAACACAGTTCGCATGCCAGCGAGCTGCCGATGCAGCCGCACCGTGTTGCGGCGAACGCCGGTCAGCTTCTGGCGTTCGAACTCGTCGACCCGCCGCGCGAGACAATCCTCGATATGATCGAGGTCGGATGCGAGATCGTCGGCGACGCGGTCGATCGCGTCGGCGACGTGCTCGACGATCAATTCCAGCAGCGCACCGACATGAGTCAGACGGCGCCCGCCGCCCTGCAGCGTGCCGCGCGCGGCCTCCACGGCGGCCAGCGCATGATGGCGTCCACTCACCAGCAGGCGCTCGGTCATCGCAAAGCGCAGATGCGCCAGCTCCTCGCCGACGCCGTCGATGCGCCGGACATGATCGGCGAGCACCCCGTAGATCGAGGCCGCCTCGGCGTGGATTTCCTGGTGGCGATCACGCGATGCCATGTTGGCGATCGCCGCGGGCGAGAGGTCGGCCTGCCTGATCCATTCGATGGCGCGCAGGTTTGACAGATCGAAATGCAGCCAGAGCCAGCCATCGTGCCGGTTGCTGATCGGCTGCTCAGCCGCCAGCGGGTCGGCCGTCCCATCCGCATGGATACGAAAGCCCCAGAGCAATCCCGGGATGATGCCATAGCTGCCGGCATCCGTGCCAGCTCGCTCCGAAATGGCTGCTTGCGTGCTCAAGGCTGGAGGTCTCCGGAGCTGCGATCAATCCTGTTCGCGGTGCACGTCGTGGACGACGACGCCTTCACCCTGGTGAGGCATCGTCAGCCATTTCTTGTGCTTCAGCGTACGCTTGGTGTCTTCGTAGCCGCTCTGCCAGTGCTCACGCATCGAGGTGCCGGAGAATTCATAGTCCTTGGCGTGGCCTTCATAGGCCTTCTGCTGATAGATGATGTGCAGGATCGAGATCTCAGGCAGATCGGCAAGATCGTCCAGCATCCGCCGCTCATCGTCGCTCAATCGCTCTTCTGAAATTTTCGCCAGCGCCTTTGCAAGCTGCTTTTTCCAGATATGGATCCGACGATACACGTCGGTGGTATAGCGGGTGCGCGACGAGTACATGATGTCCTTGTGGCGCGCCATGACGTCCTGCATGTCGCGCGGCAGCACCCCGCGCGCCGAGAACAAATCGACCTGGAACACCATGGTGTTCAAGCGATCGTCCTGATCGAGCAGATGCTGAAGCGGGGTGTTGGAGACGATGCCGCCGTCCCAGAAATGGTCGGTGCCGATCTTGACCATCGGCAGCGCGGGCGGCAACGCGCCGCTCGCCATGACATGCTCCGGTCCGATCGTTTCGCTCGCATTGTCGAAATAGACGAAATTGCCGGAAATGACGTTCACCGCGCCCACCGAAAAGCGCGTGGCTTTCTCGTTGATGAGCGAGAAGTCCACGAGTTCGGTCAGCGTCTCCCGCAGCGGCGAGGTGTCGTAGTAGCTGGTCGCGGATTGAGCGCCCGAGAGACTCATCCAGGGCGCCGGAAACCGCGGCTGAAAGAATCCCGGTTGGCCACCCACCGTCGTGGCGAAACAACTCGTCGCGTTGCGCGCCTTGCGGAAGACGTCGCCATCCGGCGTATACAGCCAGATCTTGCGCTCGGTGATGATCTCCCAGAAGCGCTGCAGCTGCCGCAGCCGACGGCCCGGTGGGTTGCCGGCAATGATCGCCGAATTGATGGCGCCGATCGAGACGCCGGAGACCCAGTCCGGCTCGACCCCGGCCTCGTGCATCGCCTGGTAGACGCCGGCCTGGTAGGCGCCGAGCGCGCCGCCGCCTTGCAGAACCAATGCAATGCGGTCGCATCGCTCCGGTCGCCATCCCCGCTCAGGCGGAGTCGCGCGGTGGTCGCGTTCGGTCAGGCGGGTTCGGATGTCGTGCATGGGATGCTGCCCTGAAGGCTGAGGTCCAATGGCCGACTGTCGCGAAAACGCATGACTGCGCCATGACAAACAACTTATGCGGGTTGTCATATGGTTGTCGGGGTGTTCGCCCACTCTGTCGGGCGAAGTCAGGCCAAAACCGCCGCCATTGCACCTCGAAGAGATCATTCATGCGCCAGCAGGATATTCTGAAATTGCCGTCGATGCCGGCCGCGGGGCCAAGCTATCCGGCCGGCCCGTACCGCTTCATCGATCGCGAATTCATGATCATCACCTACACGACCGATCCCGACGTGATCCGTCATCAGCTTCCGGAGCCGCTCGAGCCGGTCGAGCAACCGTTGGTCCATTACGAGTGGATCAAGATGCCGGACTCCTCCGGCTTCGGCAGCTACACGGAATCGGGCCTCGTGATTCCCTGCCGCTTTCGCGGCGAGGACGTGAACTTCGTCTCGCAAATGTATCTGGATGATGACCCGCCGATCGCGGCAGGCCGCGAGATCTGGGGCTTTCCCAAGAAATACGCGCATCCCAAGCTCGAGATCGTGAAGGATACGCTGACGGGAACGCTGTCCTATGCCGGCCAGCAGGTCGCGATGGGGACGATGGGCTACAAGCACGAGAACATGGCCGGCAACGGCGTACGCACGACGGCGCTGTTGTCCAAGAAGCAGGTCAATTTGAAACTCATCCCCGGCGTCGATGGACGGCCCGAGGTGTGTCAATTGGTGGGTTACCGGCTCACCGACATTACCGTGAAGGGATCGTGGCTCGGACCGGCACGGCTGCACCTGGTCCCGCATGTCAACGCACCCGTCGCCGATCTGCCGGTGCGCGCAATCGTCGGTGCGCATCATTTCGTGGCGGACGTCACGCTGCCCTATGGCGAGGTGCTGTACGACTACAATAAGAGCCAAGCCGCGGCGATCGACGAGGCGCCGGTCGAGGTGTTGCGGAGCGCCGCTGCCGGCTGACCGTGGAATCCTTGCGGCTGCCGAAGCCATGCCGCTGCCCTCGGCAGGCTTGACGCCGCCGCTGGCGAGGGGATCATATCCTTGCCATGCCCGGCCTGTTCCCGTATCTCGCTGATCTGATCGCTTAAGAGGCCAGATCATGGACAGCGAAGCCCCGCCCGGGGCGAACCCAGTCGCCACGAAACCTGCTGGCTCGCGCCAGCATCTGCTGGACACGGCGGCCCATCTGTTCTCGACGATCGGTTTTACCGAAAGCGGCATGCGCCAGATCGCTCAGGTCGCGGGCATGCAGACGGCGAGCGTCTATTATCATTTCGCGTCAAAAGATCTGATCCTGCTGGAAGTGCTCAAGGCCGGTCTGGAATATACCGCCAAGGCCGTCTACGCCGCCGTGGCCGCCCTGCCGGCGGACGCGAACGCCCGTGACCGCGTCGAAGCTGCCATCGCCGCCCATTTGCGGGCCGTTCATTCCAACCTGTCCTACACCTCCGTCGATGCGAAATTCGCAGGTCAGCTTCCGGCCGACGTCGCCGCGATCATTCATCCGCTCCACGACGAGTATGTGCGCTACTGGCGAATCCTGCTGGAGCAGGCGCACGCCGAGAAACTGCTGCGCGAGGAACTGCCGACTTCTCTGACCCGGGCCTTGATCATCGGCATGATTCAACGGACCACGGTCTGGTTTGACGCCAAGGTCGGGCCGGTCGACGTCCTGATCGCGGCTGTGCTCAACATGCTTCGGGGCATGTGGGTCGAGCCGGCGGCCAATCCGAAGATCAAACCGAAGACTAAACCGAAAACAAAACTGAAATCGAAGGCGAGCACGAGCAAACGCGCGAGCTCAAGCCCGGCGCGCAAGAGCGCCGCAAAAACGCGGCGCCGTTAACCCAGCAGGGCGGGCGCGCCGCGCGCGTATCCGGCTTGTCGCGCCTCGAGACGCATCGGCAAACCGTTCGCGGGCCTTAGCGTCACGCGCATCAACGGCCAGACCTTGGTGGCCGGGTCCAGACGCATGCGGAAATGCCGGGTCAGGGTCGCCAGTACCAGCGTCGCCTCTTGCAAGGCAAAGGATGAGCCGATGCAGATGCGCGGACCAGCCCCGAACGGCATGTAAGCGAAGCGGTTGATGCGGGCTCTCGCGTCGCCCAGAAAGCGGGACGGGTCGAACGCATTCGGGCGTTCCCACAGCGTGACGTGACGGTGCAGAATGTAAGGCGCGATCACGATCAGCGACCGCTTTTTGACGGTCTCGCCGCCCACCACATCCACTTTGTCCGCGATCCGGCTGAGAGCGGAGATCGGCGGATAAAGCCGGATCGCTTCCTCGATCACGGCCTTGGTGACGACGAGCCGATCGGCGAGTCCGTCGAGCGGTCCATCCAGCTCGCGATCGGCCTCGGCCTCGACGCGTTCGCGCCATTCATCCGATTGCGACAACAGGTAGAACGACCAGGCCAGCGTATTCGCGGTCGTCTCGTGGCCGGCCGACAGAAAAGTCAGAATGTTGGAGCGGACCTCGGTGAGCGTCATCGGCCGGCCGGTCGAGGGGTCCAGCGCGCGCAACAGCAATGTCAGAAGATCGGTCGGAGCATCGTTCGGCGTCTTGTCGAGACGTCGGCGACGCGCCTCGATGATCTCGTCGATGATCTTTTCGAAATAGGCCATCGTCGTCCGCAACCGGTCCCGGCCCGGACGCGGAACGAAATCCGGAACGCCGAACAGATCCAGCGCGCCGATCCGGCCGATCGCCGCGAAATAGGCGTTCATGGCCAGACGGAATTCTTCGAGGTCGCTGCGGAGCCCGTCAGAGAAGATCGTCAGCGCAAGCACGTTCAGCGTCAGCAACGCCATCTCCGCGGCGACGTCGACCGTGGGATCGCGGCCGAGAGTCCGCCAGCGCTCCGTGAACTGGTCCGCCGCCGACTTCATCGCCGTGGTGAAACCCGTGACCGTCTTTCGGGCAAACAGCGGCGCCAGTGTTCTGCGCTGCATCTGCCACTGCTCGCCTTCGGCGCTGAGCAGGCCGTCGCCGAGCCCCGCCGAGAGCACCCGGCGCTGGATCGGGTCCTTGCGGTAGTTTCCGGCATTGTCGAGCAGGACGTGCCGGATCGCCGACGGCTCGTGGACAAGGAGTACTTGTCCGATCGGGATCCGCACCTTGGCGATCGGCTTGGTGAAATGTTCCTCGCTCCAGCACTCGAGCGGGTTCCGTTTCAGGGTGGTTAACAGCTTGACCAGTCCCGGCGCGCGCCCGTGAGGTTTGGGGGCAGGCGGTTCATAGGGCTCTGGTGGCAACATGATGATCCCGGGCACGCGAGATTTCCGTGCTCGTCTGAAAGACTAGCGCCCGGCTTTCGACTTCGTGATCCAGCGCGGCAACCACCGATACGAATGTCGAAAACCAAAGGGCACTAGCAAGCCTATGAATCCAGTACCGCTTTCTATCTGAAGTCCCTGAGATGGGTTAGCGCGGTGCAAGGACTTCCGATAGGCGGTACTAGGTTCCAATCAAATGATTGGTTGATGGACGCGGCGGGGAAAGTCAACAGCCGAATGGGCTGCGCGCAGCGGCTTTCGACCTCCGCCGCCCGAGATCCGAGCGTTTGGTTCTCGTGAGTTTCCCGGCCAACGCGCTGCGCCGCGATCAGTCGGCCGTCGTCGCGTCGGCCTGATCAGCGCCGCAATCTCGCGATCGCCCCGGCGACGATCTGCATCACGGCGCCGACCACCCAGCCGAGCGGAACGACCGTCGGCCAAGGCGTATCGGTCAAGGTGTCGGTCAAAATGGCGTAGACCGCCGCCAACGCGGCGAGCGCGGCGATGAAGGTGCCGAGCGCACTGAGAATCTCGACGCGATCCGGTTCGACAGTGGCATCAGCGGATGCGCGCGCCTGGGCATCCGCTGGTGGCGGAATATCGATCCCGAGATAGAAGCCGAGCGCGCCGATCGCCATGACGACGGTCAACGCCATGATCGACGACAGCTGTTCGTTGCTCGTGCGCGTCATGAAGGCCGCGACGTAGAGACCAGATGCGGCCCCGGCGAGTGCCAGACCGCAGCGTTCCAGCACATGTGCCAGTCGCCCCGTCAAAGACCGATGCAGCATATCCGCCTCCAGATCTCCGGCCGTGGCGTCTCGACCCGCCGCGGCGATGTCCGATGGGATCGGCATCTTAGCCGGATTTCCGGGATAGATGCCCCAAAAACACGATTTAACCCCCGGTTGATCTATCGCAATGACTGCAACCGGAAATCAAACAATGGTCTCATGATTGAATTCGCTGTTCGAACACTTGTTCAGAGGTTGGCCGTGAACTTTTCAGACATTGTGGTCGATTGTTCCAAAAAATGCGCAGCTCTGGCGACGCGCTGCACCGATCCGCGTTTGGCTGAAGATTTAAGGGCGCTCGCCGTCCGCTTGCTGTCGGCAGCGCATGCCGACGCTGAGTTGTCGGATGCACCCGAGGTCAACCGGGCGCAGGAGCACACGGCCGCGGTTTGAGACCGGGCGGGGGATTCCCGTGAGTGATTGTCTAAAGTTTGCTGCGGCGTGCGTCGTTAAAGGCCGTAGCGCGTCGGCTCAGGCGCGGCGAAGCGCGGTTTTGTCGTTGCGAATGATGACTTTGCGCGATGATGGCAGTGCAATGACCGCCCTCGCTTCCAGATTCGTCAGCGTCCGCGAAATGGTCTCGATCGTCAGACCCAGATAGTCGGCAATGTCCTGGCGCGACATCGGCAAAACCGCGGTGTCGGATTGCGGGCCGTGGGCCGCCATCTGCCGCAGAAAGAAGGTGACTCGCTCCTCGGCCGATTGGATCAGCAGCAAGGCGTGACTATGGGCGCGGCGCAATTCGCGCGCGGTGTGTTCCCACATTCGTCGCGCGACGCCGGCATCACGGGCAGCCTCGCTCTCCACCTGGGTTTTCTTGACCGACAGTATGGTGCTGTTGATGACCGCATCGGCGGAATGAATACGCTCGTCGCCGGCTTCCAATCCGAAGATATCGCCCGGCAGATAAAACGCGACGATCTGGCGCCGCCCATCGGCCAAAATCCGGTACGTGCGAACCGCGCCGGTGACGACCTTGTAGACATGCTCGGTGGATTCACCCTCGCCATAAATCTCGGTGTTGCAAGGGTAGCTCAGCTGAGCGCCAACCAGCGCTGGCGAGCCGAACAGGTCGCCGACTTTGACCACCGCCGGAATGAACGGCTGCGTTGCATCCGACAGGTGCGAGGGGGCCGCGGCTGACCGAGCGAGCATTTTGATCTCCATCAAACTGCTCTCTGATTAGAGGGGGACCAAGGTTTCGAAAATTCAGATCCGCTCCCTAAGTGAAACTACGTAGCTCCGACGGTGGCCTTCCGGTGCGCGAACGCGCTGCCGCCCACTTTGAAGTGGACGCAGTTAAGCCGTTGATTTTACGATGTAATATTGGCGAAACGCCGCCCGCAGGGCGGCGCCGGGCGTGCTCAAGACCTTCGATGCCGGCTCAGCAGCTCGGGCCGCCTTCCAGGTCGGAATGAGCTTGTCTGAGGGCGGCGCAACGCTGAACGGCCTGCACCATCTGTTCTTCGCTCACGATCAGCCGGGCACGAAGCGGAGACGACGAGACTGCCATGGGGAAGACTGTCACGGGGCCGACCATATGGCCGGCAGCGCCATCTTGCGACGGACCGAGATCGCGTGAGCGCCGTTGGGATGTTTCGATCATCGACTGTCTTTCATTCGGTATTTCACTCTTGGACCTGTGACCCTTGGATCTTTGATCGATCTTTGATCGATCTTTGATCCTTGGAGTGTGGTTGAAAAAAAGCGAGTTGGGCCGCGGAACGTCCCAACTCGCTTGGGTCAGTGGTTACGGGCAGGGATGCCGCAGCCCGTCGTAGCCCAGGAAGGTTCCTGAGGCCGGATCGTAGGACCGATAGCGCTGCATGCAGTAGGCTGCATCGCCACCGCCGGCATTGGCACTGACATATCCGTCATCGCCGCCGTAATAGGCATAGCTATCGTCGTAGTACGGGCCGTCATTATAAGCGTAGGTGTCATCGTAATAGCCGGGTCCAAAGCCAAACCCGAAGGCGAAGTTGGAGCCGTCGCGGAATCGACGATGATGATTCCAGTCGCCGCTAAAATTCCGGTTGCGCCAGGTGCCGCCGTTCGTGTTGCCGTTCCAGGTGGAATTGCCGTTCCAGCTCTGGCGCTGGTCCATGGTCTGGAAATTCGACGGGCCCCGCGTCGATGTCGCGCCGAAATTCGCGTTGGTGCTTGTCTGCATTCTGGTGATTGTCTGCAGTCGGCCGGAGTTGATGCCGCTCGTCATCGCCCCGCGCGAACCCATTGTGGGCCCCGCGCTGCCGCGGATATTTGCGTTGCCGCTGAAGCTGCCGCCTCCGCGGTTCCCGCCGACGCTTTGGCCAACCTTGAGGTCGTCCGCCCGTGTCGGCGAGGGCGATACAGCGAATGCCGTCGAGACGAGCGCTGCCGCGGCAACAGCTTTCAAGATCATTGACGTCTTCATAGAGATTCTCCTGCACGTTTTCACGCGGGCCGGACCGGTCAGCCCTGGGGTGTCTGATAGAAGGTGATCCGAAACGGTTCCGATGGCCGGGTTGCTCCGGTTCGAGACACCAACCTAAGTCCTCTGCAGACGTTCCCTATCTTTTTGTGCGGCGGTCCGGAGCGCACGTGCCGTCAGATCTGCGCAAGCCGGAACTGCGTTTCTTCGAGCGCAAGGGCGACCGCTCGCGGCGCGTTCCGCGCCCGATTGCTTGGAAAAATTGTCCTGCGGATCACTCGATCGTGACGGATGCCCGAAACGATCAGAGGGGTGGCGTTCCGGGTCAGTGCGCCCCGGCTCGCGTTCGCCGCCCCTCCGGTTATCGCTTCATCGCGACGTCTGCACCGCGGCAAAAGCCATCTGGCCTCGACATGGTGGGTGACCCGTCGGGTCAGTCCCCAGCACTCACTCACCGAGTTCGGCTTCGAGCGAATTGGAAATGCCGATCAGGCCGACTGCATCGCAGATGATCTGGCATCCCGCTCCTGGCGGGCAAAAGCTGCTCTCCGAACTGGGGAAGCGGGCTTCAATACCTGTTGTTTTCTTCGTATCAAAGCATTAGCCACATATCGAACTGCCGCGGCAGCAACTCTTCGCCGAACGTCGGAGCCGTCGTGACATCTCACCTTTTCATCTTCATCGCGAGCCTCTCGCGCGTCCGGGCCGTCACGCGGCCCCATCACCGTTGAAAGCTGGAGCAAGGCGAGATGACGGAGACCATGACACAAGGCCCTGGAAGGCCGGTGGCGTTGTCCATTGTCGTGCCCGTCTACAAGGAGGCCGCCAATATCAGGCCCTTCCTGGCACGCGCCGAGGCGGTCATGGTCAAGATGGGCGTGAGCTACGAAATCATCTTCGCGCTGGATCCGTCGCCGGACGAAACCGAGACCGTGATCCTGGACGAGATCAACCGCAACCCTCGCATCAAGCTGCTGCTGTTTTCTCGGCGCTTTGGGCAGCCCGCCGCGACCATGGCGGGCATCCTCAATTGCACGGGTGAGACCTGCGTCGTCATCGACGTCGATCTGCAGGACCAGCCGGAAATGATCGAGAAGCTCTACGCCAAGCTCGCCGAGGGGTTTGAGGTGGTTTACGCCAAGCGCATCTCACGGCTGGGCGAGACCGCGGCCAAGCGTGCGATTTCCTATTTCGGCTATTCGGTGATCAACCGTCTGAGCGACGTGCAGATCCCGCGCAACACCGGCGATTTCCGTATCATGACGCGGCGCGTCATTGAGGAGTTGCGAAACCTCTCCGAGACCCACGGCTTTCTGCGTGGCATGGTGGCGTTCGTCGGATTCAAACAGGCCGCGATCGAATACAATCGCGACGCCAGGCTCTCCGGCGTCGGCAATTACAACCGTCTCACGGGGTCGCTGCGGATCGGGTTGAACGGTTTGATCGGCTTCAGCAGCCGGCCGCTGCAGCTGATGTCGCTCGGCGGGTTTCTGGTCGCGGGATTCAGCTTCCTGCTCGGATTGTGGTACGTCGTGCAGAAGCTTATCGGGTTCGATCTGTCGCCTGGGCTTCCAACGACCGTGCTGGTGGTCACCTTCTTCTCCGGCGTCCAATTGCTCGCGCTCGGTGTCGTCGGCGAATATATCGGCCGTATCTATGACGAAACCAAGCGGCGGCCGATGTATATCATCGACAAGAAGGTCAATTTTTCCTCTCAATGATTGGACCGAGGTCGGTGCCGCACATGAGCTGCTTCGTGACCGGAGCCGCCGGGTTTATCGGCAGCAACCTGGTGGACCGCTTGCTGGCCGAGGGCCATTCCGTCATCGGTTACGACAATTTCTCGACCGGGCGGCGGCGGTTTCTCGAAGCGGCCATGCGCGCGGACAAGTTTCGGCTGATCGAGGGCGATCTTCTCGACCAGGCGTCCGTCATCAAAGCCTCTGCCGGCTGTGACATGGTGTTTCATCTCGCGGCCAATGCCGATGTGCGGTTCGGGATCGCGCACCCCTTTAAGGACGTCGAGCAAAACATCATCGCGACCTATCACGTGCTGGAAGCGATGCGCGCGAACGCGATCAGGAGGATCGCGTTTTCCTCGACCGGGTCGGTCTACGGCGAAACCAAGGTGTTTCCGACGCCGGAAGACGCGCCGTTTCCCGTCCAGACCTCGCTTTACGGCACGTCCAAGATTGCCGCCGAAGGCCTGATCGCGTCCTATGCCGAGGGTTTCGGCATTCAGGGCTTCATCTTTCGCTTCGTCTCGATCCTGGGCGAGCGCTACACCCATGGCCACGTCTTCGATTTCTATCGTAAGCTGCTCGACGATCCGGAGCGGCTGGAGGTGCTCGGCAATGGCAAACAGCGCAAGTCCTATCTCTACATTCAGGACTGCATCGATGCGATGTTGCTGGCGCTCGCGCGGGCCAATGAGCGCGTCAACATCTTCAACCTCGGTCAGGGCGACTATTGCGATGTCGACCAGTCGATCGGCTGGATCAGCGGCCGTCTGAACGTGCAGCCAAAGCTGGCCTACGCCGGGGGCGATCGGGGCTGGGTCGGCGACAACCCCTTCATCTTTCTGGATTGCAGCCGCATTCGCGCGCTCGGCTGGTCGCCGAAAGTCACGATCCGCGACGGGGTCGTCAAGACGCTGGAATACCTTATGGCCAACCGGTGGGTGCTTGAGGGATGACGATAAACGCGGGGCACGCCATTGACGGCACTTTTGCGGGGCGCGCGTCATGAAGCTCGCGGGCCGCCATGCCTTGATCACCGGCGCAAGCCGGGGTCTCGGCGCAGAGATCGCACTGCGCTATGCCGAAGCGGGCGCGAGCCTGATGCTGTGCGCACGCAATGCGAACGAGCTCGCCGAACAGGAAGCGCGGCTGCAGCCGTCACTCGCGAGCGGCGCTCGCCTCGTCACCGTCGTGTGCGACGTTGCCGAGCCCGCGCAGGTGGATGCGCTGTTCGCGCGACTGCGAACGGAATTTCCGCGCCTCGACATTCTCGTCAACAATGCCGGCATCTACGGGCCGATGGGCCGCATCGAGGATATCGACTGGCAGCAATGGATCGCGGCCGTCAACATCAACCTGTTCGGATTGGTCTATGTCTGCCGCTGCGCCATGCCGCTGTTTCGCGCGCAGCGCCACGGCAAGATCATCAACCTGTCGGGCGGCGGCGCCACCAGCCCGATGCCCGCGATCACGGCCTATGCGGCCTCCAAAGCGGCCGTGGTGCGGTTCACGGAATCGCTGGCGCTCGAGTGCGGCGCGGACGGCATCGACGTCAATGCGATCGCGCCGGGCGCGCTCATGACGCGCATGATGGACCAGTTGCTTGAAGCCGGTCCCGGCAAGGTCGGGCAGCGGCATTATGATCGCATGGCGCAGATCGCCAAGGAGGGCGGCACGCCGCTTGCGATCGCGGCCGGCCTTTGCGTGTTTCTCGGCTCGGCCGAGAGCGACGGAATCACGGGCAAGCTGATCGCCGCCCAGTGGGACCGCTGGGAAGATTGGCCGGATCATCTGGATGAATTGACCAGCAGCGATCTTTACACGCTTCGCCGCATCACCGGCCGCGACCGCAACAAGCCTTGGGGCGATCGCTGATGAGTGAGCCAGGGGTCGCGATCATCGGCGGCGGGCTGATCGGCCAGAAGCGGGCGAGGGCGCTCGGACCCGCGCGTCTGGTGGTGTGTGCGGACATCGAGCTTGCGCGCGCCGCGACGCTGGCCGCCGCCGCGCCCGGCTGCCGCGCGACTGCCGATTGGCGGGAGGCGGTGCAGGATCCGGCGGTCTCGATCGTCATTGTAGCGACGCTGCACGACAGTCTGACCGAGATCGCCACCGGCGCCGTCGCGGCCGGCAGGCATGTGCTGGTCGAGAAGCCGGCCGCGCGACGTCAGGCCGAGCTCGCCGGATTATCGCGCCTCGCGGCGGACAAAGGCTGCCTGGTCCGCGTCGGCTTCAACCATCGCTACCACCGCGCCCTGCAAAAGGCGCGCGAACTTGTGACATCCGGCGCCTTGGGTCCGCTGATGTTCATCCGCGCGCGTTACGGCCACGGCGCCCGCGTCGGCTACGACAAGGAATGGCGCGCCGATCCGAAAATCTCGGGCGGCGGCGAACTGATCGATCAAGGCCCGCATGTGATCGATCTGGCGCGCTGGTTTCTCGGCGAATTCACCGACGTCAGCGGGCTTGCGACGACGTTGTTCTGGACCATGCCGGTCGACGATAACGGCTTTCTGCTGCTGAAGACGGCTGACCAGAAGGTGGCCTTCCTGCATGTCAGCTGCACCGAGTGGAAGAACCTGTTTTCCTTCGAGATCTACGGCCGTGACGGCAAGATCGATATCAGCGGGCTCGGCGGCAGCTACGGGATCGAGCGTCTGGCCTTTTATAAGATGCGGCCCGAGATGGGGCCGCCCGAGACCACGATCTGGGAATATCCGATGGCCGACAATTCCTGGGATGTCGAGTTTGCCGAATTTTTGGACGATATCCGGTTGCAACGGCAGCCCTCAGCCGGCATTCAGGACGCGGTCGCCGCGCTTGAGGTGATCGAGACGATCTACAGGATGTCCGGATATGATCACGACGCGTAGCCCCTTGCGGATCAGCCTCGGCGGCGGTGGCACCGACCTGCCGTCCTATTATCGCGAGCATGGTGGCTTCTTGATTGCCGGCGCCATCAACAAATACGTCTATGTCAACGTGATGCGGCCGTTCACGGAAGGCATCTACCTGAAATACTCCCAGCTCGAACACGTCGAGGCGATCAGCGAGGTGCAGCACCCGATCATCCGCGAGGCCATGAAAATCATCGGCTTCAAGACCCCTCAGGTGGAGATCACGACGCTGGCCGATATCCCGGCCGGCACCGGTCTTGGGTCGTCGGGAAGTTTTACCACGGCGCTGTTGAAGGCGCTTTGCGCGCATCGCATGCGTCACATCCAGCCGAACGATTTGGCCGAACTCGCCTGCGAGATTGAAATCGATCGCCTCGGCGAGCCGGTCGGCAAGCAGGATCAATACATCGCCGCCTATGGCGGCTTGACCTGCTTTACTTTCAATCGCGACGACACCGTCACGGTCGAGCCCTTGACCTTCTCGATGGATACCAAGTTCGATCTCGAGGACAATCTGCTGCTGTTCTTTACCGGATTTTCGCGCAGCGCCGGCTCGATCCTGCAGGATCAGAACACCAGGACGAAGAAGAGCGATGGCGACATGATCGCCAATCTGGACTACGTCAAACAGCTCGGGCTCAAGAGCAGGCAATTGCTGGAAACGGGCAAGGCCGCCGAATTCGGCTTGCTGATGCACGAGCATTGGGAGCACAAGAAGCGGCGGTCCGGCGGCATGAGCAATTCCCAGATCGATCAATGGTACGAACTGGGGCGACGCAACGGCGCGGTCGGCGGCAAGCTGGTCGGCGCCGGCGGCGGCGGCTTCCTGCTGTTTTATGCCAATGACCGCAACAAGCTTCGCCACGCTATGGCCAAGGCCGGGCTTGAGGAGGTTCGCTTCTCCTTCGATTTCGAGGGAACGAAAGTCCTGGTTTCCTGAGAGTTGGAGAGCGCAGATCGATGGATCTTCCGGTGGCAATCCTCGCGGGCGGTCTCGCCACGCGGCTTCGTCCGATCACGGAGACCATTCCCAAGGCGCTGGTGGACGTGGCCGGCAAGCCGTTCATCGTTCGGCAATTGGATCAGTTGCGCGCGCAGGGCGTGCGCCGCGTGGTGCTCTGCGTCGGCTATCTCGGCGATCAGATCGAAGCCGTGGTGGGCGACGGTGCAGCGGCAGGCCTTTCGGTGGCCTATTCGCAGGATTGGCCGGATTTGCTCGGAACAGGCGGAGCTTTGAAAAAGGCGCTGCCGCTGCTGGACGCGCGTTTTTTGGTGCTGTATGGGGATTCCTACCTGCCGATCGATTTCGTCGCCGTGGAACAGGCTTTTCTGCGCAGCAAAAAGCCGGCGCTGATGGCCGTGCAGCACAATGCCGATCGCTGGGACAAGAGCAATGTGCTGTTTAAAGACGGCATGATCCTGGAATATAACAAGCGGGCACCGCGCGCGGAGATGGCCTACATCGATTACGGTCTCGGCGCGCTGAGTGCCGAGGTGTTCGTCGGGGAGGCTGATGCGCAACCGCTCGATCTTGCGGACATCTATCACCGGCTGTCGGTATCGGGGACTCTGGCCGGCTACGAGGTCCAGGAACGCTTCTACGAGATCGGCTCACATCAGGGGCTGATGGAAACCGAGCAATATTTTCGGCGCCAAGACAGTTGACGGCCGAAGCTCACGGCCGAATTGAACGACGGGCGCCGAGGGGGGGAACGACGATGAGTTACGCTGGCCAGCATCTGGACGAGACGATCGCGATCGTCCGCAAGATCGATGCCGCTTCGATCGAGAAGATCGCCGATCTGCTGGCCGGCGTAAAAAGCAACGGCGGCCGGCTGTTCTTTCTCGGTGTCGGCGGCAGCGCCGGCAATTGCTCCCATGCCGTGAACGACTTCCGCAAGATCGTCGGCATCGAAAGCTATGCGCCGACCGACAACGTCTCGGAGCTGACGGCGCGCACCAATGACGAGGGCTGGGCGACCATCTTTGTGGAATGGCTGAAAATCAGCAGGCTCAAACCGCAGGATGCCGTTTTCGTGTTGTCCGTCGGCGGCGGCAATCTTGAGAAGAACATCAGCCCGAACCTCGTGACGGCGTTGCAGTTCGCGAAATCCGTCGGCGCCAGGATCATGGGCGTGGTCGGCCGTGACGGCGGCTACACGGCGACCGTCGCCGACGCCTGCGTCATCGTCCCGACGGTCAATCCGGACAACATCACGCCGCATTCGGAAGCGTTCCAGGCCGTGATCTGGCACCTCCTGGTGTCGCATCCGAAGCTGAAGGCCAACCAGACCAAATGGGAATCGGCCGTCGCCGCGACGAGCGCGCGGTAAATGAGTGCGCGCGCGATTTTTCTGGATCGGGACGGTGTGCTCAATCGCGCCGAAGTCCGCGACGGCAAGAGCTATCCGCCTGATAGCATCGACCGGGTGGAAATCTTCCACGGTCTTGCCGAGCGGCTACAGCGCCTGAAGGCTGAAGGCTTTCGCCTGATCGTGGTCACCAACCAGCCAGATGTGGCCCGCGGCAAGACCTCGAAGGCCACCGTCGAGGCGATCAATGGCCTGGTCGCGAGACAGATTCCGTCGCTCGACCGCTTCATGGTCTGTTATCATGACAATAGCGACAACTGCAGTTGTCGGAAGCCGAAATCCGGCATGTTATTGGCGGCGGCCTCGGAGTTCGATATCGACCTCGCACGCAGCTATATGATCGGGGATCGCTGGAGCGACATCGAGGCCGGACGTTCCGCCGGCGCCAAAACCATCTTCATCGACTACGGCTATGCGGAGCGGACGCCCTCAAGCTTTGACCATCGGGTGTTTTCGACCGTGGAAGCGCTCAACATCATCGAAAGCGAATCGAGCATGAAAAAGATCGAAGACCTCAATGTGAAGATTTTCGCCGATGGCGCCGACAAGGCCGGCATGCTGGAGATGTATGCCAAGCCCTACATCAAGGGCATGACCACCAATCCGTCGCTGATGCGCAAGGTCGGCATCAGCGATTACAAGGCGTTCTCGCTCGATATCCTCAAGGCCATTCCTGATCGCCCGATCTCGCTCGAGGTGTTTTCCGACGATTTCGAGGACATGGAGCGTCAGGCGCTGGAGATCGCGAGCTGGGGCAAGAACGTCTACGTCAAGATCCCCGTCATGAACACCAAGCGGCAAACGAGTTATCGGCTGATCGAAAAGCTCGCCGCGCGAAAGGTCAAGCTCAACATCACCGCGCTCATGACCCTGACGCAGGTCCGGGACGTCGTCGCCGCGCTCGATCCCAACGTGCCGAGTTATGTCTCGGTGTTCGCGGGCCGCATCGCCGATACCGGCCGCGACCCGCTTCCGCTGATGGCGGCCGCCGTCGAATTGCTCAAGGTCGCGCCGGCGTCAGAGCTGATCTGGGCCAGTCCGCGCGAGTTGTTGAACATCTTTCATGCGGATTCGATCGGATGTCAGGTCATCACCGTCACCAACGACATTCTCAAGAAGTTGAGCTTGCTCGGCAAGAATCTCGACGATTACTCGCTGGAAACCGTCAAGATGTTCGCCGACGATGCCGTCGCGGCGGGATATAAGCTCTAGCCGTCGGCGGTGGCGCGGTCGGTTCGCACAACGGTCCGTTCGTACAAGGGGCTGATTGCAATCAGACCCGTGTTTCTTTAAGGCCTCACTGGACCAGATCGATGATCGATCCCTGCTTTGCGTCCGTTCCGAAACCAGGACCAACACGATGAAGCGCGCTTTGATTACGGGCATCACCGGGCAGGACGGGGCCTATCTGTCCCGCTTCCTGCTCGATCAGGGCTACGAGGTTCACGGCCTGCTTCGCCGCAGTTCGTCGGCCGATGTCGTCGGCACGCGTCTGCAATGGATCGGCGTTGCCGGCAAGGTGATGCTCCATGATGGCAACCTGACGGATCTGTCCAGCCTGGTCAGGCTGGTCTCCGACGTCAAGCCGGACGAGGTTTACAATCTCGCGGCGCAGTCTTTCGTGAAATCGTCCTGGCAGCAGCCCTTGTTGACGGGCACCGTGACCGGCCTGGGGGCGGTCAACATGCTCGAGGCGCTGCGGCTGGCGTCGCCGCGCTCGCGTTTTTATCAGGCGTCGTCGTCGGAGATGTACGGGCTCGTGCAGGAGCCGGTACAATCGGAGAAGACGCCGTTCTACCCGCGATCGCCTTATGGCGCGGCCAAGCTCTATGCGCACTGGATGACGGTCAATTATCGGGAGAGCTACGGCCTGCATGCCTCCAGCGGCATTCTGTTCAATCATGAATCGCCGCTGCGGGGCATCGAGTTCGTGACGCGCAAGATCACCGACGGCGTCGCCCGCATCAAGCTCGGGCTGCAGACGCAGCTGGCGCTTGGCAATCTTGAGGCGAAGCGGGATTGGGGACATGCGCGCGATTATGTGAAGGCGATGTGGCTGATGCTGCAGCAGGACAAGCCCGACGACTACGTCGTTGCGACGGGGACGACGACGTCGGTGCGCGAGTTTTGCGCCAAGGCCTTCGCCTCCGTCGGGTTGAAGATGGACGATCACGTCGTGGTGGACGAGCGCTTCATGCGGCCGGCGGAAGTCGATGTGCTGCTTGGCAATGCCGCGAAAGCCACGAAAGCGCTGGGCTGGCGCGTGGAGACTTCGCTCGATCAGCTCGTGGCGGAAATGGTCGAAGCCGATCTCGACCGCGTCAAGCGGTCAGTGCATCTGTAGCGGCCGGCGCGGCGGTCGTGCCGCCGCCGTACTCGGCCTGGTAGGCCGCCAGCGTTTCCTCAACGGGGCCCACGGACTTGACCGCGCCGCCGTCAAGCCAGACCGCCTTGTTGCACCAGCGCTTGACGATGTCCTGGCTGTGCGAGGCCAGCACCAGGATGCTCGCATTGGAAATGAAGGACGCGATGCGCTGTTCGGCGCGCGCCATGAACTGCTGATCGCCGGCGAGGATCCACTCATCCATCAGCAGAATCTCCGGAGCAAAGCAGGTGGCGACCGCAAACGTCAGCCGCGTGATCATGCCGGACGAATAGGTCCGCACCGGCAATTCCAGGTAATCGTCGAGTTGGGTGAAGGCGACGATGTCGTCGATCTTGGCGTCGATGTCCCGAGAGCTCAGCCCGAGCAGCAGCGCGCGCAAATAGACGTTTTCCCGGCCGCTGAGTTCGAGGTCGATGCCGAGGCCGATGTCGAACATCGGAGAAATCCGCCCCGAGGTCAGCACGCGCCCGGCGACCGGCTCATAGATGCCGGCGAGCACGCGCAGCAAGGTGGTCTTGCCGGCGCCATTGGCCCCGATGATGGCGACACGGTCTCCGACCTGGAACTCCAGGGAGATGTTCCGCAAGGCCTCGACGACGACGCGGTCGTTGGCGTCGTTGGCGATGTGGCCGCGGGACCCGCGATGCAACAAGCTCTTCTTCAGCGAACGCGATCCGCCGTGATAGATCGGAAACGACACACTGACATCGTCCACCACGATGCTGGTGCGGCTGCGATTGCTGCTTGCGTCGTCCTGCCGCATGCCTACACCCAATAGGAGATGCGGGAACGGAAGCGGACGAAGAACGCGCCCGCGATCAAGACGTTCAAGATCGTCACCAGAACAACCACGAGATAGTTCCCGGTGCTCGGCAACTCCCCGAGAAGAGGCGCGCGCACGATTTCTATCAGCGAGTAGAACGGATTGAAGATCGCGATATAGGCATGTTCCTTCAGGAGGCTCGCCTTCCACATGATCGGGGTCGCAAAGAAGAAGAGCTGAACGAGCGAAAGCATCAGCTGCGGGATGTCGCGAAAGCGCGCCGACAACATGCCGATCAGCATGCTCGCAAGCGCGCAGTTGAAGGTCACGACGATGAAAGCGGGAATGGCAAGCAGCGCGACCGCCCCGGGCCAGATTCGGAAATAGGCGATGACGCCGAAATAGATGACGAAATTATGCGCCAGGATGATCACCTTGCTCCAGGTCGCGCGATAGGCATAGACGCTGTAGGGCAGGCGGATTTGCTTGATATAGGATTCCGAGCCGACGAACATCGTGCTCGCTTCGAGCAGATAGCTGGAAATGTAGTTCCAGAACAGCAGGCCCACGCAGAGATAGGGCAGGAAATCGTCGATCGGCGATTGGAAGAGCTTCGCGTAGAGAAACCCGAGCGCGATGGTCATGATCGCCGCGCTGGCCGTCAGCCAGAAGGGTCCGAGCACCGAGCGGCGATATTTCTGCAGAATGTCGTTCCAGCCGAGTCTCATCCAGATCGGCCACGACGCGATGCCTGCCGTGACGTCGTTCAACGCCAGCACCAGTCTGCTTTCGCGGGCAGGAGCCACGGAACCGAGGCGGTAGCCGTCCTGCTGGGTCGACACGCTTGTCATGTCAGGACGTTCTTCCGGCTGTTCCGGGGGACATTTCGGACCAAAATCGCAAGCCTGTTACCTCGTCGGTCGAGCCGGCCCGCTCTTTAGGGCAAAAGCGGAGGGAAAGCGAGCCCAAGATGGCGCGGTTGAATCCGCGCTCTGCCGCCGGTCAAAACCCCGCTTCGCAATCGATTTAGCGCCGAATCCGCTGCCGCCAATACGCCAGAACGTCCGCAAGGGTTTCGTTCAACGGTGTCTGTGGCACCCAGCCGAGCAGGCGCTTGGCGGCGCTGGCATCGGCTGTCGACACCGTCACGTCGTGTGAGCGCGCCCGCGCGGGATCGACCTCGATGGCAATCCGGTGCGAACTTTGCGACAACAGAAAATCCAGCACGTCCCCAATACGTCGTGGCGCGCCGGAAGCGAGATTGACGATGGTCCCGGCCGCGATTGCGCCGGATTTTTCGATCGCGAGCGCGTAGGCCCTGGCGATGTCGCGGACGTCAAGAAAGTCGCGTTCGGCGTCGAGGTTGCCGACGCGGATCACGGGTGGCTGCAGGCCCGCTTCGATTCTCGCAATCTGTGCCGCAAAGGCGGGAATGACGAAGTCTTCGGATTGTCCGGGACCCGTGTGATTGAACGGCCGAAACCGGATCGATTTCAGGCCGCGGACCGCCATGGCGCCCAACGCCAGGTCGGCGGCGGCCTTGGTCGCGGCATATTCATTTGTCGGCGCGATCAGGGTCGCTTCATTGACCGGGCGATGGGTGGTCAGGCTGGTGCCGTAGACCTCGCCGGATCCCGCGAAGATCAGCACGCAATCGGGCGCGCAGGACAGAACCGCGCGAGCGATATTCAGCGTCGCGATCACGTTGACGTGCCAGGCCTCGTCCGGATTTGCTGTCGCGCCCGCGACCGTTGGCAGGCCCGCCAGATGCACGATATGCGTGGGCTTGATCGCCGTGACGGCGGCGTGAACCGCGGCAGGATCGGTGACGTCGAGTTCAGCGATGGCTGCACCAGCCGGCGCGTCCTTCGATGTGGCCATCACGTCGAAATTCCCGGCCTTCAGGATCCCGGTCAGATGGTGTCCGACAAAACCGGCGGCGCCCGTCAGCAGGATTCGATGCTTGGTCATGCCGTTCGGCCTGCTCGCCTGTTTTGGGAGGTGACGGGTTTCATTTCGCCACTCTTGGTTAATCGATAGGCGGGAGATCGGCAATGCTGCAGGCCGCAATTGGAGACGCAAAGGCGCGCTTACAGGTGCCACGGGGAGTGCGCACGCGAGGTTGTTTGACAGTTCGCCCCAGGCGTGGCCGGCGCGGAATCCGTGGCGGGGACATCACCCTGACGCGTTGATCCTGGTATATAAAGCTGCTTAGTGCCTCTATTATTGGTAATTCTGGCGTCAAAAATGAGCTCCAAAATCATTCCCGTGATCATGTGCGGCGGCGCCGGGACGCGGCTGTGGCCGGCTTCGCGCGAGAGCATGCCGAAACAATTCATTTCGCTGTTTGCCGACCGCTCGACATTCCAGGAGACGCTGCTGCGCGTCAACGACGCCGGCCTGTTCGAGAAGCCGATCATCGTGACCTCGTCGGATTTTCGTTTCATCGTCGCGGACCAGCTCCGTCAGATCGGTGTCGCGGCCGACATCGTGCTTGAACCGATGCGCCGCGATTCCGGGCCGGCGCTCGCGGTCGCGAACGTGCTGGCGCTGCAGCGCGATTCCGAGGCGATGCTGCTGGTGCTCGCCGCGGACCATGCCATCAAGCATGTCGACCGTTTTCATGAGGCCTGCCGGAATTCGATTCCGGCCGCGCAGCAGGGCTATATCGTCACCTTCGGCATCGTGCCGACCGAACCCTCGACCGGCTACGGTTACCTGAAACCGGGTGCCGTGCTGGCGGACAACAAGGCGCGTAAACTCGACGCATTCGCCGAGAAGCCCGATCGGGCCACGGCGGAGATCTACATCCGGGATGGTTACCTTTGGAACAGCGGCAATTTCCTGTTCAAGGCCGCGACCATGAAAACCGAAATCGAACGGTTCGAGCCGGCAATATGGCAGGCCTGTGCCGGAGCCGTGGCGCATGCAACGGCGGATCTCGATTTCGTTCGCCTCGGCGAGGCCGATTTCAGCGCGGCGCCGAAAATTTCCATCGACTATGCGGTGATGGAAAAGACCGCGGCGAGTGCCGTGCTGCCGGTCGATCTCGGCTGGTCCGATCTCGGCAGCTGGGATGCGCTATGGGCGAATGTCGAGCGCGACGCCGACGGAAACGCGCTGTTCGGCCCCAGCGAAGTCATCGATGTCAGCAACACGATCGTGCAGAGCGATCCTTCGATGTTGACGACGGTCATCGGCGTCCAGGATCTGGTGGTGGTGACGTCGGCGGACGCCGTGCTGGTTGCGCCGCGTGTCGTCAACGATCAGATGAAGACTCTGGTCGAAAAGCTGCGCGGCAAAGGCCGCAGCGAAGCCACGCAACACCGGCGCGTCTACCGGCCCTGGGGCTATTACGAGGGCATCAACATCGGCGAACGGCATCAGGTCAAGCGCATCGTCGTCAACCCCGGACATCGACTGTCGCTGCAGCGGCACCTGCATCGTTCGGAACATTGGGTGGTTGTGCGCGGCACCGGCGAAGTGACCGTCAATGGCGAGGTCACCATGCTCCACGAAAATGAATCGACCTATATTCCGGTCAACGCCGTGCATCGGCTGGGCAATCCCGGACACATTCCGCTGGAGCTGATCGAGGTTCAGGTCGGATCCTATCTCGGCGAGGACGACATCATTCGTCTCGAAGATGCCTACAACCGCGTCCGTTGACCGGATCAGCCTGATCGCCGCGCCTGCCAGGCGGCGGAATACACCTCCCGAATGCGCGACAGGAACGTGCTCCGCGAAAATTCGGCCTCGCAGCGGCTGCGCGCCGCGGCGCCCATCGCGGCCGATCTGGTGGGATCCTGCAGGAGAGTGTCGAGGGCATGAGCGAGTTCGCCGGCGTCGCCCGGCGTGACCGTGAACCCCTCGCGGTTGTGGCGTGCGATATTGGGCACCGCCGTCGGAAGCCGCGTGTTGACGACCGGCAGGCCGCACGCCATCGCCTCGATCTGCACAATTCCAAACGCCTCCGCGGTTGAAACAGAAGGCAGGACGAAAGCCCGCGCGGCATGCAGATGAGCCTTCATGGCGTCGCGGGTCAGGAAGCCTTTGAAGCGGACACGATCGCTGACGCCGAGAGTCCGTGCGAGCGCTTCCAGTCGTTGCTGTTCGCGTCCCTCGCCGATGATGACGAGGTGGCCTTGGACCTCCTGCATCGCCTTCAGCAACACCGGATAACCCTTATAGGGAACGAGCCGGCCGGCCGCGACGATCAGGTTTGGGTATTCGGTTCGCAACGCCGCGATGAGCTGGCGTTGCGCCGTATCGAGCGACGCCCAATAGGCCACATCGATGCCGTAGGGGATCACGGCGCATTTGTCCGCATGCCGGCCGAGCAATTCGGATTCCGTGATGATCGAAGGGTCGGAAACCACGATGCGATCGGCGCGCGCCAGCGTCCGCTCGATGAACGGCCGGATCAGAGGCATGATCAGGCCGCGGCCGAGAATTTCCGCATGCCAATGCAGGACGACGGCGACATGATCCGGCACGCCGAGACTGAGCCCAATATCGTTCAGCGGAAACGGCGCATGCAGCGCCAGCACGTCGTGGCGGGCCGCAGCCGCCCTCAAGGCGTGGGGAAAAGCCGGTGCGATCGGCATCGACAGCGCTTCACCAAGCGAGGCGACAGCATGCACATTCGCGCCATCTGCGACAAACCTGCGGGACCATCCGCGCTGCCGCGCCACCAGGATGTCGACGGTGTCGCCGTACTCGGTCAGTCCGGCGAGCTGCGACATCACCTCTGGAATGCCGCCATCGACCTCGGGCCGGTAGACCTTATAGGCTTGCAGGACGCGCATCAGGGATCGCAACGGTTCGGAATGGCGTGGACCTCATGTCGCTGCGCACGTCTCCTACACGCCACCGCGTACGTGGCCGTGTTGATCGAGAAACCATTGATAGGTCGAGGCGATGCCCTCGGCGAGAGAAATACGGGGCGCCCAGCCGAGCTCCTTGATCAGGCTGATATCGGTGCATTTGCGCGGCGTGCCGTCCGGCTTGCTCCGGTCGAGAATAAGATCGCCGGTGTAGCCGACCGTTCGCATCAGCTGTTCGGCAAGCTCGCGGATGGTGATGTCGACGCCGGTGCCGACATTGAGGAACTGGGCCTGCGAATAGCGCTCGAGCAGGAACAGGATGGCATGGGCGAGATCGTCGACGTGCAGGAATTCGCGGCGCGGCGTGCCTGATCCCCAGATCGTGACGGTCGGCTCGCCATTGACCTTGGCCTGATGGATTTTGCGCATCAAGGCCGGCATCACATGGCTCGAGGCCAGGTCGAAATTGTCCTGCGGGCCGTACAGGTTGGTCGGCATCACCGAAATGAAATCGCAGCCATGTTCGTGGCGAAAGGCCTGCGCCATCTTGATGCCGGCGATCTTGGCGATCGCATAGGCTTCGTTGGTCGGCTCCAGCTGTCCGGTCAGCAGCGCCTCTTCCTTGATCGGCTGTTCGGCGAGCCGCGGGTAGATGCAGGTCGAGCCGAGATAGATCAGCTTCTTCACGCCGAGCTTTGCCGCAGAAGACATGATGTTCGAGGCGATCATCAGATTGTTGTAGAGAAACTCGGCCGGATAGGTCGAGTTCGCGAGAATGCCGCCCACTTTCGCCGCTGCTATCACGACCACGTCCGGCTTCTGGTCGACCATGAATCGCTCGACCTCGATCTGCCGGGTGAGATCGAGGACGTTTCGCTCGGCGGTGATGGCGTTCAGGCCGCGCGATGCGAGTGCGCGCATGGTGGCCGACCCCACCATTCCGCGATGGCCCGCGACGAAAATGCGCTTGTTCGTCAGATCGAAAATCTTGTCAGCCAACATGCCCGTCCCGCCGCTTGTCGGAACCTACATCGCATAAAATGGCGGGCTTTAGAACGTGTTTTTGCCGTGCTGTCCACGCGACCAGCAGCGCCCGATCAGGGCTGGTCCGGCACACCGGCGTCAAGCTCGCCGATCCATGCCGCGGCGGAGGAGTCGCTTGGCGCGCGCCAGTCCCCGCGCGGTGACAATGAGCCGCCAGAGGCCACTTTTGGACCGTTCGGCATCGCCGAGCGCTTGAACTGGCTGGTTTGGAAGAAGCGGAACAGGAAGAGCCGCAGCCATCGCTTGATGGTCGCGAGATCATAGGATTGGCGAACGCTGTCTGGCATGCCGACAGGCCACTCGCCGGTTTTGGCGTCTCGCCATGCGTTCCATGCGAGGTACGCGACCTTGCTTGGCCGCAGTCCATAGCGCGTGAGATAGAACAGATTGAAATCCTGCAGCGGGTAGGGACCCACGGTCTGCTCGGTGCTCTGTGCCGGCTTGTCACCGTCGCCGGGCACGAGTTCGGGCGAGATTTCCGTCGCCAGCACCGAGCGCAACACCTTGGACGCCTCGGCGCCAAACTCGGCGCGCTCCGCCACCCAGCGGATCAGATGCTGGATCAGCGTCTTCGGCACCGACGAGTTGACGTTGTAGTGGGACATCTGGTCGCCGACACCATAGGTGCACCAGCCCAGCGCGAGCTCCGACAGGTCGCCGGTGCCCATGACAAGCGCGTCGTGGAAATTCGCCAGCCTGAACAAGAGCGAGGTGCGCTGGCCCGCCTGCACGTTCTCGAACGTCACGTCATAGACCGGTTTGCCCTGCGCGTTCGGATGGCCGATGTCCTGCAGCATCTGCCGCGAGGCGGCGGTGATGTCGATCTCCTCGGCATGTACGCCGAAGGCCTGCATCAGCGCGTGCGCATTGCCCTTGGTGTGCTTCGAGGTCGCAAAGCCTGGAAGCGTGTAGCACAGGATGTTCTCGCGCGGCAGGCCGATGCGGTCGAAGGCGCGCGCGGCCACGATCAGCGCGTGAGTGGAATCCAGTCCGCCGGAAATGCCGAGCACGACCTTCTTGATTCCCGTCGCGCGCAGCCGGGTGACAAGGCCGTGCACCTGGATGTTGAAGGCCTCATAGCAATTCTCGTCGAGCAGTTTTGGATCGTCCGGCACGAACGGGAAGCGGTTGACGGCGCGTTCCAGCTCGATCCGCGTGTCGAGCGGCGGCGCCAACGCAAACGCGATGCTGCGGAAAGCGGCGCGGTCGGCGTGATCGTCGGCGCAGTCGCCCCAGGAGCCGACGCGCATGCGCTCGTTGCGCAGCCGGTCGAGATCGATATCGGCCACGATGATCTGCCCGCTTTGCGGAAAGCGTTCGGCTTCGGCGAGCTGCTCGCCGAGTTCGAACACCGCGGCCTGGCCGTCCCAGGCGAGATCGGTGGTGGATTCGCCGGGTCCGGCCGCGGAGTAGAGATAGGCGGCGATGCAGCGGGCCGATTGCGAGCGGCAGAGCAGGCGGCGGGCGTCGGCCTTGCCGACCGTGATGTTCGAGGCCGAGAGGTTGGCGAGCACGGTGGCGCCGGCCATCGCGCCGAACGAGGAGGGCGGCGCCGGCGTCCAGACGTCCTCGCAAATCTCGACATGGATCACGAAATCCTGCACGTCGCTTGCGGCGAACAGGAGGTCGGTACCGAACGGCACCTCCGCGCCGGCGAAGCTGACTTCGCGGGGCGGCTGCGCCCAGCCGGCGGCGAAGTAGCGCTTCTCGTAGAATTCCCGGTAATTCGGCAGGTAGGATTTCGGCACGAGGCCGAGCAGCTGTCCGCGATGGATCACGAAGGCGCAGTTGAACAGCCGGCCGGCGACGGCGAAGGGCGCGCCGACGATCAGGACCGGCAGCAGTTCGCGGCTCTCTTGGATGATCCGTTCGAGCTCGCGCGCGGTCCCCTGCAGCAATGCCTCCTGCAGGAACAGATCGTCATTGGAATAGGCGGAAATGCCGAGCTCGGGAAACAGCGCCAGCGCGCAACCCTTGCCATGCGCGGCCCTGGCCAGGCGCAATGTCTCGTCGGCATTGCTTTTGGGGTCGGCAACCCGGACCGGAGGGATGCATACCGCCACGCGGGCAAAGCCATGGCGGTATATGTTGTCGAACATTGTCGTCTCGCGATTGCCGGCCAGCGGCTGACGTGCAGTCTATGCCTTTCAGGCCCGAAAAAACGGTCCCCGTCCTGCGGTCTTAAGCCGTAGGGTTAACCGCGCAACCTGAAATTTGGTCACACCGGCCGCATCGCTGCCGCCGGGATATGCGATATCCGAAGGGCGGCCGCAGGGCTATTACCGCCTATCTGAAGTCCCTGCAGCATTTGCCGCTAACCCATCTCAGGGACTTCAGATAGAAAGCGGTACTAGATTCATGGGCTTGCTAGTGCCCTTTGGTTTTCGACGTTCGTGTCGGTGGTCGCCGCGCTGGTTCACGAACGTCGAAAACCGGGCACTGGGCGCGGTGGGCTTGCGGCACGGTTCCTGCTATTCGCAGAACGTCCGCTGCTCCAGCCATCACGAGACCTCGCTTTGACCGCTGATAACCTCTCGCCACAGGGCATCGTCGACCTGCTCAAATCCTGGGCGGCGGAGAAGGCGCTGCCGCTGTGGTCCATCCAGGGATGGGATTCCGCGCGTGGCGGCTTTATCGAGCGACTGTCCGGTGAGGGCACGCCGCAAACGGAGCTGCCGCGACGGGTGCGGGTGCAGGCCCGGCAGATTTACGCCTATGCCAAATCCGCGCAGATGGGCTGGTATCCGCAAGGCCGCGAGGTTGCGCTGCGCGGTCTCGATTACCTGCTGACCAAGGCGCGAAGCCGCGACGGGCGGCCGGGTTATGGTCATCTGCTGGCGCCCGACGGCGCGCTTCTTGATCCGCTCCGCGACGCCTATGACCACGCCTTCGTGCTGCTGGCGCTGGCGACCACCTTCGCGCTGACCAAGGACGCGCAAATCCGCACCGAGATCGACGCGGCGCTGCAATTCATCGATTCCGCGCTTCGTTCGCCGCATGGCGGTTTCCATGAAGCCGTGCCGCCGACCTTGCCGCGCCGGCAAAATCCGCAGATGCATTTGTTCGAGGCGATGCTGGCGCTCTATGAGGCGACCGGCGAACCGCAGTTCCAGAATCGCGCCGGCGAATTCTACAGCCTGTTCCTCGCCAGTCTGTTCGACCAGCGAACGCAGATGCTGGGCGAATATTTCGAAGAGGATTGGTCGCGAATCAATCCCGTGGTGGTCGAGCCCGGCCATCATGCCGAATGGACCTGGCTGCTGCGCTGTTTCGAACGCAACACCGGCTGCCCGACCGGCGAGCACCGCATGGTGCTGCTGATGACGGCGCGGCGGTTTCGCGACGAAGCCACCGGATGCCTGATCGACGAAGTCGATGGATCGGGACGAATCACCAAATCGACGCGGCGGCTGTGGCCGCAGACCGAAATCGCCAAGGCGTTCCTGGCGCAGGCCGAAACGTCGGTCCCCGGCGCCGAGACCGAGGCCAGGGCGGCGCTGGTTCGGCTCTACACATATTATCTCGACCATCCGGTCGCCGGCGGCTGGTACGATCAGTTCGATGCGCAAGGCCGCTCGCTGGTCGACTTCATCCCGGCGTCGAGTTTCTACCACGTCATCTGCGCGATCTCGGAAGCCGACGAGGTTTTAGGTTAAATCATTCGGCCGGCGAGTGCGATGGGTGAGCGCCGGCCTCGCCGCGCTCGGCGGTTCGCGTCACCAGGCGGAAGAACAGCGGCACGAAGATGATGGCAAGCGCCGTCGCCGCGATCATGCCGCCGATCACGCCGGTGCCGATCGAGTGCCGGCTCGCCGCGCCCGCGCCGGTCGAGATGGCGAGCGGCATGACGCCCAGGATGAAGCACAGCGACGTCATCACGATCGGACGAAACCGCAGCCGTGCGGCTTCGATCGCGGCGTCAAAGATCGAAAGGCCGTCGCGGTGGCGCTGGGCTGCGAATTCGACGATCAGGATGGCGTTCTTCGAGGCGAGCCCGATCAGCGTGATCAGGCCGATCTGGAAATACAGATCGTTCTCGATGCCGCGCACATAGATCGCGGCAATCGCGCCGAACAGCGAAAACGGCACGGCCGTCAGCACCGCGAGCGGCAGCGACCAGCGCTCGTATTGCGCCGAGAGAATGAGGAACACCATCACCAGCCCGAAGATGAAGCCGAGATAGCCGGTGCCGGCTGTCGACAGCTCCTGGTAGGCGGTGCCGGTCCAGCCCGGCGTGTATTGGCCCGGCAGCGTCTTCTTGATCACATCCTGCATGACCGCGAGCGCCTGTCCGGAGGAGTAGCCGGGCGCCGGGCTGCCGATAATTTTCGCCGCCGGGAAGATGTTGAAACGATCGACCGTATCCGGGCCGATCACGCGCTGGACCTTCAGGAGCGCATCCAGCGGCACCATGGCGCCGCTGTCGGACTTCGCGAAAATGTAGCGCAGGTCTTCCGGCGTGCGGCGGAAATCGGCCTCTGACGACAGGCTGACGCGATAGGTCCGGCCAAACAGCGTGAAGTCGTTGACATAGAGACTGCCGAGCGCGCTCTGCATCGTGTCAAAGATCGTGTTCAGGGGAACGCCGAGCGTCTTCGCCTTGTCGCGATCGACCGTCGTCAGATATTGCGGTACCGAGGTCGAGAACTGCGAGCTGACGCCGCGCAATTCCGGCCGCTGGCTCGCGGCGGCGACCAGTTTGTTGGCCGCCTGCGCCAGGCTCTCCAATGAGCCGCCGGTGCGATCCTGCAGATAGAACTCGAAGCCGCCGGTCGTGCTGATGCCTTGAATGGGGGGCGGATTGAAACCGATCACCAGCCCATCGCGAAAGCGCGCATTGAGGGCACCAAAAGCCGGCGCAGTGCGCCGCGCATCCATCGCCGGATCGGTGCGTTCCGACCAGTCTTTCAGCGAGACGAAGGCGACGCCGGCATTGGTTTTCTGCGCGGCGGACAGAATGTCAAAGCCGGCAAAGGCGACGATGTCCTTCACGGCCGGATTCTGCTGCACTCCCTCGGAGACCACTTTCGCGATCGCCTTGGTGCGGTCGAGCGAGGCGGCCGGCGGCAGCACCATGACGAGGAAATTGTAGCCTTGATCTTCTTCCGGAAGCAGGCTGCCGGGCACGCGGGAAAACAGCGCCACGGTCGCGGCCAGCATCACCAGCACGATCGCGACCGACATCACCGTGCGGCGCAGGAAGAAGCCGACCACGCGCGAGAACCGCTCGGTGAGCCAGGCGAAACCGGTGTTGAAGATCCGGAAGGGCGCGATCGGTTCGCGATGCGGCTTGTCGAGGAAGATCGCGGCGAGCGCCGGCGTCAGGGTGAGCGCGACGACGCCGGACACCACCACCGACACCGAGATCGTGACCGCGAATTGCCGGTACAGTTCGCCGGCCAGTCCGCCCAGAAACGACACCGGGATAAACACCGCGCAGAGCGTCAGCACGATGGCGACGATCGGCCCGGACACCTGGCTCATCGCCTTGATCGCAGCCTCGCGCGCGCGAAGATGTTCGGTCCGCATGATGCGTTCGATGTTTTCAAGCACGACGATGGCGTCGTCGACGACGATGCCGATCGCGAGCACGAGGCCGAACAGCGTCAACAGATTGATCGAGAAGCCGAGCGCAAACATGCCGGCAAACGTGCCGATGATCGACACCGGCAGCGCGATGACAGGGATGATGGTGGCCCGCGCGTTCTGCAGGAACAGGAAGATGACGAGCACAACGAGGGTGATCGCCTCGGCGAAGGTCTTCAGCACCTCGCGGATCGAGACCTCGACGAAACGCGTCGTGTTGAACGGCACGTCGTATTTCAGGTCATCCGGGAAGCGCTGCGACAGGCGATCCATCACCTCCTTCACGGCGGCCGTGGTCTGGATCGCATTCGCGCCCGGCTGCAGATAGACGCCGATCGGCACCGTCGGGTTGCCGTTGAACGTCGCCGAGAACGCATAGTTCTGCGAGCCGAGTTCGACGCGCGCCACGTCCTTGATGCGCAGCGCGCCGCCGAATTCGTCGGTGCGCAGGATGATGTTCTCGAACTCCTTGGGATCGACCAGCCGGCCCTGCGTCGTCACCGAATAGGTAAAAGCCGGCGGATTGCGCTGCGGCTCTTCGCCGAAGCGCCCCGCGGAGAATTGCGCGTTCTGCTCGCGCACAGCGGCGGCGACGTCGGCCGGCGTCAGGCCGTATTGGGCGAGCTTGTCCGGCCGCAGCCAGATCCGCATCGAGTAGTCCGCCGCGCCGAACAGCGAGGCGTCGCCGACACCGGGCGTGCGGCGCAATTCATCGATGACGTTGATCAGCGCGTAGTTCGAGATGTAGACAGTGTCGTAGCTGCGATTGGGCGACACCATGGCGACGACCTCGAGAATCGAGCTCGATCGTTTCTGAACCGTGACGCCCTGGCGCTGCACCTCTTGCGGCAGCAGCGGAATCGCGCGCTGCACGCGGTTGTTGACGTTGATGGTGGCCTGATCGGGGTTGGTGCCGATCGCAAAGGTGACGACCAGAGTGAGCGTGCCGGAGCCGGTCGAGGTCGAGCGCATATACAGCATCTTTTCGACGCCGTTGATCTGCTGCTCGAGTGGGGCTGCGACCGTCTGGGCGATGGTTTCCGCCGACGCGCCGGGATAGGTGGCGCTGACGGCCACCTCCGGCGGGATGATTTCCGGATATTGCGAGATCGGCAGCGCGCGCATCGCCAGCAATCCGGCGAGCACGATGATGATCGAGATCACGGTCGCAAACACCGGGCGGTCGATGAAGAATTTCGAGAACATGGCTCGGTCCGTCAGCCCTTCTGCGCGGCGGGCGCGGTCTGGCTTTCGTCTTTCTTCTCGTCCTTCTTGGCGTCGAGCGGCGTCGGCTTGACGGCGGCGCCGGGACGGACCCGCATCACGCCGTCGGCGATGATCCGTTCGCCGTCATTGAGGCCTGAGCGGACCAGCCAGCCGTCCTTGACCTCCTGCTCCAGCTTGACCGGCTTCGGCTCGACAATGTTCTTGTCATTCACCGCCAGCACGAATGTTCCCTGCGGGCCCTGCGATACCGCCTTGGCCGGCACGATGAAGGCGTTCGGCACCGTGATGCCGCCGACGATGATGCGAACGAACTGGCCCGGCAGGATGCTGCCGTCCGGATTCGGGAAGATCGCGCGGATCTGCACGGTGCCGGTGCGTTGATCGACATTCTGAGCCGAGACGTTGACCTTGCCCTTCGCCGGGTAGGTCTGGCCGTCGCCATATTGCAGCTGGACCCAGATGTCGTCGTCGCTCAAGGGCCGCTTGTTGTCGGCCTGGAACGACGCGAAGTTGCGGAACTCGGAATCGGTGACCGAGAAATTGACATAGGCCGGATCGAGCTGGGTGATCGTGGTGAGCAAGGTCTGCTGCGCCTGCACCAGCGACCCCTCCGCCGGCGACGTCAGGCTGGTCGGCCCTGATACCGGCGCGCGAACGATCGTGTACTCCATGTTCAGATTGGCCATTTGCAGGTCGGCCGCGGCGGCCTGCACCGCCGAGGTCGACTGGTCGCGCGCGGCCTGCGCGTCATCCATCTGCTTCTGGGTCGCGACGCCGCGGCCGACCAGTTCCTGGGTTCGCTTGAAATTTTCCTCGTTCTGCTTGGCGGTCGCGCGCGCCTGCGCCACCTGCGCGGTCGAGCGGTCCAGCGCGGCTTGATAGGGGCGGGGGTCGATCCGGAACAGCACGTCGCCCTGTTTGACGCGATCGCCTTCGGTGTATTCCCGTTTCAGGACGATGCCGGACACTTGCGGGCGGATTTCGACGAGCCGGAAGCCCGCCACGCGCCCAGCATAAGCGAGCGTCAGCGGAATGTCGGCCCGATGCAGCGTCACCACGCCGACATCGGGCGGCGGCGGGGCGGGCGGCGCCGCCGGCGCGACCGCCGTCGATCTGCCCAACATCCAATAGCCGCCGCCGGCGACCGCAAGCAGGGCGATGACGCTGACAGTAGCGCGTGCGAATCGTGTCATTCCGAACCCATTTCGGCGCAGCGCTCACGCGGGCTGGCCGCCAGCAAAACCGCCTGAGAGCTCTGCACCCCAACCGAATTTTCGGCACGGGGAATTACCATGCACAGCAACAAAACAAAACGCGAACTTGTCGCGGCGGCCTGTTGAATTGATCAGGCCGCGTCAGGCTCCGACCGTACCCTTGCTGTTCACGATCTCGTGAAACGAAATGTCGACCGCTGAGGACATCGAGATGGAGCCGCGTTGCCTCGTCCGGTTCGAGCCGCTTGCCTCGCGCCCCCTTAGGCCGTGCGCGCGAAATGCGCATTCATCGCCGCGATCAGCGGCCGCATGAAGAATGCGTTGTTGTCGGGGTAGATGGTGGTCGCGATGCCGAAGGCTTGCAATTCGTCTGACACCACAGGGCCGACGCTGGCGACCGGCGTCCGCTTCAGCGCCTCCTTCAGTTTCACCTCGAGCTGAAGAGCCTTGGCGGCATCCAGCAGCCGTCGCGCCTGGCCCCGGCTGGTCAGCGCGATACAGTCGATGCCGCCGGTGGCGAGGCTCTCGATCGCGGCTGCGATGTTCGGTTCTGCGGCCTTCGCGTCATAAATATATGGCAGCACCGCATCGACCTGCGCGCCCATCGTCTCGATCGCGGCCAGCAGCTTGCTGTGATCCTGCTCGGGGTAAAGCTGAAGGCCGAGCCGATGGCCCTTCAGATCGAGCCGGCTCAGCGCCTCCGCGATGCCCTCCGACGTCGGCTTCTCCGCGATGATCTCGGCCTCGAGGCCGAGCTCGCGGAGCGCCCGGACCGGCTTGGGGCCGCGCGCGACCTTGCGCGGCTTTGCGAGCGCGGCGACGAAGGGCGCCTCCAGATCGATCTGCCGCACCACTTTCATGATGCGGCGCAAGCCCTCGCCGGTCATCAGCACGAGCTCGTCGAACGGATCGGCGACAAGCCGCTTGATCCACAATTCGACGGCCCGCGCATCCGGCGCGTCATGGATTTCGAACATCGGACAGTGCACGACATCGGCACCCTGCTCGGTGAGCAGGCGGGAGAATTGCGCTTCCTCGCGCGTCTCCAGGATCAGGATGCGTCGTCCCTTGAGCTTGTCGGTCATTTCATATCCGTTTCATACGACTTTGCGTTTTTTGAGGTCGGCAATGCGCATAGCATCGAGGCCGAGCCCGCGCAGGACCTCATCGGTGTGCTCACCCGCCTCCGGCGCCGCCCGCCGCATCGAGGAGGGCGTGCGCGACAATGTCAGGGCCTGGCCCACGACATCGAGATCGTGCAACTGTTGATGATGCACCGTCTTCACCTGCTGCAGCTGCCGCACATGCGGGTCGGCGAAGACCTGGTCGATCGCATAGATCGGCCCGGCCGGCACGCCGGCCTCGTTCAGGCGTTCGATCCATTCCGCCGACGATCGGGTCACGGTCACCGCGGTGATCGCCTCGTTCATCCTGGCGCGATTTTTCCGGCGCGCGTCGCCGGTCGCGAAGTCCGGATCATCGAGCCATTGCATCCGGTCGAACAGCTGGCACAGCCGGGTAAACAGCCGCGTGCCTGACGCGGCGATGTTGATGTACCCATCCTTGGTCTTGTAGGCGCTGGTCGGGACTGAGGTCGGGTGGTCGTTGCCGGCCTGTGGCGGCACCTCATGGCCGATCAGCCAGCGCGCCGCCTGGAAGTCCAGCATCTGGATCATCGCCTGCAGCAGTGATGTCTTGATCCACTGGCCCTCGCCGGAGAATTCGCGTTCATAGAGCGCAAGCATCACGCCTTGGGCGAGGAAATTGCCGGCGGTGAGGTCGGCGACGGGAATGCCGACGCGGACCGGGCCCTGGCCGGGCAGCCCGGTGATCGACATCAACCCGCCCATCCCCTGCGCGATCTGGTCGACGCCGGCGCGATCCTTGTACGGACCGCTGTCGCCGAAGCCGGACAGGCTCGCATAGATGAGGCGCGGATTGATGGCCTTCAGCGTCGCGTAATCGATGCCAAGTCGCGTCTTCACGGCGGGGCGGAAATTCTCGACCAAAACATCGGCATCCCGCGCAAGCCGCATGAAGATCGCGAGCCCCTCCGGATCCTTCAGGTTCAGGGTCAGGCCGCGCTTGTTGCGATGCAGGTTCTGGAAATCGAAATCATGGCGGTTGGTGGAGGTGAGGTCGTCGGCCGCGCCCGGCTGCTCGATCTTCAGCGCCCGCGCGCCCCAGTCCACCAATTGACGGACACATGTCGGACCGGCGCGGACATGGGAGAGATCGAGCACCTTGATCCGCCACAGCGGTCCGTCGGCCGGGTTCGGCGGTCCCCACATCGCGTCGCTCGCGTCTGTTGACGTCGTCGTCATGGGCGGGCTCCGGCCGGCATCATCGATCGGCAGTTCGAAAAAGGTTCGCGCTGGCCCCGGATTCAAGCCATTCCGGGCCACCTGCGCAAGGGAGACCTGCGCAGGGGATACGGGTGCAGTCTTCGGCTATCGGAGCGTGCAATTGTCGTGCTATCGGCGAAGGGATCGTCACCCAACACGTCGCCTGAGATGACCGGTTCGCATTTCGTCCTCACGCTGTCCTGCCCGGACAGGCCCGGCATCGTCGCCGCGGTCTCGACCTTCCTGTTCGACAGTGGCCAGAATATCCTCGACGCCCAGCAGTTCGACGATGTCGAGACCGGCCGCTTCTTCATGCGCGTGGTGTTCAATGCCGCCGGCCGCGTCCCCTCATTGCCGGATCTGAGCCGGGGCTTCGAGGCCGTTGCCGCGAAGTTCCAGATGGCTTTTCGCATCCATGATCGCGCGCAGCCGCAACGGGTGATGCTGTTGGTGTCGAAATTCGACCATTGTCTGGTCGACCTGCTGTATCGCTGGCGGATCGGCGAGCTCGCGATGATCCCGGCCGCGATCGTCGCCAATCATCCGCGCAGCACGTATGAGGGCGTCGATTTCGGCGAGATCCCGTTTCATCACCTGCCGATCACATCAGACACCAAATCCGCGCAGGAAGCCGCGCTGGCCGCGCTGGTCGAGTCCACGGGGTCGCAGCTCCTGGTGCTCGCGCGCTACATGCAGATTCTCTCCGAAGGGTTCGTGGCCCGCTTCGCCGGCCGCTGCATCAATATTCATCACTCGTTCCTGCCCGGCTTCAAGGGCGCGCGCCCCTATCATCAGGCGCATGCGCGCGGCGTGAAGGTGATCGGGGCAACCGCGCATTATGTCACCGGCAGCCTCGATGAGGGGCCGATCATCGAGCAGGACGTCGAGCGGATCAGCCATCGCGACGAGCCCGCCGACCTGATCCGCAAGGGGCGTGACATCGAGCGCCGCGTGCTCGCGCGCGCGGTGCGCTATCACCTCGAAGATCGCGTGATCCTGAACGGCAACAAGACCGTGGTGTTCACGGATTAAATCGCCGCTTTCAAAAATCGTACAGTGCGGCCGGGTTGAAGGTCAGGATTTGCCGCTGCGCGGCCTCGTCCGGAAACCATGGCCGCACCATCTGCAGCGCCGCGGCCACGTCAGCCTGTGCCCCAGCCGATCCGCTGCCGAACACCAGCCGGTCGGGCCGGGTCGCCATGGCCTCGCGCGCCAGCAGGCTCGCCGCCTCCTGTGCCGCCGGCGACGCCGATGACAGCTCCGCAGCGGAAAATTTCAGCCAGAAGCGCCCCATATGCACGAGCTCCAGCAGCAGCGCGCGGGCGCTCGAGCCGCCATCATGGCCAGCGAAACCGGCAAGGCCGGTGAAGCACACCGGCACCGGCATCCGCGTCAGGATCCATTCCGCCCGGTGCAGCGCGTGGGTGTCGCCGGCCGGCAAATCGAGCTCGATGTGCCAGCCGGGGATCACAAGGGCATCGCCATAGCAGAGCATGCCCGCGACATCGGCGTCGTCGTCGAGCCGGAAGCGAACGCCGCGCACGCCCTGGTCATGCAGACGATGCAGCGTGTCCCGGTCCAGCGCAGCCGGCGGCGCGATCACGGCGCGGCAGATCGGACGCTCGTCGGCCTCCGGCGACAAGGTGACGTTCGCCTCGCTCAGGCGGTTCAGCACGACCCCACCGATGCCGCAGGCCTTCAGATCATGCCATTCGGCCGCACCGCCGGCGGAGCCGCGGTAGTCGGCGTCGATCAGAACGGCTGCGGGGCTCTCGGCGGCCGCAGGTTCGTCCTTTGCCTCGTCATGCGACCGACCGCGCGACCGCAGCACGCGCGCCAATGTCTCACGCAACGGAGATCCTCCGGGCAGAGCCGCAAGCCTCGCAGGATAGTTGCTTCGTCATTGATTCGCTTATGTTTTCTCTCATGCCGCACCAGTTTGGAGACGCGCAACAGGACCATTGCAGCCGAGATCGCGCCTTCGACCTCTGGCCAGCTATGCCGAATGGAAAATTGGACTAAACTATGAGCAAGCCCTGACAAAAACGGGCCGTTCGCGGATCAAATCGGCTTGTCAAATCGAGCTGGGAGGGGACTGTTGATGATTTTTTGGAGCAAGTTGCTGCCGTCGCTGGCCATCGTGGCGACCGTAGCCGCAGGGAGCGCCCGGGCGGAGGACACCGTCAAGGTCGGGCTGATCGTGCCCTTGACCGGCGGCCAGGCCTCCACCGGCAAGCAGATCGACAACGCGATCAAGCTCTATATGCAGCAGAACGGCGCGAGCGTCGCCGGCAAGAAGGTCGAGGTGATCGTCCGGGATGATGGCGCGATCCCCGACAATACCAAGCGGCTGGCGCAGGAGTTGATCGTCAACGACAAGGTCAATGTCATTGCCGGCTTCGGCGTCACGCCGGCGGCGCTCGCCGCCGCGCCGCTCGCCACCCAGGCCAAGGTGCCCGAAGTGGTCATGGCGGCGGGCACCTCGATCATCACCGAGCGCTCGCCCTATATCGCCCGTACCAGCTTCACCCTGCCGCAGTCCGCGGTGA
>Ga0081455_10000258_pt1 | contig 69890 bp, 75 predicted proteins | sample TabmetS3T2R1_FD_70207 | JGI IMG/M metagenome (GOLD analysis project Ga0081455, IMG submission 70207) | Tabebuia heterophylla rhizosphere microbial communities from the University of Puerto Rico - S3T2R1 | ecosystem: Host-associated > Plants > Roots > Rhizosphere ...
CGGCCCGGCCGGGACGTCGCCCAGGGTCAGCTCCGGCAGCCGCGCCCGCGCCACCCCGGAGGCGACCAGCGCCCGGCAGACCCGGTCGGTGCCGGCGAGCACCGCCTTGCGGACGAACACCGCCCGCAGGTCGTCCAGCTCGTTCACCGCCTCGCCCGCGAACGCGGCGACGAACCCGGCCCGCGCCGCGACGCCACGGTTGATCGTCTCGGCCGCGAAGTGATCGACCAGCCGGACATCGGTTCCGGTGACCCCGGGAACACCCGACACCGCGTCGTAGGCGTCGGCGACCATGAGGAACGCGAAGTTCGGCGCGCAGAAGTAGGTCGGCAGGCGCAACCTGACCTCCGCACGGCCATCCGGCCCGACCCCGGCGTGCTCGACGAACCCCAGATCGGTCACGGGTTCGTCGAGCTCCGGGTCGCGAACCGTGCCCAGCGCCGACCAGATCGCGGCGCGCAGCGCCGGGACTTCGTGGACCGCCGTCATGGGTTCGGCACGCCGACCGGCTCGACCACCTTCGGCTCCTCGAGCCGCAGCTCGTCGGGCACCTCGATGTCGTAGAGCCGCGCGGCGTTGAGCCCGAGGATCTTCTTCTTCTGTGCCACCGTCAGCGGCGCGAAGTCGGACAGCTCCTCATCGGCCGGCATCTGCCAGTCGACGAAGCCCTCGACCTGCCACTTCGGTTCCCAGATCGCGTAGTCCGCGCCGAAGATCAGTTTGTCCTCACCGAGCCAGAACATCAGCTCGCCCATGACCTTCGCGAAGAACTTCGGCCGGGCGTGCATGAGCCCGCCGACGACGACCGCGAGGCCGGCGTAGACGTTGCGCTCCTGCGTCGCCATGAAGCAGAAGTCCTCGATGCGCGGCAGCCCCACGTGCTCGACGATGAAGTTGAGCCCCTGGAAACTGGTCGACGCCCGGTCGACGTCGGACATGTCGAACGCGTCCTTGTCGAGCGGCCAGATCGTCGGGCCCTTGTGCACGTGGATGTTCTTGACGCCGAGCTCCTCGCACTTCTCGAGGTAGCGGTACGCCTCCGGGTCCTTCAGGCTCCAGCCGCGGGAGTCACCCATCCACTCCGCCGTGTACAGCTTGACGCCCTTGCACCCGTAGCGCTTGACCCGTTCCTCGAACGCCTTCATGCCCGCGTCACCCTCGCGCGGGTCGAAGTAGGTGTTCACGCGGAACCTGCCCGGATACTTCTCCGCCAGCGCGGCGTCGGTCTCGGTGGTGTTGAACCCGTTGCGGTACCACTGCTTGAGGTTCGTCGGCTGGAAGATCGCGACGTCGACGTGTCCGACCTCGAACAGGTCGTGCATCATCAGTTCCTCGGAGTACTTCTGGAACCGGTCGATCGGCCAGTGCGTGTCGGCCGGGCCCAGCCCCTGGTAGGCGTGGAAGCATTCGATCCAGCCCTTGGCGTACTCCTCCTGCCCCTCGACCCAGTTGTCGGGGCTGGCGTCCCAGAAGTGCGTGTGCCCGTCGACGACGAAGTACTTCTCGCCATCCTTTGCGTACATGGTCTCCTGCCCTTGCTCCGGTGTTGTTGGCCTCGCCGTTTCAGCGGACCGGCTTGAGGTCGAAGTCGAGGAACTCGGCCGCGTCCTCCGGGTTGGCGAACATGATGGTGCGGTCGTCCTGGTGCACCATTCGCCCGTAGTGGGTGGACATGCTTTCCTCGAACTCGGCCGAGTTGAACCACCCCTCCTCTTCGCCCGCCGCCTCGTCGATCTCGCTGTAGACGACGTCCATGCGGCCCGTGGCGTCGACGCGGATCATCGACGGCAGGTGAGTGATCGTGACGTTGTCCTTGGTGTCCATGACTTCGGCGACGATGACGCCGACCTGGTTGTTCATCAACGTGAAACCGCACCTGTTGGACGCGCTGTTGTCGGACTTGTACGGGCTTTCCGCCGTCTTGAACGTGGTCACTGGGCCAGCTCCTTCGGTGTCTGCAGACGCAGGTCGGACAGAATGCCGCTGAAACGGCTCTTCACGCGGTCGAGGCCGTCCTCGAACCGGGCGGGCTTGGCGTCGGGCTGCGACCACAGCGGCTGCAGCGTCCGGGCGGCCTTGAGGCAGCGCGGCACCCAGGTTCCCAGCCACTCCTGCAGGATCGCGGTGTTGTGGTCGCGGAACTCCTTGTCGTTCACGAGCAGGTCGAACATGACCCGCGTGTAGCGCAGGTCGCGCTCGGCGTAGTCGTACTCCGCCGCGCCGATCAGCGTCGGCGTGACGAAGTCACCGTTGGCCGGGGCCGCCTGCTGCACCAGGTGGCTGCGGAACAGCTCACCCACCAGCGGCTCGAACACCACGTTGGCCGCGAAGATCGCCTCGCACCAGTCGTCGATCGCGGTCAGCTGCTCGGCGGTCTCCCGCACGCCCTGCCACGCCGGGTCGTCGTTCCAGGTGATCTGGTGGGCCGTGCCGTCGAAGTGGTTGATCTCCTCGGTCAGGGTCAGGTTGTACAGCGCGAGGTCCTGCGCCGCGCGGATCCGGTGCATGCTGTTCACCGAGATCGCGTTGTTGTGCATGTTCGTCGGCGCACGGCGGTTGGCGTTGGCGAACAGGTACAGGCCCAGGCCGTGGTCCACATGCATCCACGCGCCGACGTGCTGCGCCACGAAATGCGTCCAGTTGCGGTTCCACTGGTCGAAGGCCTTGGACTGGCGGGCCGATTCGACGTTCTGGTTGAGCTGGCGCACGACGTTCGCGTTGTAGCGGTAAAGGGTGAGCTCCCATTCCTCGTTGGGGTCACGGAACTCGTGCCAGCCCAGCGCGGGCCAGTCGTAGCCCTTCCCGCCCGAGCCGGGGCTGCGCTCCGGTTCCGGCCGGTCCGAGCCCCACGCCTTGAGCCGGGTCCACTCCAGCGGGTAGCCGCCGCGCCCGTCGGCGAAGGCGTACAGCCATCCCTGCGCCAGATAGTGCCGCGGGTCGGGCTGCACCTCGACGGTGACGTCCTCGTAGTGGCTCTGCTTGCGTTTGGCTGGGTCGAAGTAATTGAACCGGCGCGCCCCCGAGTCCGGGAAAACCTTGGCACCCGCTTCGGCGTCGGTGAAGACGGGCTTGGGCACGCTGCGTTCCTGCGTCGTGGTCATCGGCTTCTTCCTTTACCTCGTGGGCACTATGCGTCCGCCTCGCCGGTGGTGGTGAACTTGTCGTAGAAGATGCGCTTGTCCGCGACACCCAGCGCGGGCAGCAGCTCCAGGGCCGCCTCGACCATCGGTGGCGGCCCGCACACGTAGACGTCGGCGCCGGCGAGGTCTTTTTCGCGGCGGCACACGACGTCGGTGATCAACCCGGTCTCGCCCGCCCAGTCCTCGTCGCCCGGCTCCGACAGGGCCGGCACGAAGGTGAAGTCGGGCAGCGTCTGCTCCAGCTCGTGGAGTTCCTTCTCGAAACAGAGGTCCTGCCGCCGGCGGGCGCCGTAGTAGAAGGTCGCCTTCCGGGCCGCGACCTCGCCGCCGCGGTCGGCCATCGACCGCAGGAGGGCCAGGATGGGCGCCATACCCGCCCCGCCGCCGACGAACACCAGGGGCGCACCCGGCGCGTCCCGCAGGGTGAACACCCCGAACGGCCCGGTCACCTCGAGCCGGTCACCGACCGCGACACCGGTGTCCAGGAACTGGGAGAACAGACCGCCGGGGTAGATCTTGATGACGAACTCCAGCTGCCCGGCACCGGGGATGTTCGCCATGGAGAACGAACGCGTCTCGTCGGTCCCGGGCACCGCGAAGTCCAGGTACTGACCGGGAAAGAACTTCAGGGTGGCCGGTTCGACGAGCCGCAGCACCAGGTGGCGCATGTCATGCGTGACGTGGTCGTTGGAAACGACCTCCGCGACCGCCTGCTGGATCGGCAGTCCGGAGTGGATCATCTCCTCGTCGTAGTTGAGCAGTTCGATGGTCAGGTCCTCGTACGCGTGCGCCCGGCACAGCAGCGTGAAACCTTCCTCCTTCTCGAAGTCCGGCAGCGCGAACGTGGAGTACCGCTCGAGCTCCACGTCCTCACCGTCGAGGATGAACGACTTGCACGAGGCACACTGCCCCTCCTTGCAGCCGTGCATGAGCATCACGCCCTGCTCGGCGGCGGCCCGGAGGATGGTTTGCTCCTCGTCGACTTCGATCTCGATCCCCACCGGCTCGAAGCGCACCTCGTGCTTGTCGCCCATCGACACCCCTTCGTGTCCCGGCGAGCGGGCCCCGGAACGACCGGGGCCCGCGCGCGGATCAGTTCGCCGGTGCCGGCCGCCCGGCCGGTCCCTGACGGTTGTAGTCGGCGAGGAACGCCGACCGCTCGTCGTCGGACATCTGGTTGAGCAGCACGTTGGGGCTTTGCACCTCGGGCATGCGCCGCAGGTGGTCCAGCGTCCACATCTTGCTCGGGTCGAGGTTCAGGTGCGGCTGCGCGACCATCGTCTTGCCGTCGTCACGCACGAACCCCATGTCGGAGACCACGTCGGCCCAGTTCCAGCCGTGGTAGAGGGTCTCCCACTCACGGGCACCGACCAGCTGGCCCATGTTCGGCGTCTGCCGGCCCTGGTAGATCGGCCGGAACGCCTCGACGTCGGTCCAGCGGCACGTCTCCGAGCAGTACGTGCGCCACTGCCCGTCGACCTTGTCGATCACCGTGTCCTCCCGGATCAGGCACGGCACCATGCAGGTCCAGCAGCGGTGCGGGTACACGTAGTCGACGTTCTCGGCCACGATCGGGTGGTGACCGTTGGGCACCGACAGCCGGTTGTAGTTCTCCCACCACTTCCCGTACTTGTCGTACCAGCCGGGGTACTTGTGCTCGAACCACTCGAAGTCCTCGTCGGTCATCGGGTCGATGCGCCAGTAGTTGGCGAGCCACCCGGTGGCGAAGAACTGCGCCACTTCGTGCACGTACCCCTTGTTCCAGATGCGGTTCCAGGCTTCCTCGATCAGGTCGTGCGGGATGACCAGCCCGTACTTCTCCAGCGGGACGAGGTAGCTGCGGTAGTAGTCGTCGTAGATCCAGCGCCGCCACATCTCCGCGTAGCTCTCGCGGTCCTTGCGGCGGTCCTTCGTGCCGTACTCGATGAAGGTGCCGATCGCGGCGTCGACCACGGCGTGGTTGTTCCACCACGCGTAGCGCAGGTCGCGTTCGAGCAACTGGTGGTTGCTTTCGTCGGACAGCGCCATGAGCAACGTCGCGTAGCCGTTGCTGATGTGCCGGGACTCGTCGGACTGCACCGAGTGGAACACCGTCGGCAGCAGGTAGTCGCCGTTGGCGGCCGCTTCGGCCGGCATGGCGACGAACAAGGTGTTGGTAAATGCCGTCTCCGCCACGATGGTCAGATAAATGCTGGCCGCCGTGATGGCGTCGCCGGTGATGAACCCTTCCGCGAACTGGCGGCCGATCGTGCCGCAGTAGTCGTTCTGGAAGTTGCGCAGGCTCGAGTTGAAGCCCGCCGGGTCGATGTAGTTCTGCATGTAGAGGCGCTTGAGGTTCTGCTGGATCGTCGAGTGCCGGACCTCGTCGATCATCTGGATCGCCTGGCCGTTGTGCAGCTCAGGGTTCGGCACCGTGCGGAACAGCAGTGGCATCGCCCGCGCCGCCGAGATCTCGGGCAGCGGGATGATGCTCAGGAACAGTTTCTGCCACTCCAGCCAGCGTTCCTGGACCTGGCGGAACATGTTGCCGCGGATCGCGCCGTCCTCGGCGCCGTACACGCGGTGGTCCTTTTCCTCCTGCATGGGGAAATACGACCGGAGAACCTGCTTGAGCGGGTCCTTCTTCTTCGCCTTGCGGAACGTGTAATCCGTCCCGTACTGCGATACCGGCTCGTGGTAGGCCGGTTCCCAGGAAAGTTCCTGGATCTTCTGGTGGGCTTTCGCCACACTTTGGCGGCTCATGATCACTCCTAGGTGGGCACAAGTCCTACACCATGATTAGAGGCCGCACCGCCGCGAGCGCGGGTCTCAATATGAGACACGCGGTTCAGGGCTCGTCGAACACGGTGCGGCGCAGTTGTTCGAGGTGGTCGTGCACGGCGTTTTTCTGCCGGGCGTCGCCCTCCGCTTCGGGCCGGATACCAAGGGCCCTCAGCAGTTCCGCCGCCGGATCGCCCGGGTGCCCGTCCCCGAAGGTGGGGTGCAAGCCCTGGTCGACCAGGTGGTGGAACACGATGTTCACGACTGTCCACGGGTTGTAGGTCTCGTCGGGCATGCCTCCATCACACGCCTCCCCCGGACGAGGGCTTGTCTCAATTTGAGACGCCGTACGGGAGGGCGAGCGACTACGGTGCGAGTTGGGACACGCCGACGGTGTTCGGTATTACCCTGTTGGGGCAGCGGCAGGAGGTCAACGTGGACCACGACCGGGGCGGCGTCGTAGTGGCCGACGACGAGGGGCTGGCGCGCACCCGGTTGCGGTTTCTCACCGCGGAGAGCGTCGAACCGGGCCAGGTGCGCGAGGCGATCCTCGCTTCGTGGTGGCGCTCGCGCGAGTTCCACGTGCCCGCCGACCGCATCGACCTGCCCTACGAACGGGACCAGAACCTGGACACGCCGCTGATCCGTGGCGCGCAGCCGGTGCTGGAACGGCTCGGCGACCAGCTCGACGGCCAGCCGATCAGCATGATCCTCACCGACCAGTCCGGGAGCGTGCTCACCCAGCGCACGGGCGACCACGACCTGCACCGGCACCTGGAGGGCGTCGAGCTGGCGCCCGGGTTCAGCTACGGCGAACGGTTCGTCGGCACGAACGGGATCGGCACCGCGCTCGCCGACGGCAGGCCCACGCAGGTGTTCGGGCACGAGCACTACGCGGAGAACCTGGAGGACCTCGCGTGCGCCGGCGTGCCGATCCAGCACCCCATCTCGGGCAAGACGATCGGCGCACTCGACCTGACCTGCTGGCGCAAGGACGCGGGCGGGCTGCTCGTCGCGCTCGCCCGGTCCACCGCCGAGCAGATCCGGCAGGCCCTGCTGACCCACAGCAACATGCGGGAACTGGTGCTGTTCCAGACATATCTGCAGGCGTGCCGCCGCACGACCGGGATCGTGATGGCCTTCAACGACGACGTCGTGATGATGAACGACGCCGCCCGCCAGCTCCTCGACCCGACGGACCAGTCGATCCTGCTGGGACACGCGACGCAGGCGCTGTCGTCCGGGCGGCGCGCCACCGAGACGGTCGCGTTGTCCACGGGCAGCAAGGTGCGGATGTACTGCCGGCGGGTCCCGGGTGAGCGGGCCAGGGAGATCGCCGGCTGCGTGCTGTCGGTGAAGCTCATCGAGTCCGACGACGAAAGCGTGGGCGTCAGCCTGTCACCGGTGCCGATGTTCCTGCCCGGGGTGGCCGGGTCGGCACCGCTGTGGTCGCGCAGCAGCCACGCCGTCGACAGCAGCTACGGCAGCGGCGAGTGGCTCGTGCTGGCCGGTGAGCCCGGCGTCGGGAAGTACACGCTGGCGCAGGGCGTGCACCGGCGGCGCAACCCGGCCGGGCGGCTGCACGTCCTGGACGGGGCGGACGCGGGACCGTCGTGGGCGGCGGACGTGCGCCGCGAACTGCTCGACGATCCGGTGGACACGCTGGTGATCCGGCACGTCGACCGGCTCGGTGACGACGACGTGCGCGCGCTGGTCGGGGTGCTGCGCCAGGTGCCGAGGCCGGACGGGCCGTGGATCGCCCTGACGCTCATCCCGGACGCGGAGACCAGCCCGCGGCTGGCGGAGCTGCTCGCGTTCTTCCCGCGCACGGTCGGGGTCCCGTCACTGCGGCGTCACATCGAGGACCTGGCCGAACTGGTGCCGCTGTTCCTGAGCAAGCTGTCGCACAGCGGGCAGATCACCTGCTCGCCGGCGGCGATGCACCTGCTGATGCGGGCGTCATGGCCGGGCAACACCGCGCAGCTCTACCAGGTGCTGCGGGAGGTCACGCAGCGCCGCCGCACCGGCATGATCCGCCCGACGGACCTGCCCGCCGAGTACCACACCATCGCGCGGCGCCCGCTGAACCGGTTCGAGGCCGTCGAACGCGACGCGATCGTGCGCAGCCTCGAGGACGCGGGCGGCAACAAGGTCCGTGCGGCCCAGCTGCTCGGCATCTCCCGCGCGACGATCTACCGCAAGATCCACGAGTACGGCATCCTCACCCCGGTCCACTGACGCGCGGGTCAACTCGTCGTGCGCAGGGAACGCGCCCACTCGGCGAGGTCGGCGACCGTCCAGTCCGGCTCGGGGTGCGCCGGGAGCGGACGGCGGCCGTCCCGGGTGACGAAGACCGTGCGCATGCCGGCGGCCTGGGCGCCGGCGATGTCCCAGCCGTGCGCGGCGATCATCACCGGCGGCTCCCCGCCGTGCTCGACCAGGGCGTAGGCGGCCGGGGACGGCTTGAGCGCTCCCGCCGCTTCGGCCGAGTACACCGCATCGAAGCCGAGGTCCGCGAGCTGGGCCTCGATGACGGCCTGCGGTGAGTTACCGAGAGCCACCAACCGGTGCCCCTGGTCCCTGAGCTCGGCGAGGGCCGGCACGACGTCCGGGTGCGGTGGCAGGGACCGCAGCGCCGCGGCCAGCCCGGGCACGTCGGCCTCGGGCGCGACGGCCCGCGCGCAGGCCCCGGCGAGCTCGGCGAAGTCCTGGTACCGGTCGCTCGCGGTGACCACCAGCGCCGTGTGGATGAGCAGGTCGAACCAGCGCGTGCGCACCTCGGTCCCGCCGAGGACGTCGTCCAGCGGCGCGAGGTCGAGCAGCGTTTCGTTGATGTCGAACACGAGCAGCATGACCGCAAGGTACTATCCCCTTCGAACCTAAAACAAGGGGACGCGATGGACCTGCCCGCACCGGACATCACGGAGTTCGAGCTGGGCGCCGTGCTGTCCGCCCTCGCCGATCAGCACCGGCGCGCGGTGGTGGTCGACCTGCTGGACCGGCCCGGCGGCGAGCACGCCTGCTCGTCGTTTCACCTGCCGGTCGCCAAGTCGACCCGCACGCATCACTGGCGGGTGCTGCGGCAGGCCGGCCTGATCCGGCAGCGGGACGCCGGCAACGGCAGCTTCGTGCGGCTGCGCGGGGACGAGATCGGCGCGCGGTTCCCCGGTCTGCTGGACTCGATCCGGCAGGCCCACCACGACGAAAGGCGATCCGAGTGAGCGCATCCTTCTCCACCGCGGATCTGGTCGACGAGCACGGCGGCAAGCTCCGGGTGTGCGGCACGCAGTTCCGGCAGTTCGGCGGGCAGCGGGTGTTCTCCGGCCCGGTCCGCACCGTGTCCTGCTACCAGGACAACGGCCTGGTCAAGGAGCTGCTCGCGACGCCGGGCGCGGGCGCGGTGCTGGTGGTCGACGGGCGCGGTTCGCTGGACACCGCGCTGACCGGCGACCTCATCGCGCAGTCCGCGGTCGACAACGGGTGGGCCGGCCTGGTGATCAACGGCGCGGTGCGGGACAGCGCGGTACTCGCCGGCCTGCCGATCGGGATCAAGGCGCTCGGCACCATTCCGCGCAAGAGCAGCAAGGCGGGAAACGGTCAGGTCGACGTGCCGGTCGGGTTCGGCGGCGTGACCTTCCACCCCGGCGACCTGCTCTACGCCGACGACGACGGCGTCGTCCTCCTGGCGGGCTGAAACCGGGTCGCGGGGGCCGGTCCGGCCCCCGCGCCACACCTACCGTCCGGCAGCGACGAGCGCGCGCTCCGTCAGCACCCGCGCCAAGTGCTGCCGGTATTCCGCGGTCGCGTGAGCCTCATCGGCCGGCGAAGTCCCCTCCGCGGCCAGTGCGGCGGCCTCCGCCGCCGAGGCCCCGCCGGCCAGCGCGGCCTCGGTCGCCGAAGCACGCAACGGCGTCCCGCCCACGTTGATCAGCGACACGGCATCCCCGGCGACCACCACGCCGACGATCGCCCAGTCGATCGCCCGCCGGGTGAACTTCTCGAACGCCCAGCCGGCACCGTCCTGCACCGGCACCCGCACCTCGGTCAGCAGCTCGTCGGGCGCGAGCGGCGTTTCGAACGGGCCCTGGAAGAACTCAGACGCCGGGATGCGGCGCTCACCCGCCGGACCGCGCGCCACGAGCACCCCGTCCACGGCGAGGATCGCCGCGGGCAGATCCGCCGCCGGGTCGGCGTGGACGAGCGATCCGCCGATCGTGCCGCGGTGGCGGACCTGCTGGTCCCCCACCGAACCCGCGACGTGCGCGAGCATCGGCGCGTGCTCGGCGAGGACCGGGTCGTGGTGCAGGTCGTGGTAGCGCGTCATCGCCCCGACGGCGATCTCGCCGCCCTCGGCACGCACGTACCGCAGCTCCTCGAGCGGGCCGATGTCGATGACGACCTCGGGCGCGGCGAAGCGCAGTTTCATGAGCGGCAGCAAGGACTGGCCGCCGGCCAGCAGCTTGGCGTCGTCACCGTGCTCGGCGACCGCGGCCAGCGCTTGGTCCACAGAGGACACCCGGCGGTAGGCGAACTCGACCGGGATCACCGTGTCACCTCCTGCCCGGACGCGTTCATCACGGCGTTGACGATGTTGTGGTAACCCGTGCAGCGGCACAGGTTCCCCTCCAGCCCGTCACGCACCTCCTGGCGCGTCGGCTTCGGGTTGTGGTCCAGCAGCGAGGCCGAGGCCATGATCATCCCGGGCGTGCAGAACCCGCACTGCAGGCCGTGCTCCTCGCGGAACGCGCGCTGCAGCGGATGCAGGTCGCCGTCCTCGCCACGCAGGCCTTCCAGGGTGGTGACCGCGTGCCCGTCCGCCTGCGCGGCCAGCACGGTGCACGACTTCACCGACTCGCCGTCGAGCAGCACCGTGCACGCGCCGCAGGACGTGGTGTCGCATCCGATGTTGGTCGCCGTCAGCCCGGCCTGCTCCCGCACGAAGTGGACCAGCAGTGTGCGGTCCTCGACCTCCTCGGAGACCGTCGTGCCGTTGATCTCGATCGAGACCTTCACTTCAGTTCGCCTTCCTCGCGTCGGTGAGAGCCTGCCAGACCCGCAGCGGGGTGGTGGGCATGTCGAGATGACGCACACCCAGGTGGGACAGCGCGTCGACGACCGCGTTGTGCACCGCCGGCGTCGAGCCGATCGTGGCGGCCTCGCCGATCCCCTTGACACCCAGCAGGTTGCGCGTCGTCGGGGTCTCGGAGTCCACCAGCTCGAAGTCGGGCAGCTCGGGTGCGGTGATGAACGAGTAGTCCGCCAGGGTGGCCGTGGTCGGGTTGCCGTCGGCGTCGTAGTTCATGATCTCGAGCATCGCCTGCGCGACGCCCTGACCGAGCCCGCCGTGCCGCTGCCCCTGGAAGGCGAGCGGGTTGACGATCGGGCCGGCGTCGTCGCACGCGATGATCCGCTTCAGCACGACCTTCCCGGTGAGGGTGTCGACCTCGACGACGGCGAGGTGCGCGCCGAACGGGAAGGTCGGGGCGCCGTCGCCGAACCAGACGTCCGCGGTCAGCTCGGCCTGCTCAGCCACCTGGGCCCAGCTGACCGAACCGCTCGCCGGCGCGCCGCGCACCTGGAACACCCCGTCCTCGGCGTTGAGCTCGATGTCGTCCGGGCTCGCCTCCAGCCGGTCGGCGGCCAGCGCGCGGGCCTGGTCGATGACCTGGTCGGCGGCCTGCCGCAGCGCCGAACCGCCCAGCTGCAGCGAGCGCGAGCCGTAGGTGCCGACCGCCTTGGGCACCTCGTCGGTGTCGCCGTGCCGGATCGTGATCTTGTCCATCGGCACGCCGAGCTGGTCGGACAGCAGCATGGTCAGCGTGGTGTCCAGGCCCTGCCCGTGCGGGGAAGATCCGGTGTAGGCCGTGACGGAGCCGTCCGGATTGATCAACAGGCGCCCGCTTTCACCGGCGGCGTCACCGCCGGTGATCTCGACGTAGGTGGAGATCCCGAGCCCGAGCGCCACCGGGTCGCCGGACTCGCGGCGGCGGGCCTGCTCCGCGCGCAGGTCCGCGTACCCGGCCGCGTCCAGGACCGTGTCCAGCGCCTTGGCGTACTCGCCGGTGTCGTAGTTCGCCCCGGTCGGCGAGGCGTACGGGAACTCCTCCGGCCGGATGAAGTTGACCCGCCGGACCTCGGCCGGGTCCAGGCCGATCTCGGCGGCGAAGAGGTCCATCGCGCGCTCGATCGCCGCGGTGGCTTCGGGACGGCCCGCGCCGCGATAGGCGGCGATCGGGGTCGCGTTGGTGACGACGGCGCGGCTGCTCGTCTCCACCTTCGGAAAGTGGTAGACGCCGGTGGCCATGAGCTCGGTCAGCGTCGCGAGGAACGTGGCGCGCGGATAGGCGCCGCCGTCCTGCACCACCTCGAGCCGGAAGGCGAGCACGGTGCCGTCGCGGCGACCGCCGATGGTGACGGTGTTCTGCTGCGCCCGGCCGTGGGTCATCGCGACCAGGTTCTCGCTGCGGGTCTCCACCCACCGGATCGGCCGTCCGCTCCGCTTCGACGCCCAGCCCAGCACCACCGACTCGGGGTCGGTGCCGATCTTCGCACCGAACCCGCCGCCCACATCCGGGGTGATGACGCGGATCTCGGCGGGGTCGACGCCGAGGCCCTTCGCCACCGTCGACCGGGAGATCTGCGCGTTCTGGGTGGACAACCACAGCGTCAGGCGGCCGTCCTCGCCCCATGCGCACGCGGCGCCGCGCACCTCCAGCGGCGCCGGGGCGACACGCTGGTTGACGATCGTGCGGGTGACCACGACCTCGCAGTCGTCGAACGCATTGTCGTCGAATTCGCCGCCGTGGGGCGACAGCACGTTCGTGCCCTGCTCGGGGAACAACACGGTCTCGTCGCTCAGCGCGCTGTCGATGCTCGCCACGACCTCGAGCGGGTCGTAGTCGATATCGACGAGCTCGGCCGCGTCCGCGAGCTGGTAACGCTCCTCGGTGAGCACGAGCGCCACCGGCTCACCGACGTAGCGGACCACCCCGTCGGCGAGCCACGGCTCGACCACCGGTCCCGCCTTGTGCGGCGCGAGATCGACGTCCGCGGCCGTGTAGACCGCGACCACGCCAGGCGCCTCCAGCGCGGCGGAGGTGTCCACGGAAGCGATGCGCGCGTGCGCGATCGGACTGCGCACGAACATCGCGTGCACCGCCCCGGTCAGCGCCTCCACCCGCAGATCCTCGACGTAGGTACCGCCCCGCGTGATCAGCTGCTGGTCCTCGATCCGGACCACCCTGGTGCCGACGATGCTCAAAACTGGCCTCCCATTACGGATACCTCGCGATCATGCCTCCCGCCGCGGCGGAAGTCACCCTCGGGGGCACGTATAGGTCTGGCAGGATTTTGCCGAACCTGTGCCGTCCTGCCACTCGTCTCGGCGCGGCGACCGGCGCACGCTCCAAGCATGCGACTGCTGAGCCGAATTCTCACCGAACTGCGCGAGTTCGCCAACACGCAGGCCGAGCTCGCACAGCGCCAGGACCTCCTGAACCGCCCGTGGGAGGAGGAATACCTGCACTGGGCCTTCGACGGCGAGCGCTGGGGGCTGCACGGAAACCTCGCACCACCGCGCGGGCGGCGTCGCAGCACCACCGGCTCCGGGTGGTGCCCCGCGCTCACCCGCGCCGAAACCCGTTAGCCACGGCGGGGTTCCGCGAAACCGCATCGCTCATCGGCGGTGATCGCGCGGACGGCATCGCCACAGCCATGCGTCAACTGAGCACCGCGCCGGTTTCGTAACGCGTCAGAACCGTGTCACGGCCGCGCTCCCGGGTTAGGGTGGCAACCGCTGACGAAGGGGAGCGCGACCGATGACCGGGCGGCAGGCGGGCAACACGGGCACGGGGGCATGCGACTTCGCGGCCGTCGGCCTGTCCGGCACGGTCCGGGTCGCCGCGGTGCTGCGGGCCGAAGCGGAGCGCGCACCGGATCTGGTCACTGCGGCGCGGGCCGTCGTGGACCGGTTGCGAGACGCGTTCGCCGTCCAGGGCCGACCTGCGTCGGTGGAGCTGTTCACCGTCGACGACGGCGGCTCCCCCGTTCTCGTCGCGGCGGCCGGCGACGCTCGATCCGGGCGCGAATTGGGCGATGCCATCGCTTCCCGGCCGGTGGACGAACGTTTCGCGGTGGTCCCGTTGCCGGGAGCACTGGCGTTCGGCGGGCCGTTGTCCGCGGGGCGCATGTTCTGGATCGTGCTCCACGCCCCGGCCGCGGTGCCGGTGCCGGCGGCGCGCGCGATCGCGGTGAGCGTGCGCGCCGGGCTGCTCGCACACGGCGCCGCGGAGGAGCGGGAGGATGCCCTCCGCGAATACGTCGAGCTGCTCGAGAACACCTCCCGGGTCCGGGCCGCCGAGCTGGAGGAGGCGGTCGACCGGGTGGGCGCCGAGGCCGACCTCGTGGACACGCTGCAGGCGATCGGGCAGCGGCTCACCGCCCAGCTCGACATCGACACCCTCGTGCAGGACGCGACCGACGCGGCCACCCGGGCGACCGGAGCGGGGGTCGGCGCGTTCTTCTACAACCTGATCGACGAGTTCGGCGAGTCCTACACGCTCTACACGCTGTCCGGTGTGCCGAAGGAAGCGTTCGACCGTTTCCCGATGCCGCGCAACACCGAAGTGTTCACTCCGACGTTCAGCGGCACCGGGATCGTTCGCAGCGACGACATCACCAAGGACCCGCGCTACGGGCACAACGCTCCGCATCACGGCATGCCGGAGGGGCACCTGCCGGTGTGCAGCTACCTGGCCGTTCCCGTAGTCACACCCACCACGCGGGAGGTGCTGGGCGGGTTCTTCTTCGGGCATCCCGAGCCCGCGCGGTTCACCCGGCGGCACGAGGAGCTGGCCGCGGGGATCGCCGGTTACACCGCGATCGCGCTGGACAACGCGCGGCTCTTCGCGCAGCACCGGTCGACCGCGACCGAGCTGGCGCGCAGCATGCTGCCGGCCGTGCCGGACATCCCGGGTCTGCGGATCGTGTCGCGCTACCTGCCCGCGGCGACCGGGTCCGAGGTCGGCGGCGACTGGTTCGACGTGATCGAACTGCCCGGCGGGCGCACCGCGTTCGTGGTCGGGGATGTCGTCGGGCACGGGGTGCCGGCGGCGGCGGTGATGGGGCAGATGCGCACGGCGATCCGCTCGTACGCACTGCTGGACCTGCCGCCGTCCGACGTGCTGCACAACGTCTCCCAGCTCGCCCGGACGACTCCCGGCGCCAAGTTCATCACCTGCCTGTACGCGGTGCACGACCCGGTCGACGACACCCTGACCTACTCCAACGCCGGTCACCTGCCCGCGGTGCTGATCGCGGCCGACGGCACGATGCGGCAGGTCGCGGAGGCGCTGGGGATGCCGCTGGGCGTCGGCGAGCAGTACCCGCAGGAGCAGACGCCGTTCCCGCCCGGGACGCGGCTGGTCCTCTACACCGACGGCCTGGTGGAGAAGCGGACGCGCGAGCTGGGCGCGGGGATCACCGCGCTCCTCGACGCCCTGGCGGCCCTCCCGGACGACGACGATCTCGAAGCCGCCTGCGACACGCTGATCGAGCAGCTGACCGGCGGCCGTCACAGCGACGACGTCGCCCTGCTGTACGTCCACCACCAGGGCGCACACCGGCGGGTCGCGTCGATGGCCCTGACCCGCGACGTCGAGGTGGACGCGGTGGTCGAGTTCGTCGCCGGGCGCACCGCGGAGTGGGGGCTGCCGGAGGTGGCCCCCACCGCGGTGAAGGTCGCCACCGAGCTGGTCACGAACGCGCTGCAGCACGCGTCGGCGCCGCTGACGCTTCGCCTGTGCCACGACGGCCGGCGACTGACGGTGGACGTCGCCGACCGCACCGGGGCGCTGCCGCACATCCTCGCGACCGGCGGACTCGAACACCACGGCCTGCAGCTCGTCGATTCGGCCGCCGCGCGCTGGGGAACCCGCACCACTCCGGAGGGCAAGATCGTGTGGGCGGAGCTGACCACCGGCTGACCCGCCGCATCGCACATTGTCGAGAAAGTGCCACCCCGTCGCTCATTCCGAAGCTTGCTCCGTCGTCGGCAGGAAGACCTGGAATCGTGTGTTGCCCGGCTCGGACTCGACGCGCAGATCGCCGCGGTGGCGGTCCACCACGATCCGCCACGAGATGTCCAGGCCGAGGCCCGTGCCCTCCCCCACGGGCTTCGTCGTGAAGAACGGTTCGAAGATCCGCTGTTTGGTCTCGGCCGAGATGCCCGGGCCGGTGTCGCCGATCTCGACCAGCACCCGGTCGCCGTCGCGGGCGGTGCGCAACGTCAGCGTTCCCGCGCCACCCATGGCGCTCACCGCGTTGTCGATGATGTTGGTCCACACCTGGTTCAGCTCGCCCGCGTACGCCGGCACCGTCGGCAGGCTCCGGTCGTACTCCTTGACGACCTTGATCCCGTTGCCGACCTTGCCCGCGAGCATCACCAGCGTCGAGTCCAGGCCCTCGTGGACGTCGATCCACTGGTGCGGCGCGCGGTCCATTTGCGAGTACTGCTTGGCCGCCCCGACGAGCGCGGAGATCCGGGTGGTCGAGTCCTCGATCTCCCCCATCAGCATCTCGGTCTCCAGCGCGTACGCGAGCCACCGCAGGGCACCGTCGAGAAGGGCGTCGCCGACCGACTCGAGGACGTGGTCGAGACTGTCGGCCGTCAGGCCGGCCGACACGAAGATCGGGGCGAGGTCCCAGCCCTGCTCGATGTCGCGATCGTCGAGCCAGTCACTGATCTCATCCTCACGGTCGGCCTGCTGCATTGCCGTCAGCGGGGGCGCGTCGGCCACCTGCTTGACCAGCCGCTCCTGCACCTCGAGCAACTGCTCCAGCAGATCCGGCTCGATGTCCCGCTTCGCGAGTATCCCCAACTTGTGCCGCATCCCGGCAACCCGTTCCCGCAGCGCCGCGGTGGCGCGGACCGCTGCGGCGGCCGGGTTGTTCAGCTCATGGGTCAGCCCCGCGGACATCTCGCCGAGCGCGAGCAGCCGCCGCCGCTGGCCGATCAGGGCGTCCGAGTTGCGCCAGCCCAGGTAGGACCCCTCCAGCAGGTGCGTTGCCATCGGGAACCAGTTCCGGAACTGGTCGGCGAACTCCTTGGCGGGCAACGTCAGGAACGTCAGGTCGGTGACCGCGTACACGGAGGCGCCGTAACGCTGCTGGTGTTGCCCGAAGAAGAACTGCGTCGCCCCGCAGTAGGCGCCGCGCTGGTCCGACCGGACGGTCTCCACCTCGCTGCCGCCGACCAGCCGCGTCATCCGCAACGCGCCCGACAGCAGCACGTAGAAGCACGTCGCCGGATCGCCCTCGCCGATGATCGCCGTGTCGGCCGCGTAATGCTCCAGCCTGGAGTGGTCCAGGATCCAGTCGAGCTGGGCGTCTTCGAGGCGGGTGAACAGGAACAACTCCCGCAGGAACTCGCGGGTCAGCACCGGCTCGGTCATCGTGCCTCCAGATAGCGGTGCACGAGCGAGACGGCCATGGCGCCCTCGCCGACCGCCGACGCCACGCGCTTGACCGACTGCGACCGGACGTCCCCGGCCACGAACACGCCCGGGATGGACGACTCAAGGTGGTGCGGGTCGCGGTCGAGGTGCCACCCCGCAGGCCGTGTGCCCTCGACGACCAGATCCGGGCCCGTGCAGACGAAGCCGTGCTCGTCGCGCAGCACCTCGTCGCCGAGCCACTCGGTGCGCGGCGCCGCGCCGATGAACACGAAGAGGTGGCCCGTCGGGACGGTCTCGGTGATGCCCTGCTCCGCGTCGCACAGGGTCAGCTCTGCGAGGTGGTCGGTACCGTGTGCCCGCAGCACCGTGGTGCGGGTGCGGACGTGGATGTTGCCGACCGACTCGAGCTGCTCGATGAGGTAGTGCGACATGGACGTCCGCAGCGACGGCCCGCGCACCAGGATCGAGACGTCCTTGGCGTAGCGGGAGAAGAACACCGCGGCCTGCCCGGCGGAATTCGCGCCGCCGACGATGTAGACGTGCTCGCCCTCGCACTCCGGCGCCTCGGTGGAGGCCGAGCCGTAGAACACGCCGCGGCCGGTGAGCTCGGCGACGCCCTCGGCCTCCAGGGCCCGGTAGGACACGCCGGTGGCGAGGACGACGGCGTGCGCGGCGATCTCGCTGCCGTCCCCGAATCTGATCACCCGCGCGGAGCCGCGGGCCTCCAGTTCGCGCACGTCGCGCGCGGTGAGCACCTCGGCGCCGAACTTCTGCGCCTGCCGGCGAGCCCGGTCGGTCAGCTGCGCCCCGGACACGCCGTCGGGGAAGCCGAGGTAGTTCTCGATCCGCGAGCTCTGCCCCGCCTGCCCGCCGGTGGCCCGGCGCTCGACCAGCACCGTGCGCAGCCCCTCGGAGGCGCCGTAGACGGCGGCACCCAGCCCGGCCGGACCACCACCGACCACGATCAGGTCGTAGAACTCGGCGGCCGGGCGGGTGGAGAGCCCGACGGCGTCCGCGATCTGCTCGCCGTCCGGCTTGCGCAGCACCGTCCCGTCCGGGGTGATCAGCACGGGGATGTCCTCCGCGACGCACTCCGCGGCCTCGAGCAGGCGGCAGGCCTCCGGCTCCTCGACGGAGTACCAGTGGTAGGGCACCGAATTCCGCGCGAGGAAGTCACGCACCTTGTACGACGGCGACGACCAGCGGTGCCCGATCACCTTCGTCTCCTCGACCGGCCGGTCCCCGGCCGCGCGCCAGGCGTCGACGAGCGCGTCGACCACCGGGTACAGCTTCTCCTCCGGCGGATCCCACGGCTTGAGCAGGTAGTGGTCGACGTCGACGACGTTGATCGCCTGGATCGCCGCGTCGGTGTCGGCGTACGCGGTCAGCAGTGCCCGCCGCGCGAAGGGGAACAGGTCCATGGCCTGCTCCAGGAACGTGATGCCGTCCATCTGCGGCATGCGGTAGTCGGCGAGGATCGCCGCGACGGCGTCGCCGCGCAGCTTGATCTCGCGCAGTGCGTCGAGCGCGTCCGCACCGGAGGCGGCGCGCACGACGCGGTAGTCCTGGCCGTAGCGACGGCGCAGGTCACGAGCGACGGACCGGGATACTGCCGGATCGTCGTCGACGGTCATGAGGATGGGCTGGCTCACGATGCAAACCCTACGGCCTCGCAGGGTCCCAGGGTCAGAACTTTCCCGCGCGAGTGGACCACATACTGGACGTATCTTGCCGCGTCCGGTCACTCCCGGTGATCATCGGGCTGTGCCCGCAGTCCTCGCGCCACCGCCCGCCACGGACCCCGCGCGCACCGCTGATTTCCCTTGTCACCAAGGCTTTCCGGGAGGTTCGTACCGTGCCCACCGAGCTGTCCCGCCCATGCCCCGCTGCGCCCGGCGGAGGTGCCCGCCGACGGTATCCTCGAGGGTCCGCGGCGCCTCTCGCGCCTGCACGAGAATGCCCAGTCGCGCGCCGACGAGATGTTCCAGTCGCGCCCGCTGAGCCGCGTGATCGGCGCCGAGATCACCGGGGTGGACCTCCGCCGGCCCCTCACCGCGGACCTGCGCGCCGAACTGAACCGCGCACTCCTGGAATGGAAGGTGCTGTTCGTCCGCGACCAGGACATCACGCCGGACCAGCAGCGGGCCTTCGCGCGCAACTGGGGCCCGCTGGAGACCAACCCGTTCATCCCGGCCGGGGACACCGACCAGGTCACCCGGTTCGCGCGGGGCGCCGGGACGCCCGGGTTCGAAAACATCTGGCACACCGACGTGACCTGGCGTCCCGAGCCCGCACTCGGATCGGTCCTGCGCCTGGTCGAAGCGCCGCCGCTGGGCGGGGACACGCTCTGGGCCGACATGGCCGCCGCCTACGACAACCTGCCCGCCGGCGTGCGGGCGCGGATCGACGGCCTGCGCGCCGTGCACGACTTCGTCCCCGGTTTCGCCCGCTTCGCCGACCACGAAATGCTCGCCGGCTGGCAGGACCGGTTCCCGCCGGTCGAGCATCCGGTCGTGCGCGTGCACCCGGAGACCGGGCGGCGGACGCTGCTCGTCAACCAGGCCTTCACCACCCACATCGTCGGGCTGGAGCGCGCGGACAGCGACCGCCTGCTCCGGTTGCTGTTCGCGCAGGCGCACGTGCCGGAATACCAGGTGCGGTTCCAGTGGCGGCCGAACTCGGTGGCGTTCTGGGACAACCGCGCGACCCAGCACTACGCCGTCAACGACTACCACCCGCACACCCGGATCGCCGAACGCGTCGCGATCGCCGGTGATCGTCCCTTCTGACCGGCCCCTCCCGCCACTAGCCTGGTTCCATGGCGGACCCGAAGAGCACGGTGACCTCGTTCCTGACGGCCCTCGAACGCGGCGACGTCGAAGGGGCGCTGACCTTCGTCGACCCCGATGTCGTGTACCAGAACGTGCCGTTGCGCCCGGCCCGTGGCATCGCGGCCGTCGAGAAACAGCTGCGCCTGCTCACCCGGTACCGCATCGGCTTCGAGGCGCGCGTGCACCACATCGCCGCCGACGGCCCGGTCGTGCTGACCGAGCGGACCGACGTCCTGCGCTCCGGGGCCTGGGACGCGCGGTTCTGGGTGTGCGGCACGTTCGAGGTCCGCGACGACCGCATCGTGCTGTGGCGGGACTACTTCGACTGGGCCACCGTGCTCGCGTCCAGCGTGCGCGGGGCGGGCAAAGCCGTCGCCACCCGCGTGTCCACCGTGCTCGCCCGAGCCCGCCTGCGCGACTGACGCGTCCACCGAGTCCGAAGTGGACAAAGGGTGCGCGCGGCTTACGCGCTGAGTGCCGCGTCGATTTCGGCCAGCAAGCGGGCCTTCGGCCGGGCGCCCACCCATTGCGCGACCGGTTCGCCGCCCGAGAACAGGATCAGCGTCGGCAGCGACATCACGCGGTGGTCCCGCGCCGTGCGGGGGTGCTCGTCGGAGTTGATCTTGCGGATGGCCAGCGTCCCGGCCCGCTCGGCGGCGATCTCGGCGAGCACCGGCGCGATCATGTGGCACGGCGGGCACCACTGCGCCCAGAAGTCGACCAGCACGGGCCCGTCGTGGCGCAGCACCTCCGCCTCGAAGGTCTCGTCGGTCACGGCGAGCACGGCGCCGGAAATGCCGGTGGACGTCATCGGGACTCCTCGAACATGGTGGTGACCCGGCATGGGCCGGGTTCTCGGTCCAGCGCCTCGGCGAGCTTGGCGCGCAGGTCGTCGCGCACCGCGTGCAGCCGGTCCAGGAATGCCTCGACCTCGGCGAGCTTGCGCTCGTAGACCTCGATCGAGCCGGCACACGAGTCCCCGGTCTCGTGGCCGGCCCGCAGGCATTCCACGAACGGCCGCGTGTCGTCGAGGCTGAACCCGACCGCCTGCAGCGCCTGGATCTCCCGGACGAGCCGGAAGTCCTCCTCGCCGTACTCGCGGTAGCCGTTGGCCGCCCGCTTGGCCGAAAGCAGCCCCTGTGACTCGTAGAACCGCAGCGCCCGCGTGGTCGTCCCGGCCCGCTGCGCCAGCTCCCCGATTCGCATGAGATCGAGCGTAAAGCTTGCCGCGGACGTCAAGGCAAGAATCGGCGCGCGCAGCCTTCCACCCCCGCCGCGGAACCGGAAATTGTCGGGGGTGGATGCGAACATGTGTTCGTGACGAACGAGGGCCCGATCCTGCACGCCGACCTCGACGCGTTCTACGCGTCGGTCGAGCAGCGTGACGACCCGTCGTTGCGCGGGCGCCCGGTCCTCGTCGGCGGCGGCGTGGTGCTGGCGGCGAGTTACGAGGCCAAGGCGCGCGGGGTGCGCACCGCGATGGCGTGCGGCCAGGCGTTGCGGTTGTGCCCGGCCGCGGTCGTGGTGCCGCCGCGGATGTCGGCCTACAGCGCGGCGAGCAAGGCGGTGTTCGCCGTGTTCGAGCAGACCACACCGCTCGTCGAGGGCCTCTCGATCGACGAGGCGTTCCTGGACGTCGGCGGGCTGGCCAGGATCTCCGGCTCGCCCAGCCGGATCGCGGCGGGCCTGCGGCGCGCGGTGGCCGAGCAGGTCGGGCTGCCCATCACGGTCGGTGTCGCGCGTACGAAGTTCCTCGCCAAGGTCGCCAGCGGGGTGGCGAAGCCGGACGGGCTGCTCGTCGTGCCGCACGACGGCGAGCTGGAGTTCCTGCACCCGCTGCCGGTCGAGCGGCTGTGGGGCGTCGGGAAGGTGACGGCCGAAAAGCTGCACGCGCGGGGCATCCGGACGGTCGGGCAGGTCGCGGAGCGGGGCGAGGCGGAGCTGGTCGCGATGCTCGGCCGGGCCGGTGGGCGGCACTTGTTCGCGCTGGCGCACAACCGGGATCCGCGCCCGGTGGTCGTGGGGAGGCGGCGGCGGTCGATCGGGGCCCAGCGGGCGCTCGGGCGGCGGCAGCGTTCGCCCGACGAGCTGGACGAAACCCTCGCCGCGCTGGTCGACCGGCTGGCCCGGCGGTTACGGGCGGCGCACCGGGTGTGCCGGACGGTGGTGCTGCGGTTACGTTTCGCGGATTTCAGCCGCGCGACGCGGTCGCAGACGGTGTCCCATCCCACGGCGCACACGGAGGACATCCTGGCCACCGCGCGTGGGCTGCTCGCCGCGGCGATGCCGATGATCCACGAACAGGGGTGCACGCTTCTCGGCGTCGCTCTGTCCAATCTCGACAACGACACACCGCTACAACTGGAGCTGCCCTTCGACGAACACCCGCCCGAAGCCCTCGACGCGGCGCTCGACCAGGTGCGGGACCGCTACGGCTCGAAAGCGGTCACCCGCGCGATGCTCCTCGGCCGCGACGACGGGCCTGCTGTGCCGCTGCTGCCCGATTAGGAGCCTGACGGTGACCGTCCGATCACGCGGCGCGCCCGGCCGGTGTGGCGGCGCGTGGCCCGCTCACGCGGCCCGCTGGCGGCAAGCGGAACGGCACCCGCGACAGCAGCATGACCAGCATCCGCATGGCCGCGACCCATGAGCGCCCACAACGACGGCCGGTATCACGCCCGATCGGGCATGCGCTCACGAAACCACTCGACCGCAGCCGGGTGACATTTCGCCTGAGCGAGCTTTCGGACACGCGCGGAATTCCCCCGATCGAGTCACTTTTCACTCTATTGTGCGCGGGCGATGTCGCGATTCCTGGAGGTACCCGTGCGCTACCCAGTGCTGCGCCCGCCGTACTGCTATCGATGGGCGGCCCTGATCTCCGTGGTGCTCGTGATCATTTCCGTGATCATTTCGCTGACGTGGTCCGGCGCCGAAGGCACACCCGCGGCGTCGCAACCCCAAGCGGGACAGCAGGTTTCCGCGCCGGCGACCTCCAGCGCGCGTGCGGAGCTCGCACCGCCGGCCGTCGTGCGCACGACTGCCCGCAGTGGCCGGTTCGTGGCGCTGACCTTCGACGACGGCCCCGATCCCGGCTACACGCCACAGGTCCTGGACCTGTTGGCTCAGCACCACGCGGTGGCCACGTTCTGCATGGTCGGCACACAGGTGCGCCGCTACCCGGACCTGGTGAAACTGGTCGTGCAGCGCGGAATGCGACTGTGCGACCACACCGTCGACCACGACGAGCAACTCGCGCAGCGCAACGAGGCGCGCATTTCCGCGGACATCACCGGGGCGCAGGCGGATCTGCGGCTCGCCGCAGACGGCGACGTTCCCATCCCCTATTTTCGCGCCCCCGGCGGCAACTGGTCCGACACCATTACCAAGATCGCTTCCCGCGAACGGATGACGCCGTTGGGCTGGGCGGTGGATTCCCGCGATTGGACGCTTCCGGGTGGGCCGGCCATCGTGGCGGCCGTGCGGCAGGGCGTCCAGCCGGGTGCGGTGATCCTGTTCCACGACGGCGGCGGCCAGCGGCAGCAGACCGTCGCGGCCCTCACGGAACTCCTGCCGTGGCTCACGGCGCAGGGCTACCGGTTCGACTTCCCGGCCACCTGAAATGTCCTGGCGCTGGTCCAGGGCATGAGCCGAGCCCGCGCGGGTATACCGGTTTCGAACATACCGGCGAACGGAGGCAACGGTGACCGGACCGCGGAACCCGGAGAAGGACCCGGCGGAGTGGACGACGGGCGAGGAACTGCCCGAGGACCTCACCAAGGCCGAGGCGTCCAAGCTGATCGACCGGCTGCAGGAGAAGACCGGGCGCGGCGCAACCACCTGGACCGCGCCCGCTGCACCCCACGAGGGTAGAACCCGCGCCGGGGAAGGTGGAACTCGCCGCCGGGGAACGCGCACTCGCGCCCGGAAGCGCGGGCCTCGCGCGCGCACGAGCGCAGAACTCGCGCACAGGAACGTGGAACTCACGCCCAGGAACGTGGAACTCGGGCCCGGGGAGTGGGACTCGCGCGTCTTCGGCGAGATCTGCGCTCGGCGGCGCGAGTTCTGCTTTTACCGCAGCTGCGGCAGGACTTCGGTCGCGAACCGGGTCACGTTGGTGAGCACTCGCTCGCGCTCGCCGGTGCCCTCGACCATCAGGATGGTGTGCTCGATCCCCGTCCGTTCCACCGCCGCCGCGAGGCGGTCGGCGCATGAGCGCGCGCTGCCGACCGGGTGCAGGCGGCACAGGAACTCCGTGTAGGCCTCCGCGTCCCGCGGGCGGTACGGGCGGCCGTCGACCGGGACGTGGCCCGCCAGCCCCTCCCGCAGCCAGCCCGGCGTCGCCGCGCGCAGGTCATCCTCGGCGGCCGCCCGGTCGTCTCCGACCTGGGCGAGCACCGCCGATACGTGCGGCGCCGACGGGTCCTGTCCGGCCTCCACCGCGGCCTTCGCGTAGCAGGCCACCATCTGGGCCTTCTCGTCGTCACCGATGTGCATGCCCAGCAGCATCGGCAACCCGCGCGCGGCGACCAGTTCCACTGTCTCCCGCGACGTGCACGCCACCGTCGCCGGCGCCGGCGACACCGGCCGGGGCACGACCGCGACCTCACGGAACGCGAAGTGCTCCCCCGCTGCACTCACCCGCGACCCGGACAACGCCCGGATCAGCAGGTCCAGCCCCTCGGCGAACCCCCGTTCGTACCGCGCCAGGCCGGTGCCGAACACCTCCAGATCGACCCACGGCCCGCCGCGCCCCACGCCGAGCCGGAACCGCCCGCCGGACATCCGGTCCAGCATCGCGGTCTGCTCGGCCAGCGCGACCGGATGCGCCGTCGACAGGACGCTCACCGCCGTCCCCACCGTTATCCGGCGGGTGCGCCCCAGGGCGTGCGCGGCGAACGTCACCGCCGACGGGCACACCCCGTAGGACATGAAGTGGTGTTCGGCGATCCACGCGTCGTCGAACCCGGTCGCCTCCGCCCGCTCCACCACGTCCAGCGACCGCGCGAGCGCCGCCCCGTCGTCCTGTCCCGGAAACCGTCCGGCGAGGACGAAAACCCCGAACCGCATCCCGCGAATCTAACGGTCGCACCAGAACGCGCAGGTATGCATCGCGGCGTAGTCCCCGATCGTGCGAGCCCGGCCCGTGACCCAACCGCACCGCGGTTCTGCCGGAAAATATTCCACAAAACCATCGGCTCTGTTGCCCGCCGCAATTCATCCGCCATTTGGCCGAACGCTGTTCATCAGTGCTGACCTGGGGCTTGACAAGATCACGCCCCTGGGGTTTTCTCCCTCTCACTGGGGAATGAGCTCATCACCGCGTTTCCGTTCTCGTCGCGATGACGCGCGGAACGGGGGCACGGACACGAATCGGGCGGGCAAGGGGAAATGGATACTGCGGGCTCCGGCTCCGGAGCATGGCATCCGCGCGGCTGGAGCCTGCGCACCAAGATCTCGGCCGTGCTGTTGCTGCCGGTGGTGGTCGCGCTCGCGCTGGCCGCCGCGCGGGTACAGGACCAGCTCGCCGAGGCGAGCACGCTCAGCGCGGTGCGCGACCAGCTGCCGGTGCTGCGGTCGACCCTCGACCTGGCCGCGCTCGTCGAGGACGAGATGGTGCCGGCCGCCGCGTCGCCGGGCAGCGCCGAGCTGGTCAAACTGATCTCGGCGGTCGACTCGGCGGCCGCCGCCGTCCGGCGGGAAGCCGGCTTCGCCGAGCTTCCCCCGGACACCGCGCGCGCGCTCGACACCGCGCTCGGGCGGCTGGCCGGCCTGCGGATGGCCGGCTCCGCCACCGGATCGGCGACGGTCGCCATGACGGCCGGCTACCACGACATCCTCACCGACCTGAGCCGGATCCTGCCGGATACCATCGCGGCCGCCGGCAGCAGCGCGATGGACGCCGCGGCCACGACCGCGAGCGAGCTGACTCAGCTGCGCGCCATCCGTGCGGTCGAGGAGGCGCTGATCCGCGCCGCGGCCACCGGCCGCGCGAGCGACACCGTGCTCGCCGCCGCCACCCGCGCGGCCGCCGAGGAAGGCGTGCTGGCGGGCCAGGCCGAACGCGGCCTGCCGCCCGGGTTCCTCGCGCGGTTCCGGTCCATCACGGCCGGCAACAGCAACCGCCAGACCGTCCTGCAGAGTGCGCTCACCACGGGCGACACCAGCCGGCTGAACGGTTTGCTGACCCCGCTGTCCACCGACGCGGCCGCGTTGTCCGACGTGCTTGCCGGACTGGTCCGCGACCTCTCGGCCACCGTGAACGAACGCACCAACCAGGCCCGCGCCGACGCTTTGCGGGACACCGCGCTCGTGCTGGGAGCGCTGCTCGGGGCGCTGGCCATCGCGCTGCTCGTCGCGCGCTCGCTGGTGACCCCGGTGCGCCGCCTGCACGCTGCCGCGCTCGCGGCCGCGAACCGTGAGCTGCCGGAGACCATCGAGAAGGTCCGCGCGGGCGAAGACGTGTCGTGGGAGGCGGTCGAACCTGTCCCGGTCGACGGCGACGAGGAGATCGGACAGCTCGCGCGGGCGTTCGGTGACATGCACCGGCAGGCCGTGCGCCTGGCCGCGGACCAGGCCGAGCTGCGCCGCCAGGTCAGTGAGATGTTCGAGACACTGGCGCGGCGCAACCAGTCCCTGATCGAGCAGCAGCTCACCCTGATCGAGGACCTGGAGGCCGACGAGCGGGACCCGCAGCGCCTGGCGGAGCTCTTCCGCCTCGACCACATGGCGACCCGGCTGCGGCGCAACGGCGAAAACCTCCAGGTCCTCGCGGGCGGCAGCCCAGCGCGCCGCGATCACGGCCCGGTCTCCGGTGCCGAATTGCTGCGCGCCGCGACCTCCGAGATTTCGGACTACCGGCGGGTCACGATCGTCAACGCCCCCAGCGCGGCGCTGCGCTCGCACGCCGCCAGCGACATCGTCCACATCCTCGCCGAACTGCTGGAGAACGCGATCCGGTTCTCGCCGCCCGGCCGGAAGGTCGTGCTCACCGCCGACCGCGGCACCGACGGCGGCCTGCTCGTCGAGGTGGTCGACAGCGGCCTCGGCATGCAGCCGGACGACCTCACGACGGCCAACGAACGGCTCGCCTCCGGCGACACCGTCAGCCCGGAGACCACCCGACGGATGGGCCTGTTCGTGGTCGGTCGCCTCGCCGCGCCCCTCGGGGTCACGGTGCGGCTGCGCCCCACGCACGCCGGCACGAGGCACACCGGCATCACCGCCAGCGTGCACGTTCCCGGTGCTCTCGTCCTCGCCGACGGTGCCGCCGTTCCAGACCCGGCGCCGGTCCTGCGCGACCGGGTGCCCGCGCAGGACCGCCCGGCGCCCGTGCCGACGCCGATCTTCGACGGGGTGATCTCCGGGTGGTTCAGCCAGACGCCCGCGCCCGACTTCCGCGGTCCGGCCGACAACACCCGGCGAGCCGCGGAGATCGCGACCGGGCAACCGGCCACCGTGCCGGTCACCAGCGCCGGCCTGCCGACCCGCCGACCCGGTGCCCAGCTCGCGCCGGGTGCGGCACTGCCACGGGGCGCCGCGGCGCCCGAACCGACCGACTTCCGGGATCCGCACGCGATCCGGAACAACCTGGCCAGGCACTACAACGGACTGCGCGCCGCCCGCGCCCGCACCGGGAACGGGACCGGGCAGGCGCCCGCGGGGAAGGCGGACCCACGATGACCGAAGAGCACGGGCCGGACTGGCTGGTGTCGGCGTTCACCCAGGAAGTCGCCGGCGTCGCGCACGCCGCACTGGTGTCCGCCGACGGCCTCCTGGTGGCGGCGAGCGAAGGCCTGCCCAAGGACCGGGCGGACCAGCTCGCGGCGATCGCGTCCGGGCTCGCGAGCCTCGCCGTGGGCACGGCGGAGCTCTTCACCGCCGGCCGGGTGGTGCAGTCCGTGATCGAGATGGAGGACGGGTTCCTGCTGCTGATGAGCGTCGGTGACGGGTCGAACCTCGTCGTGCTCGCCAGTCCGGGCTGCGACATCGGCCTGGTCGGGTACGAGATGACGCTCCTGGTCGACCGCGTCGGCCGCATGGTCGACGCCCCGGCACGGGCCAGGCCGTGAGTGAGCCCCGCCGAGACCGGGGGGCGAACTCGCGGCCGCCGTCCCTGGCGCGCCCGTACGCCTGGACCGAGGGCCGGACGCGGCCCGCGGTCGAGCTGGCCATCGAGGCCCTGGTCCAGACCACTGCGGAGGGCCGGACCGTGCCGGACAACCGCGCGAGCGTGGTGTCGGTGGTGACGCGGCTGTGCCTGCAGCCGCGTTCGGTCGCCGAGATCGCGGCGCTCCTGGGCGTCCCGCTCGGCGTGGCGAAGGTGATCGTGAGCGACCTGCTCGGCGCCGGGCTGGTGATCGTCCGGGACACCCTGGGCGACAACGCCAGCTGGGACGAACGCCACGACCTCCTGGAACGGGTCCTGAGTGGACTACGCACGATCTGACCAGCGGCGCCACGGCGCCGTACCAGAAAAGGACTTTTCATGGAGCACGTGCACCACTTCGAAATGGGGACCTGGCTGCTGGGGCTGGCGTACCTGACATCGGTGGCCGGATGCGCGCTGGGGCTGGCCTGCACGCTGCAAGCACGCACCGCGACCACCCCGCGAGCCCGGCTGGCGTGGCTGGCACTGGCGGCCGTGTCGATCGGCGGGATCGGCATCTGGGTCATGCATTTCATCGCGATGCTGGGTTTCGCCACACCGGGAATGCCGGTGCGCTACGACATCGCCCGCACGGTCCTGTCCGCGGTGCTCGCGGTCGCGGCGGTGTTCGGCGGGCTGCTGGTGTTCGGTGTGCGGGCCCGGTTCCAGTGGTGGCGGCTGCCGGCGGCCGGCCTGATCACCGGGATCGCGGTCAACCTCATGCACTACACCGGGATGTGGGCGGTGCGGATCAAGGGCACGATCGGCTACCAGGGCGGGCTGGTCGCGCTGTCGATCGTGATCGCCGTGGTCGCCGCCACGACGGCGCTGTGGTTCACCGCCGCGCTCGACAGGCTGCGGTGGCGGCTGCTCGCCGGGTTCGTGATGGGCGCGGCGGTCACCGGCATGCACTACACCGGCATGGCCGCGGTCCGGGTACGGGTCGACGTGACCGCGCCGGACCCGTCGGGCAGCGAGGTGTTCTCGTTCCTGTTCCCGGTGTTCGTGTTCGCCGCCGTCGCGCTGGCGGTGCCGATCTGCGCCGTGCTGATGGCGCCGGCGCGCACGCCGGACGAGCGACGGCACCCCGCGGGTGCGCCTCGTCAACTGGTGTGACGCACCAGGGTCGAACCGGGGGTTTCCCCCGATGCGCGCTGCGCCGGGCGGGGGCATCGTGGAGGACGTGACGACAACGACGACCCTGACGAGGTCCCGCGACAACCGAGTGATCGCCGGAGTGTGCGCCGGCCTGGCCTACCGGATCGGCTGGAAACCCCGCACGATGCGCGTGCTGTTCGTGCTCTCCTGCCTGCTCCCCGGGCCGCAGTTCCTGGTCTACCTGGCGCTGTGGATCATCATCCCGGACGAACGCTGACGCCGGCTCAGCCCATCTCCGCCAGCCGCCGGGACAGGAAACGCCGCTCGGTGTCCGTGGTCACCAGCCGTAGTGCCGCCCGGTACGCCTCGGCCGCCTCGCCGCGCCTTCCCAGGCGTCGCAGGAATTCCGCGCGCGTCGCGGGCAGCAGGTGGTAGCCCGGAAGGTCCAGTGTGGACAACAGACGCAGTCCCTCGGCCGGCCCGGCGGCCATTCCCACCGCCACGGCGCGGTTCAGCTCCACCACCGGCGACCGGGTCAGTTCGGCCAGGCGCCCGTACAGTGCGGCGATCTGTGGCCAGTCCGTGTCCGCCGCTCGCGCCGCCCGCCCGTGGCACGCCGCGATCGCCGCCTGCACCTGATACGGCCCCGGCGAACCGCGCCGCAGCGCGGCGTCCAGCAGCGCCACGCCCTCCTCGATCTCGGCCCGGTCCCACCGGTCGCGGTCCTGGTCCTCCAGCAGCGCCAGATCCCCACTGTCATCGACACGCGCCTCCCGGCGCGCGTCCTGCAGTAGGAGGAGCGCCAGCAGCCCGGTGGCCTCCGGCTCGTCCGGCATCAGTTCGTGCAGCACGCGCGCGAGCCGGATCGCCTCGGCCGACAACTCGCGCCGCAGCAGGTCCGCCCCGGCTGTGGCCGCGTAACCCTCGTTGAACAGCAGGTACAGCACCGCAAGCACAGCCGGTGTGCGTTCGGGCAGCAGGTGCGCCGGCGGCACCCGGTACGGGATGCCGGCGTGCCGGATCTTCTGCTTGGCCCGCACCAGCCGCTTCTTCAGCGCCGGCTCGGCGACCAGCAGCGCCCGCGCGATCTCGGCCGGGGTGAGCCCGGCCAGCGTGCGCAGTGTCAACGCGACCTGCGCGTCCAGCGACAGCGCCGGGTGGCAGCAGGTGAACATGAGCCGCAGGCGCTCGTCGGGCACATCGCTGTCGTCGGGTTCCTCGCCCGGAACTGTCATCGCCGCGACCTCCGTCAGTTTGGCCGCCCCGACCGCATCCCGGCGCAGCCGGTCGAGCGCGCGGTTGCGGGCGGCGATGGTGAGCCAGGCCCCGGGACGGCGCGGCACGCCGTCCCGGGACCACGAGCCGACGGCCTGGGTGAACGCGTCCTGGGCGCAGTCCTCGGCGAGATCCCAGTCGCCGGTGAGCCGGATCAGGGTCGCGACCACCTGGCCCCACTCGTCCCGGAAGGCCCGGACGAGCGCGCTGTGGACGTCGGTCACGGCTGCCAGACCGGCCGGACCTCGATCGACCCGTAGGTCGCGGCCGGGTGCTTCGACGCGATCTCCACCGCCTCGTCCAGGTCGGCGCACTCGATCAGGCAGAACCCGCCGACCTGCTCCCGCGTCTCGGCGAACGGGCCGTCGGACAGCAGCACCTCGTCCGACCGCACCCGCACGGTGGTCGCCTCGTGCGGCGGCCGCAGCCCCGCCCCGCCGCGCAGGACGCCCTGCTCGGCCATCTCCTCGCTCCAGCCGCCGCAGCCGTCCTCGGCGTGCTCCGCGGCCTCCGGGCCACCACAGATCAACAGCATGTACTGCATCGCAGTCCTCCTTGCCGGTCCCGTTCTCACCCCACCGACGAACGAGACCCGCGATCAGGGACGCGCGGCGGCCAGAAACTCCCGGATCAGTCCATGATCCTTCGTTCCGCGGCTCGACTCCACCCCGCTGGACACGTCGACGCCCCACGGCCGCACGGCCTCGACGGCCTCCGCGACGTTGCCCGGCCGCAGCCCGCCGGCGAGCAGCCAGTGTCCGGTCTGCCCGCGCAGCGCGGACCAGCCCCACTGCTCCCCCGACCCGGCCCGTGGCGAGTCGAGGATCAGCATGTCCTCCCCGAAGGCGCCGACCTCGATCCGCTCGCCGTCGGTGGAGGTGGCCCGCACCAGCCGCACGCCCAGTCCGGCGAGGACGGCGAAGTCGGCGGCGGTGTAGCCACCGCCGTGCAACTGGACCGCGTCCAGACCGGTCCGCTCGGCGACGTCGCGCACCTCGGCGACCGGCATCCCCAGGAACACCCCGACGCTCAGGACCTCCGATGGCACCGCGGAAACCAGGCGCGTGGCCTCCTCGATGCCGATCCGCCGGGGGCTCGGGGTCAGCACGAACCCGACCGCGTCGGCCCCGGCTGTCACCGCGCACTCCACGTCGGCCTCGGTGCGCAGGCCGCAGATCTTCACGAACACGGCACCAGGGTAGGCGCAGCGCGCGGATTACCCGTCCGCCAGCCCGGGTACCCGCCACCCATGACCGAAGGCCGCGACGATCCGCTCGTCCGCCTCGACCACGTGGCGGCCGCCCTCGATGAGCTGCGCGACCAGGCGGCCGGGCAGCCGCTCGCCGACGTCGCGAAGGGCCTCGCCGAGAGCGCGGTCGCCGTGCTCCCCGATGCCGACGCAGCGACGATCACCGCGGTGGCCGAGGACGGTCACCTGTACAACGTCGTGGGCACCGACGACGGGATCGTGGACATCGACGAATGCCAGTGCCGGACACGGCGAGGTCCCTGCGTCGAGGCCGCCACCAGCCGCATGCCGGTGCGCGCCATCGTCGGCGAGCACGAGGAGGAGTGGCCGGAGTTCACCGCCGCGGCGAAGGCGGCCGGCATCAACACCTACCTGTCCGTGCCGCTGGTCCTGCCCGGCGACCCCGGTGACGGCGAGGACGAGGTGGTCGGCGGGCTCGACATGTACAGCTTCACCGCCCGCGCCTTCGACGACTACGACGAGCACGTGATGCGGCTGTTCACCACCGCGGCATGCGAGGCCTTCGCCAACGCCCGCCGCTGGGAGGCCACGAACCGCAAGATCGGCCAGCTGGAGACCGCGCTGACCTCCCGCGCCGAGATCGACCAGGCCAAGGGCGTGCTGATGGCGGTGCACGGCTGCACGGCAGGCGAAGCGTTCGCCCGCCTCGTCGAGGAGTCGCAACGCACGAACACCAAACTCACCACCGTGGCACGGAAACTGCTCGAGTCACTGCGGCGCTGACTCGGAAATCGGCCGCTGTCAGCCGAGCAGGTCCGGTCGCTGCCAGTCCTTGCCCAGCACGTGGCGGGCGAGGAACGCGAAAACCGTTGCGTACCAGACCTTCGCGTGGTGCGGCGCCAGAATCCAGTGGTTCTCGTCGGGAAAGTAGAGGAACTTGTGCGGCGTCGTCCCGTCCTCGGCGGCGGAGCGGGACACCAGGTCCCACCACAGCCGCAGCCCCTCGCCGATCGGGACGCGGTAATCCTTGTCGCCGTGGATGACGAGCATCGGCGTGCTGATCCGGTCCGCGAAGCGGTGCGGCGAGTTCGCCTCGGCCATCTCGGGCGTCAGTTCGCGGTGCCAGTAGTACGTCGCGTCGGTCGTGGGCCCGAACTGGTCCATCGCCCACAACGACGCGTGCGTGACGATCGCCTTGAACCGGTCGGTGTGCCCCGCGACCCAGTTGGCCATGTAGCCGCCGAACGACCCGCCCATCGCGGCCGTGCGGGTCTCGTCGACACCGGGATGCCGCTCCGCGGCGTCGGTGACGGCCATCAGGTCGGTGAACGGGGCCGCGCCCCACGCACCCCACCCGCGCTTGATGAAGTCATAGCCGTAGCCGGTCGAGATCGCGGGGTCGGGCAGCAGGACCGCGTAGCCCTGCGCCACCGCCAGCCACGGGTTCCACCGCCACTGCCAGGCGTTCCACGATCCGAGCGGGCCGCCGTGGATCCACAGCAGCAGCGGCGCGGGCGAGTCCGGGCCGGTGTCGCGCGGGAGCGCGAGCCACGCCCGCAGCGGTGCGCCGTCTTCCGCGGTGGCGGTCACCTCGTCGAGGCGGCCGGGGATTTCGGCGTCGAGTCCGAGTGCCTCGGCCGGGCCGGGCAGCGCCTCCACGGGCGAGCCGTCGAGCGCGACCCGCACCGGCGCCGGCGGGTGGTCCACCGCGGAGCGCAGGGCGTAGACCCACCGGCCGTCCGGGGAGATCCGCGGCTCCGTGTAGGCGCCGTCGTCGGCGGTCAGGCGCGTGACCTCGCCGGTTGTCGTGTCGACCCGCCACAGCGGTGAACGGCCCGCCTCGTCGGCCGCGACGACGAGCGCCGAGCCGTCCGGCAGCCACCGCGCGGAGTTCGGCCGGCGATCCCACGCCCGGGTCAGCGGCTCCAGGTCGCCGCCGGTGAGCGGGACGAGCGCGAGCCACAGGTCCCCCGGATCGTGGGGGCTCGAGCGGCGGTGGACCGTGATCGCGACGCGGGTGCCGTCCGGCGAGATCCGCGGCGAGTCGTACTCGTGGTCCGCGTCGTCGGCCAGGACCCGGCGCTCCCCCGTGGCCACGTCGATCGCGACGACGGTGGAGCGCTGCGACCCACCCGCCTCCGGGACCGTCCAGGTGGTGACGACGGTGCTCCCGTCCGGCGAGACGTCCCAGGCCGCCTCGTCGTCCAGGGCCCGCCCGGCGTGCCCGGTCAGGTCCCGCAGCTCCAGCCGGTCCTCCCCCGCGGGCACCCCGTCGGCGACCACCAGGCGAGTGCGGTCCGGGCCGAGGTCGTGGTCCCAGTACCGGATGGGGTACTCCTCGTGCAGGATCGCCGAGACACCGGCGTCCGTGCGCGCCTTGCGGACGTCGGCGTCGTGCTCCGCGCTCGTGGCCGACGGCATCATGGGCGCGCCCGCCAGCACGGTGCCGGCCTCTTCCGCGACGACCACACCCCGCACGCCACCGGCCGGTGCCGCCACGACCCGGGCGTCCCCGCCACCGGCGGGCTGCACCCAGAGCGCGCCCTTCGGGCGGTCCTCGCCCTCGGCTGTGGCATCGGGACGCGCCGAGACGAACAGCAGATCGCCGGACGGGGTGAAGGCAGCGCCGGACTCGCCCTCGGCGCTGCGGGTCAGCCGCCGTGCCGGACGCCCGCCCGCCGGATCCACCTCCCACAATGCCGTGGTGTAGCGGTTCTTCTTGAGGTCGGGCGTCGCCACGCCCACAACGAGCCGCGTCCCGTCCGGGGAAAGCACCAGCCCCGACAGGCGCGGCAGGCGGACGTAGGCGTCGAGGTCGGCGAAGGCATCGTCGGTCACTTCGCCTTCATACCACCGATCCCCGGCGACCGCGGCCGTTTTCGATCAGCCCCCGAGCGCGCGGGCGAGCAGTGTCCGCCGGTTGCGCACCGCCGTCTTGCCGAAGATCGACTTCAGGTGGTCCTGCACCGTGTGCTCGGACAGGAACATCCGCCGGGCGAGGTCCCGTGTGTCGCTGCCGTGCGCGAGGTGCCCGAGCAGTTCCCGCTCCCGCGAGCTGAGGCCGAACGCCCGTCCGAACAGCGCGACCCGTTCGGCCGGCGCGGACTCCTCGATGGTGACGGCGATGTCGCGGATGATCCGCGCCGCGCGCAACGTCAGCCACCGCCCGTCGGCCAGGTGCACGCGGGCCGCCGGCCGGTGGGTGTCGACGCCGGCCTCGTTCGCGAGCAGCTGCGCCGCGACGTTGTAGGCCCCGGCGGGGACCGGGGCGTGGCCGTCGCCGGGCGGGACGAGCACGCGCAGGTACTCCGCGGTGTCCGGCGTGTGGCCGAGGACGTCCAGGTCCGGCGACAGCAGCAGCACGACGGGTCCGGATCGGGCGGGAGCGCCGTCCCGGGCGATGAACGTCTCCGCCTGCGCCTGGCGCAACGCCGGGGTGAGCGGTTCGAGGATCCGGGTCAGTGTCGCCACTTCCGCGGCGTCGAAGGGCCGGGACCGCCACAGGTCGAGGAACGCCCACACGCCGAAGCGGTCGGCGAACACCACGGACGCGACGTCCGCGACGCCGTAGCCGTCGAGCATCTCCCGCCAGAGCAGGCTCTGCGCGAGCTCCCCGCCGGTCGCCCCGCACAGGGTCGTCACCGTGCCCGGGCTGAGCGCCGTCCAGCGGTTGGTGGCGGTGAGGTACTTGAGCCGGATGAGGCGGGGCAGCTCCGGCAGGCACGGGACGTCGGCGAGCGGGGCGGTGCCGACCGCGGTCTCCGGGTCGGTCAGCGGCCAGGCGTAGGCGTCGAACCCGACCTTGCGCCGGATCTCGCCGAGCACCCGAAGCCGCAACGCTCTCGCGTCCACCCGGCGAGTCTAGGACCCCAGGAACCTGGGATGGGCTCAGCGACGCGGAATTCGTACCGTCGGCGCAACGGACGAAGGAGGAGAGATGGCCACGTTGCACATCGAACACTCGATTGTGGATTTCCCGCTCTGGCAGGCCGCGTTCCGGCGCTTCGCCGACGCCCGCGACCGGGCCGGCGTGCGGGCCCACCACGTGTCCCGGCCGGTCGGCGATCCGCACTACATCGTCGTCGACCTGGACTTCGGCACGGTGGCCGAGGCAGAGGCGTTCCGGACCTTCCTCGAACGCGAGATCTGGTCGTCGGCGGACAACTCGCCCGCGTTGAACGGAGTTCCGCGCACGGTGATCCTGGAGCCGGCCTGACCGGCGGCCCGTCGCACATTGTCGAAAAAGTGCCGCGGCACTTTTTCGACAATGTGCCGCGCGTCAGCCGAGCTTACGGCCGAACAGCAGCTTCCACGGCATCAGCGCGGACTCCAGCTGCACGGACAGGCTCATCTTCGACACGCCGTCCGCACGCTCCTCGAAGCGGATCGGGATCTCGGCGATCCGCAGGCCTTGCTTGACAGTGCGGTAGTTCATCTCGACCTGGAAGGCGTAGCCGTTGCTGCGGATCGTGGCGATGTCGATGCGCCGCAACGTCTCCGCGCGCCACGCCTTGAACCCCGCGGTGGCGTCCTTGACGTGCAGCCGGAGGATCGCGTTGACGTAGAAGTTCGCCCACGCCGACAGCGCCTTGCGGTGCCAGCCCCAGTCACCGGCGAGCGAACCGCCTGCCACGTAACGGGATCCGAGCACCACCGCGGCGTCGGTGGAAGCCAGCTTCTCGATCATGCGCGGGACCGCCTCGACCGGGTGCGACAGGTCGGCGTCCATCTGGATGACGATGTCGGCGCCCTCGTCGAGCGCGCGGGTGATGCCGGCGACGTAGGCGCGGCCGAGACCGTCCTTTTCGGTCCGGTGCAGCACCCCGAGGTGACCGGGATCCTCGGTGGCGAGCTTGTCGGCGACGTCGCCGGTGCCGTCCGGCGAGTTGTCGTCCACCACGAGCACGTGCAGGCCGGGCAGCCCGAGGCCGGTGAGCTGCCCGACCAGCTTGGGCAGGTTGTCCCGCTCGTTGTAGGTCGGGACGACGACCGTGACCTTCGGGGAGCTCTCTCCCATGATCAAATCCTTCGTGCGCGTGTGGAGGTGTCGGCCTCGAACGGTATCGCACCCGGTTCACACCTCTGCCGGGTAATGCGGCACCCGTTTCCGGAGGGCGCGAGCGGGTAGGACGAACCACGGGGCGGTGCCGCGCGTCTGGACTGGGGGATGCTTGGTGCGGGGAGAGGAGGGACCATGCGCAGCAACGGCCGGGCGCTGCTCGCCCTCGCCCTCGCCGTCGCGGTGGTCGCCGGGGTCGTGACGTGGATCGTGCTGGCCGGGAAACCGGCGCCCCAGCCGGTCTGCACCGTCACCGCGGCCGACGGCGAAAGCTTCGGCCTGACGGTCGAGCAGGCCCGCAACGCCGCGACGATCGCCGCCGTCGGACAGCGCCTGGGGATGCCCGATCACGCGGTCACGGTCGCCCTCGCCACCGCCGCCCAGGAGTCGCGGCTCGAGAACCTGCCCGGCGGCGACCGGGATTCGGCGGGGCTGTTCCAGCAGCGCCCGAGTCAGGGGTGGGGATCGTACGCGGAGGTGACCGACCCGGTCTACGCGGCGACGGCGTTCTACCAGCGGCTCCGGGAGCAGCCGGGCTGGGCGGACCTGACGGTGACGCAGGCGGCCCAGCTGGTCCAGCGCTCGGCGCTGCCGGAGGCCTACGCCCAGTGGGAGCCGCAGGCGCTCGCCACCGCGGCGGCCCTCACCGGCGCCCGGCCCGGCGCGCTGACCTGCGCCCACCTGTCCCCCGGCGCGCCGGATGCGGAGATCGTGCCGGTCGCCAGGGCCGAACTGGGGACCGCGGTACTGAGCGGGCCGCACTCGGCGGACGAGGGCTGGGCGTTCGCGACCTGGCTGGTCGCCAACGCCACGCGCTTCGGCCTGGACGCGGTGACGTTCGACGGGGTCACCTGGACCGCCGCGTCGGGCAAGTGGACAGCCGGCGGCCCCCGGGACGGCGTGCTGAGCCTGCACCGGATCCCCCGGCAAGGCTGATTTCCGCACCCGTTGAACTACGATCCACGCGTGACCGACGACCTGCTCCCCCACGCCGCCGCACTCGCCCGCGAGTTCCGCGCCGGGCTGAGCGAGCGTCCGGTGTTTCCCCGCGACCTCGACCACGACGCGATCCGCGCCGCGCTCGGCGACCTGCCCGCCGGGCCCACCGAGCCCGCGGAGGCGCTCGACCACCTGCGCACGGCCGTCGAGCCCGCGCTCGTCGCGAGCGCCGGCCCGCGGTACTTCGGCTTCGTCATCGGCGGCGCGGTGGAGGCCGCCGCCGCGGCCGACGTCCTCACCACCGCCTGGGACCAGAACGGGTTCAACGCGCTCACCTCACCCGCCGCCGCCCTCGTCGAGGAGGTCGCCGGCCGCTGGCTGAAGGACCTGCTCGGCCTGCCGCCCACGGCGTCGTCCGGATTCGTCACCGGTGCGCAGGGCGGCAACACCGTGTGCCTCGCCGCCGCCCGTCACGGCGTCCTCGAGAAGGCCGGCTGGGACGTCGAACGCCAGGGTCTGCACGGCGCGCCCGCCGTCCGGGTCCTCGCCGGCAGCGGACGGCACGCGACGATCGACCGCGCGTTGCGCCTGCTCGGCCTGGGCACGGACGCTCTGCTCGAGGTACCGACCTCCGCCGCCGGGACGATCGACGTCGCCGCACTGGCCGACGCTCTGTCCACATCGGACTCACCGGCGATCGTGTGCCTGCAGGCCGGCGAGGTGAACACCGGCGGCTTCGACGACTTCCCCCGCGCCATCGCCGCCGCTCACGCCCGCGGCGCATGGGTGCACGTCGACGGGGCGTTCGGGCTGTGGGCGGCGGCGAGCCCTGCGCTGCGGCACCTGACCGCGGGCATGGCGGACGCCGACTCGTGGGCCACCGACGGCCACAAGTGGCTCAACGTCCCCTACGACAGCGGCTACGCGTTCTGCGCGCACCCCCGCGCCCACGCCGCCGCGACCTCCTACACCGCCGCCTACCTTGTCGGCGACCAGCCGGAACCGGTGCACTCGCCGGGCGACTTCGTGCTCGAGTCCTCCCGTCGCGCCCGCGGGTTCACCACCTGGGCGGCCCTGCGCCAACTGGGCCGCGAGGGTGTCGCAGACCTCGTCGAGCGGACCTGCGCGCTGGCGCGGCGGTTCGGCGCGCGCTTGTCCGAAGCCGGTGCCGAGGTGGTCAACGACGTCGTGCTGAACCAGGTCCTCGTGGGCTTCGGCGAGGACACCCCGCGCGTTCTGGAGGCGGTGCAGCGGTCCGGCGAGTGCTGGATGGGCGGCACGGTGTGGCAGGGCAGGCGGCTGATGCGCATCTCGGTGTCGAACTGGCGGACCACGGAGGCCGACGTGGACCGCAGTGTGGCCGCGATCCTCGCCGCGTGGCGGGCGGTCCGGGGGCGCTGAGCCGCGGCCGTCAGCGCCATTACCGGGCATCACCGGTGGTACTGGTGGACGACCGCGTGCCCCTTGCCGCGCGCGATCATCCACCGGTTGACCGGCGTGGTCACCACGAACGCGACGACCAGCGAACCGGCCAGCGAGCCCCAGAACAGCACGTCGCCCAGGCCCGCGCTCATCGCGCCGGGCACCGTGACCACCACCAGGTTGTCCACGATCTCCATCACCGCGATCGAGACGGTGTCGGCCGCCAGAGCGACCTTCAGCGCCGCCCGCCAGGGCAGGCCGGCCCGCACTACGCCGCGCATGGTGAGCGCGTAGCCGAACACGAAGGCCAGCCCGACGGCGAGCACCACCGTGATGGCGCCGTGCAGCCCAAGCGCGGTGCCGATGACCATGCCCAGCACCTCGCCGATGGCGCAGCCGGTGAGGCAGTGCAGGGTGGCCTGCGCCGCGGCCGCCCAGGTGGCCGACGGCTGATGCATGGTGTGCTCGTGCGTCGCGTGGTCCATCTCGCACTCCCTTCGATCGATACCCCTAGGGGGTATGACGAGGAAGGTTAACCCCGTCTGCCCGATAGCGCAATCACCGTCGCGCGGCGCGCACCGACTGGGCGATCACCGCGATCACCGCCAGTGCGACGATGGCGAATCCGTAGACGATCGCGGTGGGCCGCAACCCCGCCGCGGTCGCCGCGAAGCCCGCGATCACCGCGGGAACGCTGAACGCGAGGTAGGCGACGACGTAGACCACCGCGAAGAGCTCCCCACGTTCGGCGGGCGCCGCGAGCCGGGCGAGCGTGCCGAAGCTGGCCAGCGCCGATGCCCCGAACCCGATCCCGGACACCACCGTTCCGGCCATGGCGAGCGCGGCCACCTCGCCGAGCACACCGGCCAGCGTGATCCCCATCCCGGCCGCCAGCAGCACGGCACCGGCCTGCAGCACCGCGCCGACCGGAGCGGAGCGCAGCACCAGCGAGGTCAGCGCGCCGGTCCCGCACAGCAGGGTCACCACGAGCCCGCCGACGAGGTGATTGGTGAGGCCGAAGAGCCCGGCCGCCACGGACGGCCCGAGCGACAGGTACAGGCCCCCGAGAGCCCAGCTGGCGACCAGGATCGGCCCCAGCGCGAAGAGGTCGGGCCGCAGCCGCACCGGGACACCGAGCCGCGGGGTGAGCGAGGCCAGCGCGCCCGGGCGGCGGGCCGAGGTCTCCGGCAGGCCGGCGGTCAGCGCCAGCGCGACGCCCATCCCGGCGAGCAGGAGGACGTAGACCAGGTGCGTCGGCGCGGGCGCGAACTGAACGAGCGCGCCGCAGCCCAGAGCGCCGAGCGCCAGCCCGCTCGTCGGCGCGACACTGCTGACCACCCCGGCACGGCCCGGCGCGTGCGGCGGATTCAAGTCGACCAGGGTGGCACCGAGCACGGACATCGCCGCACCGGTCGCGATGCCCTGCACCACCCGGGCAACGAACAGCGCCGAGACATCGGCGGCGACCAGGAACAGCACGAGCGAGACCACTTCGCCGACGATCGCCACGGCCAGCACCGGCCGTCGCCCGACGTGGTCCGAGAGGGCGCCGACGACCAGCAGCGACGTGATCAACCCCAGGACGTACACCGCGAAGATCACGGTGAGCGTCATCGCCGAGAAGCCCCATTCCTGCTGGTAGACGACGTAGAGCGGGGACGGCACGCTGGAGGCGGCCATGAACAGCACGAAGATCACCGCGACCGCCGTGAACGCCGCCGCATGCGGCAACCGGCTTCTCGGGCGGGTCGCCGCGACGGCGACGGCGGGGGAACCGGACATCAGCACTCCTCAAAAAGCAAAGATCGATGCGTTAGAGCGACCATAGTGCAAACGCAGCGATCGGTGCGATAATTTCGTCATGCCCGTCACCGTCGCAACTCGTCCCGGGGGCCGGTCCGCGCGGGTGCGGGCCGCCGTGCACCGCGCCGTCGTGGAGTTCCTGGCCGACAACCCCGCCGACACCCTGACCCTGCCGCTGATCGCCGCCCGGGCGGGCGTCCACCCGACCACGCTGTACCGGCGGTGGGGATCGGTCGCCGATCTGATGGCGGACGTGGCGAGCAGCCGGTTCAGCGGCGACATCGTGGTGCCGGACACCGGCTCGTTGCGCGAGGACCTGCAGCGGTGGGCCTCGGACGTGGCGACCGACCTGGCCGATCCGGACGTGCTGGCGATCATGCGCGCGGCGATCGGCTCCGGCCCGGAGGGCGGCTGCGCGTGCACGGCCGACAGGCACGCCCAGCTCACGGCGATCCTCGACCGCGAACGCTCGCGCGGCGGCACCGCGCCGGAGACCGCGCACGCGGCCGACGTCCTGCTCGGACCGCTCTACTACCGCGCCATCTTCGCCGGGCAGCCGGCCGATCCCGGATGGACCACGGAACTGGTCGACACGCTGCTCAAGTGAAGTCGCTTGCGCCCGTGTTACTCAGTCGAGTAACTTCTTACTCATGCAGGTAATCCGCGAGGTGCAACCGGATCTGGGCCTGACCCCGATCGAGGAGGCGCGGCGGTCACAGATCATCGCGGCGACGCTGGCGACCATGTCGGAGCTGGGCTACCGGCGGACGTCGTACGCACGCATCAAGGAACGTGCCGGGCTGAGCAGCACGCGCCTGATCGGCTATCACTTCGGCACGAAGGCGGGTCTCATCCAGGCCGTCGTCACCACGGCACTGAGCTTGCGGGACCGCTACCTGCAGGAGCGGGCCGGCGACACGGCCGACCGCGCCGAGATGCTGCGGGCGCTGATCGAAACGGAGGTCACGTTCATCCGCGACCATCCCGAGTGCGTCCGCGTGCTGCGCGAGGTGGCCGCGAACGCGGCCGACCCCGACGGCTGGCCCGTGGCGGGGCCGCTCCTGAGCGGTTTCCGGACCGGCCGCATCGAGCGGTTGCTGAAGCAGGGCCGGCAGGAAGGCGCTTTCGGCGACTTCTCGTCCGAGGTCGCGGCCCGCACGATCGCGCAGAGCATCGACGGCGCGATCCAGGCCTACGCCGACAACCCCCACCTGGACCTGGACGACTACGGCCGTCAGCTCGCCGACTTCTTCAACCAGGCCGTAGCGACCAAAGCCTGACCCGCGAGTCCCCCGCCCACAGTGGGACTCGCGCCCTGTCGGGCGGTCATACCAGGAACGTGAAGAGGGGGCTGTCGGGCGGTACGCGCTCGATCCGGTGCGGTCCGGCCGTCATCCGCTTCATCATCGGTTCGAGGTTCTCCGGCGCACCCAGCTCGATGCCGACCAGCGCCGGGCCGGTCTCCCGGTTGTTGCGCTTGACGTACTCGAACAGGGTGATGTCGTCGTCGGGCCCCAGCACGTCGTCGAGGAAGCGGCGCAGCGCACCGGGCTCCTGCGGGAACTCGATGAGGAAGTAGTGCTTGCGTCCCTCGAAGATCAGGGCCCGCTCGACGATCTCGGCGTACCGGCTGACGTCGTTGTTCCCGCCGGAGACGATGCACAGGACCGTCGAGCCCGGCGTCAGCCCGAGATCGAGCCCGAGCGCGGCCGGCGAGAGCGCGCCGGCGGGCTCGGCGATGATGCCGTCGGACTGGTAGAGGTCGAGCATCTCGACGCAGATCTTGCCCTCGGGCACGGCGATCATGGTGGGACGGCGATCGGCGGCGATGGCGTAGGTGTGCTGCCCGACGAGCCGCACGGCGGCGCCGTCGACGAACGGGTCGATGGTCTCCATCGCCGCCGGGCCACCGTGCTCGAGCGCGAACGCCATGCTGGCGGCGCCCTGCGGCTCGGCCCCGATCACGCGCACCTCGGGGTGGGTCTCCCGCAGCCAGGCCAGTGTCCCGGCGAGCAGCCCGCCGCCCCCGACCGGCACGACGACGACGTCGGGCGCCTTGCCCAGCTGCTCGATGGCCTCCTTGACGACGGTGCCCTGCCCGGCGATCGTGCGCGGATCGTCGAACGCGGGGATCATCGTCGTGCCCGTGCTCGCCGCGTAGGCCTCCGCCGCGGCGGCCGCGTCGTCGTAGGTGTCGCCGTGGACCACGATCTGGACGTGCTCGCCCCCGAGCCGGGCGACCCGGTCCCGCTTCTGCCGGGGCGTGGTCCGCGGCAGGTAGACGCGGGCGAGGACACCAAGCGCGGCCGAGGCGAAGGCCACGCCTTGCCCGTGGTTACCCGCGCTCGCGCACACGACGCCGCGGGCGCGCTCCTCCGGGGAAAGCTGGCTGACCAGGTTGTACGCCCCGCGGCCCTTGTAGGACCGGACCGCGGACAGGTCCTCGCGCTTGAGCCGGACGTCCACCCCGTGCTGGAGTGACAGCCGCTCGTTGCGGTGCAGTGGCGTCGGCTGGATGACCCCGGCGAACCGGGCGGCCGCCATCGCCACGTCCGCCGCCCGCACCGGGCCGGGCCCGTTACCCACGACTTCGTTCCTCCTGTCGGCGTAGACGTCATTCGTACCAAAGTCGCCCCGGGCGCCCGCACCCGGAGCGGCGGCTCCGCAGATAATGCGATCCGTGAGTGCGGAGCAGGACAGCGGCCGGCTGGTGGAGGAGTACGGCCCGGCGTGGTCGCCGGGACCGTTCGAACGAGGCACCGACGGGCCGCACGTGGTCCTCGCCGGCATCGACGGCTCCCCGACCGCGCTGCGAGCCGGCGCCTACGCGGCCGGGCTCGCCCGGCGGCAGCGGTCGCGGCTGGTGCTCGTGTACGTGCTGGCGCCGTCGGCGTGGACCGGGATGGCGACCGGCTATCTGGCTGCCGCGCAGGAGCAGGCCTACGAGGAGATCATCGACGAGATGCGCGGGCCGATCCGCGAACTGGCCGACGAGGCCGGCCTGCCGATCACGTTCATCGTCCGCCGGGGCGACGCGTTCGCCGAGCTGCGTCGCGCGGCCGTCGAGTGGCACGCCGACCTCGTCGTGGTGGGCGCGTCGGAGGCGAAGGGCCACCGCATCGTCGGCTCGGTCGCCACCCGGCTCGTGCGGGCCGGGCTGTGGCCGGTCACAGTGGTGCCCTGACCACTCACCTCTCCGGTCCTCTTCGGACAGACCGGTGCCGTATCGTTCGGTCGCCAAACGTTAGTCGCTCAAATGATTTGCTCGCCCAACGGCCCGCTACACTTCCCCGATGGACCCGACCATCCCGGACCGCCTGAAGAACCTGCCGAGCTGGCTGCTCACCCAGACCGGTCACCACGCGCACCGGCTCGTCACCGAAGGCCTGTCCGAGGCAGGTGCCCGCGCCTACCACTACCGGCTGCTGGCCGCGCTCGAGGAGGCAGGCCCGTCGAGTCAGGCCACGCTCGGCCGTCTCAGCTCGATCCACCTGTCCGACCTGGTGTCGACCATCAACGAACTGGCCGAGAGCGACCTCGTGCGCCGGGAGCCCGACCCGGCGGACCGCCGCCGCAACGTCATCACGATCACGCCGGCCGGCCGACGGCGCCTCAAGGCGCTCGACAAGCAGATCGCCCGGATCCAGGACAACCTGCTCGCTCCGTTGAGCGGTGACGAACGGGCGCAGCTGACCGGCCTCCTCGCCCGGGTCCTGCACCATCACGGCCAGCACGCGTAACGTGGCGAGCACGGCCGGTACTGCGATCACAGTCACACGGAGTCCGGTTTCAGCCACCCTCGGCTGGGTAATCTCGCTCGACCGTTGAGCAGCCAGCGGAAAGGGAGCGCACGTGACCGACTTCTGGATCGACAACGCCTTGCAACGGGTGCTGAAACACCCCACGGACATTCGCACCCTGCGGCAGTCGGCCACAGCCTTCCTCGACGACTGCGCGGTCGAGGCCGTCACCGACGCACTGCTCGTCGTCGACGCACTGGCCAGCGCCGCGTACGAACAGGGCCGCCTGCCCGCGACCATCCGCCTGATGCGCGAGGGCCGCGAGTCCGGCTGGCTGCGGATCTCGCTCGCCGTACCTGACATCGACCTTCCCGGCGCGGACGCCGGATTCGGCACCGGCCTGCACGTCCTGACAACGTGCGCGGCGCTCTGGGGGCGCAGCGGCGACGGTGAAACGGCCGCTCTCTGGGCGCATCTGCCGCTCGCGGCTGCCGCACCGGCCGTCCGTCACGTAGCGTCTACCCATGGAGTCACCCCTGATCACCGACCGGCTGGTCATCCGTGACTGGACGGTCGACGACGCCGAAGCCGCGTTCGCGATCTACGGCGTGGAAGAGGTCACGCACTGGCTGACGCCGGCGATGGACCGGGTCGGCGACGTCGCCGCGATGCGCGCGGTGCTCCAGGCCTGGCACGAGGCCCAGCCCAACCTGCCCCCGCCGCGCGGCCGGTGGGCGATGGAGCGCCGGGCGGACGGGAAGGTGATCGGCGGCCTGGGGATCCGGCTGCTGCCGCCGTTCGACGAGGACCTCGAGCTGAGCTGGCAGCTGCATCCCGGCGCCTGGGGCAAGGGTTACGCCACCGAGGGCAGCCGGGCCCTGATCAGGTGGGCGTTCACGCAGGACACCGACGAGCTGTTCGCCGTCGCGCGACCGAACAACGTCCGCGCCATCGCGACGGCCAAGCGGCTGGGCATGCAATGGGTCGGTGAGACGAGCAAGTACTACGACCTGCGCCTGCAGGTCTACCGCATCCGGCCGGGCGACCTGGACGACGTACCCGGGGCTTGACCCCCAGACCGGCCGCACGGTAAACCGAACAAGATTCTGTTGTGCCGGCTCCGGCGCGGGCGGAATCGGTGCATCCTGACTGTGTTCGGGATGCACCCGGCAGAACCGGGTTCTGAGGGGAGCGAGCGATGAGCTTCAACCTGGCGATCATGCTGCGGGAGTCCGCGACCGCGGTGCCGGGCAAGGACTTCCTGCGGTTCCCGTCGGGTGCGATGACCTACGGCGAGGTCGACGAGCGCGCCGGCCGGGTCGCTGTCGCCCTGCGTGAACTGGGCCTGCGCCCCGGGGACAAGGTCGCCGTGCAGCTCGCCAACGTGCCCGAGTTCGTGGTCGCGTACTTCGGAATTCTCCAGGCGGGCCTGACGATGGTCCCGCTCAACCCCATGCTCAAGGCTGACGAGATCGCCTACCACCTGGACGACTCCGACGCCCGGATGATCATCGCGCACGACGCGGCCGCGGCCGAGGTGTCCACGGCACTCAAAGAGCTGAGCGACCTGCGGGCCGTGGTCGTCGGCGGCCTCGACCCTGGCGAGTGGCCGTCCGGGACGATCGGCTTCCCGGCCCTGCTGGAGCCCGCGGACGACCGCGACATCTTCCCCGGCACGGCCGACGACACCGCCGTGCTCCTCTACACCAGTGGCACCACGGGCCGCCCGAAAGGCGCCGAGCTGTCCCACTTCCAGCTCTACATGAACTGCACGCTCGCCGGCGAGCGGTTCGGCGTCGAGCCCGACGACGTGGCACTGGCCGTGCTGCCGTTCTTCCACGTCTACGGCCTGTCGAGCATCCTCAACGCCTCGGCGCGGCACGGGCGCACGATCTCGGTGGTGCCGCGCTTCGAGGTGCCCGCGGTGCTGGAGGCGATCCAGCGGGACCAGGTCACGATCATGGCCGGCGTCCCCACCATGTACCACGCGCTGGCCTACGCCGACACCACCGGCTACGACACCAGCAGCCTGCGGATCGGCAGCTCCGGTGGCGCCGCGATCCCGGAGGAGGTGCTGCGCCGCTTCGAGGACAAGTACGGGATCCCGGTGCTGGAGGGCTACGGGCTGTCCGAGTCGGCCTCGACCACGACGGTCAACCCGGGCGCGGACAACCGGAAGGTCCGCTCGATCGGCACCCCGATCTGGGGCGTGCAGCTGCGGATCGTTGACGACGAGGACCGGCCGCTGCCCACCGGTCAGGTGGGCGAGATCGTGCTGCGCGGGCACAACATAACCAAGGGCTACTACAACCGGCCGCAGGACACCGCGGAAGCCTTTCGCGGCGGCTGGTTCCACACCGGCGACCTCGGCTACACCGATGCCGACGGGTTCGTGTTCATCGTCGACCGGAAGAAGGACCTCGTCATCCGCGGCGGGTTCAACGTCTACCCGCGCGAGGTCGAGGAGCTGCTGTACCGGCATCCGGCGATCGGCGAGGCGGCGGTGATCGGCGAGCCGGACGAGCGGCTCGGCGAGGAGGTCGTGGCCGTGGTTTCCCTGAAGCCGGGGGCGAACGCGGAGCCGGACGAGATCGTGGCGTGGGCCAAGGAGCGCATCGCGGCGTACAAGTACCCCAGGCGGGTGCGGATCGTCGAGGAGCTGCCGAAGGGCGCCACGGGCAAGATCACCAAAAGGGAGCTCCGGGCACACCCACGGGCGTGACGTCCACTGTGGACTGAAAACCCGGCGGACCGCCACGGCCGTGCTAGGCCGTCACTTCCGTCTGTGCCGCGTCATCCGCGACGACGACGCGGCGCATCAGCTCCACGAGGGTCCGGCGCTCCGAAGTGGACAGCACACCGAGCGACTCCTGCTGTGACCGGTGCGCGACGTCCAGCAGGCGGCCCACCAGCGCGAGCCCGTCGGCGGTAAGTGCGACGCGCTGGCGGCGGCGGTCCTCCGGGTCGCGTTCGCGCCGCACGAACCCGCGCCGCTCCAGCAGGTCCAGGTAGCCGACGAGGTGGCTGCGGTTGAGCCCGAGCCGGTCGGCCAGCGCGTGCTGCGCGAGCGGCCCGAAGTCCGACAAACCCGTCAGCACGGCGAAATGCGGTAGCCGCAGGTCCACTTCGGCCAGAGCCGCGACCAGCCCACGGTGACCGATCCGGGCGACGTGGCCGGCGAGGTAGGAGGGCAGGGCGAGCAGGGTCGGCGGGCGCATCTCGCGGTCTTCCATGACCGTGATCCTACCTTCTGGACGTAACTATGTCCTCATGTAATCATTACGGCATGACACGAACTTCCGCGCCCTTCGCCGCGCTGCTGATCGCGGTGCTGTCCTTCTCGTTGCTGCAGACCATGCCGGTACCCACACTGCCGACGCTGCAGGCGGCGTTCGGCACATCCACCACCACCGTGTCCTGGGTGCTCAGCGCCTTCCTGCTCACCGCATCGGTCGCCACCGGACTGCTCGGCCGGCTCGGCGACATGTTCGGCAAGCGCCGCGGGCTACTCGCCTGCCTCGCGGTCATCGGGCTGTTCGCAGCCGCCGTGGCGCTCCTGGCCGTGTTCACCCTGGTGGAGAAGCGCCGGGCGCAGCCGCTCATCGACATCGGGCTGCTCGGTCACCGGGCGGTGCTGACCTCCAACATCACCGCGCTGATCATCGGGTTCGGCATGTACGGGGCGTTCACGCTGGTACCACTGCTGGTCCAGACACCCTCGCGAGCCGGGTACGGCTTCGGCGCCTCGGTCACCGAGGCCGGGCTGTTCATCATCCCGATGGCGGTGACCATGCTGTTCGCCAGCCCGCTCGCCGGCCGCATCGGCGCGCGGACCGGATTCAAGATGCCGCTGGTGCTCGCATGCGTGCTCGGCGCGGCCGGGTTCGTGGTGTTCGCCGTCGCGCACGACACCCCGTGGACGGTCTACGCGGGCAACGGAATCATCGGCATCGGCGTCGGGTTCGCCTTCGCCGCACTGGCCAACCTCGTCGTCGCGGCCGTGGACCCCCGCCAGACCGGCGAGGCGACCGGTGTCAACACGATCATGCGCACCATCGGCGGCACGTTCGGCGCCCAGATCGCGTCGACCATCGTGGCCGGCGAGTTCATCGCGGGCACCCGGTTCCCGGTGGAATCCGGTTACACCACGGCGTTCGTGCTGTCCGCGATCGCGATGGGGGTGGCAGCGCTCGTCGCGCTCGCCGGACCCGGCCGCCACGCCCCCGCGGCGGCGACCGCGCCGCGCACCGCTGCGGTGAGCCGATGACCGACTACGGGCACGACCTGCGGTTCGGCACGGTCCTGATGACCCCGGGCAACCTCCCGGCACTGGCGGAGGTGGCGGAGGTGGCCGGGCTGGACCTGGTGAGCGTCCCGGACCACCCCTACCGCCCGGAGTTCACCGAGGCGTGGACGACCCTGTCGGTGATCGCCGCGCGGACCCAGCGGGTGCGCGTGTTCCCGAACGTCGCCAACCTGCCCCTGCGGCCCCCGGCGATGCTGGCTCGTGCCGTCGCGAGCCTCGCCGCGCTGAGCGGCGGCCGGGTCGACCTGGCACTGGGCGCCGGGGCGTACTGGGACGCGATCGCCGCGCACGACGGCCCGCGGCGCTCGCCGGCTGAGGCGGTGTCGGCGCTCGGCGAGGCGATCGCGGTGATCCGGGCACTGTGGACCCCCGGCGGACCGGTCCACCTGCCGGGCGAGCACTACCGCCTGGACGGCACCGACCCCGGCCCGGCCCCGGCGGGTGACCCGGGGATTTGGGTGGGCGCGCTCGGGCCGCGGATGCTGCGGCTGACCGGCGCGCTCGCCGACGGCTGGCTGCCGAGCATGACCCGGATCCCGCTCGCCGGCCTGCCCGCGGCCAACGCGGTCATCGACGCGGCCGCGGAGGACGCGGGCCGGTCTCCCGCCGCGATCCGGCAGCTGTACAACCTTTCCGTGCCGGCGCTCGGCGATCCGGGCGACTGGCCGGAACGGCTCGCCGAACTCGCCCTGCGCCACGGCGTGAGCACGTTCCTGCTGCCGGCGGACACCCCGGACCCGCTCCGGTTCTTCGCCACCGAGGTCGCCCCCGCGGTCCGGGAAACCGTCGCGGCGGCGCGCAGCGCCGATCCATCGTCCGCTCCCCCGGCGACGTGACCGGTACCGGGGCGGATACCGCTGTGTGTCGCCCCCGCACGGAGGAAAACGCTTTCGGGGGCCGGCGGGTCGCCGCAACCGGCGAGAACGGGGTTTGCGCACAGTAACCGGGGGGTCGCGGCGCGCGGGCGGACGCGATGCGCCATGATTTCAGTCCGACCAGAGCATCTATCGAGTGATCGGTGACCGTGACTCAGAGTGAGAATGACTCCCGGGCAGGCGGGAGGACATTTGTCGACACCGCGTGCTTGACAGCGGTGGTTGAGTACAGCTCTGTGGTGACGTCGCCGTCTTCGTCCCGGTCCCCAGGATTTCGTGGAGCGTCGTGAAAAACACAGATGACAAGTCAGGCGAAGGCCACCACAAGTCGATTCGAAAGCGCCTGACCGGAACCGTCCTCATCCCCAGTATCGCGCTCCTGGTGATGTGGATCGCGGGCTCCGGCTACTTCCTGGTCGACGCGATCTACGTGCGCACGGTGGCCTCCTCCGTGCAGGACGTGTCGATCCCCGCCGTCACCGCCCTCGGTGCCGTCCAGCAAGAACGCCAGCTGTCCCTGGTCTACCTGGAACGCCCCCAGGTCGGCCTGCGTGACCTGCAGGCGCAGCAGCAATCCATCGACAGGTCGCTCACCGGCCTGCGATCCGCCCTCGCCGACGTGAAGAGCCTCGTGCCGGACGAGATCGGTCAGCGGATGAACCAGATGGAGGCGAGCCTCGACCAGCTCCCGGTGATCCGCGCGGAGATCAACTTGCGCACGATCTCCAAGGAGCAGGTCAACCAGTTCTACAACAGCCTCCTGGACACCTCGACCGACCTGTTCGACTCGCAGGCGCGGCTGGTGCCCGACGCCGAATCCACCCAGGGCGGCATGACCTCGGTGGACATCTTCCGCGCGTCGGACCAGATGTCGCGGGCGGCGTCGCTGGCCTCCAGCGCGTTCGCCGCCGGCCAGTTCGCCCCGGCCGATCACCTCCAGTTCGCGCAGCTCGTCGGCAGCTACCGCGCCCAGCTGGCGAAGATCGCGACCTACATGGCCCCCGAGGCCGGCGCCCGCTACCGGGAACTGACCCAGAGCGACTCCTGGCAGCGCCTCGCCGCCGCGGAGGACTCGATCATCACCCACGGGCCGGGGACCTTCCGCGAGAACACCGGCGGCCTGACGGTGCGGGAGAACGACTGGCGCGACATCACCACCCAGGTCTCGGGCCAGTTGATCGGCCTGACCGTCGAACAGTCCCAGCAGGCCTCCGGCGCCGCGCTCGACAAGGGCAACGTCAACCTGTGGACCGTGATCATCGGCAGCGTGGTCGCCCTGCTCGCGGCGATCGCGTCGATCGTGGTCGCGATCCGGGTGTCCCGCACACTGGTCGACCGGACCCTGATGACGCGCCTCGAGCGCCTGCGCAACGACTCGCTGGAGCTGGCCCGCACCCGGCTGCCCAGCATCGTCGACCGGCTCAAGGAGGGCGAGTCGGTCGACATCGGCGCCGAGCTACCCCGTCTGGACCACGGCATGGACGAGATCGGGCAGGTGGCCGAGGCGTTCAACATCGCCCAGCTGACCGCCGTCCAGGCCGCGGCGAGCGAGGCGAAGGCCCGCAGTGGTGTGAACAACGTGTTCCTCGGCATCGCGCACCGCAACCAGGGCCTGGTGCACCGCCAGCTGCAGATCCTGGACCGGATGGAGAGCCGCGAGGAGAACCCGGAGCAGCTCAAGGGGCTGTTCCAGCTCGACCACCTCGCCACCCGCGCCCGCCGCACCACCGAGAACCTGATCATCCTCGGCGGCAAGCAGCCGGGCCGCCGCTGGCGCAAGCCGGTGTGGCTGATGGACGTGCTGCGCGCCGCGGTGTCGGAGACCGAGCACTACTCCCGCGTCGAGGTGGAGAACGTCCCGCAGGTCGCGGTCATCGGCTCGGCGGTCGCCGACGCCATCCACCTGGTGGCGGAACTGGTCGACAACGCCACCACGTTCTCCCCGCCCGGATCGCAGGTTCACATGACCAGCACCCTGGTCGCGCGCGGCGTCGTGGTCGACGTGGCCGACCAGGGCCTGGGCATGAAGGACGACGTCCGCGAATGGGCCAACCGGATGATGTCGGAGCCGCCCGAGTTCGACGCGATGGCGCTCAAGGCCGACTCCAGCCTGGGCCTGTTCGTGGTCGCGCGGCTGGCGGCCCGGCTCGGCCTCAAGGTCATGTTCGACTCCTCACGCTACGGTGGCACGCGCGCCACGATCCTGATCCCGTCGGCACTGCTCGCCAACACCGATCAGGTCGCCGAGAACGCCGACCCGGAGTTCCCCGGCGCCCCGGCCCCGGCCGGGCACGACTCGTACGAGCTGGAGGAGACCGGCCGGCCGGCCGGGGCAAACGGTATGGGACGACACGAGAACAACGGTGCCTCCGAGCCCGCTCGGCGGATCCCGGTGGAAATTCCCGCGGGCCGGCACGCCGAGCCCGAACCGCAGACGGCGAACGAGACCACCGGCGCGCGAACGATTTCCGTCGTCACGCCGGAGTCCGCGCCGCAGCCGACGCCGTCACCACGTCCGAAGCAGGCCCGGGCTCCCCTGCCGCAGCGCGAGCCGCAGCAGAACCTCGTCGCCCAGCTTCGTGACGACCCGGAGTCGGACGCCACCGATTACCACGAGTTTTCCGGACGGACCCGCAGCACGCTCTCGGCATTCCACAAGGGCACCCGCCGCGGGCGCGACGCAGACGCACCGGAAGACCCCCGGGCCACCATTGACTGAGAGGGAAGTCGAACCTCATCGATGAACGAGAACGAGAATTCCAAGGTCGACCTCAACTGGCTGCTGGACGACATGGTGGACCGTGTCGTCGGGGCGCAGCACGCCGTGGTGCTCTCGGCCGACGGGCTGCTCATGGGCAAGTCCGCGAACCTGTCGAAGGACGACTCGGACCAGCTGTCGGCGATCGCGTCCAGCCTGCAGAGCCTCGCCAAGGGTGCCAGCAGGCACTTCCGGCGCGGACCGGTGCTGCAGACCCTCATCGAGATGGCCGAGGGCTACCTCTTCGTGTGCGCGGCCGGTCAGGGCGCGTGCCTGGCGATTCTCGCCGAGGAGACGGTGGACGTCGAGATGATCGCCTACGAGATGAGCCGGCTCGTCAAGCGCGTCGGTGACTACATGACGTCTGCTCCCCGGGACGCGGCAAGGTTCGTGGCGGAGCACAACTGATGGCGGACGACCAGTGGTACGACGAGGCTGCCGGGCCGCTGATCCGGCCGTACGCCATCACCCGGGGCAGGATCCCGTCCGTCGACATCAAGCTCGACGTGGCGACGCAGGTGATGGCGATCCGGGGCAGCCACGACCCGATCGGCCTCGCCCCGGAACACCTGACGATCCTCGAGTTGTGCCAGCGGCCGCTGTCCGTCGCTGAAATTGCCGTGTACGTCAAGGTCCCACTCGCCGTGGTCAAGGTGCTGTGCAGCGATCTGATCGAACGGGGCGCTGTGATCGTCCGTTCGCCGTCGCAGCCCGCCAAGGCCCCGGATCGCGAACTACTCCAGGCGGTGCTCGATGGCCTCAACAAGCTCTGAAGACTCCGGCGTCATCCCGACGCCCGTCAAGATCGTCGTCGCGGGCGGTTTCGGGGCCGGCAAGACCACCATGGTCGCGTCGGTCAGCGAGATCGTCCCGCTGTCCACCGAGGAGGTGATGACTGAGGCCAGCAGCGGCGTCGACGACCTCACCGGCGTCGAGCGCAAGACCACGACGACGGTGGCGCTGGACTTCGGGCGCATCACCATCTCGCCGCAGACCGTGCTGTACCTGTTCGGCACGCCCGGGCAGGACCGGTTCTGGTTCATGTGGGACGAGCTCGCGCTCGGCGCCATCGGCACGGTCGTCCTGGTCGACACGCGGCGGCTGGACTCCAGCTTCGCGGCGATCGACTTCTTCGAGCGGCGCAAGATCCCGTTCATCGTCGCGGTCAACTGCTTCGCCGACGCCGACGACTACCAAGAGGACGAGATCCGCAAGGCGCTCGCGATCGCACCCGGCGTGCCGGTGATGTTCTTCGACGCCCGTTCGCGGGAGTCGTCGAAGCTGGCGTTGATCAGACTGGTGCGCTACGCGATGAGCAAGCTGCCCGCCGAACCGGCGGAGCTCGCCCGCAGCGGCACCTGACCCCCGCGCGAGTCCCACGCACTGAGGCGCGTGGGACTCGCGCGGCGTCAGGCGCGGGGCAGCTGGCGCAGCTTCAGGTTGAAGTGGCGCAACAGCTGCGGCGCGTAGGTGACCCGGTATTCCGGCACCCGTTCCGGGTTCTTCGCGATCGTGGCCAGGACGTCGGCCACGTACTCCAGGTGCGCGAGGGTGTAGGTGCGCCGCGGGATCGCCAGCCGCACCAGTTCGAACGGCGCCGGGCGGAGCAGGTTGTGCGCATCGTCGAAGGTACCCAGGTACAGCGAGCCCAGTTCGGCGCATCGGACGCCGCCCACGAGGTACAGCTCGCACGCCAGCGCGTGGCCCGGGAAGCCGTGCGGGGGCAGGTGCGGCAGCAGGCGTCCGGCGTTCAGATACAGCCCGTGGACACCGGCCGGCTGCACGATGTCCACCCCGGCCTCGTTGATCAGCCGGGCGAAGTGCGCGGTCTCCTCGGCGCGGTTGCGCAGGTAGTTCGGGTCCACAACCTCGCGCAGCCCCTGCGCGACACGCTCCAGGTCGTGCGCGCCCATGCCGCCGTAGGTCCGGAAACCCTCGGTCGCGATGAGGATCGCCTCGCACTGCTTGGCCAGACCAGTGTCGCGTACCCCGATCGCCGCGCCCATCGGGGAGATCGCGTCCTTCTTGAGGCTCGCGACGAAACCGTCGGCGAGGGCGAACGTCTCCTGCGCGACCTCCTTCGGCGTCTTGTGCGCGTAACCGGCCTCGCGCTGCGTGATCAGCCACGAGTTCTCGGCGAACCGGGCGGCGTCGAGGAAGAACGGGACACCGAACCGGTCGCACAACGCGCGCACGGCCTTGAGGTTGGCCATCGACACCGGCTGCCCGCCGCCGCCGTTGTTGGTGATCGTGATCAGCACCTGGCCCACCCGGGAGCCGTCGGGGCCGGCCAGCGTCGCCTCGAGCGCGGCGAGGTCGATGTCGCCCTTGAACGGGTCCCGGCTGTCCAGATCGGCTGCCTCCAGGCACGGCAGGTCACGCGCCTGCGCGCCGGCCAGTTCGACGTTGGCCCGCGTGGTGTCGAAGTGGGTGTTGGACAGCGACAGTTGGCCCGGCTTCAGCGCCGTGGAGAACAGGATCCGCTCCGCGGCCCGGCCCTGGTGGACGGGGAAGAGGTGCGGGAAGGAGGTCAGGTCCCGTAGCGCGTCGTGGAACCGGAACCACGAGTCCGATCCGGCGTAGGAGCGGTCGGCGACCGCCGCGCCCGCTTCCTGCGCGGCGGACACGGCGCCGGTGCCGGAGTCGGTCAGCAGGTCGATGGTGACCACGTTCGCCGGCAGGTCGAACATGTTGTACCCGGCGCGGGAAAGCGCTTCCTCCCGCTCCTCCCGCGTCGTGATCGGTATCTCCTTGACAACCTGGACCCGGTACGGCGGGAACGACTTCATCTGACCTCTTCTCCCCGGTTCACAACATGGCGGTCGCCGCGCTGACCCGCCTGCGAGGCGGGTTCACGGCGTAGGCCTCCGACGAAAGATATACCGTGGTGCCCGAACCGAATCGGCCGAGACGCAGCGAGACGTGCGCGATCAGGCCCACGCCGTCGTCCGCGGGGCGGCTCGTCACGGCCCCGATGGCCCGGTCGAGGTCCTCGGCCGGCAACCCGGCCTGCCGGAAGTGAGCCAGCACATGCCGGCGCGCCACGGCGTCGTCCGGGACGTAGTCGCGAATCGGAAGGTAGAGGCTGTAGTTGCCGGGACCGCCGGCGTAGGCCTCCACGAAGGAGTAGCTGGAGACCAGTGGCCGCCCGGCGTAGGGGCCGGCGCCCCCGCCGGCGGTGGCCAGGAACTCGCGCACCGCCAACGGATCGGCACCCTCGACGGCCTGGGCGGCGCGCTCGACCGTCGCCGACTCGGCCGAGTCATGCGAGATGTAGAGCTTGACCCGGGACAGCGGCCCGTCGTCGAGGTCGAGCGCGAAGAACGAGAACTGGTCGGCCTCACGGCGCAGCGTCGCGTGCCGGGTGACCGTGTCGTACGCGTCGCGCAATCCCAGGCGCCGCAGGCCTTCCGCGACGAGCCCGGGAGCTTCGCGCCGGCCCCGGACCTGCGGGTTGAAGTAGACCTTGAGCGCCGGTGCCCGACCGGGACGCAGGATCACCGAGAACCAGAGGGCGAATTTCCCCCGTGGCCGTTCGGTCAGGAACAGGTCCTCGACCGCGCGGAACCGGTCGAGCGAAAGATCGAGCCGCTGCGCCATGTGGGTGAGAAAGCGCTTCGCGGCCACGATATTCGCGGCGGGACCGGGTTTCTCGGGGATGGTTTCGGCCAGTATCCGCACCGCGCGGTCGCCGCTCTCGTCGAACGCGACCGAGAACTCCACGGGGGTCGCGTCGTCGGCGACATCGGACGGCCACAGCGGCCGCTCGGTCAGCGGGCGACGGCCGGCCGCGCCGAGGAGTTCCCGCAAGACGTCGACCGGATCGCCGTCGTCCTCTGGAAAGCCTGCCACCCTGCAGAGTTCTCCGAGCTGTGTACTGGCATGGTCGAATAGGGTCACAGGGGCGACGTTCACACTCACTCCGACGGTCTGGCGAGCGACAACCGCTCGACGAGGCGGGGGACAGACCGTCGTCCAACATAACGGCATCTTTTCGGCACCACCTACCGCTGGAGGAGTGATCTTGGCCGCACGGTCAGTCACCTGCCGCCGAGGCCTTCACGATTCGCTTCCACCGCAACATTTCCGTGAACCGCGACCAGTGGAAACCGCTCCCGGAACAGTCCACTAGCTGCGCAAATGCTTATCCCGGCCGATCTTCGCGGACCACTCCGCTTTCGTCCACAGTAGACATCATGGAGCAACGCGCGCCCCTCCGTTCGGGCGGGGGCCAGAAGCGCCCGGTCGGGTGGAACAGCGTTCAAGCAGGTAGCGGAGTGTCACGGCCGGCCTCGCTGACCCGGTCTCTGTGTGATGCAGGTCATGTCGGCACCGGCGCGGCACGCGGAGTCCTAACAGGAACGACCGCGTCCGGGAGCGCCCGATCGCGCGCACCATACGTGATATCCGCTTGCCACGACCGGGTGATCAGCCGTAGCGGCGGCGGATCTCGCCCTTGAGGATCTTGCCGGAGCCGGTGGTGGGGAGCCGGTCGGCGAACTCGACGGACTTGGGTACCTTGTATGCGGCCAGGCGCGTGCGCAGGTGGCCGAGCAGATCGTCCACGGTGATCCGGCTGCCGGGTGCGGGCACGACGACCGCCTTGCCCACCTCGCCCCACTTCGGGTCCGGCACGCCGATCACCGCGCACGCCTCGACCCCGGGGAAGCCGTAGAGCTCGTTCTCCACCTCGGCCGGGTAGACGTTCTCACCACCGGAGATGATCACGTCCTTGAGGCGGTCGACCACCGAGAAGTAGCCCGCACCGTCCACTGTGGCCACATCGCCGGAGTGGAACCAGCCGTCGCGCAGCACTTGCGCCGTCGCGTCCGGGCGGCCCCAGTAGCCCTTCATCACGTTCGGGCCACTGACGACGATCTCGCCCTTCTCGCCCGTCGGGGCCGCCGCTCCGTCCGGATCGACCACCCGCACATCGGTGAAGAACGAGGGTACGCCGGCTGTGCCCGCCTTCGCCTCGGCGTGCGCCCGGTCCAGGATCAGCGCGCCCGGCGCGGTCTCGGTCATCCCGTAGCCCTGGACGAAGGCCAGGCCACGGTCGAGGTAGGTCCGGATCAGCTCCGCCGGCACCGGCGCGCCGCCGCACAGCAGGGTGCGCACGCTGGACAGGTCGGCTGTCGGCCATCGCGGGTGCGCCGCCATCGCCTGGTACATCGTGGGCACGCCGAACATCAGCGTCACCCGGTCACGCTCCATTGTGGACAGCGCTGTGCCCGGATCGAACGACGGGCGCAGGATCACCGTGCCACCCTTGAGCAACGTCGGCAGGCAGACCATGCCGAGGGCGGCGGCGTGGAACAGCGGCGCGGCGATGAGCGTCCGCTCGTCGCTCGCGAGGTCGGTCTCGACGAGGACGTTGACGCTGTTCCAGGTGAGGTTGCCGTGGGTGAGCATCGCGGCCTTGGGCCGTCCCGTGCTGCCCGAGGTGTACATCAGCAGGCACACGTCGTCCAGACCGACCGGGAGGTCGAGCGGCTCGTCCTCCCGCGCCTCCAGCTCGCCCGCCGGCACACGCAGGACCCGTTCGCCGGCCAGCGCTGCCACGGTCTCGGCGTACTCCGGCGTGTGGATCAGCACCGTGGCGCCCGAGTCGGCGAGCGCGTAGTCCAGCTCCGGGACGCCCAGCCGGAAGTTGAGCGGCACGAACACCGCGCCGGCCTGCCCGCACGCGAACAGGGTCTCCAGGTAGGCCGGGTGGTTCGGCCCGAGGTAGGCCACGCGGTCGCCCGGGTCCACCCCGGCGGCCAGGAGACCGCGCGCCAGCCGGGCGACCCGGCGGGACAGTTCCGCGTAGGTCAGCTCCGCGCCGTCGTGGCGGACCGCGATCGCATGCGGGCTCATCCTGGCGCGGCGCACCGGCCAGGAACCCAGACCGACGTTGCGCACCGCCGCTACTTCTCCGGGTCGAACGCGCTCAGGCCGGGGCGGTAGGACTTGTCGTCGAGGAACTGGGTCATGCCCTTGGCGCGGGCGCCCGCCTTGTCGACGAACTGGGACTGGTCGAGCTTGGCGTAGAGGTAGTCCTCGGCCTGCTCCCACGGCATTTCCTGGGCGATCTTGTACCCGGTCTTGGCCGCGTGCAGGACCACCTGGTTCATCGATGCCAGTTTCAGCGCCACCTCCCGGGTGCGGGCCCGCAGCCGCGCCGCCGGCAGCGCCTCGTTGACCAGTCGCATCTCCGCGGCGCGGCGGCCGTCGAAGGGCTCGCCGGTCATGATGAAGTAGAGCGCGTCGCGCTGCGGCACCGTGGCGGCGAGCGCCCGGCTGACCACCCCGCCCGGCGGGATGCCCCAGTTCACCTCGGACAGCCCGAACCGCGCCTCTTCGTCGGCGAAGGCCAGGTCGCAGGCGACCAACGGGGTGAACGCGCCGCCGAAGCACCAGCCGTTGACCATCGCGATCGTCGGCTTGCTCCAGTTCGCGAGGCGCTTCCACTGCCACTCGGCGCTGGCTCGGCGCACCTTGATCTGCACGGACGTGCTGCCGGTCGCGTCGACGTCACGGAAGTACTCCTTGAGGTCCATGCCGGCGGAGAACGCGTCGCCGGCACCGGTGAGGACCAGGACCCGGCAGCGCTCGTCGGCCTCCAGGTGGTCGAGTACGCGCACCATCTCGTCGTTCAGCGCGGGGTTCATGGCGTTGCGCTTGTCCGGCCGGTTGAGGGTGACCCAGGCGATGCCCTCGTCGAACTCCACCGAAACCGTGTCACCCCACGGCTCCGTCCGGACCCGCCCGTTGCCGACCGCTGTGTTCATCCACCGCTCCCTATATCAGTAATCCTGATATAGGAGTACCAGGCGCCGGGGTCGAGCGTCAAGCGGGACAATCGCGGCATGAGGTGTCCCTGCGGGCTGGGTGAGACGTACGAGAACTGCTGCGCGCCGCTGCACCGCGGCGAGTCCGCGGCGCCGACCGCCGAGCGGCTGATGCGCTCCCGGTTCAGCGCGTTCGCCGTCGGGGACGCGGAGTACCTGCTCAGCAGCTGGCACCCGGACACCCGCCCGGCGACGATCCGGCTCGACGCGCGGCAGCGGTGGACCCGGCTGGACGTGCTCGCCACGACCGGCGGAAGTCCGTTCCACACCACGGGCACCGTCGAGTTCCGCGCCCACTACCGCACCCCTGACGGGCCCGGCTCACTGCACGAGGACAGCGAGTTCACCCGCGTGGACGGGCGCTGGGTGTACACCGGTCCGCGGCGGGTAGCCCGCGGGGCATGACCGAGTTCGAACGCGAACGCGCGATGTCCGCGCCGGCGGAACGGGTGTTCGGCGTGGCCGCCGACGTGAACCGGCTCGACGAGTGGCTGCCCGGCGTGATCACCGTCCACCCCGGCGAGCCGGAGGGCGTCGACGTGGACGTGCACGACCCCGCGGGCGAGTACGAAGCACCCGGCGTGCTGGGCGCGCAGCGCGAACAGCTGCGGCTCGAGTGGGGTCGCCGTGGCAGTTCCGACTACAGCGGCTGGCTGCAGGTGTCCTCGGCCGAGAGCGGCTCCAGCTACGCGACACTGCACCTGTCCTTCCACGGCGACAAGGCGGCCAACCACGGCGGCGACGCGGCGCGCGACGTCGAACGCCGGCTGGACGAATCGCTCGATCGGCTGGCGAACCTGGTGGCGACGGGCTGAGTCATTCGGCCCGTCTTCGACGGTCCTGAGCGCGTCGCCGGCGGTCCACATCGGACGGCCGTGGTCAGGTGGCCTCGTCCGCTCGGACGACCATCACCGGGCACTGCGCGTGGTGGATCAGCGCCTGGCTCGTCGATCCCAGCAACAGCCCGCTGAACCCGCCCCGGCCCCGGCTGCCCACCACGACGAGCTGCGCCCGCGTGCTCCAGCTCAGCAGCTGGTGCCGTGGCCGGTCCCGCACCAGGACGCGCTCGATGCGGACATCCGGATACTTCTCCTGCCACCCGGCGAGCTGCTCGGCGAGCAACCGCTGCTCGTCCCGCTCGATCTCGCTCCACCGGGCCGGCAGGCCCGCGTCGGCGTCGGCCCAGGCGTGCACCGCCACCAGTCCCGTCTGCCGCCAGGAGGCCTCGTCAAAGGCCGTCGCCAGCGCGCGGTCACTGGTGGCGCTGCCGTCCAGCCCGACCACCACCGGGCCGTCCGGCTCCGCCCGGCCGCGGACCACCACGACGGGGCAGTGAGCGTGCGCGGCGACCTCGACGGTCGTCGACCCCACCAGCATCCCCTCGAAACCACCGGTGCCGGAACAGCCCAGCACCACGGCCCGGGCCCGCCGGGAAGCCTCGATCAACGCCACCGGACCGGGCTCGGTCGGCTTCTCGGCGGTGATCGCGAGCTCGGGGCCGCCGACTTCCCTGGCGATGCGGATCCCGTCCGCGACCAGCTCGTCGGACGCTTTGACAAGGGCTTCGTAAGCCTTCGTCAGCGCCGGCAACCCGCCGCCGTAGAAGCCGGGCAAGGGCGCGAACCCGTGCACGACGCGCAGTGGTTCCTGCCGCTTGCGGGCCGTGGCGGCGGCCCATCTCAGCGCCCTGTCCGACTCGTCCGAGCCGTCCACGCCGACGACGAGCGCGTCGCCGTTCACCCGGATCCGTCCCGGGAGGTCCTGAGCTGCCATGAGATCGACGCTACGAACGCGCGGACCCGCCGGCTGCGGGCCATGGTCACCGCGGCCGGGGACTTCCGGCCTCAGCAGGCAACCAGCAGAGGGACTCCGGGCCCTCAGCGCGCCGCAGCGATCGCCTCGCGGGCCATGTCCACCGCGACCGCCGCGGCCCGCTCCCGGAACCCGCTCGCGTAAAGCCCGTCGATGATCAGCCAGATCCGGTCCGCCAGGCCCTCCGGATCGGTCACACCCAATTCCCCCGCGAGGCAGCCGACGAGTTCGCGCGTCTCGCGCAGGTACTCCCGCGCCCGCCGCTCCGGCGGCTCGTCGCCATCCGGGAACTCGGTCAGCAGGTTGCGGAACGGGCACCCGCGGAAGTCCGGCCGCCGGAGCCGCCCGGCGATCTCGGCGACCACCGCCACCAGCCGCTCGGCTGGATCGTCGCCCGCCTCGCGCAGCGCCTTCTCCTCGGCGCGGTCACGCCGCTCGCGGAACCGGTCGAGGTAGGCCGTCACCAGGTCGGCCTTGCTCGGGAACTGGGCGTAGAGCAGGTTCTTCCCGCAGCCGACCTCGCCGATGATCCGGCTCATCCCGACCGCGCGGACGCCCTCCGTGTAGAAGAGCGCCGTCGCGACGTCGAGGATCCGTTCGCGGGTTCCCGGAGCTGCCGTGCGTGCCATGTGTCCAGGATAACGGACCGATCGGTCCGCGTGTCGTTGACAGGACCTCGAGCAGCGGAGCACGATCGGACCGATCGGTCCGGGACCGACCGGTCCGCCAGAAGGGAGCACGCCATGAGGGACGCCGTCATCGTCGAGGCCGTCCGCACCCCCGTCGCGAAGGGCAAGCCGAACGGCGCCTACGCCGCGGTGCACCCCGTCGAGCTGCACGCCCACGTCCTGCGCAGCGCCGTGGAACGCCTGCCGGGCCTCGACCCGGCCGAGATCGACGACGTCATCGGCGGCGCGGTCGGCCAGGTCGGCGAGCAGAGCGGCAACACCGCCCGGTTCGCGGCGCTGGCCGCGGGCTTCCCCGAATCGGTCGCCGGCGTCACCGTCGACCGGCAGTGTGGCAGCAGCCAGCAGGCGCTGAGCTTCGCCGCGCAGGGCATCGTCGCCGGCGCGTACGACGTCGTCATCGCCTCCGGCGTCGAATCGATGAGCCACGTGCCGATCGGCAGTTCCGCGGACGTCGACGGCGTGCGCGCCGACGTCACCGGGCCGTCGGTGGCGCGCCGGTACGGCGGGCTGATCCCGCAGGGCGTCAGCGCGGAGCTGATCGCGCGGAAGTGGAACCTGTCGCGCACACAGCTCGACGAGTTCGCCGTCACCAGTCATGAGCGGGCGGCTGCCGCCTGGCACGACGGCCACTTCGCGGGCCAGGTGGCGCCGCTGAAGGCGGCCGCCGCCGACGGCACCGTCACCCAGCTCGACGTCGACGAGACGATCCGGCCGGGCACCAGCATCGAGGTCCTCGCCGGGCTGCGGCCCGCGTTCGCCCACGACCACTGGACCGAGCGGTTCGGCGAGATCGACTGGAAGGTGACGGCCGGAAACTCCAGTCCCGTCAACGACGGCGCCGCCGCACTGGTGCTCACCACCGGGGAGATCGCGCGGCAGCGGGGATGGCGCCCGCGGGCGCGCGTCCACACCGCGACGGTGACCGGCGACGATCCGGTCTTCATGCTGACCGGGATCATCCCGGCCACCGCCAAGGTACTGGCCCGCGCCGGACTGTCCATATCGGACATCGACGCGTTCGAGGTCAACGAGGCGTTCTCGTCGGTCGTGCTCGCCTGGCTGGCCGAGACCGGCGCCGACCCGGCGAAGGTCAACATCGACGGCGGCGCGATCGCGATCGGCCACCCGCTCGGCGCGAGCGGTGCGCGGCTGGCCACGACCCTGCTCGGTGTGCTCGAGGGCACCGGCGGCCGCTTCGGGCTGCAGACCATGTGCGAGGCCGGCGGCACGGCCAACGCCACCATCATCGAAAGGATCTGATGTGGACATCACCGGTTCGACCGCGCTCGTGACGGGAGCGAACCGCGGCCTCGGTCGCGCGCTCACCTCGGCGCTGATCGACCGCGGCGCGAAGACCATCTACGCCGCCGCCCGCGATCCGAAGGCCATCACGGATCCGCGGCTGACCCCGATCCGGCTGGATGTCACCGATCCCGCGTCCGTCGCGGCGGCGGCCGAGCTGGCCGGGGACGTCACGCTGGTCGTGAACAACGCCGGAATCGGCAGCAACGGATCCCTGCTCACCGCGCCGGACCTCGGGGCGGCGCGGGCGGTGCTGGAGACCAACTTCTTCGGCCCGGTCCACGTCTCCCGCGCGTTCGCGCCGGTCCTCGGCCGCAACGGCGGGGGTGCGCTGGTCAACGTACTGTCGGTGCTGTCCTGGCTCGCGCTGCCGGTCACCGCGGACTACAGCGCGGCGAAGGCGGCGGCGTGGTCGTTCACGAACTCGGCCCGTGCGGAGTTGCGCGGCCAGGGCACGCTCGTGGTCGGCGTGCACGTCGGCTACCTGGACACCGACATGGCCGCACACGTGAGTGGCCCGAAGGTCGCGCCGGAGGACCTCGCCCGGCAGATCCTGGACGCCGTGGAGGCCGGAGCGGAGGAGTTGCTCGGCGACGAGCTGAGCCGCGGGGTCAAGGCGGCGCTCGCCGGGCCGGTGGGCGCCTTCGAGCGGTAGCGCGCGTTGGCGGTCCGGTTCGCAGCGCGCGATCTGCGGGTGCGACGGCACTCGCCGATCGGTGCCTTTCGAGCCGTAATGCTTGCTCGACAAGTCCGGTTCGCGGTGCCCGTTCCGCGGGGCGCACAGTCATCCGCCGTGGTAGACCGCCTCCACGTTGTGACCGTCGGGGTCGCGGAGGAACACCGCGTAGTAGCCCTGGTGGTATTCGGGCCACTCGCGGGGTTCGTGCAGCACCTCGACGCCCGCCTCGACCGCCGCGGCGTGGACGGCGTCCACCGCGTCCCGGCCGGGCGCACGGAAGGCGACGTGCAACTCGCGGGTCTCGCCGCTCCGGGCGGGGCTCAGCCAGAAGTCGGGTGGCCCGTCCGGACCGGACATGCCCACCACGACTCCCTCCCCGGCCGGGAAGCGCATCGCCTCCCGCAACCCGATCGGCGCGAACACACGCAGGTAGAGCGCGGCCGACGCGTCGACGTCGGCGACCTGAACTCCCAGATGATCCAGCATGCGGGAAGGCTAACCGCCGCCACCGACAATTCCCGGGCGCACAATGGTGGCGGGACCGACGAGAGGGGACGCCATGCCCGACGAGACCACGCCACCACCCGAGGGCGACTACACCGAATCCGGGGTGCCGAGCTTCGACTTCGTGCGCGACCGCATCGAAAACCGCTACGCGACGGCCCTCGGCTCGACGGAGCTGGCCGGGGAGACGCCCGAGGCCACTTCGTTCGACGAGAAGCTGGCCGACCGCGACCGCGCGGCACGGGACAAGCTGGAGGAAATCCGCCGCTCACTCCGGGACGAGTGAGTACTCGAGGCGCCGAGAACGCGGCGAACGGCGTCAGGCGGCGGGCTTCTGCCAGACCGAGACATGCCGACGGCTTTCGCTGGTGAACGGCTCTCCCAGCCAGCCCTCCCACCGCTCACGCAGCCGCATTCCGGCCAGCTCCGCCATCAGGTCGAGTTCGGCCGGCCACACATAGCGGAACGGGATCGACCGGACCGTGCCGCGCCCGCCGCTGACGTCGACGTAGTTCGAGCTCATCGCCTGCGTGGCCACGTCGTACACGTCGTAGGCCCACCGCGTCGCCCCGACGTGGAACGGCACGACGGTCTGGCCGGGCGGTAGCTGACGGAGTGCGGGCACCCCGACCTCGATGACGAAGCACCTGCCCGGCGCCAGGTGCGCCGCGGCGTTGCGGAAACACGCGACCTGCCCGGCCTGCGTGGTCAGGTTCATGATGGTGTTGAAGACCAGGTAGACGACGGAGAACGTCGAGGGCACCGTGGTCGTCGCGAAGTCCCCGATGGTCACGCCGATCGCGGAACCGCCGGGCTTGGCGCGCATGCGGGCGACCATCGCGCGGGAGAGGTCGATTCCGTGCACCGGGACGCCCCGGCCGGCGAGCGGGAGCGCGATCCGGCCGGTGCCGACGCCGAGTTCGAGGGCCGCGCCGTCACCGGCCAGCCCGGCGAGGAAGCCGACGGCGGGTTCCACCGCCCCGGCCTCGAACTCCGCGGCCACTGCCTCGTCGTATGTGGCTGCGACGTCCTCGCCGAAGTAACCGTCGTCCATCGGCGGACCGTAGCGTCACGGCCGGCAACAGCGCCCGCCATTTTCCCGCCGCGGACTATCCCGCCGCGAGAAGCCCCTCTACCACCGGCGCATACGCGGCCAGCTCGTCGTGCAGGCCGGGTGACTCCAGCACGTCCGGCTCGGAGCTGCCGGGCCGCTCGCCGTCCAGCGTCCGCCGCACGAACTGCGCCACCACCCGCGGCGCGGGCAGCACCTGCCCGCCCAGGTAGCGGAGCACCAGCAGGTCCTCACCACAACGAGCCTCCACGGCGACGGCCCAGCCGTACCGCTCGCCCCACAGCAACGCCACGTCCCGGTCCGGGAACGCGGGCACATGCCCGTCGATCGCGACATAGGCGCTCAGCGGCGCCTCCAGTTGGACACAGGAGCCCTGCCCGCTCAGGCCGAGCAACTCCTCGATCAGTCCCACGTACCGGCGCAGGCCCCGCGCCGGCTTGCCCTGCGGATCGAGAACCGGGAACACCTGCCCTCACCTCCCGCAAATATCTATAGTTTTAACTGCAGATTGAGTCAAGCGTCAGTGGCATTTAGAATCAGTCTGTGGCTGTAGACAAGCTCGATGACGACGACTACCCCACGTGGACGATGGGGCAGGCGGCGGACGCGCTCGACGTACAGCCCGCATTCCTGCGCAGCCTCGACGCGGCGGACGTCGTCCAGCCCCACCGCTCTTCCGGGGGCCACCGGCGCTACTCGCGTCGTCAGCTGCGGCTGGCCGCGCGGGTCCGCGAGCTGTTCGACGACGGCATGACCCTCGCCGCGGCGGATCGAATTGTCCGGCTGGAGGACCAGCTGGCCGAGTCGCGCGCCGAGAACGCGAAACTGCGGCGCCGGCTGGGCAAGAAGACCGACACCGAAGTGGAGGATTGAGGGATGGCGCTGGACAACGTCTGGATCCGGACGCTCGGGGACGGGCTGGTCCGGGCGGATCAGGTCACCGGGATCGCCAACCACCGCACCCCGTCACTGTCGGGCAAGCCCGGGCGCTGGCTGCTGACGGTGGCGCTGCCGGTCCCGACCGGCAACGGGATCCTGCACCGGACCGTGGTGCAGACCGACCAGGAGGTCCCCGCCGCACCCGGCCGGCTCGCGCGCCTGCTGGCACAGCTGTCCGCGGTGGAGACCGCCGGCATCATCACGGCCCTCCCCTGCGGCCCGGACCGCAGCGAAGTCCGGTTCGACTTCGCCCGCTTCGACGCGGAGAGGACACCGGCCACTCCGGAGCCGAGGGCAGACGTCGTCGGCCTCCACTGACCGGCAGGTCCCGGCCGGGCTGGCGCTGGAGACCGTCGGCGTCCACTGACCGGGAGGGCACCGTCGGCCCCGGCCGGGCCTGACAGAATCGCGGCACGGACCCCGGGAGGATCACGTGCCACTGCCCTCACACCCCCTGCGGAAGCTGGGCTTTCTCACCATCGGCCTGTTCGACGGGGCCGACCCGCGCGCGGGCCACGAGTCGACGCTCGAGATCATCGAGTTGGGCGAGCAGCTCGGCTTCGACAGCGCCTGGGTGCGCCACCGGCACCTGCAATACGGCATCTCCTCCCCCGTCGCGGTCCTCGCGGCCGCCTCCCAGCGCACGCGCCGCATCGGGCTGGGCACCGCCGTCATCCCGCTCGGCTGGGAGAACCCGCTCCGGCTCGCCGAGGATCTCGCCACCGTCGACATCCTCTCCGGCGGCCGCCTCAACCCCGGCCTGTCCGTCGGCCCGCCGACGCATTGGGACCACGTCAAAGATGCCCTCTACCCGGACACCGCGGACGTCGAGGACTTCAGCTACACGCGCGTCCGCCGCCTGCTCGACGCGGTCCGTGGCGAACCGGTCACCGCCTTCCGCGGCACCGAGGGGTTCGAGGTCTACTCCGACCGCGTCCAGCCGCACTCGCCCGGGCTGGGCAATCGCCTCTGGTACGGCGGCGGCAGCCTCCGCTCGGCGCGGTGGGCCGGTGAGAACCAGCTGAACTTCCTGACCAGCAACGTCGTCAGAGCTGAGGAATCGCAGGACTTCGCGGAGATCCAGCTCTCCCACATCCGCGCGTTCCGCGCCCAGCACCCGGACGGCGACCGCGCCCGGGTGTCGCAGGGGCTGGTCGTCATCCCGACCGACTCGGCCACCGCGGAGCGACGCGCGAAGTACACGGAGTTCGTCGCGAAACGCACGCCCCGCACGGCCACGCCGCAGGGCCCGGCGCGCGTGTTGTTCGCGCAGGACCTGGTCGGCACGTCCGCCGAGATCGCCGACCGGCTGCACGCCCACGCCGCCTTCCGCGAGGTCGACGAAGTCACCTTCGCGCTGCCGTTCACGTTCGACCACGAGGACTACGTGCAGATCCTGACCGACATCGCCACGAAACTCGGTCCGGAACTCGGCTGGCAGCCGGCCTGAGCGAACCTACGGGGTCAGCACCACCTTCTCGCAGTCGTCGGTCTTGTCGCGGAACATCTGGTACGCCGTGGGCGCGTCGTCGAGCTTCATGCGGTGCGTGATGACGAACGCCGGGTCGATCTGCCCGGCCCGGATCTGGTTCAGCAGCGGCCTGAGATAGCGGTGCACGTGGCACTGGCCGGTCCGCATGCGCAGCGACTTGTTCATGAACGCGCCCATCGGGAACTTGTCCACGACCCCGCCGTAGACCCCGATGACCGACACGACCCCGCCGACTCCGCAGGCCGTGATCGCCTCGCGCAGGGCGTGCGGGCGGTCCGTCTCCGCCTTGATGCGCTGCTTCGCCCGGTCGTAGACGTGCAGCGGGCCGACGTCGATGTGCGACTCCATCCCGACCGCGTCGATGCAGGCGTCCGGCCCGCGGCCGGCGGTGATCTCGTCGAGCGCGTCCGGCACCGGGGTGTCCGCGTAGTTGATCACGTCGGTCGCGCCGGCCTTGTTCCGCGCCATGTCCAGCCGGTACCGGAACCGGTCGATCGCGACGATCCGCTCCGCCCCGAGCATCCGCGCGCCCGCGATCGCGAACTGCCCGACCGGTCCGGCGCCCCACACCGCGACCACATCGCCCGGGCTGATCTCGCACATCTCGGCGCCCATGTACCCGGTCGGGAAGACGTCGGAGAGGAACAGCACCTGCTCGTCCGCCATGCCGTCCTCGATCTTGAGCGGGCCGAAGTCGGCGAAGGGCACGCGCGCGTACTCGGCCTGCCCGCCGGCGAAGCCGCCCAGCATGTGGGAGTAGCCGAAGATCCCGCACGGTGAATGGCCCATCAGCTTTTCGGCGATCGCCGCGTTCGGGTTGGAGTTCTCGCACACCGACGTCAGCCCGCGCTCGCAGGCCCGGCAGTGCCCGCACGCGATCGGGAACGGCACGACGACCCGGTCGCCGGCCTTGAGCTTGGTGACCGACGGCCCGACCTCGACGACCTCGCCCATGAACTCGTGACCGAGGATGTCGCCCTGGCGCATGGTCGGTACGAACCCGTCGTAGAGGTGCAGGTCCGATCCGCAGATCGCGGTCGAGGTGACCCGCACGATCGCGTCGTGCGAGTTGAGGATCTTCGGGTCCGGCACGTCCCGGACCTCGAGGTGGGTCTTGCCCATCCACGTGGTGGCTCGCATGTCTCGCTCCGATCAGGTGGACTGGGGCCGGCCGGGCCGCTGGGTGAGGAGCTCGCGCATGTCCGGCCCGCCGGGCGTGGCGTCGGACCGGACGACCTCGCCGATCTCCGCCGCCTGCTTGAAGCGGCGCAGATCGTCGCGGATCTGCTGGTCCGGCGCGTCCCCGAAGAGCTTGGCGACCACCGCGCCCAGCCGGCCCGCGGGCGGCAGGTAGGACAGGTGGACGCGCACCTCGGTGCCGCGTCCGCCGGGTGCGGGACGGAACTCGAGGCGGCCGGTGTTGCGGACGGCCGCGTCGTCCACCGACCGCCATTCGATGTGCTCGCCGGCCTTCTCGCTGGTGATCTCGGCGTCCCACTCGACGTCGAGGCCGGCCGGGCCGTGGGCGCGCCAGCGGGTCCGGCCCTCGCCGAACGGCCGCACCGACTCCAGATGGGTCATGAACCGCGGCAGGTTCTCCAGCTCGCGCCAGTCCGCGAACACCTCGGCTACCGGCCGGTTCACGGTGATCCGCGCGTTCGCTCGCACCGGGGCGCGGTGGCTGTCGCGGCTGGTCGCCACCGCCGCGACGACGTCGGCCACGGCCACCCCGGCCACGGCGGCCGTGGCC
>Ga0081455_10000260_pt1 | contig 69599 bp, 59 predicted proteins | sample TabmetS3T2R1_FD_70207 | JGI IMG/M metagenome (GOLD analysis project Ga0081455, IMG submission 70207) | Tabebuia heterophylla rhizosphere microbial communities from the University of Puerto Rico - S3T2R1 | ecosystem: Host-associated > Plants > Roots > Rhizosphere ...
GTGCCGCCGTTCCAGGGCGAATCGGCGGTTTCGGTGGCGTACCAGCATGTTCGGGAAGACCCGGTGCCACCGTCGCGACTGGACCCGGACCTGCCGGTCAGCGCCGACGCGGTGGTGCTGAAGGCGATGGCGAAGAATCCCGCGAACCGCTACCAGGACGCCGCCGAGATGCGGGCCGACCTCGAACGCGCCGCCGCCGGCCGGCGGGTCGAAGCCCCGGCCGTCCTGCACCAGGACGCGACGACCGCACTGCCCGCCGCCGCGCCCAGCACCGTCCTGCTGACCCATGACGAACGTGACCGGACCGGCCGGCGGCGAGCCGCGTACATCGGTCTCGGGGTCGCCGTCCTCGTCGTGTTCGTCGTCGCGGCGTTGCTTGCCAAGGGCTTGTTCTCCGGAACCACCGGTTCGGTTCACGCCCCGAACGTCATCGGTCAGACCGAGGCCCAGGCCCGGCAGACGATCGAGGCGCAGGGTCTGCGGGTCGGCGCCACCGTCGTCCGGAATCCGATCGGGGTGGACGGAAACAACAAGGACGCCGGTCTGGTCTACGCGCAGAGCCCGCCTCCCGACGTGACGTTGAAGGCGCACGGCACCGTGAACCTGAGCGTCTCGACGGGCACTGCCCGTTCGACCGTGCCGGCGAACCTCGTCGGGATGACGCAGGACGCGGCGATCGCGGCGATCCAGGCCGCCGGGCTGAAGGTCGGACCGATCACGTCGAGCGACACCACCGGAAGCGCGGGCACCGTCCTTTCGACCAACCCCCCGGGCGGGACGATGGTCGACTCCGGCACCCCGGTTTCGCTCACGGTCGTCTCCGGCCAGCAGACCGTGCCCGACGTCAGGGGCAAGACGCAGGCGGACGCGACGCAACAGCTTCAGGCGCTCGGCTTCAGCGTGACGATCGTGATGAAGACCGACTCGGCACAGGCGAACACGGTGATCGCCCAGGACCCGCCGGCGAAGAGCAAGCAGACCAACGGGACGACCGTCACGATCACGGTGTCGTCGGGTCCGCCGCCGACGAGCGCTCCCCCGACGACTTCCGCCTCGCCCACGACGTCTCCGTCGGGCACCTAGCGACGGCCGGCCCGGTGGCCGGCCCACCCCGAGGCAACGGTTACGGCTGAGCCGCCAACCGCAACTGCTCGACTTCCTGGGCCAGCGCCGGGGCGAGCGAGGGTGCTTCAGGTTGGCCGCACAGCGCCAACCAGTTCCCGAGCATCAGGTGCCCCCCCTGGGTGAGCACCGACTCGGGATGGAATTGAACCCCGTGCAACGGCAACTCCGCATGCCGAAGGCCCATGATCACGCCGGAGTCGGTGCGCGCGTTGACGACGAGCTCGCCGGGCACCGTCGCGGCGACCGCCGACAGGGAGTGGTAGCGGGTGGCGATGAACGGATCGGGCAAGCCGGCCAGCACTCCGGTCCCGTCGTGACGGACCTCGGAGGTCTTGCCGTGCAACAGTTCCGGCGCCCGCCCGACCGTCGCACCGAACGCGACCGCCAACGCCTGGTGCCCGAGGCACACGCCCAGCATCGGCAGCTCGCGTCGTGCGCACAGCCGGATCAGCTCGATGCTCGCGCCACCCGCCTCCGGCGTCCCGGGGCCGGGCGAGACCAGGACCCCGTCGACCGCTGCCTCGTCGACCGCCCGATCCAGGTCCGGACCCAGCATGTCGTTGCGCCGGACGACGGTCTCCGCGCCGAACTGCTGCAGGTACTGGACCAGGTTGAACACGAACGAGTCGTAGTTGTCGAGCACCAAGATCCGGGTCATGCGCTGTCGTCCTTCGTGGCCCGCCCGCGGGCCGGTCGTTCGTCCCGAAGCACCCGGCGGATCACCTCGCCGGTGCCGGTCACCGGCAACGACGGACGGATGACGATCTCGGCCGGCACTCCTCCGGGCGCCAAACTACCTTCGCACGCGGTGCGGATCATCTCCGTATCCAGATGCGCGCCCGGATGCGGCTCGACGTAGAGCTTCACAACCGCGGCCCCGGTCGACGAGTAACCCTGCACCGCGGCGGCGCGCGCGACCTGCGGCAGCGCCACGACCGGTGCCTCGACCACCCCCGGCCGGATCCGCTGCCGCCCCACTCGGATCACGTCGGCGATCCGGCAGACGAACCGGGTGAAGCCGTCGGCATCGGCGACCACCAGGTCGCCGGTCGCGAAGTAGCCCTCGTCGTCCAGCTGAACGTCGCGGATCTGCGGGCCCCGGACCAGCAGTTCGCCGACCGTGCCGGGACGGACCCGCCGCCGTGAGGCGGTCAGCTCGACGACCTTCACGTCGGTCAGCGGGAGCGGGATGCCGACGAGATCGCCCGCGGGCGAGGACACGGCCGAACCGTCGAGCGGCATCGCGTGGGTGAGCCCGGACGTCTCGGTCAGGCCGTAGCCGGCGGCGATCGACGATCCGGTGGCCTGCCGGTACGCCGCGACGACATCTGTGGGCAGGCCGCCCCCGGCGGCGAGGGTCGAGCGCAGAGCCGTCGTCCGGTACGCCCGCAGGTCCCGGCGGTCGACGAGCCAACGCAGCAGCGCCGGGATCGCCGGCAGGTAGGTGACGTTCTGCCCGTCGAGCGCGGCCACGATCGCCGCCGGATCGACGTCCGGTGTCAGAACCAACCGGCCGCCCAGCAACAGCGTGGCGTTCAGCCCCAGGCTCAACCCGTAGACCTGGAAGAACGGCAGCAGGCCGAGCGTGGTCTCCCGTCCGGCGCGCGCGTCCGGCAACCACCACGCCGCCTGGTATGCGGCAGCGACCAACGAACGATGGCTGAGCGTCACCGGCCTGGGCGGCCCGCACGTGCCGGCGGTGAAGAGCACCACCGCCGGATCCTCGGGCGACACGTCGGTCCGCGGCGGGAACCGGCCGGCCACCTTCAGGTGATCCGAGAGCCATCCGGCATCGGCCGGCAAGGAAGACACCTTCGCCCGTAGGACCCGGCGCCGCCGGCGACCCGAACCGGGTGTCAGTACGAGCCGCAGCCGGTGGCGGGGCGACAACACGTCCCAGAGGCGGGTTACGACCACCGCTCGAACGGTGGTTCCGCCCCGCGCCTCGGCAACGGCCTCCCACGCACGGTCGAGGCAGACGACCAGATCCGCACCGGTCGCTTCGAAATCGTCGTGCAGCTGCTGGGCACTGGCGTGCGGGTTCAGCGGAACCGCGACGGCACCGATCCGCATCGCGGCGTACATCCCGGCGACGAGCTGGGGACAGTTGGGGAGCACGAACGCGACCCGGTCTCCCGCGCGCACCTCCAGCCGGGAGAGCACGACGGCGACGTGGTCCACCGAGCTGCGCAGCCCGGCGTAGGTGATGTCGGTTCCCTCGAAGGAGACCGCGACGAGCCCGGGGAAGCGAGCCACCGCCTCGTCGAGCATCCGAGGGACGGTGATCTCCGGAACGGACGGATCCCGGGGGACCGACGGCGGGTAGTGCTCTCGCCAAGGTGCCGCGACGACCTCAGGCATTCGGGCTCGAGTCGTTCGGATTCGGAACGTTGACGTGGTTCCAGGGCAGGCTCGGGTCGATCTGGGGATAGATCACGAAGAGGAGCAACGCGACGACCGCCAACAGGAGCACGACCATGATCGCCAGCCGGACCGAGGTGGGGCCTGGCAGACGACGCCACAGCCAGGCGTACATCAGGCGACTCCCGTGGTCAGCGCGACCGGAGCGGGCCCGGTCTTCGGGTCGGTCTCGGACAGCTCACCATGGATGATCATGCGTTGGCTCGCCGAATATCGCGGGTTGCACGTCGTCAACGTGATCAACTTCTGGGTCGGGTCGACACCGGGCTGGTCCGGCACCGGGAGGATGACGCTGACCTGGTGGGGTGAGACGACCGAGCTGCTGGTCACCTTGTAGACGTACCAGGCCTGGGCGGTCTCGACGACGATCGCGTCGCCCGGCTTGAACGAGTCGGCGTGGAAGAACGGTGCGCCGTGGGTCGTGCGGTGGCCCGAGACGACGAAGTTCCCAACTCCGCCAGGCATCGCCGTCTTGGGGTAGTGGCCCGGACCCTTCGCGAGCTGGTCGGCGTCGACGCCTTCGACGACGGCCCATTTCCATGTGTCGCCCAGCGCCTTCGCGTACATGATCGCGACCGGCTGACCCACCGCGGGTTCGGTCTCCACCGGCGGGATGCCGGTCGACGGCACCGCCGGCGGCGGGGTGAACGTGGCCTCGATCTGCTTCTTCAGCTTGTGCTGTTCGGCCCTTGTGTAGATGCCGGTGATGTACAGCTCGTAGACGACGAGCAGCAGAACCAGGACGCCGGCGGTGATGAGGAGTTCGCCGACGACGCCGAGAGTGCTGGCCCACAGCGGTCGCCGGCGGCGACGGTTCGGCGTCTTGTCCCCCGCCGTGGTTGCCGCCGGCGCGGAATCGGCTGTCGCATCCATGGCACCGATTACGCTAGACCACGATCTGTCCGCGAGCCGCCGTAACACGGGAACGGCGGCGGCTCACACAGGGTTCGCAGGTTTGCCCGGGCGAGCTGGTCGTCCGTCGTGTCGTCTACCGAGTTCTGCACCACAGTCGTGCAGGAAGTCGTCGAAGGAGTCAGCTCGATGCCGGAGTCGCGCAAGCGCAGAGGTGCGGTCTACACACCGCCGCCGGTCGGCCCGACCAGCGTCAAGAAGCGCCCGCCGTCGCCGCACTGGGTCGGCGCGTCGATCCTGGTGCTGTTCGGCATCGGCATCGCCTACCTGCTCTGCTACTACCTGAGCAACGGCGACCTTCCGATCAAGTCGATCGAGGGGTGGAACATCTTCGTCGGCTTCGCGTTCATCGTCGGCGGATTCGGCTTCCTCACCCAGTGGCGCTGATCGGGTCCGGCCGTGGTCGTCGACCCGATCCTGTCGCGAATGACATCGATGTGATTTACCCACAGGGCTTGTCCACACTGTGAATGCCCGGTCATCGAGGGGCGCGGCCGACGGACCGAGCCCCGGTACGGCCCCCGCGGAACCTGAACGCGTGGCCTACGGCCTGCCGCCGGTCACCGCCCCCGCTTTGGTCGTCGCCGCGGTCGTCCTGATCGGTGTCGCACTCACCAGCGATGCCGGGGGCCGGATCGCCGGCGGGATCGCCGCCGTGCTCCTGCTGCTGGGGGCCGGATGGGCGAGCCACGGCCCGACGCTCGTCGCGGACCCGTCCGGGGTGACCGTCCGCGGAGCGTTCCGACGCCGGCATCTGCACTGGACGGACATCGTGTCGGTTCGGGCCGACGACCGGCGGCGGACCCGGGCAGTCGAGTTCGAGACGGTGACCGGCCTCGTCGTGGTTCCGGCGTCGTTGCTGGGCCGCGACACCGCCGGCGAAGTCGTCGAAGCGGTCAGCGCCCTGCGGGATCGGCTGCGCCCGGAGACGCCGGGCCACTCAAGCTGAGTCGCGCCCCGGGGATCGGCTGGCCACGCTCGTCGTCCCGGATGACCCCGGCGCGCAGCACCGCGGCGACGGCAAGCACCGCGACGATCACGATCGAGCCGGCGGCCTGGATCGTCGAGCGCTGCGGACCGCGCGGCGCATACGCCATGACGGCGCCCATCAACGATCCGACGACCAGGCCGCCGAGGTGCGCCCGGATGTCGATGTTCGAGATCGCGAAACTGAGCACCACGTTGAACGCGATGGTCGCCACGATCGGGCCGGTCTCCGCGCCGATCCTCCGGGCGACCACGTAGTACGCGCCGAACAGCCCGAAAATCGCGCCGGAGGCGCCCGCACCGATTTCGGTGACGCTGCCGAAGACGAACGACGCCACCGAACCGCCGAATCCGGCGATCAGGTAAAGCGTCGTGAACCGGACCCGTCCGAGAGCCTGTTCCAGCGGCGGTCCGACGAGCAGCAGGACGTACATGTTCAGCGCGAGATGGATGATCCCGAAGTGCATGAACATCGACGTCACGAGCCGGTACCACTCCCCGTTCGCGACGCCGTCGAGCGTCGTGGTCGAGGACCCGTGGAAGACCACGAGTCGACCCGGTAGATCCGCGAAGCGCGCGAAGAGCAGCGACGGATCGCCGTTGAAGAAGCCGGTCCCACTGACGGTCATGATCAGGAACACGACGACGTTGATCCCGATCAGGACCGTCGTCACGTCCCGGCCGGCGTGAACCCGGCCGCCTAGGACGGTCCGTGGGGCGCGGGTGGTGCGGCGGGTCTCTTTGATCTCCTCCGGGCATTGGAAGCCGACCGCCGCTGGCCGCATGCAGTCGGAGCAGATCGGTCGGCCGCACCGCGTACAGGAGATGTAGGTGATCCGGTCCGGATGCCGGTAGCAGTGCGGGGGTTCGTCATCCGCCCCGCCGACATCCGGTTCGGTCACGCCTCGGACCGCTCGATATCGATGGCGGAGATGACGACGTCCTCGATCGGCCGGTCACGCTGCCCGGTCGGCGTCGTCCCGATCGCGTCGACGACCTTGCGGCTCTCCTCGTCCGCGACCTCACCGAAGATCGTGTGTTTACGGGTGAGCCACTCGGTGGGCACCGTCGTCACGAAGAACTGGCTGCCGTTGGTGCCCGGACCGGCGTTGGCCATCGCGAGCAGGTACGGCCGGTCGAAGCGAAGATCCGGGTGGAACTCGTCACCGAACTGGTACCCGGGGCCGCCGGTGCCGGTACCCAACGGGTCACCGCCCTGGATCATGAAGCCGTCGATCACCCGGTGGAAGACCGTTCCGCCGTAGAGCGACTCGGAGCTTTTCGCACCGGTCCGCGGATCCGTCCACTCCCGGGTTCCTTCGGCCAGGCCGACGAAGTTCGCCACGGTCTTGGGTGCGTGATCTCCGAAGAGCTCGATCCGGATGTCACCCTTGCTCGTACGAATGACGGCGTGGAGCTTCTGGGCCATCGAGTGGCTCACTTTCCTCGGGGATGGGGGGCGGAGCCAATCCTAGGTGTTCGCCGCGCGTCCGCTCCGGCCGCCGAGCGCGCTGGGCGTTCGCGAAGTTGCTTTGATGGACCGGTGCGACGCAAGCTCCCGCGGGCGAACCGGGCGGTGGCCGGGGTGTCCGTGGCCGTGCTGATCGCCACACTCTCCGCATGTGCGGGCCGCGGTCAGGCGTCGCCGATTCCCCGTACCGACCGGACGTCGGCCAGCGGGCCCGACGGATCCGCGGTTCCCCCGCCGGCGCCGTCCGCGACCACCACGATCGGCCAACGGCCACCCACCGGTTTCGTCCCGGCGGCGGCGAGCTTCCCGAGCAGCGACATCGGCTTCGCCTGGGGCGTCTATCCCTGCGCCGCCGACCCCAACGCGTTCTGCGCCGGCCTGGCGGTCACCAGAGACGCCGGGTCGACGTGGAAGTTACGTAGTGCGCCCGCCGGAACGCCGATCGACCCGTATCACCGGGCGATCCTGCGGTTCGCGGACTCCAACGACGGTTGGGCTGCCCTCCAAGGCAGCATCTACGCCACCCACGACGGATCGATGACGTGGCGCTCGGTAACACTCCCGGGCATCGGGGCGAACCCCGACGTCCTGGCGGTCGAGGCGTCCGGCGCGACGGTGTACGTCGTCGCGGGCGCGCCGGGTGGCGCCGTCCGGCTGTTTCGAAGCTCGGTCACCCTCGACGATTTCCAGCCCGTCGACGACATCAGCTTTCCCGGCGCCGGCGCGACGGTTCACCTTTCCGTGGGGGACGACGGCAGCGGCTACCTCACCGCCGACTCGGTCGCCGGAGCGAATCCGCTCCTGTACGTCACGGACGACGGGGTGCGATGGGTGGCACGCGCGTCGCCGTGCACCAACGGATCCCGGACGGCCGTGGCGGCGGGGCGTGGCGGAAACGTGACCGTGGTCTGCGACATCAACGCGAGCCGGCTCGGCGCGAGCAAACAGCTGTGGACGTCGACGAACAGCGGCTCCACGTTCGTCGGCCAGGAAGGACCCGCGGCCGTCGGGTTCACCGCGGACGCGGCGTCGCCGCCGTTGCCGGTGACCGTACCCCCGAGCAGCGGGACGCCACCCGTGCCGACGGTCAGTTACGTCGTGGCCGCCAGTGCCCTCGAGGACCGGATCTACCTGAGCCTCAACGCCGGACGATCGTGGACGGTCGCCTACGCGAACAGCAGCGACGCGTCGGGTTCGGCCCTCGGCTTCGCCGACCTCCACTTCAGCGACCCGAACCACGGGACGGTGATCCTGGGCAATGCGGGCGTCTTCGCGAAGGACCGGCTCGCCGGGTCACGGGCCGTCTTGTTGCCACGGTTGCTGAGCACGGCCGACGGCGGCCGACACTGGGCACAGACCGTCATCCAGTGACGTTCGGGAAAGGAGCCGGGTGAGCACGGAGTTCGGCGAGCCAACGACGTCGCAGGCGCGGGTCGCCCCGGTCCTGGATCCGGCCCGCGCCGAGGCGCTGATCGAGACCGAAGGCACCCACGCGGACATGCGCGCCGACATCCGCCGGCTCGGGGCACTGCTGGGCGAGACGATCGCGGCGCAGGAGGGCTCCCAGCTGCTCGAGCTCGTCGAGGAGGTTCGCCTCCTCGCCCGGGCCGGAGACGGCGGGCGGCAGCTCGCCGCCCTGCTCGCCGGCTGCTCGTCTCAGACCGCGGCGGCTCTCGCCCGCGCGTTCGCCCTGTTCTTCCAGTTGGCGAACCTGACCGAACAGGTGCACCGGGCGCGGGAACTCGAGCGCCGGCGAATCGCCGGCGAAGGCCCGCTCGCGTCGGCTCTCGACCGTATCCGGCAAGCTTCCGTTCCACCTCAGGAAATCGAAGAATGCCTGCGGCACATGGAGTTGCGGCCCGTCTTCACCGCTCATCCGACTGAAGCCTCCAGGCAGACGGTCTTGATGGCCCGACGCCGGATCGCAGACCTTCTCGACAGCGGGCCGCTCGCCCTGCAGGAGACCGAGCTGCGGGAGCAGATCACGTTGCTCTGGCTCACCGACGAACTCAGACCGGGCAAACCGTCGCCGCAGGACGAGGCCCGGTCCGTCGTCTACTACCTCGATCAGCTAGCCCGATCGGTACTCGGCCCGTTGCTCGCCGACCTCTCGTCGTCGCTGCGGGAGCTGGGCGCCGAACTGCCGCCCGCCGCCACGCCGGTCCGGTTCGGTTCCTGGGTGGGCGGTGACCGTGACGGCAACCCGGAGGTGAGCGCCGACGTCACCGACGAGGTCCTCCGGTTGCACGCCGATCGGGCATTGCGACTGCAGATCGCGCTGATCGATTCGCTGATCGACGAGTTGAGCATCTCCACCCGGATCGTCGGGGTGAGCGACGAACTCGTCGCCAGCCTGGCCCAGGACCGGGAGCGGCTGCCGGCGGTCTACGAACGCCACATCCGGCACAACGAGCAGGAACCGTACCGGCTCAAATGTTCGTACATCCGGCAGCGCCTGCTCGGCACCCACGACCGCATCGCGGAAGGAACCGGGCATGTTCCGGGACGCGACTACGTCGGGCACGACGAACTCGCCGCCGAGTTCGAACTGATGCGCGATTCGCTCGCCGCGCACGGCGGTCGGCGGATCGCGGACGGAACCGTCCTTCGAGCCGCCCGGCTGTCTCGTGCGATCGGGCTGCATCTGGCGACCCTCGACGTACGTGAGCATTCGCAGCGTCACCACCAGGCTCTCGCGGCGCTCTACGACCGGCTCGAAGAACTGCCCAAGCCTTACGACGAACTCGTCCCGGAGGAACGTCGATCACTGCTGTCCGGCGAGCTCGCCGGGCGGCGTCCGCTCCGGGCACCGGGCGCGCCCCCCGAGCCGGCTACCCCGGTGGTCGACGTGTTCCACGTCGTTCGGGACGCGCTCGACACCTACGGACCGGAGACCGTCGAGTCCTACGTCGTGTCGATGACCCGCGGCGTCGACGACATCCTGGGCGTTGCGGTGCTCGCTCGGGAAGCAGGCCTGATCGACCTCGCCACCGGTCGAGCGCGGATCGGTTTCGTCCCGCTGCTCGAAACCGTGACCGAACTGCAGCAGGCCGGGTCGATCCTCGACGGACTGCTCGGCGACGAAAGCTACCGCCAGATCGTCGCGGCCCGCGGTGACGTCCAGGAGGTGATGCTCGGCTACTCCGACTCGAACAAGGACGCGGGGGTCACCACGTCCCAGTGGGAGATTCACCGGGCCCAGCGGCGGCTACGTGACGTGGCGAGCCGGCATGCTGTTCGGCTCCGTTTGTTCCACGGCCGGGGCGGGTCGGTAGGCCGCGGCGGCGGACCCGCCGGGGACGCGGTGCTTGCCTCTCCTTCCGGCGTTCTCAACGGCGAGATGAAGCTGACCGAGCAGGGCGAGGTCATCGCCGACAAGTACGCGCTGCCGCGACTCGCCCGGCACAACCTGGGTGTCCTCGTCGGATCGGTCCTCGAGGCGTCACTCGTCCACCGGTCGGCGACCGTGCCCCGGGACCGGCTCGCCGAGTGGGACCACGTGATGGACGTCGTCTCCTCGGTCGCGCAGGAGACGTACCGGGAACTGGTCACCGCGCCCGAGTTGCCCGCGTTCTTCGCCGCCGCCACCCCTGTCGAGGAGTTGGCCGATCTGAACATCGGTTCCCGTCCGGCCCGTCGGGCGCAGGCCGGCAGCGGGCCGCTGGCGCTGGCGAGCCTGCGGGCCATTCCCTGGGTCTTCGGATGGACGCAGACCCGAATGGTGATTCCCGGGTGGTACGGGTTGGGTTCCGGCCTGGCCGCTGCTCGTGAGTCGGGTCACGGCGAAGAACTCCCCGAAATGCTTGCCGGCTGGGGCTTTTTCGCCGCGTTCCTCGGCAACGTCGAGATGACGTTGGCGAAGACCGACATGGCCGTCGCCGAGACGTACGTGACCGTGTTGGTCGGCGAACGCGAACGGCACCTCTTCGACCGGATTCGCGAAGAGCACACCCGGACCGTCGAGGAGGTCTTGCGGATCACCGGCGCACCCCGCCTCCTCGACCGACACCCGCTGCTTCGACGTTCGCTCGACGTGCGTGACACGTACCTCGCACCTCTGCACAGCATGCAGGTGTCGCTACTCGAACAGCGCAGACAGCCCGGGAGACAGGAAGATCCGGACCTGAGCCGAGCCTTGCTGCTCACCGTGAACGGGATCGCCGCGGGGCTACGCAACACGGGATAGGGCGACCCGGCGCGAGCACACGACCGGGCGAATCCGGCGCGAACCGCGGCTCAGCCGTCGAGATGGTCGTGCAGGAATGCGACGGTGCGAGACCAGGCGAGCTTCGCCGCGGTCTCGTCGTAGGTACCCAGCTTGTCGCGGTCGTTGTGGAACGCATGACCAGCCGGGTAGTAGAAGAACTCCACGGATCCTCGAGTCTCGCCTTTCATCCGGGCCTCCTGCTCGCGGGCTTCCTCGACCGGGTAGAAACCGTCCTGCTCGGCGTAATGTCCCTGCACGTCGGCGGCGATCCCCGAGAAGTCCTGCGGCACACCCTGTCCGACACCGTAGAACGAAACGGCGGCGGCGATCTTCGCGCCGGTACGGGCGGCCAGCTGCAGAACGAACCCGCCGCCCATGCAGAAGCCGACTGCACCCAGTGCGGCGGACGTGACGGCCTCGTGGCCCAACAGGTAGTCGACCGCGCCACCCAGTTCGACCGCCGCCTGCTCGGCCGGAAGCCCGGCCATGTACTCACCGGCCTCATCGGTGTCGTGCGCGACCTTTCCGCCGAAAAGGTCGGGTGCCAACGCGACGAAGCCCTCCGCCGCAAGCCGATCGGTGACGTCGGCGATGTGCTGGTCCAGGCCCCACCATTCCTGGATCACGATCACACCCGGTCCCGCGCCGGACGCGGGGAGCGCGAGATAGCCGTGGGCTTCTGTTCCCCCGCTGGGAAAAATGACGTTCTGCCTGGGGTTGTCTGTCATCGGAAGCCTCTCGGTCGGCGGGAAGGGGGCTCGGTTCAGCGACGCCGAAGTCGCGGGTTGCGCAGCGCGCTCGGCTGCCACGCGCGATCGAGTTCGTTCAGGTCCTGACCGGGTGGCACGATCTCGTCGATCCGGTCACCGATCTCGTCGGTCAGGACGACGTCGGCAGCGTCGAGCTGACTCGTGAGTTGGTCGATCGTCCGTGGGCCGATGATCGCGCTCGTGACAGCGGGGTGATTCAAGGTGAACGCCACCGCGAGATGGACCAGGCTGACTCCTATCTCGTCGGCAAGTCCACCGAACGCGTCGGCGGCCTCGAACTTCGCCCTGTTAGCGGGCTTCGTCAGGTCGAACCGACCCGGGGTGAATCGGGAGCGGTGATGTTCCGGCTTCGCCGTCCCCTTCCGGTACCGCCCCGACAGCCAACCCGCCGCCAGCGGGCTCCAGCACAGCACGCCCATTCCGTATTCCTGGCAGACCGGCAGCACTTCGGCCTCGATCGCCCGGCAGAGCAGGGAGTACGGCGGCTGCTCGGTGACGAACCGGCCGGTGTGGTGCCGTTCGGCGGCCCACTGGGCCTGCACGATCTGATAGGCAGGAAACGTCGAGGAGCCGAAGTAACGGATCTTGCCGGCGCGTTGCAGATCGGTCAGCGCACCCAACGTCTCCTCGATCGCGGTGTAGGGGTCGGGCCGGTGAATCTGGTAGAGATCGATGTAGTCGGTGCCCAATCGCCTCAGACTGTTCTCCACCTCGATGAAGATCCACCGCCGGCTGTTGCCGCGGTGGTTGTGGTCCTCGTCCATGGGCAGGTGCACCTTGGTCGCGAGCACAACCTCGTCGCGGCGGCCGACCAACGCCTTACCGACGATCTCCTCCGACTCCCCACGTGAGTAGACGTCCGCGGTGTCCACGAAATTGATTCCCGCGTCGAGCGCCGCATGGATGACGCGGATGCTGTCGTCATGGTCCGGGTTGCCGTACGACCCGAACATCATCGCGCCCAGACACAGCGGGCTCACCTTGACACCGGTGCGTCCCAGCGTGCGCATTTCCACCCGCAACCTCCCTGAGTCCGGACTCGGGATCGAGCCTAGGCGAAAGTCCAGCGCGTGAACGAGCCCGGGATTCAGAGCGTCTCCACTGCCACTCGGGCGCCGGCCTCACGGGAGGTCCGCATCATTAGTTGGGCTAAGGTAAAAATCTGTGACGAAGACACTGAAGCGGGGAGCAGTAGCGCCCCGACCAACGTCCCCGCGAAAGTCGACGGCATTGCCAGCGGGGGAGCTGCGGGTGGCGAACGATCTCCGCGTTGCCACAGCCAGGATCGGGCGGCGTCTGCGGCAGCAGCACACCGTAGGGGAGCCCACCCCCGCCGAGATGTCGGTCCTGGCGCGGTTGGAGGAGTTCGGGTCGTGCGGACTGGTGGCGCTGGCGGATGCGGAGCAGGTCAGCTCTTCGGTCGTTTGCACGACGCTGGCCGGCCTGCAGAGCCGTAACCTCGTCGCACGCGAACCCGACCCGCAGGACGGCCGGCGGGTCATCCTCTCGTTGACGAATGCTGGGCGGTCCCAGCTGCATGCCCGCCGATCGGCGCTGTCGCGTCAGGTCGCTGCCGTGCTGCACGAGCGTTTCGAGCCGGACGAACGGGATCAGCTCGTCGCGGTGATCCCGCTGCTCCAGCGTCTGGCAACCGAACTATGAGCCCGCTTCATCCGACGTCGTACCGGCCGTCACGATGACGGTTTCGATCCGCAGCTTTCGGGCCGGTCCTCATCCGAGCACCTCGCCGCCAGGACCCGGATACAAGTGGGTCGCTCTGTTCATCTCCACGCTGGGGATGTTGATGGCCACCATCGACGGTTCGATCACGCTGATCGCGATGCCGGACATCTTCCGGGGCATCGGTCTAGATCCGTTGCAACCGTCGAACAGCTTCTACCTGCTGTGGATGATCCTCGGTTTCCTCGTCGTCACGAGTGTCTTGGTGACGACGTTGGGCCGGCTTGGCGACATCTACGGGCGGGTTCGTATCTACAACCTTGGCTTCGCCCTGTTCACGGTGTTCTCCCTACTGCTGAGCGTCACGTGGATGTCCGGGCATGCCGGCGGTATCTGGCTGATCGTGCTGCGGATCTTTCAAGGCATCGGTGCGGCGATGTTGATGGCCAACTCGGCGGCGATCCTCACCGACGCATTCCCGGCAACCCAGCGCGGCATGGCGATGGGAATCAACCAGGCAGCCGCATTCAGCGGCACCTTCATCGGTTTGGTCCTGGGGGGAGTTCTCGCGCCGATCAACTGGAGATTGATCTTCCTTGTCTCCGTGCCGATCGGCCTGTTCGCGACCGTGTGGGGATACCTGCAGCTTCGCGAACTCAGCCCTCGCCGGCCGGCGCGGATCGACTGGCCCGGCAACATCACGTTCGCCGGCGGCCTCATCCTGATCATGATCGGAATCACCTACGGCATCGAACCTTACGGCGGTTCGACGATGGGCTGGAGCAGTCCGTCGGTGCTCAGCGAGCTGGGCGCCGGAGTCTCGCTGTTGATCGCCTTCGGCTTCATCGAAGTCCACTCCGACGAACCGATGTTCCGCCTGCAGCTGTTCCGGATCCGAACGTTCACCGCGGGGGTGTTCGCGAGCCTTCTTGCCTCGCTGGCGCGCGGCGGCCTGATGTTCATGCTGATCATCTGGCTGCAGGGGATCTGGCTGCCGCTGCACGGCTACAGCTTCGAACGCACCCCGCTGTGGGCCGGGATCGCCATGCTGCCCCTGACCGCCGGCTTCCTCATCTCAGGGCCGATCTCGGGAATCCTGTCCGACAAGTTCGGCGCCCGCCCTTTCACCTGCGGCGGTATGGTGGCCACGGCTGTCTGTTTCGGCCTCATGACCGTACTGCCGATCGATTTCCCCTACGTCATCTTCGCGATCTTGCTGTTCGTAACCGGCCTGTCGATGTCGGCGTTCGGTTCGCCCAACCGAGCGGCGGTCATGAATAGCTTGCCGACCGACGCCCGCGGCGCCGGCGCCGGGATGAACACCACGTTTCAGAACTCCGCCCAGGTGCTCTCGATCGGAATCTTCTTCACCCTGATGATCGTCGGCTTGTCGGCGACGTTACCGGCCAGCATGTATCACGGCCTGATCGAACACGGGGTAGCTCCCGCGGACGCGAACCGGATCTCTCATCTGCCCCCGGTGTCGACACTGTTCGCAGCGTTCTTGGGCTACAACCCGATCCAGCATCTCGTCGGGCCGCAGGTGCTTTCGCAGCTTTCGACCACGCAGCAAGCCGAACTCACCAGCCGCAGCTTCTTCCCCAGCCTGATCACCGACCCGTTCCGGTCCGGGCTTCACGCCGCGCTGATCTTCGCGATCGTGGCGAGCGTGCTCGCCGCCATAGCGTCCTGGACCCGCGGAGCTCTGGCCACTCCCGACCAGCTGAACGAGCCTCACCAGCTATCAGAGACCGGACTGCCCGGCCTGCACGATTCCGATCCTGAGGCGCACGGCCGGCTTTCCGGAGACCCGGCACGCTCGCCATAGTCCCGTTCCGCGAGGGCCGCTGGCCACGGCATGTGGGGGCCCGGGTGTGATCTGGCATATCCAATGGTGGAGCTGAGAGTGGAGACGAGGGGACTCGAACCCTAACCCCCGCCTTGCAAATGCTATCGGAACAGAATCGGTCGTCAACGGAATCCGTTGAAAGCCAATGAACACAGGGGCTTTGTGCATTGGTTCCGTTGGTCGATCATGGCTGTCGACGGACCTCGTGTTGCCCATCTGTTGCCCACTTGGGAGCCAAGGAACGTCGACGCGCCACGGTACCCGACACCTCGCTCGCCTATCCACAAGTTTGGCGGGCTTGCACATACTGACTCGGGACCGCGCCTCACGTGCCCGTGCGCTGCTTTCATCGTCGAGTGAAGGGAACTGTAGGCCTACTTCCGACGTGTCAGTTTAGTGACCTTCGCTGTGGTGGTCTCAGCCTTCTCGACCTGATCATGCTCTGCCCTACTGGCCAGAGCGCTCTGCACACCCGCCTCGTCTTCATGTGCGGCGACGTAGTCAAGCACGATTTCCCGCGCGAGGGTCGCCGATGGCTTCCGTCGCACATAGGCCAAGGCCTCGAGCCGGTCCCTATCTGCCGGGTCGAGGCGAATATTCAGCTGTCGGCCCGTCATGACGCACTCCTGTCGGTGCTAGCGCCTAGCATGCTACTCAGTAGCAGCCCTATCGTGAGAGTGAGCGCTCAACTGTGAAGACATGGGAGGACGTCTCACCCGAGAAGCTCCGTGGTGGCTTCTACACACCATCGGCACTGGTAGCTCATCTACTTAAGCGCGTCGAGGTGCTGGCAGCCGGAATGGGCCCATTACGAATCTTGGAGCCAAGCGTTGGCAACGGTCACTTTGTCGACGGAATTAAGCTTTCCGCATTGTCCGTACGAGAGTTCGTCGGCGTGGAAGTTCTTCCAAGCGAAGCCGCCAAGGCCGCCGATCGGCTAGCTGCATCCGGTCTCGCCGGGAGAGTGGTGAACGCATCGACGCTTCGTTGGTCGCTCAGCGAGCGCCCCGACTACGATGCTGTCGTTGGTAACTTGCCGTTCGTACGCTTTCAATTCATTGCTGGCACGGATCGGGCAGCCGCCGACGTTCACGCTCGACAGCTCGAAGTGAGTATCGGAGGTGTCTCCAATCTCTGGCTGCCGATGTTGCTCGCCGCACTGCGGCTATTGCGTCCAGACGGCGTGTTCGCGCTGGTGCTGCCTACCGAGTGCCTGACTGGTGTTAGTGCCGGCTCAGCCCGTAGTTGGTTGGCACAGAACTGCCGAAAACTCCGATGTGACCTCTATCCCGCTGGCTCGTTTCCAGGTGCTCTCCAAGAAATACTGGTCCTCAGCGGACGTCGAGTCCGCGCGGGCCACGGCGATCGACGTCTCACCGTGGCGCAGCATGCGCGGTCGCACTCTTCGGTTGCCTTCAACGACTCCCGCGCTGCCTTGACCCGGCACCGTCTGCACGAACCAGAACGCGGCTGGACGCGCTACCTCCTAGCCCCAGCTGCGACAGAAGCGCTCGACGAGTTCCAACAGCTAGCAGCCATAACACGGCTCGGCGAGGTCGCCCGGTTTGAGGTAGCCACCGTCACCGGCGCGAACGGCTATTTCTGCATGTCCGAAGAAACCGTTCGAAGGTTCAAGCTGGATAGATTCGTACGCCCGCTGCTTGCCCGCATCCGACATGCTCCGGGCCTTGTGTTTACCGATGAGGATTACCAAACAGCCATGGCTGACGGGGCTCCCACATACATCCTCGATGCATCGAAGATGGTTTCTAAGCGTTCGACTCCCCCAGGATTACACGCGTATCTCCGCTATGGAGAGACCCAGGGGCTCCATATGCGATACAAGTGCCGCATTCGTGAACCTTGGTGGGCGGTGCCCTCTATGCGGACCGCCGAGTTGTCACTCAGCAAGCGATCACATCGATTTCATCGAATGGTCGTGAACGACGTTGGTGTAATCACTACTGACACGATCTACAGAGGAACCGTCACCGCAGACCACCTGTCCCCAGCTGTACTCGCTGCCGGCTTTCACAATTCCGGCACGCTGCTTACAGCGGAGATCGAAGGCCGCTATTTTGGCGGAGGCGTCCTCGAACTCGTGCCATCCGAGGTATCACGTCTCGCGGTGCCAGTAGTCCCCCAGCTAGGCGAAGAGCTGGGCCGACTGGACCAAGTGGCCCGCTCGGCGGCCGGTGGATCGGCAGAAGGGCTTGAGCTACTCGTAACCGAGTCCGATCTGCTTCTCGCAAAAGCCGATGTCGGTGTGACGGACGAGATGATCGAGGCCTTAGCACTAGGTCGGCAGTCACTTCTCCAACGTCGCCTCGACCGCGGGAACGCTGGCCGCGACGAAGACACGCGCTGCGACTGATTGCTATCGCTGGCGTGCTCCGCAATCATGCGGAGCGTGCGTTCAGAGTTGATCCTCCAACCGTTCGCGGACGATCAGGCACTTATCGAGCTACTACTCACGACACTCAATGACGAGACCGTCGAGGAGCTTGTAATCGTTGTCGCCTGGGCACGACCTCGCGGCCTTCGCCTACTCGAAGACGCACTACGTGCGTTCCGTCTTCGCGGCGGGCGGGCAGAGATCCTCGTCGGGATCGATGAAGGCGGCGCTACCATCGAAGGGTTGGAGTTGGCCGCCGACTTGTTCGACGCCGCCGAGGTTCTGTATGACCACGAAGGCGGGACCTTCCACCCAAAGGTCTACCTGGCGCGCAGCTCCTCCACCGCAACATTAATCATCGGCTCAAACAACCTCACCGGCGGTGGCCTTTACTTCAACTATGAGGCCGCTCACGTTTCGACCTTGGACTTGGCGCTGGCCCCTGACCAAGCCATTCTCGATTCCATCGATGACTACATCGCTCGGTTGCGGGCCGATAACACCTGTGTTGGTCTGACGGCTGAGACGATCGCATCGCTTGCCAGTGATCCGCGCTTGCGCGTTCAGCGCGAAGCCGACAAGTCAAGGTCCCGAAAAGACCAGGATGTGCTCCCAGCTGCCGAGAACACGGATAGGCCCGTCATCTTCGGCCCCACGAAGTACGCGCGTAAGGCTATCCGACGACCTAAGCGCCCGACGCCCAGTATCACTGGCGGCCCGGAAGTCGGCGGATCAACATCCCCGATCGCTGCTCGATGGACGAAGAAGATGACGCGGAGCGACTGTGGACAGCCGCGAGCGCGCTCCCACACAACCGGTGCGCTTCGGTTCAGCAAGGCAGGACACCCCATTGATCAGAAGCGGTGGTTCCGGGAAGTCCTGTTCAGCGACGCGACCTGGAACCCGGATCCCACTCGACCGGATCGAGAGCAGGCGCAAGTTCGATTCGATGCGACGATCGACGGCATCAGCGTCGGCACCCACGTACTCCATCTAAAATTTGATCCCACCCGTGGTGACCCAGCCCGCGGGGCGCGTCAGAGCAACTTCACGACCGATCTGAAGTGGGGTTCGCTAACGCCCGTAATGATCAGTACGGATCACGTTGGCCATTGGGTATCCATCGAACGACTTGAAGACGGGTCCTTCCGACTCATAGTCGAACAAACGTTGCCCGGTGACTTCCTCGACACTATTTCAGCAGTTTGAACGAACAATAGCCTCACAAATCCACGTGCCTTCCACCACGGCTGAATCGTCGAACTATTCGTCGCTGGAGAAGAACCCACAAGGTCCGGCTGTCTATCCTCGATCAGTTTGGCGTCGCGGGGACAGCTCATCGAAGTCAATCCCGGCGCGTGCCCCTCAGACGGCAGGCCAGGCTCCTGGGCTTACGAGCGCAGCAACCGCAGTAAGAACAGTCAACGGAGCTAGTCCGCTCTATATACAGCGGAACAATGATTCCTCGACCCTTATATACAGCGGCACGTATGCTACCGTTTCGGTAGTTAGGCTACCCCTTTTTGGACGGCCTCTCGCGCGTTTATCGGATCATTGTTGATTGTTATTGGCGGGTCTTGGAATTGCACGGCGGTATGGTTGTTTACCGCAATTCACCGGCTGCTGCACGCGCCTATCTGGAGGCGGATCGCGGTCGCGCGGACGACTACTACCTGACCGGGGAGACCGGTCTGGCGGAGCGGTTCTCGGCCTCCCCCCTCACCGGGGTAGACCATTTGGGGAGCTTGTCCGGCGACGGCTACGAAGCCTGGGTCGCGGGCGTCGACCCCAAGACTGGAATCCCGAAGGGCAGTCTGCGTAGCTCGGAGAACGCGGTGCGGTTCGTCGAGGTCACAGTGAACGGACCCAAGTCTTGGAGCCTCGCGGCGGCTATTCACCCCGACATCTCTGCCGCCTATGACTTGGCGCAAGATTGCGCGGCCGAGCAGATCATCGGCTGGCTCGCGCAGCACGCCACAACCCGGATCGGCCCGCGCGGCGCCCAGGTGCAGGTCCCTGTGACCGAGATCGAGGCGGTAACGGTGCGGCACTACACGTCCCGCGCCGGGGATCCGCACCGCCACCTGCATTTGCAGGTCAACGCCCGCGTGCAAGCGGAGGGGCGTTGGTATGGCCTGCACACGGTCGGGGTGCGGGACTCGTTGGATGCGATCAATGGGATCGGGCACGCCGCTGTGCTGACCGACCCTGATTTCCGCGCGGCCCTGGCCTCCCACGGCTTCACCCTTGACCCGCGGACGGGGGAGATCGTGCAGATGCGGGAGTACATCGGCGCGTTCAGCACCCGCACCAAACAGATCGAGCAGAATCTTGATCGTTACGAGGCTGCCTGGCGGCAGGCGAATCCCGGTCAGGAACCCGGGCCGGTGCTGCGGCAGCGGTGGGATCACCGGGCGTGGAATGACGCCCGCCCCAGCAAAATCGTCCCCACGAGTGGGGAGGAGATCACCGCCGCCTGGCTGGGTGAGTTGCACGCGCTCGGCTACGGGACCCGGCCGGGCCGCTCCTGGACCTGGCCGTGCGGCCCGGCGAGCTGGACCGGGGCGAGGCGGTCGCCACGGTGCTTGCCCGGCTTGGGGGGAGACGGTCGGCGTGGAACGCGGCCGACGTGCGCCACCATCGTCGAATCGGTCACGGAGGTCAGCAAACGCGGGTTGGTCTGGGGTACCCCGAAGGGTCACGAACGTCGGGATGTGCCAATCCCACGGTTCCTCGTTGACGACCTCGCGGAACATGTCGCTGGCCGCCCTGCGGACGCGTTTGTGTTCCCGGCCCCAATGGGTGGCGCGCTGCGTGTCCGCAACTTCCGTCGCGTCGCACTCGATCCGGCCGCCAACACAATCGGCGTCCCCGATCTACATCCGCACGCCCTCCGGCACACCGCCGCGTCCTTGGCGATCGCGTCCGGCGCGGACGTCAAAGTCGTCCAGCAGATGCTCGGGCACAAGTCGGCGATCATGACTCTCGACCTTTACGGACATCTGTTCGGCGACCGTCTGGACGTCGTGGCCGATGCACTGGATGCCGCCCGTGCCGCAGCACTCGCCGCCCGTGTTGCCCATCCGTTGCCCACAGCTGAAGTCATCGAATGGCCACGGCTCGCGAAACGTCCAAAAGCCCACGGCCACAAGCCATTTCAGTTGTGGAGACGAGGGGAATCGAACCCCTAACCCCCGCCTTGCAAAGGCGGTGCTCTGCCAATTGAGCTACGTCCCCCAATCCCAGCCGGGCGGCCGAGGCAAGCCTCGACGCTCGGGAGTCTAGTCAGGTTCCGGATTGCTCCGTTCCGCCTCGACGTCCGCGTTCGCGTGCTGCCAAACGTTAGGGTCCGCCGATCGCCGGCGGCGACGAAGGACCCGGATCAGCGGAATCAGGAGCGGAACCAAACGAACGACGCGGCGCCAAGACATGGAACCCAGCCTACGACCTCGAGTTCGGATGCGGGCCATGAGCAAGAGCAACCCTTCCCGGCCTCGCTCACGACGACGAGTTGGGTCGCCACGCGACCTAGTGCAGAAGGTGGACCTGGGAGGACTTGAACCTCCGACCTCTTCCTTATCAGGGAAGCGCTCTAACCGACTGAGCTACAGGTCCGGACTCGCTCTCGCGGCCACAGACGTGACCGCGCAGCGACGCAAGAGACTAACGTACGCCGACCGGTGCGCTACTCGCGCTCCGCCAAGGTGACGTCCAGACCCCCGATGAGACTGGACGTGATGTTGTAGGCGAATGCCGCGACGGTCGCCAATGCGGCCATCAGCACCACGTTGAACGCACCCAGGATCAATGCGCCGAAGATCACCACCGGACCGTTGAAGTCGACGTGCGTGGCAAGCACGTCGGACAACGTCTGGTTCACCGAGTCGAAGACGCCGGCACCCGCGAGGATCGCGTAGAGGACCACGACCGCGACCATCCACACGATCAACAAGCAACCGCCGAACACCAACGACGCCTTGAGCACCGACCAGGGGTCGATCCGGGTCAGGGTGAGCCGCGCACGGCGCGGCGCCGGGCGGCGCACCCCACGAGCGGGCGCGGTAAGGACCGCGGAGTTGCTCGGAGCGTCGGCCAGGCGATCCTCGGAGCGGCCGGTCCGCACGACCGGAATCGGGCCGGTGGCGTCCTCGCGCTGCACACCGCGCTCGGCACCCAGCGGCCCACCGGTCGAGCGGGTCACGACGGGCTACCTTCGTCCGGTCCGTTCGCGGGTGTCGCGTTCACGTCGTCCCCGTCCTCGTCCTGATCAGCGTTCCGGGCCACGGCCAACAGCGTGACACCTTCGGGCAGATTCATCAGCCGGACTCCCATCGTCTGCCGATTCGTCCGGCGCACCTCGGCGGCACTCGTCCGGATGACGCCGCCGTTCGAGGTGATGGCGAACAGCTGGTCGTCGTCCCCCGTCACCAGGGCGCCGACGATCCCGCCACGGGTGCTCACGATCTTCATCGTGAACACGCCCTTGCCGCCGCGACCCTGCGCTGTGTACTCGTCGAGCCGGGTCCGCTTGGCGAAGCCGCCCTCGGTTGCCGTCAGTACGTAACCGGCATCGCCGGTCACCACGCACATCGCGAGCAGCTCGTCCCCGCTGCCGAAACGCATGCCGACCACACCGGAGGTTGCCCGACCCATCGGGCGGAGCTGCTCGTCGTCGGCGTGGAACCGGATCGACATCGCCTTACGGGAGACGAGAAGCAGATCGTCGTCGGCGCTGACCAGCGACGCCCCGATCAGTTCGTCGTCCTCCCGCAGGTTGATCGCGATGAGGCCGCCCGACCGGTTCGAGTCGAAGTCGGCCAAGGCCGTCTTCTTCACGATTCCACGTCGGGTCGCAAGCACCAGGTAAGGCGCCGCCGTGTAGTCCTTGATCGCAATCATCGACGCGACGCGCTCGCCCGGCTGGAACGCCAGCAGGTTCGCGACGTGCTGACCCTTCGCGGTCCTCGCCTGCTCGATCAGCTCGTGCGCTTTGACCCGATACACCCGGCCGAGGTTGGTGAAGAACAGCAGCCAATGGTGCGTCGTCGTCACGAAGAAGTGCTCGACGATGTCGTCTTCGCGCAGGGCCGCGCCCTGCACACCCTTTCCGCCGCGACGCTGCTGGCGGTAGAGGTCGACCTTCGTGCGCTTCGCGTAACCACCACGGGTCACCGTGACCACGATGTCCTCGCGCGCGATGAGGTCCTCGTCCGACAGGTCGCCCTCGTAAGCGATAATCCGGGTCCGGCGGTCGTCGCCGTACCGCTCGACGATCTCCCCCAGTTCCTCGCCGACGATCTCGCGCTGCCGCTGCTCGCTGGCCAGGATCGCGTTCAGCTCTTCGATCTCGCGCTGGATCTCGGCCAGTTCGTCGTAGATCGCCTGCCGTTCGAGCGCGGCGAGGCGACGCAGCTGGAGGTCGAGGATCGCCCGGGCCTGGATCTCGTCGATGCCGAGCAGTTCCATCAACCCGACGCGCGCTGCTTCCGCCGACGCCGAACCGCGAATCAAAGCGATGACGGCATCGAGAGCGTCGAGAGCTGCGACGTACCCCCGCAGGATATGGGCGCGTTCTTCCTTCTTACGCAGGCGGAATCGGGTCCGCCGCACGATGACCTCGAGCTGGTGCGTGACCCAGATCCGGACCGCCTGGTCCAGCCGAAGCGTCCGCGGTACACCGTCGACGATCGCCAGCATGTTGACGCCGAACGAATCCTGCAGCTGCGTGTGCTTGTACAGGTTGTTGAGCACGACCTTCGCCACCGCATCGCGCTTCAACGTGATGACCAGGCGCATACCGACCCGGGCCGAACCTTCGTCCCGGATGTCCGCGATGCCGGAGATCCGGCCGTCGCTGACCAGCTCGGCGATCTTCTCGGCCAGGTTGTCCGGGTTGACCTGGTACGGCAGCTCGGTGATCACTAGCGTGGTCCGGCCCCGCCGGTCCTCGTCGACCTCGACGACGGCCCGCATCCTGACCGAACCGCGCCCGGTGCGATAGGCCTCCTCGATCCCGTCCCGTCCGACGATCAATCCGGAGGTCGGGAAATCCGGGCCCTTGACGCGGGCGATCAACGCTTCGAGCAGGTCCTCGTCGCTGGCAGTGGGGTTGTCGAGCAACCACTGCACACCTTCGGCGACCTCACGCAAGTTGTGCGGCGGGATGTTCGTCGCCATGCCCACGGCGATCCCCGAGCCACCGTTGACCAGCAGGTTCGGGAACCGGCTCGGCAGGATCGTCGGCTCTTCGCTCCGACCGTCGTAGTTCGGGATGAAATCGACGGTCTCCTCGTCGATGTCCCGCAACAGCTCCATCGCGAGTGGCTGCAAGCGACACTCGGTGTACCGCATCGCCGCCGGCGGGTCGTTGCCCGGCGAACCGAAGTTGCCTTGACCGTCGACCAACGGGTAGCGCAGCGACCACGGCTGGGCGAGCCGGACCAAGGTGTCGTAGATCGCGCCGTCGCCATGCGGATGGTAGGTACCCATGACGTCACCGACGACGCGGGAGCACTTGTAGAATCCTCGGTCGGGCCGGTATCCGCCGTCGTACATCGCGTAGAGAACCCGCCGGTGCACCGGCTTCAAACCGTCCCGGGCGTCGGGGACCGCGCGACCGATGATGACGGCCATCGCGTAGTCGAGGTACGACCGCTGCATCTCGACCTCGAGGCCAACCGGTTCGATCCGATCACCGGGCGGTGGGGGTACGACGTCGACCACGCTGTTCCTTCCTCATTCGAACTCTTTGCGGCCCGGGGAGATCAGGTCGCCCGACAGGACAGCTTGCTGCTCGCTCAGATGTCGAGGAATCCGACATCCTTGGCGTTGCGGGTGATGAAGTCGCGCCGGGCGTCGACGTCCTCCCCCATCAACGTGCTGAACAAGGCTTCGGCGGTGGCCGCGTCGTCCAGCGTCACCTGCAGGAAGGTGCGCGTCGCCGGGTCCATCGTGGTTTCCCACAACTGCTCCGCATTCATCTCGCCGAGGCCCTTGTAACGCTGGATGGCTTCTTCTCTCGGCAGTTTCTTGCCGGCGGCCTGACCCATTTCGATCAGGCCGTCACGTTCCCGGTCGGAATAGGCGTACTGCGGCTCCTCCCGCTGCCACTTGATCTTGTAGAGCGGGGGCTGAGCGAGGTAGACATGACCGGCCTCGATCAGCGGGCGCATGAACCGGAAGAGCAACGTCAACAGCAACGTCCTGATGTGCTGACCGTCGACGTCGGCATCCGCCATCAGCACGATCTTGTGATAACGCAACTTGCTGATGTCGAATTCTTCGTGGATTCCGGTACCGAGAGCGGTGATCAACGACTGCACCTCGGTGTTCCGCAGAACTCGGTCGATCCGCGCCTTCTCGACGTTGATGATCTTTCCCCGGATCGGCAGGATCGCCTGCGTCCGTGAGTCCCGACCGGACTTCGCCGAACCACCGGCGCTATCCCCCTCGACGATGTAGACCTCGCACTCCGCCGGATCACCCGACTGGCAGTCCGCGAGTTTTCCTGGGAGAGAGGAACTTTCGAGAAGTCCTTTTCTCCGGGTCAGATCCCTCGCCTGCCGGGCGGCGACGCGGGCCCGGGCGGCCTGCGAGGCCTTGGTGAAGATGTCCTTACCCTCGCCGGGGTTGCGGTCGAACCAGTCACGGAGGGCGTCGTTGCAGGTCTTCTGGACGAACGACTTAGCCTCCGTGTTACCGAGTTTCGTCTTCGTCTGACCTTCGAACTGGGGCTCGCCGATCTTCACCGAGACGATCGCGGTCAGTCCCTCGCGGACGTCGTCACCGGTGAGGTTGTCGTCCTTCTCCTTCAACCAACCCTTGGCCCGGGCCACCTGATTCACGGTGGCGGTCAGCGCCGCGCGAAAACCTTCTTCGTGCGTTCCGCCTTCATGGGTGTTGATCGTGTTCGCGAACGTGTACACCGATTCGGAATACGAGTCGTTCCACTGCATCGCGACCTCGACCGACAACGCCCCCTTGTCCGTCTTCGTGTCGCCCTCGAATCCGATGACCGATTTGTGGACGGCCGTCTTCGTCGAATTCAGGTGTCGGACGAAATCTTCGATACCGCCCCGGTAGAAGAACCGCTCCTCGCGTGGCGTCTCATCCCGTTCGTCGCGCAGATTGATCGTGAGCGCCCGGTTCAAGAAGGCCATTTCCTGCATCCGGCGGTAGAGCGTCTCCCACGAATACGTGGTGGTCTCGAAGATCGTCGGGTCGGCCCAGAACGTGATCGTGGTGCCGTGCTTCTTGCTCGGCGCGCCCTTCTTGATGGGGGCGGTCGGCGCAGTGGCCTCGTAGCTCTGGGTCCAGACGAAACCGTCGACCTCGACCTCGACCTCGAGCTTGCTCGACAGCGCGTTCACGACCGAAATGCCGACCCCGTGCAGTCCCCCGGACACGGCGTAGGACTGCGAGTCGAACTTGCCACCGGCGTGCAGGGTGGTCAGGACGAGCTCGAGCGTGGGCTTGCCGCTCCTGTGCTTCCCGACCGGAATACCGCGACCGTTGTCCTTGACGCGTACTCCCCCGTCCGCGAGCAGCGTCACGGTGATCTCGTCACAGTGGCCGGCGAGTGCCTCGTCGACCGAGTTGTCCACCACCTCGTAGACCAGGTGGTGCAGACCACGCTCGTTCGTCGACCCGATGTACATGCCTGGCCGCTTGCGAACCGCTTCGAGCCCTTCGAGGACCGTGATGGAGCTGGCGTCGTAGGTGGAACTCTGCCGGTTGGGCTGGGCCACGGTTCTCCTGTCTCGCTCGACGCGCCGGCTCGATCACTTCGCCTCGAGGCCGAAACCTTCAGAGGTCGAAACTGCGAGCGGGCCCGTGAGGGCCCTTCACGACGCAGGGACCTCTACAGTTTACCTGGTCGTGATCGAGAAAGGCCGCAAGGCGGGGCCTACGGTGGACACAGCGTCCCGATTCGCGACGTCTGTTTGTCCCCCCACTCAGGATCCGGTCGACGGGTTCGCTGGGACCGGCCAGGGTGACGTTCGCCGATCTGCCGAAGCGGCCTAACCGTACGTGTCGCGCGGTCCGGGACCCGGCACCCGTAGCCGGCCGTGTCGCCAGGTCGGGCCGGCCGGCCCACGGACGATCAGCTTCGTCACCACATCACCGCCCACCGACTCCGCGATTCGACCCATCACCTGACGGGTCAGCAGCCGGATTTGGGTGGCCCACGCGGTCGATTCCGCCTCGAGTGTCAAAACCCCGCCTCGCAGTGACACCGGTTCGCAATGACCGGCGATCTCCGGCCCGACGATGCCCGGCCAATCCGCCGTCACCCGCGCAACCTTGGCCGCGTCGGTCCACCCGCGGTCGGCCAGCAGGTCGTCGATGGCCGCCCGGAAGGCGACCGGGTGGTCCCGATCGGTGGCATTCGCCGCCCGAGTGCGCGCATCGGCCAGATTCGCGGCCTTGGTGTCGGCTCGGCGGCGGGCGGCGGACGATCGCTCCGCCTCGAGACGGCGGGCGGCGGCGGCTCGACGCGCCTTCTCCAACGCCTCCCGGGCGAGCTGGGCGCCGGGACGCGGCGCATCAGCCACGCGTCACCGAACCGGCGAGGACGTCGAACCGTCGACCCTCCAGGGCCGGCGGTATATCAGCCGCGACCGCCGCGGTGACGACCACCTGTTCTGCACCGGCGGTCAGTTGGGCGAGCCGATCACGGCGCGCGGAGTCGAGTTCGGCGAAGACGTCGTCGAGTAGCAGCACCGGTTCGCTTCCATCGCCGCGCAGGAGTTCGTACGACCCGAGTTTGAGGGCAAGGGCCACCGACCAACTCTCACCATGACTCGCATAGCCCTTGGCCGGCAGTTCGCCGAGACGAAGGAGTAGATCGTCGCGGTGCGGCCCGACCAACGTGACGCCCCGTTCGATCTCCTGGGAGCGAAGCTCGGCCAAGGTCTGCAGCAACGCGCCCTCGAGCTTCTCTCGATCGGGTTCTTCCTGATCGGAGATCGAAAGATCGGACAACGACCGCTCGGACAGCGAGTGCCGGTAGGCGACGTCGAGCAGGCCGGCACCGGGCGCCACTTCGCCGTAAGCCTTCGCCGCGACCGGACCTAGGGCGGCGACCAACCCCAGCCGGCCGGCGAGGAGCTCGGCGCCGTGGCTCGCGAGGTGCTCGTCCCAGACGTCCAACGTCCGATAGTCCCCCGCCGGGCCGGACCGACGAGCTGCCGCGGCCGTACGTAACAACGCGTTGCGTTGCTTGAGGACACGTTCGTAGTCGGCTCGTACGCCTGCGTATCGGGGATGCCGGCTCACGAGCAGCGCGTCGAGGAAACGACGACGACCGTCCGGATCTCCCTTCACCAAAGCCAGATCCTCGGGGGCGAACAGGACGCACCGGAAGACGCCGAGTAGGTCCCGAGGTCGGGTCAGCGGCGAACGGTTGATCCTTGCCCGATTCGCGCGACCAGGGTTGATCTCGATCTCGAGCAGAGCTTCCCGGTCGTCACGGACGACGCCGGCGCGGACCACCGCCCGGTCGACGCCGTTGCGCACGAGGGGGGCATCCGACGCAACCCGGTGACTGTCTTGGGCAGCAAGGTAGGCGATCGCCTCGACGAGATTCGTCTTGCCCTGCCCGTTGGGTCCGACGAACACGTTTACCCCCCGTCCCAGCTCCACGTCCAGCGACGCGTAACACCGGAAGTCGCTCAGCGACAGCGCTCTGACGTACACCGCCGGACTTTCGAACTAACCCTGCGGATGCTGCAGCGGGCTGGACGCCGCGCCGTCGGACCCGGTCACGGCGTGCCCGCCGAACTGGTTGCGTAACGCGGCGACCATCTTGATCGCCGGGCTGTCCTCCTGCTGCGAGGTGAACCGGGCGAACAGACTGCTCGCGATCACGGGCATCGGAACCCGAGCCTCGATCGCCGCTTCAAGGGTCCAGCGTCCTTCACCGGAATCCGCTGCGACACCGCGGATCTTCGCCAACCCGGGATCTTCCTCGAGCGCCCGCACCGCGAGATCGAGCAACCAAGACCGGATGACGGTGCCCTGCCGCCACGACGCCATCGTGCCTTCGACGTCGTCCACCAACGGCGTCGCGGACATCAGTTCGTAGCCTTCGGCGTACGCCTGCATCATCCCGTACTCGATGCCGTTGTGGACCATCTTCACGAAGTGCCCGGCACCAACCTGCCCGGCATGGACGAACCCGGCGTCGCCGGCCGGTTTGAGGGTGTCGAAGATCGGCTGCAGGGTAGCCACGTCCTCCTTCGCGCCACCGACCATCAGGGCATAACCCTCGGTCAGTCCCCAGATCCCACCGGACACCCCGCAGTCGACGAATCGCACTCCCTTTTCGGCAAGCAGCGCGGCATGCGCCTGATCGTCGGTGTACTTGCTGTTGCCGCCGTCCACCACGACGGATCCGGCGGAACTTGCGAGCAGCACACCCAGACGTTCGATCGTCTCCGACGTCGGATCACCCGCCGGCACCATCACCCACACGACCTTCGGAACGGGGAGTTGCTCGGTCAACGCCTCGAGGCTCGGGACATCCGACGCCGAGCTGTGCGGGTCGTACCCGGTGACCGTGTGGCCGCCGTGGCGCAGCCGTTCGGCCATGTTCCCGCCCATCCGGCCGAGACCGACCATTCCGATATGCATGCGCCCTCCCGGGAATCAGCCAGCGGCAGAGAGCCGGACCGGCATCAGCAGGTACGAGTAGTCGGCACTGTCCCCGGTCAGGACCGCCGGTCGCTTCGGATCGGTGAACGAAAGCTTCGCAGTCGCCGAGTCCAGCGCACCGAGACCGTCGAGGAGGAACGTCGGGTTGAACGCGATCGTGAACGGCTCGCTGTCGAAGTCGACTTCGAGCTGCTCGGAAGCTTGCGCATCCTCACCGGTCCCGGCCTCCAGCAGCAGCATGCCGCGTTCGAAGCTGAGCCGGACAGGTGAGGTCCGCTGCGCGACCAGCGCGACGCGACGCAGGGCGTCGATGAACGTCGCCGTCGAGATCTGGGCGACCGCGGTGTGCTCGTTCGGGATCAGCGACCGATAACGCGGGTACTCGCCGTCCAGCAAGCGGGTAGTGGTTTGCCGTGCGTCGTTGGCCAGGCCGATCAGGCTCTCGCCGTTGGGACCGCTGCCCAGCGCGATCGTGATATCGGATGTCCCCGCCAGTGCCTTCGCCGCTTCGGCGAGGGTCCTTCCGGGGACCAGCGCGGCGGCGGGAAGCTCGACGTTCTCAGGACGCCACGTCAGTTCGCGCATGGCGAGGCGGTAACGATCGGTGGCCGCTAGCGTCAGCCGATCGCCGTCGATCTCGACCCGAACACCGGTCAAGACCGGCAGTGTGTCGTCCCGGCCGCACGCCACGACGACCTGGGCGACGGCGGCCGCGAACTCGTCGGCGGACACTCGGCCGGCGATCGGTGGAAGGTCGGGCAGGCTCGGGTAATCATCGACCGGCATCGTCGGGAGGGTGAAGCGGCTCGGTCCGCAGGAGAGGACGACCCGGCTACCGTCGTTCGTGACGTCGACCGCTTTGTTCGGCAAACTCCGGACGATTTCAGCGAGCAACCGCCCGGAGACGAGCGCACGGCCCGATTCGGCGATCGCGACGTCGACGGTGGCCTGCGCTGCCACTTCGAAGTCGAAGCCGGCCAGAGAGAGTGCCCCGCCGGTCGTATCCAGGAGCAGACCAGCGAGGACCGGAACCGGCGGGCGAGCCGGCAGGCTGCGCGCCGTCCAGGCGACCGCGTCGGCGAGGTCGTTGCGTTCGACCTGGAACTTCACTGGTGCTTCACCGCGACCCGACCAGCCTTCCCTCGGCCTGGAGGTGACCCGAAGCGGGCCCCGACGAGTGTTGAACTGCCATCCGGTTGAACCGTACCGGGCCGGGCCGACAACGTCGTCCACACGAAGCGCGATCCCCAACCACGAAGGTTTTGGCATTTGGATAAGGCAAGAAACGTAGTCGTAGTAGGTGCGGTGGATTCTGTGGAAGCAGGCCGGTTCTCGCAGGTCAGAGCGGAATTCGGGCCGGTGGATGACATGTGGGTCACGGACCGGAGTCGCCGGCCGCCTGGGGATACCGGCCGTCTCTCCCGGTCGGTGCTCGACGGGCACGACGTCGGTCCACAGAGTCGTCCACAGGCTGTGCACGCATGGGTGGGCCGGATGGACGAGTGCTGTCCATCGTGTGCGGAGCCGCGGATCACGAACGGTTCTGGGTCTTGATGCGGCTGGTCAACTCGGTGACCTGGTTGTAGATCGACCGGCGCTCGGCCATCTGACCGCGGATCTTGCGTTCGGCGTGCATCACCGTGGTGTGGTCACGACCGCCGAACGCCTGCCCGATTTTGGGCAGCGACTGGTCCGTCAACTCCCGGCACAGATACATGGCGATCTGCCGGGCGTTGACCAGAACGCGGCTCCGGGACGAGCCGCAGAGGTCCTCGACGGTCAGGCCGAAGTAGCTGGCGGTCGCACCGATGATCGTGCTGTTGGAGATCTGCGGCGAGCCCCCCTCCGGCAGCAGGTCACGGAGGACCACCTCGGCGACGGCGAGATCCACGGCTGACCTGTTGAGACTCGCGAAAGCGGTAACCCGGATCAGGGCCCCCTCGAGCTCGCGGATGTTCCGGTCGATGTTCGAGGCGATGTACTCCAGCACCTCGGGGGGGACGTCCAAGCGCTCCTGGGCAGCTTTACGCCGAAGAATCGCGATCCGCGTCTCGAGGTCCGGCGGTTGGATGTCGGTGAGCAGCCCCCACTCGAATCGCGACCGCATCCGATCCTCCAGCAGGGACAGCTGCTTCGGGCTGCGGTCGGAGGAGATGACGATCTGCTTGTTGGCGTTGTGCAGCGTGTTGAACGTGTGGAAGAACTCCTCCTGCGTTCCCTCTTTACCCTGCAGGAACTGGATGTCGTCGACGAGCAGGATGTCCACCGCGCGGTACCGCTGGTGGAACGCCTCCTTCTTGTCGTCGCGGATCGAGTTGATGAAGTCGTTCGTGAACTCCTCGGAGCTCACGTAACGGACCCGTGCGGCCGGGAACAGGTGATGGGCGTAGTGCCCGATCGCGTGCAGCAGATGGGTCTTTCCGAGGCCGGAGTCGCCGTAGACGAACAGCGGGTTGTACGCCTTCGCCGGTGCCTCGGCGACCGCGACCGCGGCCGCGTGCGCAAACCGGTTGCTCGACCCGATCACGAAGGTCTCGAACAGGTACTTCGGGTTGAGCTTCACCGGTTCGGTCGGCATCGCGGTGCCACGACCGGTGCCGCGATGAGCGCGTCCGTTGTTCTGAACGGCTACGAAATGATCGACGGCTTCCGGGGCCTCGTCCTCTTCTTCGTCTCCGTCCGCCGCTCCGGTCGGGAGAGCTTCGACGGTGACCGCCACGATGACGTCCCGACCCAGCTCGTTGCTCAGTGCTTCACGGAGCAGCCCGCCCAGACGGCCCTCGATCAGGGTCTTGGTGAACGAGTTCGGGGCCGCCAACAGCGCAGTGTTGCCGGCCAAACCGAGGGGGCGGGTAAGCCGCAGCCACGCTCGATCGGCATTGCTGAGGTCGGCGTGCAGTGCGGCACCCGGGCCCACTTCGGAGATACCGGCGAGAACCCGTCGCCAGACCTCGTCGAGGTCCGGGCCAGCGGCCTCGGCTTGCCAACCGTGTGCATCAGCCGGAGCCGCGTGGGTCACAGAGCATCCCGCCTTTCAGAGAACGGAGCGACAATCCACAGCGTCATCCACATGCTGTGCAAAGCGCTCGAAACCCGGTGCAGGCGCCTCGGGAACCAAGGAGTAGGGGAACCACGAGGGGGATGACGCCGCGGCGATCGGGAACGGAGCGCCAGAACCGCCCGTTCGGACTTTCCGGCGGCGGCGACGCTAACAGTCCGGAAGGCAGGGCGTCGAGGCTTGTCCACAGATTTCGGCGTTCTTCGGCGTGTCGACACGCAGATTGCCCGGTCTGTGTTACTCACGCGACTTTTGTTCACAACCCGGATGAGTCCGATCTCGGGATGTCCTCCGAGCCTGGGGTGTCTATGGCGCTCCGCCACCGTTTGACCCTCGCTGGCGGACCCCGTTAACCTGTCCTCCTTGACGTGTGTCGCGTGGCGACTGACTCCAACGTCTTCGTCATCCACCGCATCATCCACAACGTGTGGACGATGCGGCACGGTGATGAGTGATGATGAGGTCGACGTCACTGCAGACGCCCTGAAGATCACCCCGGAGTCCTCGTGAGTAAGCGTACGTTCCAGCCGAACAACCGTCGTCGGGCCAAGACGCACGGTTTCCGCCTCCGCATGCGTACTCGAGCTGGCCGGGCGATCCTTTCCGCGCGTCGGCGCAAGGGCCGCGCCGAGCTCTCGGCCTGACCGCCTTCCAGGCCCGTTCGCGATGCTGCCCGTGCGATCTCGGCTGCGCCGGGCCAGCGAGATCCGTGAGGTCGGTCGCTCCGGCGTTCGCCGATCCCGGATCGGCTTGTCGGTGGCCGTCCTGGTCGGACCGGACGATCGGTCGCCGCGGGCGACTGTCGTGGTGAACAAGAAGGTGGGCGGGGCAGTGGTGCGTAACCGCCTCCGCCGGCAGGTCCGTCATGGCCTCATCCGGATCTGGGACGAGATTCCCCCGGGCGCGCAGATCGTCGTCCGAGCCCAGGCCGCCGCGCGGGAGCTGGATCCCGCGGACCTGGACGAGCACTTGGTCGGTGCTGTCCGCAGTGCGACCGCCTCGAGGCGAGCGGTTCGATGAGCCCCCTCGCCCGCTTACTGTCCTCGTGCGTCCTCGGTTACCGGCGCGGGGTCTCCCCGCTGCTGGGCGCTCGGTGCCGCTTCGAGCCGACGTGCAGCTCGTACGCGCTCGAAGCTCTGCGGCTGCACGGCGCCGTTCGCGGTACCGCTCTCGTCGTCTGGAGAGTGCTTCGCTGCCAGCCGTTCGGGACGCCGGGCTACGACCCCGTTCCCGAGCGGCGAAGGTCGAGGCACGCCCGTAGCGTGACCGGAGGAACCCGCGCGTGCTGAACCCGATCTACAACTTCGTCGCTCGTGCGGTGGTCGAGATCCACAGCGTGCTCAAGCACATCGTGGGCAACAACGGTTGGGCCTGGGCGCTCTCGATCGTCCTGCTGGTCATGGCTGTGCGTCTGCTGCTCTTTCCGCTGTTCGTGAAGCAGATCAAATCCCAGCGGCAGATGCAGATCATGCAGCCGAAGGTGAAGGAACTGCGCGAGAAGTACAAGAACGACAAGCAGAAGATGAACGAGGAGATGATCAAGCTCCAGCGGGAGCATGGAAATCCTCTGCTCGGTTGCCTCCCGATGTTCCTGCAGATCCCGTTGTTTCTCGCGATCTTCCGGGTGATGAACGGGTTCGCGCCGAAGACCGGCGCTTTGACCGATGCGCAATCGTGCCGGAACCTGGATCCCACGGTCGCGCTGCACCAAGCAAGTTGCGCGGTGAAGACGGCGGATGGCGATTTCTACTACCCGACCCACCTCAACGGATTGACTCCGCACGAGGCTTACCAGATCGCGCACGCGAAGATCTTCGGGGCCTCGCTCTCGTCGTCGTTCCGGGCATCGGACCGGGCGCTGCACCTGATGGACAGCTCGAAGACCGCGTCCATGATCCTGTGTGCCATCTTGACTCTGATCATGATGGTGACCATCTACATCACGCAGCGCCAAATCATCGGAAGGAATGGCCCGGCCACCGATCCGCAGGCCGCGCTGACCCAGAAGGTCCTGCTCTATGCCTCCCCCTTCTTCCTGGGCCTGTCCGGGTTCGGCGTCCTGGGTTTCGAATTCTCTGTCGGTGTGCTGCTCTACTGGTTCACGACGAACCTCTGGAGCATGGGTCAGCAGTACTTCGTCATCCGGCGGATGCCACCGGTGATTCCGCCCGGTACTTCAGGGGTCGCCGCCGCCGCCGGCGCGCCGCCGAGCCCGGCGCCCGCCGAGCGGCGGAGCCTGCTCCGGCGCCCGGCCGCGAGTCAACCTGCCCCTGCTCCGGCACCGCAACGGTTGGTTCAACAACGGCCCACGGCGCCGACCCGTCCGGGCGGCTCGTCAGGGTCGGGGACGGGAAACCGGCAGCAGCGTCGGAAGAAAGGTCGGCCGGGCGGCCGGCACTGACGTTTCTCGTGTCGCCGGTACCACGGCTGACGCCTACCGAGGTAAGCCCTGCTAGCCACGCCCCGACCTGCTGCGGGTCGGGCGACGAAGAAAGGTGGACGAGTGACCGACGAGATGACCGACCCGGCGCCCGAGGCTGTCGCGGACGAGGCGTCGAGCACCGATGTTTCGAGCTCGGATGCCAGCTCGGATGCCAGCTCGGATGCCAGCTCGGATGCCAGCACGGATAGCGCCGCTGCCGAGACGACAGGCGAGAGCGGGCGGCGTGCCACGGCGGACGTTGCGACTCTCGAGCAGGAAGGCGAGATCGCGGCGGACTATCTCGAGGAGCTGCTCGACATCTGCGATCTCGACGGTGATCTCGACCTGGACGTCGAAGGAGATCGTGCGGTGGTCGCGATCGTCGGCGACGGCCTCGATCAGCTCGTCGGTCCGCGGGGCAAGGTGCTCGACGCACTGCAGGAGCTCGCCCGCTTGGCGGTGCTCGCGCAAACCGGGCAGCGTAGCCGGTTGATGCTGGACGTCGCCGGGTATCGGGCGGGCCGACGGACCGAGCTGACGACGCTCGGCACCGACGCGGCGAACGAGGTGGCGCGGTCGGGCGAGGCCCAGCGTCTCAACCCGATGAACCCGTTCGAGCGGAAGATCGTGCACGACGCTGTCGCGAAGGTGGCCGGGGTGTACAGCGAGTCCGAGGGCGTCGAGCCGCAACGGCGGGTCGTGATCCTTCCGGGGTCTGCCGCCTGACGTGGTGGGCGCCGAACCGGGACTGCCGGTAGGTCCGAAATCGACGAGGGCCGCCCCGTCAGCAGAGGTACCGGAAGACCTCGTGGACCTGGTCTGTGCGACCTTCGGTTCCGACGCCGAAAAAGCTGCGCAGTACGCCGCTACATTATGTTCGGTTGGAATCGAGCGGGGAGTCATAGGTCCTAGCGAGGCGCCGCGAATCTGGGACCGCCACCTGCTCAACTGTGGCGTGATCGCTCCGGCCTTCCCGTTTGGTGCTCGGGTCGTCGATGTGGGCAGCGGTGCTGGGCTACCCGGGATCCCGCTCGCGCTGGCGAGAGGAGACTTGAAGGTCACGTTGCTCGATAGTCTGGCGCGGCGAGTTCGATTCCTGGTCGAAGTCGCCGCCGCGCTGGAGCTCGCCGCCCGCGTTTCGGCGGTACAAGGGCGGGCCGAGGAACATCGTCAGCGATACGACGTGGTCACCGCTCGTGCGGTGGCACCGCTCGGTGTGCTGGGGCGCTGGACGGCTCGCTTGGTCGAGTCTGGGGGCCTGCTGCTCGCCATGCGGGGTGGGCGGGCGGAAAGGGACGTCTTCGAGGCGGCTGGTGAACTACGAAGGGCGGGCTGGACGGAGGTGCATGTCGTGACATATGGCCATGAATTGCCCACTCCGACGAGAATCGTGAAGGCGGTCAAGCGTTGATGCCGACCAAGTCCGGGATGGTGTCTGCTTCAATGTTTCACGTGAAACGTCCGCGATCTGGCGGTAGTGGGGGGATTCGGTGACGTCGATCGAGGCGTTGGTCTCCACTCCCCCACCAGTCCCTCGGCGCGACTTCTTCGGACAGGCGGATCCGCGGCCGAAGTCGGATCCGCGGGTGGTGACCGTCGCCAATCAAAAAGGCGGCGTAGGGAAGACCACGACGACGGTCAATCTCGCGACGGCGCTTGCCCTCGCCGGCCAACGTGTTCTGGCGATCGACCTCGACCCGCAGGGCAATGCGTCCACCGGCTTTGGAATCGCGCACGGAACGGGAACGCCGTCGATCTACGACGTGCTCGTCGGAGGAATGGCACTGAAGGACACTGTCGTCCAATCGCCCGAGGCGAAAAAACTCCGGGTCGTTCCAGCGAACCAGCACCTTGCCGGGGCCGAGGTCGAGCTCGTTCCGATGGTGGCACGAGAGAGCCGGCTGAGGAAGGCACTTCGCACCTACCTGGCACAGGACGACGGCGGATTCGATGTGGTCCTGATCGATTGTCCACCCTCGTTGGGACTGTTGACGGTCAACGCTTTGGTCGCCGCACGCGAGGTTCTGATCCCGATCCAGTGCGAGTACTACGCGTTGGAAGGGCTCGGACAGCTCACCGAGACGGCAGAACTCATCCGAGCTCACCTGAACCCCATCCTCGAGATCTCCACGATCCTGCTGACGATGTATGACAGCCGGACCCGGCTCGCCGAGCAGGTCGCGCAGGAGGTCCGGAAATATTTCGGATCGCGGGTACTCGACGCGGTGGTGCCGCGCAGCGTCCGGCTGAGTGAGGCGCCCAGCTACGGTCAGTCGGTCCTCTCCTACGATCCGTCGTCGAAAGGCGCCGAAGCGTACCGAAAGGCGGCCGCCGAGTTCATCACCCGCGGGGCTCCCGGCGCGCGTCCCGAAGCGGAAGGATCCAGTGCATGAGTCAGGCACGAGGTGGCCTCGGACGGGGTCTTGGCGCGCTCATCCCCACCGGACCGGCGGATGTTTCACGTGAAACAAGTGATGGCTTGACCGCGTGGGAGCGAGGCGACGAACCCTCGGCGACTCCAGGTCGCGCCGCCGCATGGGACGCCGCTCCCTCCGCCGATGACTCTCGTGACCCGTCGGAACTGACTCCGGTGGGAGGCATCCGGCTGGTTGACGTCCCACTCGACCTCATTCGGCCAAACCCGAGGCAACCTCGGCAGGTTTTCGAACCCGAGGCCCTCGACGAGCTCGTGATTTCGCTGCGGGAGGTCGGTGTCCTCCAACCGATCGTCGTCCGCACCGACCCCACCGATCCCGCTCGCTACGAGCTCATCATGGGGGAGCGGCGTTGGCGGGCAGCTCAGCGGGCCGGTCTAGGACAGATCCCGGCGATCGTTCGTGAAACGCCCGACGATGCACTGCTTCGGGACGCACTCCTGGAGAACCTGCACCGCTCCCAGCTGAACCCGCTGGAAGAGGGCGCTGCATACCAGCAACTCCTGGACGAGTTCGGCGTCACGCACGACGAACTGGCCACCCGGATCGGGCGATCCCGGTCTCAGGTCAGCAACACGATCCGGCTCCTCGGCTTGCCCCCGACGGTCCAGCGGCGGGTCGCCGCCGGCGTTCTTTCCGCCGGCCACGCACGGGCGCTGCTTTCCCTGCCGAACGCCGCGGACGTCGAGGCGATGGCGGCCCGCATCGTCGCCGAGGGACTTTCGGTTCGTAGCGTCGAGGAGCTTGTCGCACTCGTGAGGACGCCCGGCACGCCACGGAAACCGCGGGCGACCAGGGTTCCCACCAGTGATCCGCGAACGATCGAGTTGGCCACCCGGGTCGCAGACCACCTCGACACAGCCGTGCACGTGGAAACGAGCCGGGCGAAGAGTCGTCTCGTCGTCGAAGTCGCGGACGTCGAGGACCTCGCCCGGGTCGTCGCCTTGATCCTGGAGGCGCGCCCGGCGGACGCGCCGGACTCACCGCCTGATTACCCCTAGGGGGTATCGGAGGCAGCGCGTCAACGGCGCTGCGCCGCGCCGGCCAGCAGCCGCTGGTAGAGCTGGCCGAGATCGAAACCGGCTGCGACGGCGGCCATCGGCAGCGTCGACGTCTCGGTGAGCCCGGGAGAGACGTTCACCTCGAGGAAGTGCACGGTCCCGTCCTCCCCGACGATCGCGTCGGTTCGGGACAGGTCTCGTAGCCCGAGGATCCGGTGGGCGGCCAGCGCCAGTTCGGTGACCGCGCGGGTCGCGGCCGGGTCGATCCGGGCAGGTACGTGGAAGTCGGTCTCCCCGGCCGTGTAGCGGGCGGTGTAGTCGTAGTTCCCCGACGGCGGGGTGATCTCCACCGGGGGAAGCGCCTGGGCGGAGCCTGACCCGTCGACCTCGACGACGGACACCGCAACCTCGACTCCGGTCACGAATCGCTCCACGACGGCGGTGGGTCCGTAGGAGAAACAGGTCACCATCGCCCCGGGTAGATCCTCCGGCGCGTGCACGGCGGTCGCGCCCAGCGCTGAACCACCCTGCGCGGGCTTCACCATCACCGGAAGTCCGAGACGCGCCACGATCACGTCGAGCACCGCGTTGGCGCCGAGTTCGCGGAAGGTGGTGTGCGGTACGGCAACCCAATCCGGGGTGCTCAGGCCGCTGCGCCGGATGAGTTCTTTCGCCGACGGTTTGTCGAAGGCCAGCCGGCTCGCTGCCGGCGCGGTCCCGACGTAAGGGACGCCCGCGCATTCGAGAACGGCCCGGATCGCCCCGTCCTCTCCGGATCCGCCGTGCAGTGCGATCAGGACGGCCGACGGCGAGGTCACCGTGAGAAGCCCCAGCAACTCACCGTCAGCGTCGGCCAGGATCGCCTCTGTTCCAGCGGCTTTCAGTGCGTCGACGACCCGCCTGCCGCTGCGGAGCGAGACATCCCGCTCGTAGGTCAGGCCGCCGGCCAGCACCAGGACTCGTCCCAGGTCGGCGTCGGATCGGCCGGGCGGCGCCGGGCGGGTGTCGGGGTCGACCGTCGGGGCGACCGCAGCGCTCTCGCTCATACGAGGTCTGGGGGCGGGGCCGCCGCGCCGGGCGCACTCGCCGGGCCGGGCGGAACTCGCCGTCCCCGTCCGAACGTCTCCAGCAGTTCGATCTCCTCTTCGATGACGGCACCCAACCGGCGCACCCCTTCCCGGATCCGGTCCGGGGGCGGGAAGCAGTACGAAAGGCGCATGAACTCGCCGCCCTGACCGTCGGCGTAGAAGCCCGTTCCGGGCACGTAGGCGACTCGTTCGGCCAACGCGCGTGGCTGCATCACCTTGCTGTGCAAGCCGGGGGGGAGGGTGATCCAGCTGTAGAAACCCCCGCGGGCGGTCGTCCAACGGCAGCCGTTCGGGAAGTGCGCCGTCATCGCCTCGATCAGCGCGTCACGACGTTCCCGGTAGACCTCCCGGAATATCTTGATCTGTTCCTGCCACGGCTGCGTCTCCAGGTAGCGACTCACCGCGAACTGGCTGAAGCTGGGCGGGCAGAGCACCTGCGCCTCACTCGCCAGGACCAGCTTCTCCCGGGTGGCATGTGGTGCGTACACCCAACCCACCCGGAAGCCCGGCGCGAAGGTCTTCGAGAAGGAGCCGAGGTAGATCACCCCCTCGTCGGATCGGGCCCGGAGCGCGCGGGTGATCTCGCCGTCGAAGCCGAGAAGCCCGTACGGGTTGTCCTCGAGGATGAGAAGCCCTGCGGCAGAACAGATTTCGAGTATCCGGTCGCGTCGTTCCTCGGCGAGGCTCACGCCGGCCGGGTTGTGGAAGTTCGGAACCGTGTAGAGGAACTTGGCCCGCTGCCCCTCTGCGGTGCAGCGCGTCAGCGCGGCCTCGAGTGCCTCGGGGATCAGGCCGTCGTCGTCCATCGCGACGTGCCGGATCTCGGCCTGGGCAGCGGCGAAGGTGCCCAGCGCTCCCACGTACGACGGGGCCTCCGCGAGGACGATGTCGCCCGGATCGAGGAAGACCCGGCTCACCAGGTCGAGAGCCTGCTGGCTGCCGACGGTCACCACGACGTCTTCCGGCGACGCGACGATCCCTTCGACGGCCATGACCTCGCAGATCTGCTCCCGCAGCCGGGGGTCGCCCTGACCGGGGCCGTAGTTGAGCGCCATCGGCCCTCGTTCGGCGACGAGGTCGGCGAGCATCGCGCCCACCGCGTCGAGCGGGAGCGCTGCGGTGTACGGCGATCCGCCGGCGAGCGAGACGACCTCGGGCCGGTTCGCCACCGCGAACAGCGCTCGGATCTCCGACGCCGTCATGCCTTGCATCCGCTGCGCGTAGCGGTCGCGGTACGGGTCGAGCGTGATGCCCGCCATCGCGCACCTGCCTCCGGTTCGATGCCGAGTTGTCCACGAACCGCTCGTGCGGTCCTGGAACCAGGGTAACGGGAGCCTCGGGCGGTCTATCGTCAATTCGTCGGGTGAGGAGCGTCCGGCTCGTCACCCGTCACGCTGATGCGTGTCGAGGACACTGACGTCCAGGCGTGCAGGGGAGCAAGGTCATCCCGACGGGACGAGGGAGCGGATCGAAGTGAAGGTCACCGGCTTTCGGATTCGCCGGGTCTCTCGCGAGCGTGGGGCCAGATCGGCCCTCCTGCTCGTGGGTGCCGGAACTTTCCTGGCAGCACTCCTGGCGTGGTTCGGTGTGCGGTGCCGCAGCCGTCCGCCGGTGGCGAGCGATCATCGACCGCGGCGGCCGTTCCTGATGGCGGTGCCGGACCCGACACCCGATCCGGCTCCCGGAGACGGTCGAGGTTCGCCGGTGACCGGAGGCGACACCGCGGGGACCGATCGGATACCCGAGGCGGGTGGGGGAGCGATCTGAGCGGTGAGTCGTCGTGTCGCGTCGCTGACCTTGGACACTCTCGAGGACCTGCCGGCCCCGTGTCGAAGCTGCGTGTTCTGGGAGCTCGACCCGGTTGCCCGTGATCGGGCGGAGGAGGTCGGCGACACCGAGTTCGAGAAGGAGGCGTGGCTCTCCTCGACGCTGCTGCAATGGGGATCCTGCGGAAAGCTGGTGTACGTGGGCGAAGTGGTCGCGGGTTACGCGGTCTACGCCCCCCCGGCATACGTGCCCCGCTCGAATTCCTTCCCGACCAGTCCGGTCGGCGCGGACGCGGTGCTGCTCGCCGCGCTTCACGTCCTGCCGGACCAGCGGGGTGGTGGGCTCGGACGGGTCCTCGTCCAGCAGGTCGCGAAAGACCTGATCCGGCGAAACATCCGGGCGATCGAAGCCTTCGGTTCCGCCGCCGAGTCAGGACCAGGGATGGGCTCGGGGCGAACGGCGTCGTGTGTGATGCCAGCTGCCTACCTTCGTGCGGTCGGGTTCAAAACCGTCCGTCCGCACCCGCGCTGGCCCCGGCTTCGGCTCGAACTGAAGAACGCTCTCACTTGGCGGGAGGACGTCGAGGTGGCGCTGGAGAAACTCATCGGTTCGGTCACCTCCGACCTTCGCGGTTCGCGAAGGTTGGCGCCGACGAGGTCCTGACCGTTACGGCTGGTCAGTGAAGCGGTTCGGCGCCGGCTCGAAGCGCCGAGAGGTAGAGGATCCCGGTCGCCGGATCCTGATCGTCAGGGAGGAAAAGTCGCTGGACCGCGGCGTGCAGCGCCTCCGCGATGGTGTCGCGCAGGTCGGGCTGGGCCAGTCGGCGGGCGTCGCCACCGTTGGTGAGGTAGCCGATGTCCACCTGCACGGCCGTCATCCTGGTGAGCCGAAGTAGCTCCCAGGTGCGGGGGTGCGTCCGGCAGTCCGTGAAGTCCGTACGGGAAACCAGCTCTCGCTGGACCAGCCCGGCCAGCCGCTCGCCGCCGACCGAGCCTCGAGCAGGCCCGCTGCCGTAGTAGAACGTCGCGACCCCGTTGGGCCGGGGGCTCACGTCTCCGTCGACGTGCAACGACAGCAGCAGGTCGGCGGCGGTGTCGTTCGCGAGTTCGGCGCGCTCCGCCGCGGTAGGGCACTGGTCGGGTCCGTGGGTGAGGAACGCGTCGACGCCAGCCGCTGCGAGCCGGCCTTCCAACCGGCGGGCGATGTCACCGACGACGTCGCGTTCGAGCAAACCGTTCGCGTCCCAGCCGACGACCTCTCCGCCGGCGGCGGGGTCGATCACGATCTTCTTCCCGGACAGCCGCGGCCCGCGATGGCGCAACGCCTCGGCTTCGCGGAGTTCGTATGACCGCCCGCCACGGACGGAGCGCGAGAGTTGCCGCAGCGAGCGAACGGTGTCCGGGCCGACGGTTCCGTCGGGTGCGAGTCCGTAATTGCGTTGGAAGTCGCGAAGTGCCGACTCGGTACGGGACCCGAAGATGCCATCCGGTCGTCCCACGTCGAAGCCCAGCTCGGCGAGTCGTTGTTGCAACGCCAGCACGTCGTCCCCGACGTAGGGGTGCGAGACGTGGTGATGGAGCGCTCTCCCGCCCAGCCGCCAGCGTGCGCCCTCGAGCTCGCGGAACGTCTCCGGGCCGACTTCGCCGGTGACGTCGAGGCCGCGCTGCTGCTGGAAAGCGCGGACCGCCTCCTCGACGGCCCGGGTGTAGGCGGCCGCGGCTTCGTCGGCGTCCTCGGTCAGATGGCCGAGCTCGATCAACCACCGCCGGATCTGGGCGATCACCGGATCTCTGCTACCCACTCCGAACCCGGGGTCGGTGTGCGCCGTCCGGGCGCCGAGGGGCGCGGGGTCGTTAGAGATAGTTCTCCAGGTCCCGGATCAGCGCGGCCTTCGGCTTGGCGCCCACGATCGACTTGTCTACCTGACCGCCGACGAAGACGGACATCGTCGGGATGGACATGACTTGATACGCGCGCGCGGTCTCCGGGTTCTCGTCGATGTTCAACTTCACCACGGTGATCTTGTCGGCGTGCTCTGCCGCGATCTCCTCGAGTACCGGCGACACCATCTTGCACGGTCCGCACCACTCGGCCCAGAAATCGACGAGAACAGGCTTCTCGCTCTGCAGGACATCCTGCGCGAACGTGGCGTCTGTGGTGGCCTTGGTCGCGTTTCCCATCGAGTCGCTCCTTGCGAGTTGTGATCTGCCGGGTGCCGTGCGCTGACGTAGTAGCGGTCGGTCGCCTGAACGCTAGTGGGCGCCCACGACGGTGAGTTCGGTCTCCGGCGGCACGGCTGCCTCACCCCGAGCTGCCAGCCACCGCTCCGCGTCGAGCGCCGCGGCGCATCCCGACCCGGCGGCGGTGATCGCCTGACGATAGACGTGGTCGACGACGTCGCCGCAAGCGAAGACCCCGTCGATGTTCGTCGCGGTCGTCGGATGCTTCACCAGGACGTAGCCCTCCGGGTCGAGGTCGAGCTGCCCGGCGACGAGGCCGGAACGCGGGTCGTGGCCGATCGCGACGAACAGGCCGGACACGTCGAGGTCGCGCAACTCACCGGTCTTGCTGTCCCGCAGAACCAGTCCGCTGACCACTCCGTCGCCCTTGATCTCGACGACTTCGCTGTTCCAGGCGTAGGAGATCTTGGGGTCCTGCCGGGCCCGCTCCTGCATGATCTTGCTCGCCCGCAGGGTGTCCCGGCGGTGGATCAGGGTCACCTTGTCGGCGAACCGGGTGAGGAAGGTGGCCTCCTCCAGGGCGGTGTCACCGCCGCCGACGACCGCGATCTCCCGGCCCTTGAAGAAGAACCCGTCGCAGGTGGCGCAGGCGGAAACGCCGCGGCCGAGCAGATCCTGCTCGCGTTCGATGCCGAGGTAGCGATAGGCCGATCCGGTGGCGACGATGACGGCCTCGGCGCGGTAGGTGGTTCCGTCGTCGAGCGTCACCGTCTTCGGTTGCGCCGTGAGGTCGACCGACACCGCGTCGTCGGTGACGAAACGAGCGCCGAACCGCTCGGCCTGCGCCCGCATGTTCTCCATCAGCGCGGGCCCCATGATGCCTTCGGGAAAACCGGGGAAGTTCTCGACCTCGGTCGTCTTCATCAGCGCGCCGCCCCCGTCGATCGCGCCTTCGATGACCAGCGGTTCGAGCTCGGCCCGCGCGGTGTAGAGGGCCGCGGTGTATCCGGCCGGACCCGAACCGACGATCACGACCTTCTCGACCCGGTCGTTGCTGCTGTTCGTCACGGTCTTCCTTTCCACCGGTGTCGCTGCACCGCTCGGATAACCGATGCTACCGGTGGGGTGTTCCCGCCGACCTGTTCTTCCCGCTTCCGTCACGAGGTCGTCCGCGGCGTCGCGGAGGTCAGGACCGAACGATCGCCTGGTCGAGAACGAGTGGATCGCCTGCCCCGCACGTCCCGTCGACGGCGACCGCGAGCTGGGCCTCCTCGGCGTCCTGGGTGACGAATGCCAGCACGGTCGACGGCCGCCCGTTGTAGCGGGCGAGTTCGACGCCAACCAACGTCCAGGTGGTCGCGGGGGAGTAGTCGATCAACCGGCCCACCGCCCGGAGGCAGACCCCGGTGGGCAACGCGGTCACGTCGAACCCGGCGGACTCAGCCACCGGGCCCCCGCTGCTCGCCGAGGTGATCGGCGTCCGGAACAGCGCGTTCACCCCGTCCCCGAGCGTCGTGTGCCCGTAGTCGTTGGCGCTGGTGGTGAGCACGAGCCCGGCTGCAGTCTCGACCACCTCCACCCGGTTTCCGGTGTCGCGTGCCGGTGCCGCGGGAGTGGGCGTTTGTCCCGCGGGTGCCGGAGGGGTCTCGCCCGTTTCCTCCGATACGCGCAGCGACGGCAAGGTCGACGACGCGGCCGACCCGCCACCGGTCACCGCGATGCTGATGCCACCGGCGGCGACGGCGACGGTCGCCGCGATCGCCAGGTGTCGCGGCCCGAGCGACGCGAACCGTCGCCGCAGGCGACGGCCCGACTCGCCCCCGTCGGGCAGCGGAGCGTCGTGCATCCGGGCAGCGATGTCGGCGGCCAGATTCTGGGGAACAGCGGGAGCGCCGAGTGCGCCGAGGGTATGCCGGATCGCCCGCAGATCCCGCAGGCGCCGACGGCAACGGGCGCATTCGGCCAAGTGCCGGACGGACGGATCTCGAGCCGACTCGCCCTCGTCTCCCGGCACGTCCGCCGCCACGGTCACCAGGTGACCTAGCTGCTCGTCGTCGAGGTGGCGCATGAACCCTTCAGCGGAATCGGGGCGGTCGGGCCTTTGCCCACGGGATCGAGATCGCCCGACGTGGGACGGTCCCTACGAAGTGTGACGAGTTGGGCTCGGGCATGGTTCCCGGGTCGAGCTTCGGCGAACCCATCCCGCCTCCGGCTAGGCCACGAACGAGGCTTCGGCGACCGAGCCGCGGAAGCCGTTTTCGGAGCGCGGCAACTTCGTCAGCCACACCAGCCAGTACCGGGACGTCGTACCGATCGGCACGTCGATCGAGGTGCCCACGTCGAGCTGGCGCGCGACCAGCGGGAAGTCGGCCAGCGACGTCCCGGGCGCGGACGCGTTGGGGGACATGGCCCGGATATCCACGTCGGTGCCGTCCCTGAGGAACTGGAGGTGGATGTCGGCAACCGCCCTCGGCGAACCGAGATCGAAGATCAACCCGACACCCGGTTTCGCGTTACCCAGGTTCGCGGTCGTGTACGTCTGGGTCTGCCATGCGGTGCCGGGGTTGCCGTCGTGCGCCGCGCCGACCTGCGCCGGGTTCTCGTTGCCGTCGCCGGGTGGTGGATCGAAGCTGGCCGCCCCGACGATCGGGATGATCGCGCCGGGCGCGCTGCCTCCGGTGACGGTGGTGGTGGCCGGAGGAGTGAACGCCGGCACGCCGGGCGAGCCTCCCGGATCGGCGGCGAGCACCCCGCCCACGACGATGCCGACGAGGACGAGGAACGCGATCACCGATCCGACGACGGCCCGCCGCCGCCGGACGCTGATCGGCGGACGGGTGCCGGCGGGCACGAGTGGCGCGGTCAGCGATGCCGCGGCGGGTTCGGGACCGCGGGTAGGAAGGTTTCCGAGCGCGGTGGCCACCGCGGCCGCGGTGCGTAGCCGGGGACCTGCCAGCTGCTGGTCGAGGTCCAGGATCCCAGCGACCACGGCGTCGAGTTCCCGCGTCACGCCGGCCCGAACCTGGCGGGCGCTGAGCGGATGTGCCGGATCGGTCTTGCTGCGTGGGGCCGCGGGCAGGTCGCGCCACGGTCCGGTCGGCCACCGCCCGGTCAGCGCCGCGTAGAGCGTGTTGCCGAGTGCCACGAGGTCGGCGTCCATGTCGCTGGCCGACGCGGTGTCGCCCGACGCGGATCCGGGACGGGTGAGTGCGGCGCCGACGACGGGGTCCGCGAGCCGGACCTGTCCGTCATGCCGGACGAAGACGTTGGCCGGATGGACCTGACCGTGCGCGACACCGATCTTGTGCAGATGGGCGAGAGCCAGGGTGACATCCTGAACGATCGATATCGCGCGTTCCGGCGGCAGTGGTCCTTCACGCAGAAGGTCGTGCAGCGTCCGTCCGTCGACCCACTCGCGGACGATGTACGCCCCGGGGATCTCGCCGGTTTCGTCCGGCCGAAGGTCCGCAGCGTCGTAGGTCGCGGCGACCAGGGGGTCGCTGACCCGGCAGCTGGTCGTCGCCGCGCTGAGAAACGCGGCCCGACGCCCGGGCGACGGATCGAGCAGTAGCCGTACCGCGACCGTCCGCGAGAGGACGATGTCGGCTGCGCGCCAGAGGGTTCCACCGTCGCTGCTGGTCAGCCTCGGGTGGACGGCCAGGGGCTGTTCGAGTCGGTACCTGCCGTCGAGCACGTCGCCGACGCGCGGTCCGGTAGCTGCGTCGGCCTCTGTTCCGGGGCTGGTTCCCGGGGTGGATCCGGCCACGAGACAGCACTCTAAGGACCGGACGGGCGTCGGTGCATCCGCCGCGCTCACTGGGCTTGGCCCGGCCCCCAGCGTGGGCCGCCGACCCGGGCGGCGTCCGCCGCGTCCGGCCGGGTGGCCCCGTAGTACTGCGACCACCAGATGTGTTGGAGCCGGACGACGTCGCCGGTGTGGTTCGCCGAGACCATCATTCCGGCGCCGGCATAGATCGCGGTGTGGAAGATCGTCGCCGGATCGTTCGGGTCGGTGCCCCAGAAGAGCAGGTCGCCGGGGCGAAGGTCCGCGATCGCGACGTGCGGCCCGCTGCCGTACTGCTGCGCCGCTGTTCGGGGCAGGTTGAGGCCGGCGGCGTCGTACGCGGCGCCGGTCAGGCCGGAGCAGTCGTAGGTGTTCGGTCCCGTCCCCCCGTAACGGTAGGGGCGGCCCTGGACGGATTCGGCGAACGCGAGCGCGGTGGCTGCCTGCTGAGAGGAGGCCGGCGGTGAGCTGGCGAGCGCGGCGAGGTCGGCGGCGCTGAGCCGGCTGGTGAAGGCCGCGTTCGACTGGTCGGTCTGGGCCTGCTCGGCAGCCAGTTCGAGGGCACGCACCTCGGCGTTGGCACCGTCGAGCGCCTGCTGGGCTTGGGCCAGCGCACGGTTGACCTCGGCCAGGTGGGTGCTGGCTTCGTTCTCGAGTCGGCTCTGCTCGCCGGCGAGTTGCTGGGCCTGTTCCGCGACGTCGGTGGCGGTGTCACTGGCGTCGACGGCCTGCTGGGCCGCTTGATCGGCGTTCTGCAGGATGTTGCGGGTCGCCAGCAGGTTGGTGTGCAGATCGAGCGCGCCGCCGCCCCGACTGAACACCTGGGCGTACAGCGGCCCGGCGCCGCCGAGCATGTAGAGCGCGCGGGCTCGGGCATCGGACTGCGCCGCCTTCGCGTCGACCTGCGCGGTTGCCTGTTCGGCCCGTTCCTTCGCCAGGGATGCCTGCGTGATGACGATCCCGAGTTGGCCTTCGGCGCGGTTGTAGGCCTCGGTGGCGATCTCGGCTTGCTGCCGTAGCTGCTGGACCGTCTTCGCGAGTTCCACGGCTCGTTGCTGCGGGGTGTCCGCATGAGCAGGCCCGACGACGCAGGTCGCGGCAGCAAGCCCGATGAGTGGGAGGGCGACGAACCGTCGGAGCCCGCGCCGGATCCGCGTTCGGGCGTAGACGGGAATTGCGACGGGGGAACGAGTCACAGCAGCGACGGCCCCGACGAGACGGACACGGTCAGGTTCGTGGCCTTCTTCAGGCCGGGGATGTAACGGACGACCAGTGTGGTCACCTTGCGCCGTACCTTCATGTGCGCGGTGCCGTCCGGGGTGATCGTCAGGCTGCCGGGGACCAGCGTCTCCGACCCGCCGAGGCTGTTGATCGCCGCCGTGGTCGCCGCGTCGATGTCGTGGCTCTGCTTCCAGCTGGTGGCGGCGGCCTGCGCGGCCCGGGTGCCGTCGTCGTCGGCGTCGAAGTGGCCGACGCCGAGCGCGATGCCGTCGAAGCCCAGGATCCCGAGGATCGAGAGCACGACGATGACGCGCGTCAGCCAGCCGACCACCACGCCTGAGATGTCGGCTCCGCGCGGGGGCGTCTTGACTGTGGCGCGGGCCGGGCTAGCCGCGGCCCCGGACGAGGAGGAGGAGGTCGGTCAGCTCGCGGATCCGCATTCGCCGCGACGCCCAGACGTAGAGCCCGCTTCCGGCCGCCGCGGCGGCGAGCAGGGCCAGGATCGCCGGCCCGAGCCCGCTGCCCAGACCGTTGCGGATGAGATCGGAGATGGCGCGGGCGAGGACGGCGGCCAGGACCGCGGCGATCGTCGTCCGGACCACGAGCCGGGTCACCCGCGACCCGTCGACGCCGCGCAGGCTGCGCCGCAGGAGGCGGAAGGCGATGAGAGTTCCCACCAGGTACGAGAGCGCCAGCCCGGCGGCGAGGGCCGGAACGCGAAGGTGGTCGGGCAGGACGGCGATGAGCACGATATCGCCGACCACGTTGACGGCGTTGACGGCGATGTTGATGAGCGCCGGGGTCCGGCTGTCCTGTTGCGCGTAGAACGCGCGGAGCAGCAGCTGGAACGCGCTGAACGCGGGCAGGCCGATCGCGAAGACGGCGAGCGTATCGGCCAGGACGCGGCCGGCGCTGGGGGTGGTGCTGCCGTGCTGCAACGCGGCGGTGACGATCGGATTCGCCAGCGTCGCGAGCCCCAGCGCCGCGGGAATCAGGAAGACGAAGGTGAGGCGCAGACCTCGGGACAGCCGGGCGCGCACTCCGGCGAGGTCGTCGTCGTCAGCCGCTGCGGACAACCCGGGCATCAGCGCGGAGATGACGGAGACCGTGATGATCGCGTGCGGCAGCTGGAAGACCTGGTACGCGGTCGAGTAGAGCGTGAAGTCACCCTTGTTCCGCCCGTTGGTCGCGAGCCGGGTGATGACCAGCAGGCCGAGCTGGTTGATCCCGGCGTAGGCGAGCACCCACCCGCCGATCCGCAGCGCCAGCCGAAGTCGGGGTTCGCGCAGGTCCGGGACGAACCTGACCCGGACCCCGGCGCGGCGCATCGCCGGGACGAGCGCGAGCGTCATGCCGATCACGCCGACGGTGGTGCCGACGCCGAGCAGCAGGGTTTCGCCGTGGCCGAGGGTGTCGTCCAGGCCGCCGCGGTCCGCGGTCGCGATGAAAAGGCCCCCGGTCGCGATCACGATGAGGTTGTTCACCACCGGTGCGACACCGACCGCTCCGAACCGTCCGCGGGTGTTGAGCACCGCACCCATCAGGGCGGTCATCGCGTAGAAGAGCATCTGGGGCAGGAAGAGCCGGGTGAACGTGACGGCCAGGTCGCGTTCGTGTGAGCTCACGTCGCTACCCAGATAGATGCGCATGATCAGCGGCGCGGCGAGGACCCCGACGATGCTGGCGATCGCGACGAACAACCCGAAGACGGTGAACAGCACCGAGGTGAACCGGTCCCCGCCGTCGACGTCGGTGCGGGCCGCCCGGACCAGAAGCGGCACTATCACCGCGGTCAGGATCCCGCCCAGCAGCAGGTCGTAGACGTTGTTCGGGCTGGCGTTCGCGGCGTTGTAGGCGTCCGCGACGCCCGTTCGACCGAGCGCTGCGAGCAGCACCGCGGTGCGCAGGAATCCGGTCGCCCGGGAGACGATCGTTCCGATCGCCATCATGCCGCCGTTGCGGACGAGCCGATCTCCACCGCCCGCGGAGGTTCCGGCCACGGCCGGGGTGGGCGAGCCGGGGCGTGGTGGTTCGGCGAAGACGCGACGGAATCTCTCGTGTCGCCGGAGGTCGGTGTTTACGCGGCGCATGCCGTGCGCACCGTATCTGCGTCCGGTCGCCGGCGTCCGTGCCACCCGATCACGACGCGCCGCCGGACGTCGGTGTCAGTGGGACATCCGGGACCGGTCGCCGGGTGGTGCCTCGGTCCGCGCGCCATCTCCGGAGCCGTCTCCGGAGCCGGAAGAGGAGGGCCAGGACGAGGACGCCGAGAGCCGTGAACGTGATGGCCAGCGTGATCGTGCCGTACGCCTTCGAGTGCACGGTGAGGGGAACCGCGCCCAGTTGCATCCCCGCCGGCGTGGCGACGACCAGGCGAACCTTGAAGGTGCCCGACCGCTGCGCCTTCGCCGGTACGAGCACGCGCTGCTTGTGACCGGCCGGCACGGTGTAGGTGGCGGTCGGGATGTTCGCGAGCCGGGTCGGGTCGGTCGCCGTCAGCCCGATCGTCACGGTGACGTCCTCGCTCAGCGCGTTGTCCACGGTCACCGGGACCTTGCCGTCCTTACTCGTCAGGGTGACCTGGTTGGCGACTGCGAGGCGGACGCCGCCCTGCAGTTCGGCGAGTTCGCTCTGCGCCTGGCTGACGAGTTGCCGTCCGCCGGCCGGGTCGAACCCGGGCCGCCAGAACACCGACTCGGCTCTGCTCAACGTCTGGTCGATAGGCCTGGTCAACTTGTCGTCGGGGAACATCGAGCGGAAGTTGGCGACGGCCGATCGCAGGCCCGCGATCGAGTCCGCCCCGCCGGTGAAGGTGCCGGTGGGGATCTCGGCAGTCCGCGCGTCGGCCGGGTACGGCCGGAGGCTGGCCCGCTTGCCGGGCTGGTCACCGGCGGTGGCGGACAGCGGTACCGGGGCTAGCCAGGACAGGTTTGCGGTGTCGTGCAGCAGGCCGGTGAGCCAGGTGGGGTCGGGGTCGGCGTCGCGGGGCAGCGCCAGGACCAAGTCCCTGGGCGGGGTCTGGTTGGGTCGCTCGGCGACGGCCACCGCCAGCAGCGCGAGGAGTTGTTGCCGGGCCATCTGGGCGGTCCGGGCGTCCGTCCCGTTCCCGGCGAGCAACCGCTGGGCGATCGGATCGATCGCCAACCCCCGTATCGAAGTACTGCGCGTTTCGAGAGTCACCGGTGCGGATTCGGTCGCGGAGCCGGCGTCGAGAGTCGGTGGCACCTGGTCGCCGGACACGAGCGCGGCGGTGAGGCCGGCGGCTGCGTAGGCGTCGAGAGTCGGTTGGTCGACAGCTCCGTCCACCGGCCAGGCCACGCTCTGTAACTGCGCGTTCGGGAGCTGGGCCGCGAGGTTGGCCCGACCCAGCGCGATCGCGTTCGCGAGGTCGCCGGAAAGGCCCGCCCGGACCAGTGCGACGGCGTCGGGGTCGCCGTAGGGGAGTGGGATGACGTTCTGCCCCCGCGTCACCCGCTGCAGGTCGGCGAGCCACTGTTGGCCGGCGGTGTTCTCCGATTGGCCCGCGCTGTCGAGCAGCGAAGGTTCGACGGCCCAGGTCACCGGTGCGTACCGGCCGCCGGCGCCGGTCGGCGACGCCCCGAGCGCGCCGAGGTTCAGCAGGGACCGAAGCCGACCGCCGCTCTGGAAGACGCTCGCCGCGTCGGCGGGGGTGGCCGCGGCCGGCGGAGCGTCCAGCGGCCAGATCCACACGACGCGTAGCGGTGCAGCGACCGAACCCGGGAAGTAGGGCAGGTACGTCGCGACGTCGTCGAGGGTCGTCAGGGCTGAGCGACCCAACGTGCCGGTAGCCCGGAACACGAGGGGGAAGACGGTGGCTTGGCCGCCGGCCAGCCCGTTCGCGGTCACGTCGATGGTGAGCGTGAAGGAGGTGGCCTGATGCGCCGCCAGCGTCGTCGGCAACGGCGGGCTCGTCGTGATCGTCAGGAGCTTGGCGATTCCTGGTTCCCCATCCAGGTCGTCCGACAGTGCGGTCCGGCTGGTGACCCGGTTGCCCACTCCGGTGAGCAGCGCGAGACCACGAACGTCCTGATCGGTGGTGTTCGTCAGCGTGCCCGTTACCGTGACGACGTCGCCGGGTTTGATGCTCACCGGGGACAGGCTTTCGACGGCGATCTCGACCGGCGGCCGGTCGGCTCCCGTGACCGTCGGGGCGTCGCGGGTGGCCGGATACCCGAGTGCCCCCCGGATCGGTTCGGGTCGGGCCTGCGCGCTGCCGCTGGTGGCGAGCAGCGGGAGCGCGGTCAGCAGGGCGACGGCACCGGCGGCGAGCCGCCGTGCGTTCACGCGCTTCTCGCCAGCACGTCCGGTACCCGGGCGATCAGATCCCGTTCGGTGGCGTACGCCAGCCGGCCGAGCGTCTCGTCGAGCGGGACCCACGCAACCGCGGCAACCTCGATGTCCTCGTCGGACAGTTCGCCGCTCTCGGCGAGCATCAGGTAGTGATGCACGGTCTTGTGGATCCGCCGGCCGCCGGCGGTGAACCAGAAGTCGATGCTTCCCAGAGATCCCACGATCCGGCCGTGGATCCCGGTCTCCTCCGCCACCTCGCGGACCGCGGCGTCCTCCTGCGACTCGCCCTGCTCGAGATGGCCCTTGGGCAGTGACCAGACGATCCGGCCCCGCCGATCCCGCCGTCCGATCAATGCCGCACGGGCGTCGAGCGCCGGTCGGTCGAGCACCAGGCCGCCGGCCGAGGTCTCCTCGACCCGGCGCAGCGCCGGTGGACGAGGAAGTCGGGGCATGGCTCGATGGTAGACAGGCCGGTCGGGCGGAAGCCGCCGCGCGTCCCGGTGTCCGGTCTGGGTGTTCGGCTCGTTGTCCGAGACCCGGTTCGCGCTTCGATCTACGCTGGGGCGCTGTGCCTGCCACTCGGATCGATCTCCGCGCGCCGCGAGACGGCTCGGAGCAGGCGATCGCGGACCTGCTGGTCCCGCCCCCGCTCGCGCTCGAGCTCGGCGAGCGGTTCGCCGCCGCGGGGCACCAGCTCTACGTCGTCGGCGGAACGGTCCGGGATCTGATCCTGGGTCGGGCCGGTCAGACGCCCGACCTGGACTTCGCGACCGACGCCCGTCCCGAGCAGATCCTGCGGATCCTCCGGGGTTGGGTCCAGGAGATCTGGGACGTGGGAATCGCGTTCGGCACGGTTGGCGCGCTCCGCGACGGTGTCCGGGTCGAGATCACCACCTACCGGTCCGAGGCCTACGACCGCACCTCGCGCAACCCGGAGGTGTCGTACGGCGACAGCCTCGACGACGACCTTGCCCGGCGGGACTTCACGGTCAACGCGATGGCGGTGGGCGTGCCGGACCTGGTGTTCGTCGACCCGTACGGCGGCCTCGCCGATCTGGCTTCCGGATTGCTGCGGACGCCGGCGACTCCCGAGCGCTCTTTCGGTGACGATCCACTGCGCATGGTGCGTGCGGCCCGATTCGTGTCGACCTTGCGACTTCGCCCGGTGCCGGAGCTGGTCGCGGCGATGGCGGCGATGGCTGGCCGGCTGGAGATCGTCGCGGTCGAGCGGGTTCGCGACGAGTTCGTCAAGCTGGTCCTGGGCGTGGACCCGGTGGCCGGGTTGGAGCTTCTCGTCGACACCGGTCTGTGCGAATTCATCCTGCCGGAACTGCCGGCGATGAAGCTCTCGATCGACGAACACCATCAGCACAAGGACGTCTACGTGCACAGCCTCACCGTCCTGGAGCAGACGTTGGAGCTGGAGAGGCGGCTCCCCGACGGCGGTCCGGACCTCGTCGTCCGGCTCGCGGCGCTGCTCCACGACATCGGTAAGCCGGCGACCAAGAAGCTCATGGCCGGCGGGAAGGTGTCGTTCCACAAGCACGAGCTCGTGGGCGGTCGGATGGCCCGGAACCGGATGAAGGCGCTGCGCTTCTCCAAGGAGATCACCGACCCGGTCGTCGAGTTGATCCGGCTGCACCTGCGGTTCCACGGTTACGGCGAGGACGCCTGGACCGACTCGGCGGTTCGTCGCTACGTGACCGACGCCGGCGAGCAGCTCGAGCGGCTGCACGTGTTGACCCGCAGCGACTGCACCACCCGCAACCAACGGAAGGCGGCTCGGCTCGCCCGGGCGTACGACCTGCTGGAGGAGCGGATCGACCGACTCGCGGCCGAGGAGGACCTGCGGTCGATCCGTCCCGAGCTCGACGGCAACCAGATCATGGCGATCCTGGGGATCCCACCCGGACCGCTCGTCGGCCGGGCCTACAACCACCTGTTGGAGATCCGGCTGGACCGAGGTTTGATCGGTCCAGCCGCTGCCACGGAGGAGCTTCGACGCTGGGCCAAGGCCGAGTCGGCCGAAGGAAAGTGACCCGGCGGTCACCTCCTTCGGTCAGCCTCAGCGTTCGATGCGGCCGGCGATGAAATCCTCGACGGCGTCGCGAGCCTCGTCGTCCGAGTACTGGACCGGCGGGCTCTTCATGAAGTACGACGACGCCGAGAGGATCGGGCCACCGATACCGCGGTCCTTTGCGATCTTCGCGGTGCGGATCGCGTCGATGATGACGCCGGCCGAGTTCGGCGAGTCGTGCACCTCGAGCTTGTACTCCAGGTTCAGCGGGGTGTCCCCGAACGAGCGGCCCTCGAGCCGGACGTAGGCCCACTTGCGGTCGTCCAGCCAGGGCACGTGGTCCGACGGGCCGATGTGCACATCGGCACCGCGCATCTCGTGCGGGATCTGGCTGGTGACCGACTGGGTCTTCGAGATCTTCTTGGACTGCAGGCGCTTGCGCTCCAACATGTTCTTGAAGTCCATGTTGCCGCCGAAGTTCAACTGGTACGTACGCAGCAGCTCGACCCCGCGGTCCTCGAACAGCTTCGCGAGCACCCGGTGGGTGATCGTCGCGCCGACCTGGCTCTTGATGTCGTCACCGACGATCGGGACACCGGCGTCGGTGAACTTCTTCGCCCACACCGGGTCGCTGGCGATGAACACCGGAAGCGCGTTGACGAACGCGACCTTGGCGTCGATCGCGCACTGGGCGTAGAAGCGGTCGGCCTCTTCGGACCCGACCGGCAGGTAGGAGACCAGCACGTCCGCGCCCGACTCCTTGAGCACCGCGACGACGTCGACCGGCTGCTCGTCGGATTCCTCGATGATGTCGCGGTAGTACTCGCCGAGACCGTCGAAGGTGTGGCCGCGCTGGACCGTGATGCCGGTCGGGGGGACGTCGCAGATCTTGATGGTGTTGTTCTCGGACGCGACGATCGCCTCCGAGAGGTCACGACCGACCTTCTTGCCGTCGACGTCGAACGCTGCGACGAACTCGATGTCGGACACGTGGTAGTCGCCGACCTTCACGTGCATGAGGCCGGGGACGCGCGTGTCGAGCGCGGCGTCACAGTAGAACTCGACGCCCTGAACCAGCGACGACGCGCAGTTTCCGACGCCGACGATGGCAACGCGAACGGTTTGGCGAGCGGAACCCATGCGGGTCTCCTCCTGGTTGGGAACGGACTGTTGACGAGTCATGAACGGGTGTTCGGTTTCGTGGGCCGGGCTGCCGGGGTGGCGGCTCGTTCGGAGTCGATCAGTTCGGTGAGCCAACGGACCTCGTGCTCGACGGCCTCGAGGCCGTGCTCCTGGAGTTTGAGCGTGTAGCTGTCGAGGCGTTCCCGGGTTCGGGCGAGGCCGGAGCGCAACCCTTCACGTTTCTCCTCGACCCGGCTGCGCCGACCTTCGAGGATCCGGATCCTGGTCGCGGAGTCGGTCTGCGCGAAGAAGCGCAGGTGGACGCCGAACGCGTCGTCCTCCCAGGACGACGGACCGGCTTCCTCCAGCATCTCGACCAGCCGTTCCTTGCCTTCGGCGGTGAGTTGGTACACGACCTTGCTGCGCCCGGCGAGCTTGGTCGCGGCCGCGGTGTCGTCGACCGTGATCAAGCCACTTTCCTGCAACCGCCGCAGGCAGGGATAGAGCGAGCCGTAGGAGAAGGCACGGAACGACCCGAGCGAGGCGTTCAGCTGCTTGCGCAGTTGGTAGCCGTGCAGCGGGGATTCCTTGAGCAGGCCCAGGACGGCGAGATCCAAGACGCCGAATACGCCGACGGCGGAGCCGGGCGGCGTACTGCGGTTCGTCTGGCGGGGGATGATGTCTCCCAGGGGGTCTGGACTGTCACTGCGATGTATCGCGGCGATACGTCAGAACGATAGTGCACGGTATTGCCTGCATGCAAACACCAGGCAACCAAAACGTGTCCGGGAACGTGTCGCGCAGATTCGTGACCTTCGCCGCCGGTCGAGTTTCGTCTTCGCCGCGTACGGTGATCGGGTGGCTGCCGGCACCTTCTCGCCGCCTCCCGGAGCGCCTCGGCGCGCGAACCGGGCGAGATCGGCGCGGGCGGTCGCGCCGCACAGGCCGTACCAGGTGGTCGACTACGCGCTGGCCCGGCGCGCATTGCTGTCGGACCTCTTCGGCGGCCGTGCCGCCAACCTCGACGTCTGTGACGCCCACCCGTATCTGCTTCGCGCCGCCCGCTACTACGGCGAGCCCACCCAAGACCCCTGCCCGGTGTGCCGTCGCGGCCAGGCCGGCCGGCTCGAACCGCTGACCCACGTGACCTATGTCTACGGTGACCAGCTCGGCACGGCTTCCGGCCGGCCGCGCCGCAGCTCGGAGCTCGACCGGATCGCGCTGGCCCATCCGGGCATCGCGGTCTACGTCGTCGAAGTGTGCCAGGTCTGCTCCTGGAACCACCTCGTCACGTCCTACCTGTTGGGTGCGCCCTGAGCCGACCTCGACCGTGGCGCGCTCTTCGGGGTTGGTGGTCACGCCGTTCTCGCCGTGCGAAGTTCGCCATCTGGGCGGTCTTCATCGGATTCTTCGTGGGCTTCGTCGGGCTCTGCGCGATCGTCTACTCGGCGGTGCGGATCCCGTTGCCGGACGACATCGCGTTGCCGCAACAGACCCAGCTGACCTACGCGGACGGCTCGCCGCTCGACACGATCGGGAGCGTGAACCGGATCACCGTCCCGTTGTCCGACGTGCCGGTCGGGGTGCGGGAAGCAGTCCTCGCGGCCGAGGACCACAACTTCTACCACGAGCCCGGAATCTCGATCACCGGTATCGGCCGGGCGATCGTCGCCGACGTCACCGGCGGCGGGATCAAGCAGGGCGGCTCGACGATCACCCAGCAGTACGCCAAGAACACCTACCTCGGCCAGCAGCGAACCTTCACCCGCAAGATCAAGGAGATCGTCCTCGCGGTGAAGATCTCGCGGAAGTACTCCAAGGACCAGGTCCTGGGTTTCTACCTGAACACGATCTACTTCGGGCGCGGTGCGTACGGCATCGAAGCCGCGAGCCGCGCGTACTTCGGCGTGCCGGTCAGCCAGCTCGACGCGGCGCAGGGGGCGGTGCTGGCCGGCCTCATCCGGGCGCCGTCGGTCCTCGATCCGCGGGTGAGTCCGGCGGCCGCGCAACAACGCTGGACGCAGGTCGTCGACCAGATGGTGAAGGACAAGGCGCTCACCGCGCAGCAGCGGGCCGCGCTCGTGTATCCGACGACTCAGCCCAGAACCTCCACGACCAGCCAGACCAGCGGGCCGACGTCGTACATCGACGTGCAGGTGAAGAACTTCCTCGAATCCAAGCTCGGCGAGGAGCGGGTCGCCCTCGGCGGCCTGACGGTTACCACCACTATCGACAAGGCGGCTCAGAAGGCCGCCGAGGACGCGATCGCCGCGCAGACCGTGGGCGCGCCGGCGAACCTGCGTCCCGCGCTGGTAGCTCTCGACCCGACGACCGGAGCGGTTCGGGCCTACTACGGCGGCGCGGTCGCGGGACAGGCCGATGCGGCAAGCTATTTGAACCCGCCGGCCGGATCGGTGTTCAAGCCGATCACGCTGGCGGCGGCACTCGCGAACGGTTCGAAGCTGACCGACGTGTATTCTGGCGCGTCCCCGCAGACGTTCGAGACCGACAAGGTCTACAACTTCGATCGGGAGTCGTTCGGACGCATCAACCTGCTGACCGCGACCGCCGAGTCGGTGAACACGGTCTACCTCCAGCTGGCTCAGAAGGCCGGCCCGGACAGGGTCGTCGAGCTGGCGCATCAGCTGGGGATCCCGTCGTCGGTTCGGCTCGACCCGGTGCCGGAGATCGCGCTGGGCACCAACGGGGTGACGACGCTCGCGATGGCGCAGGTCTACACGGCGTTCGCCGGCGAGGGGAACGTGGCCGCACCGTACTTCGTGCAGAAGGTGACCGACCGTTCGGGCCACGTGCTCTACGAGGCGAAACCGGCCACGAAGCAAGCGTTCTCGGCCGACGTCGCGCATGACGCGACGACCGCCCTGCGTGGTGTGTTGACCAACGGGACCGCCTCCGCGTCGAGATTGGCCGGCGGCCGGGTCGCCGCGGGCAAGACCGGGACGACCGACAACAACACCGCCGCCTGGTTCGCCGGCTACACCCCGCAGCTGCTCACCGTCGTGTCCTACGCCCAGTGGACCAACGGCGCGGTGGTTCCACTCACCCCGTACAAACAGTGCGGCTGCCAGGAGGTCACCGGCGGCACCTTGCCGGCCAAGACCTGGAAGCAGTTCATGGACGCGGCGTTGGCGGGGGCGCCGAAGGTGCCGTTCCCGGGTTCGCCGGTAGCGCCGCCGACGTCCAACCCGCCGCCGACCGAAACCCCGACGCCCTCCGGCGCTCCGCTGCTGACCCCGTCTTCCACGCCGACGACGTCACCGACGCCGTCGGCCAGCGCGACCGTGACCCCGACGAGCTCGCCGACCGCCACCGGACTCGCCACGCCCGCGCCGCAACTCGCCGAACCGGTGGTGTCGGGTAGGCGCGGCTCGTGAGGACCGGCGATGGGACGATCGGCGGCGTGCCCACCGTTTCGGACGTCTCGGGAGGCGGGCAACATCGTTCCCAACCAGAGGACGGTCTCGTCCTGCCCTCGCACGAAGATCCGGTGGTAGGGAATCTCTCGACCGTGATCGGCGGCCCGCCCGGCCCGCGCGCGCGGCTCGGCGATCCGCGCTGGTGGCTGCCGATCAGGGTCCTGATCTTCTTCGCGGTGCTCGCCTGCACGCTCAGCTGGGTGAACAAGTCGCTCTGCGTCACCCACGGCTACGGGCACGAGTACCAGTACACCCGGCTTTGTTACAGCGACGTCTACGCGCTCTACTACGCGGAGGGCCTGAACACCGGCAAGGTCCCGATCCTGGACAACATCACGCCGGCACCGGACTCGCAGGGCGTCGTGCACCCGAAGTACGTCGAATACCCGGTGATCGTCGGCGGGCTCATGGGTGCGGCGGAAGGCCTCGCCCACACGTTGGTCGGGACGACGACCGGCGAGCAGCGCGCGATCGACGCCGGCGCCCGCCCGGATGCCACCGAAGCCGAGAAGGCCGCCGCGACCGCCGCGCGTGGGCACCTGGAGGCGAGGCAGGCAAAGTTCTTCTTCAACTCCACCGCCGCGTTCCTGCTGATCTGCGGGGTGATCGTCGTCGTCCTGACCGGGCTGACCGCGGGTCGTCGCCGGATCTGGGACGCCGCGTTGGTCGGCCTCGCGCCCGCGCTGGTGCTGCACGCGGACGTGAACTGGGACCTCGCCGCGGTCGCTTTCACCGCGGGTGCGGTGTTCGCCTGGTCGCGTCGGGCGCCAGCCGTCGCCGGCATGTTGCTCGGGCTGGGGGTGGCCACGAAGTTCTACCCGGTCCTGCTGCTGATTCCGTTGTTCGCACTGTGCCTGCGCGCCGGGCAGTTGCGGGCGTTCTGGCGGATGTTCTCCGCCGCGGTGCTCGCCTGGTCGGTGACCTGCATCCCGGTCTGGGTCGCGAACCCCGCCGGGTTCGGCCGGTTCTACGCGTTCAGCCGATCCCGCGGCCCGGAGTACAACTCGTTGCTCTACGCGTTCCAGTACCTCGCCTGGGGGCCGAACCACGGTTGGGATCCGGGCAAGCCGGTACCGAACTGGCTCAACTTCTGGTCGGGGTTCTTCCTGGTGGTCGCGCTGGTCGGCATCGTGGCGTTGATCATGCTGGCGCCGGTGCGGCCGCGGCTGGGTCAGGTCGCGTTCCTGACGATCTTCGCGTTCCTGCTCACCAACAAGGTCTACTCGCCGCAGTACGTGCTGTGGATCTTGCCGTTCGTCGCGCTGGCCCGGCCGCGCTGGCGATTCTGGCTGGTGTGGCAGGCGACCGAGATCCTCCTGCTGATCACGCTGTATTCGCACCTGATCTACGCGGACACCGGTGGCAACAAGGGCATTCCGTATCCGGCGTTCTTCTACTTCGGCGATCTCCCTCGGGACGTCGCGTTGCTGGTCCTTTCCGGGCTCGTCGTACGCGAGGCTCTGCATCCGGAACTCGACATCGTCCGGGCGGACGGGACCGACGACCCGGCCGGTGGGGTTTTGGACGAGGCTCCCGATCGGTTCCAGCCCCCGGCCCGGCGGGAGCAGCGTCCACCCGGCGGCTTCGCGGAGATCTCGATGTATCCCAGCCAGTACCCGAGCGGGCCGTACCCGGGCTGATCGGCGGGTGTCAGAGACGCTCGCGAATCAGCGCGATGTCGCCGCCCTGACCCTCGGCGCCACCCGGCGTCTCGCAGACGACCGGCGCCCCGGCGCCCCGGACCACCTCGACGAGCAGATCCAGATCGATCATGCCGGTGCCCAGGTTCTGGTGCCGGTCGCGTCCGGAGTCGAACGGATCCTTCGAGTCGTTGAGATGGACCAGGTCGATCCGGCCGGTGATCGACCGGACACGCTCGACGATGCCGGCGAGATCCTCCTCACCGGCGTGGGCGTGGCAGGTGTCCAGGCAGAAGCCCGGCCCGAAGTCTCCGATCGCGTCCCAGAGCCGGGCCAGTGCGTCGAACCGGCGAGCCATCGCATGGTCCCCGCCGGCGGTGTTCTCGACGAGGATCGGCAGCGGGAAACCGCCGGCGTCCTCGGTCCGTTCGAACAGCTTGCGCCAGTTCTCCACGCCTTCGGCTTCCGACGCGTCCGAGGTGACATGACCGCCGTGCACGATCAGGCCGCGTGCCCCGATCGCGGCGGCGGCTTGGGCGTGCTGGCCCAGCAACGTGCGGCCCGGAATCCGGATCTTGTTGTTCGGGCTGGCCACGTTGACGATGTACGGCGCGTGGACGAACAGCATCGTGTCGTCCTGCCCGGCCAAGGCTTCGGTGTGCGGGTGGGGCTTCGGCGACCTCCACCCTGGGGATCGGCCAGGAAGAACTGCACCACGTCGGCGTCGCGGGCGGCCGCTGCACCCAGCGGATCGTCGGGCTCGACATGAGCCCCGATCGAAAGGCGGCCCGTCGGCTCCTCGGGGTTGTCGGTGGCGGCCATGAGACCGCAGCTTAGGTGCGGAGATGGACTTTGGGTGGCCGTGCACCCGCCGCCCCGGGCGACCGGCACGGCACCCGGTCTTCGGGGATGCGGTGGGGCACGATCTAGCCATCATGCATGCGCAGGCGGCGTTGACCGACGCTCTGGTGGTGGGGGTCGCCGCGGGAGGTCACCGCGATCTGGGGATCCCGGTGGTGGTCGCGCTGGTCGCGCTGGTCGCCGTGGTGCTGGCCTTCGTGCAAGTGCTGCGGTTCTGGCCCGGCCAACGGCGCCGTCCGGTCCCCGGTTCGCCGGCTGACGGTCACCGGCCGTCGACCGCGCGGCGGGGCAGGCATCGTCGTTGAGCGGTTCGTGTTTCGCCGGGTGGTGGGTCCTCGCCGCTGGGCTGTGCATTGCCGGTCCGCCGGCCTCCGGTCCGCTGGTAATGTGCTCCGGAGTTTGCTGACGCAGACGCCCTCCTGTCACGGACCGTCCGTGGCCGCCAGAGTCCATAGGAGGAGGTGGGCAGAGCATGCGTCGTTACGAAGTGATGGTGATCCTCGACCCCGAGCTCGAGGAGCGCACGATAACTCCGAGCTTGGAGCAGTTCCTCACGGTCGTGAAGAACGCCGGTGGATCGGTCGAGAAGGTCGACGTCTGGGGCCGCCGCCGGCTCGCGTACGAAATCGCGAAGAAGCACGAAGGCATCTACGCGGTCGTCAACCTCACCGCCGAGCCCGACGCGGTGAAGGAGCTGGATCGCCAGCTGAACCTGAACGAGTCGGTGCTGCGGACCAAGGTGATCCGTCCCGACATCCGCTAGCGAGGCGTCTTCGAGTTCCGTCCTGTTCGAGCAATGCAAGGGCGTGCCAGCAGGCCCGCCCGTTCGTCCTTCCCCTGTCGTTCGAGGAGACCTGTCATGGCTGGCGAAACAGTCATCACCGTGGTCGGCAACCTGACCGCCGATCCGGAACTCCGGTTCACCCCGAGCGGGGCGGCGGTGGCCAATTTCACCGTCGCGTCCACGCCCCGGACGTTCGACCGCGCGTCGAACGAATGGAAGGACGGCGAGGCGCTGTTCCTGCGCTGCTCCGTCTGGCGTCAGGCGGCCGAGAACGTGGCGGAGTCGTTGACGCGAGGTACCCGGGTCATCGTGACCGGCCGGCTCAAGCAGCGTTCGTACGAGACGAAGGAAGGCGAGAAGCGCACCGTCGTGGAGCTCGAGGTCGACGAGATCGGCCCGTCGCTCCGGTACGCCACCGCGAAGACCAACAAGACTTCCCGCGGTGGCGGATTCGGCGGTCAGGCCGGAGCCGGTGGCTCCGCCGGTCCGGCCGACGACCCGTGGTCGACCCCGGCCGGCGGCGGGGACTTCTCCGACGAACCGCCCTTCTAGACCCACCGGTCGCCTCCCCGCGCACTACCTACAAACTTTCCCCGGCCGCCCCGCGGCCCGAAGTCCGGAGTAGACGAAATGCCGAAGCCCCCGCCCCGCAAGCCGAAGAAGAAGCAGAACCCGCTCGCCGCAGCCAAGATCGACTACGTCGACTACAAGGACACCGCGCTGTTGCGGAAATTCATCTCCGACCGTGGCAAGATCCGGGCTCGTCGGGTGACCGGGGTCAGCGCGCAGCAGCAGCGTGAGATCGCCACCGCGATCAAGAACGCTCGGGAGATGGCGCTGTTGCCGTACACCTCGACGACGCGCTAGGAGACCGTGATGAAACTGATCCTCACTCAGGATGTCAACGGGCTCGGCGGCCCGGGCGACGTCGTCGACGTCGCCGACGGCTACGGCCGGAACTACCTCGTGCCGCAGGGTTTTGCCATCGCGTGGAGCCGGGGCGGCGAGAAGCAGATCGCCACGATCCGGCGCGCCCGGGAGACCCGGCACATCCGCGACGTCGGCCACGCCCGGGAGGTCGCCGACCAGCTCGCCGGTTTGCAGGTGACGCTCCCGACGCGGGCCGGCAACGGCGGCAAGCTGTTCGGTTCGGTCACCGCCGCGGACGTCGTCGACGCGGTCCGCAATGCGGGGGGTCCTGTGCTGGACCGGCGTCGCATTGCCCTTCCGGGGCACATCAAGCAGATCGGCAGGCACACGGTTTCCGTCGAGCTGCACCCCGAGGTGCGGGCCTCGTTCGCGCTGGAGGTCGTCGCCGCGGGCTAGCTTCGATCCGGCTGTGTCCTGACTCGGCGTGTCGCTTCCCGCGACACGCCGAGTTTCGTGACGGGACCTCGTTTTCCACAGCGAATCCGAACGTGAACGCGAGTTGGCCGCTCGGTGACCTCGCCCCACCCTGGGATGAACGACCGGTGCACCGCGTTGTCCCCACCGCTCCCCAACGCCGCCCACATTTTTTCCACAACTTGTGAAGAACGCTGTGGATCAGACCTGTTGAAGACACGATCGGCCGGGAGTTGGCCTCCCGCGGGGTTCTTCCGAGACTGTCCGAGGCTGCCGGTTCGATGCTCGAATGCACGTTCGAATCCGAGCGGTACGGCAGGACGATTCGTCGGCGGAAGGACGGACACATGGCAGCGGAGGTCCTTCAGGTCGCGGCCCCATCGCCGGGGCAATTCGATCGGACGCCTCCGCAGGACGTGGTGGCCGAGCAGTCGGTTCTCGGCGGCATGTTGCTGAGCCGAGACGCGATCGCGGACGTCGTGGAGACGCTGCGATCGGGCGACTTCTACCGACCGGCCCACCAGCTCATCTACGACGCCGTCGTGGATCTCTACGGTCGCGGCGACCCGGTCGACCCGGTGACCGTGTCGAACCACATGAGTTCCACCGCAACGTTGGGCCGCGCGGGTGGTGCCCCGTACCTCGCGGCGCTGATCGGTGGTGTTCCCACCGCCGCGAACGCCGGCTACTACGCGAAGATCGTCGCCGAGAAGGCCGTGCTCCGCCGGCTCGTCGAAGCGGGTACCCGGATCGTGCAGATGGGCTACGCCGCCGACAACGGGTCGGACGGCAGCGGCGACGCGGATGCCGCCGTCGACCGTGCCCAGGCCGAGGTGTATTCGGTTACCGAACGCCGGATCAGCGAGGACTACCAGCCACTCGAGCTGCTCCTGCAGCCCACGCTTGCAGAGCTGGAGGCGATCGAGGGCCACAGCGGCGCGATGACCGGCGTGCCGACCGGTTTCGTCGACCTCGACGCTCTCACGAACGGCCTGCACCCGGGCCAGTTGATCGTCGTCGCGGCCCGTCCAGCCATCGGCAAGTCAACCCTCGGACTCGATTTCGCCCGGGCCGCATCGGTCAAGCATGGCCTCACCTCGTGCATCTTCAGCCTGGAGATGGGCCGCAGCGAGATCACCATGCGGTTGTTGTCCGCCGAGGCCCGCGTCTCCCTGGCGAACATGCGTGGTGGCCGGTTGACGGACCAGGATTGGACCAAGCTCATCCGGCGGATGGGCGAAGTCGCCGAGGCGCCCCTTTTCATCGACGACTCGCCGAACCTGACGATGATGGAGATCCGGGCGAAGGCCCGCCGTCTCAAGCAGCGCAACGACCTTCGACTGATCGTCCTCGACTACCTCCAGCTGATGAGCAGCCCGCGTCGGGTGGAGAACCGCCAGCAGGAGGTCAGCGAGATCAGCCGCCAATGCAAGCTGCTCGCCAAGGAACTCGAAGTCCCGATCGTCGCGATCAGCCAGCTGAACCGTTCTTCCGAGCAGCGGCAGGACAAGCGACCACAACTGTCCGACCTGCGCGAGTCCGGCGCCATCGAGCAGGACGCCGACATGGTGCTGTTGCTGCATCGTGAGGACGCCTACGACCGGGAGTCGGCCCGCGCCGGCGAAGCCGACTTCATCGTGGCCAAGCACCGTAACGGTCCGACCGACACGATCACGGTGGCGAGTCAGCTGCACTACTCGCGGTTCGCCGACCTGGGGCCTGGCGGCTGACGCCGGCGAGTACATCGGTAGCCCGCCGATACCGATCTCCGCAGCTGCAGGTGGGGACGTCGCTCCCCGAACCCGACGGGGTTTGGGCGAAACAGATCGCCACGGCGGCCCCGTCCGCGTAAAGTCATTTGGCTGGAGATTGCGACGCGTGGCGAGACGGGAGTGGCGGACGGATATGCCGACCGGGTTCGAAGCGGAGGCTGGCACGACCGATCCTGACGGCGGCACCGCGGTTTCGAACCCAGAACTCGAGGCTGAGCGTGCGTACGTCGCCCGGCTTTACGCCCGGTTGGACACGCTCAGGGCACAGAACCGAGAGGATCTGCGAACCACGCGGCTTTCTCGGGCCGGCGGCAGCCCGCAGGCCCAGTCCGAGCGCGACGCCTTCGCCGCCCAGTACGAACGCCGCCTCGCCCAACTCGAGAGCGTCGACGACGGGCTGTGTTTCGGCCGTCTGGACCGCACGATCGACGGGGTGGCGGGCGCGCCGACGGAACGGCTGTACATCGGTCGCCTGGGCCTGTCGACCGAGACGCAACAGACGTTGCTGGTCGACTGGCGGGCGCCGGTCGCCGCGGCGTTCTACCGGGCGACCGGCGCGCATTCCTACGGCGTGGTGCGGCGCCGGCATCTGCGTACCCGGGGCCGCGACATCGAAGGCTACGACGACGAAGTCCTCGACGTCGCCGGTCTCAGCGACTCCGAACGGCAGAACCTCAGCGGTGAAGCCGCCCTGCAGGCCGCCCTTCAGGAGAGTCGCACCGGTCGGATGCGTGACGTGGTCGCGACCCTGCAGGCCGAACAGGACGAGGTCGTCAGGGCCGACCGGAGGGGGGTACTCGTCGTGCAGGGCGGCCCCGGCACGGGCAAGACGGTGGTCGCGCTGCACCGCGCCGCGTACCTGCTCTACACCTACCGCGATCAGCTGGCGACCGCCGGCGTGCTGGTGATCGGGCCCGGGGCGGTCTTCCTGCGGTACGTGGAGCAGGTGCTGCCGTCGCTGGGCGAGACGGCGGTCGTCCTCGCCACGGTCGCCGAGTTGTTCCCCGGGATCACCGCGGACGGTGTGGAGCCCGAGGAGGTGGCCGCGCTGAAGGGCGACCAGCGGATGGTCGACGTGATGCGACGGGCGGTCGCCGACAGGCAGGAAGTGCCGGAGCGCGACCTGGTGCTGGACCACCACGGAACCCGGCTTCGGCTCGAGCGGCGGGTATGCGCAACCGCTCGAGACCAGGCTCGGCGCAGCGGACGGGCCCACAATCCGGCCCGGAACGTGTTCGTTCGCCAGGTGCTGGGGTCTCTCGCCCGGCAGCTCGTCGGCAAGGACACCTGGGACACCTACGACCGCCACGATCGCGACGAGGTGCTCCTCGATCTCATCCGAAGCCGGGCTGTGCGGGCCGTGCTGGACGAGATGTGGCCGCACCTGGATGCGCCGCGGTTGCTCGAAGAGCTCTATGCAGACCCTCGCCGGCTTGCTGCCACCGGTCTGTCAGGACGGGAGGTTCGGCTGCTCGCCCGCCCGGCCGGGTCGGGGTGGACCGCGGCGGACGTCCCATTGCTCGACGAGGGTGCCGAGTTGCTGGGCGAGACCGACCCGTGGGCTCGGCGCGCCGAACAGCGGGCGGAGGTCGAACGCCGGGCGGAGGTCCGCTACGCCGAGGACACCCTGCGCTCGACGGGCGCCGGCGGCGGGATGGTCGACGCCGCGATGCTTGCCGGGCGGTATGCGGGGGCCGACGTCCGCGGTGGCCCCGGTCAAGGGTTGCTCGATCGGACCTGGGCGTTCGGGCACGTCGTCGTGGACGAGGCACAGGAGCTGTCGTGGATGGCTTGGCGGTTGCTCATGCGCCGGTGCCCGAGCAAGTCGATGACGGTCGTGGGCGACGTGGCTCAATCCGGCGCCTCCTGGGCCGCCCGCAGCTGGGCCGCCGCGCTGAACGATCACGCGCCCGGGGTCTGGCGGGCGGTCGAGCTCACCGTCGGCTATCGCACTCCGGCCCCGGTGATGGAGCTGGCCGCGGACGTGCTGGCGACGATCGACCCGTCGTTGACGCCGCCCCGAGCGGTGCGGACCGGGACCCCCGCCCCGCGCGCGAGGACCGTCAGCGACCTGCCGTCGGGTGTGACGGCCGAGGTACGAGAGCTGCGCGGGTACCCGGGGCGTATCGGCGTCCTGGTCTCACCGGAGTGGCGCGAGCCCGTAGCGACCGCGTTGGCCGGCGAGTTCCCGGGCCGGACGGGCGCCACCACCGACGACGAGATCGCGGTGCTGACGGTCGCCGAGAGCAAAGGGCTCGAGTTCGACGCGGTCGTCGTGGTCGAGCCGGCGTCGATGATCGAGCGTTCCGCGCGGGGAGCGGGCGACCTTTACGTCGCGCTGACGCGGACGACCGGTCGGCTGGTCGTCGTGCACCGGGCCGCGCTGCCGCGGGTGTTGGCAAGGCTCGCCAGTAGCCGGCCGGCTCAGGTGGCACTCAGCTAACTCCCAAAAAGCTGACGTGAGACACACAACGAAATCCAGCATGATTCCCGCATGACGCAGCAAGCAAGTGCGCGGGTACTTGTCGTGGACGACGAGCAGCACATCACCGACCTGGTCGCGATGGCGCTGCGCTACGAGGGTTTCGAGGTGGCGACGGCGAACAGCGGGAGCACCGCGCTCCAGGCGGTCGCCGACTTCGCCCCGCAAGCAATCGTCCTGGATGTCATGTTGCCCGACTTCGACGGCTTCGAGGTGACCCGGCGGCTGGGCCAACGCGGTGCTCACCCGCCGGTTCTGTTCCTCACCGCTCGGGACAGTACCGACGACAAGGTCCGGGGGCTGACCGTCGGCGGCGACGACTACGTGACGAAGCCGTTCAGCATCGAGGAACTGGTCGCTCGGGTCCGGGTGCTGCTGCGTCGGCACGACGTCAGCTCCAGCGACAGCGTCCTTCGCTATGCCGATCTCGAACTCGACGACGACGCGCACGAAGTGCGGCGCGGGGAGCGGATCGTCAACCTGACCGCGACCGAGTATCGACTGCTGCGCTACTTGCTGGCCAACCCGCGGCGGGTGCTGACCAGGCAGCAGATCCTCGACCACGTATGGGAATACGACTTCGGTGGCGACGGGCGGGTCCTCGAGACCTACATCTCCTACTTGCGCAAGAAGGTCGACGACGTCGAGCCGCCGCTGATCCACACGGTCCGAGGAGTGGGGTACGTCTTGCGCGTGCCTCGGTCGTGACCTCGTCACAGCTCGCCCAACTGCGCGACCGGTTGGGCCGGTGGCTGCGGACCGCGGCGCGCGGTCCGCAGTCGTTGCGGGGACGGTTGCTGGCCGCCGTCGTCGTGCTGTCGTTGTCCGCGCTGATCGTCGTCGGTGCGGCGACCTACCTGGCACTCGGTTCGTACTTGCGCAACAACCTCGACAAGCAGCTCGATCGGAGCGCGCCGAGCGTGACGAGGCTGGTCGTCTCGCAGTTCGGCGAGTTCGGCGGCGGCCCGGGCCCGTCGACCGTCGACCCGGACACCGCGATCTCGGTCTACGACTCGGCCGGGACCCTGGTGGGTTCGACGAAGGTGGCATCGTTGCCCAACGTCAAGGTTGGCCACCCACTGACCCAGCCGCGCACCGTCACCGGAAGCGATCACCACAGCTATCGCGCGGTATCCCGGCAGGCGTCCATCGCCGGAAACGTGTACACGATCAACTACGGCCTTCCCGAAAGTCGCGTCGACAACGTGCTGGAACGCCTGCTGTTGCTGGAGATCGCGGTGTCGGCGGGCGTCGTCGTCCTGCTCGTCGGGGTGGGTCTCGTCCTCGTCAAGATCGGGCTCCGGCCGCTCGCGCGGATGGGGGAGACCGCTGGAGCAATCGCCGGGGGCGACCTGTCCCGGCGGGGCGAGACGGCGAACGACCGTACCGAGGGGGGCCGGC